>ENA-ORCW01000163-ORCW01000163.1-marine-metagenome-genome-assembly--contig:-NODE-163-length-75664-cov-4.255388_pt1 | contig 75664 bp, 63 predicted proteins | sample MGYA00237784_ERZ508517 | MGnify/ENA primary metagenome ERZ508517 (study PRJEB26187, sample SAMN06268979) | marine metagenome | isolation source: Tt ae E1 feedstock associated aerobic enrichment on...
CGCGTCACGAACCGGTTGCGGAATGGGCCAGCTCGTGCCGGCCTGATTGAGATACGCGGTCTGCATGGACGAATTCAGGGGGCCACTGTTGTACGGGGGCCACTGTTGTACGGGGGCCGCGTTCGAACGGGGCAGGGGGCTACTCACCGTCGGCGGCGAAGGCTTCGACTTCAAAGGGATTGTCGCGGTAGGGCCTGCGACCGATGATCCAGAGGATCAGGCTGCAGAGCAGATAGGCGGGTCCGAACAGCGGTCCCCAGCGTTCGTATTGTCGCACGTGGACGAGTTCGTGCCGGTGCGAGATATCGAGCGCTGCGTCGGTCTGCCCGAGGACGACGTGGCCGAAGGTGATTGCCAGGGCGAACTGTCCGCCCGGCAGCCGCCGCACGAACCACTTCGTGCCGCCGTCGTAGAACTGTATCACGCCGTCGCGGATGCGGACACGCCCGCCGGTGCACAGTCCGATCGAGCCGATGCAGATGCCGAGGAGGGAATAGGGCGACGCCCATGCGATCCCGGCGGTGCGGAGGAGGGTGTGGGTCATGCGCGTTTTCCCCACTGCTGCAGCAGATGCGAGACGGAGTCGGCAATGAGACGGTCGCTCCCGGACGTGTATCCGCCGCTGGTCACCATGACGGTGGGAATCCCCCGGTCGCGCAACTGCCGGATGACGAACCGATCCCGCTCGAGAATCCCGTCGGCCGAGACGTCCAGCCCCCCCAGCGGATCGCCGGCGAGCGGATCGGTCCCTGCATTGTAGAACGCCAGCCGGACCGGGTGGGACTTTCCGACCGAATCGAGAAAGCCGGGCAGTGCCGTCGTGAGTCGGTCCAGGTATTCCTCATCGCCGGTGCCGGGCTGCAGCGGCAGATCGCAGTCAATGCGGTCGCGGGCGAGGCGGTCTGCCAGGGGATAGATCGAGCCGTTGTACATGTCGAACAGGAATGCGTTGCGATCGTCCCGAAAGGCGTGGCAGACACCGTTCCCCTGATGCGCATCGAGATCGATGTGAACGATCCGGGCATGATCCGGCAGCGTTCCCTGTTGCTGCAGCGAACGGACGGCGATGGCGACATCGGCATAGATGCAGAAGCCCTCGCCCGCGGCCGGTTTGGCGTGGTGAAAGCCACCCCCCAGGTTGACGGCCAGACCGTGCTGGAGTGCCGCGGCTGCGGCGAGAGTGGTTCCGCGGGTCGCCCATCGCATGGGCCGGAGAACGAAGTGGTCGAGCAGGGGCCCGGGGATGCGGGCAAGCGCCGGGAGTTCGAGTGCCCGGCAGAGGAACCGGGGCTCGCGAAGCCGGCGGAGGTAGTCGGGGGAGTGAACGAGCGTCAGTTCGCCGGTGCGTGCGGGTCGATCGGTGCGGATGCGGCAGCGACGCAGGAGCGATCCGAACCGTCCGTAGAGCAGCCGCCAGGCGGAGCGATACTTGCAGGAGTCGAAGGGATGCAGCCGTTCGAGCCCGAAGCAGCTGATATTGTGCTGCCGGGCGTAGACGATGCGGGGGTGGGTGGGGATTGGTTCGGCCAAGACGGTTCGCCCGAGAGTTGCTCAGGTCACGGTGCCCGCTAACACGATTGGCACCGGATGCGATTCTACACGTGCCGCCATGGATCATCGCATTCGTGGCGGCATACATCTTCTGTTCGCACTGGACTTGCCGACAGTCACAACCTCCTACTAGCATGATCTCCACGATCATTCGATGTTGTGAACGCTGTCTGCTTGAACAACTCGGGCCGCACCTTGGGTGCAATTCCACTCTGCGGAAGCTCCGCCGCCGCGTGTGGGCCCGATCGACCACAGGGCGCAATGATGCAGCCACGTTGGACGTTTCGGAAGTACATGCCGGGAGACCGTGCGAGAAACTCCCAGGTTGAGAAATTCTTCAAGTCGGATGCTGTTGCTTCGCATCCGGTCGCGGTCGTCCGCGAAGGCATTCAGAATACACTGGACGCAGCCGATGCGGGGCCAGCACACGTCCGGCTCAGCATGGGAACGGTCGCGGCTTCTGCAGCAGAGCCATTCACGGAAGGGTTATTCGCCCATCTTGATGCGCTTCGAAGTCACTCAAACAGCATTCCTACCCCAGACTCTGACGTACCGTATCTCGCATTTGAAGACTTCAACACCACCGGACTGCGAGGGAATCCCCGACAGTGGGAACCCATCGACGAGACGCCGAATCCATTCTTCAACTTCTTTCGCGGAGAAGGCGTCTCCAACAAGTCAGACACGCAACGAGGACGACACGGCGTCGGGAAGATGGTGTTCAGCGTCGCAAGCCGTGCCCGCTGCATCTTTGGCCTGACATGTACCGAGGAAGAGGGGCCACTTCTCATGGGCACAGCCACCCTCCCGCTTCACCGCATCAATGGCCGCTCGTACCATCCTGACGGCTGGTTCGGCTTGCAGGATGTGGTTGGCGGGGGTGGACAACTGACAGTGCCAGTCACAGAGCGGGAGTACCTCAACTCGTTTGCAGACACATTCGGTCTTAAACGCGGCACACAGAACGGACTCTCGATCGTTGTTCCGTGGGTCGACGATACATTCGACCACCAACGTCTCGTCGCTGCTGTGATCGAAGGCTACTTCTGGCCGATCCTGCAAGGAGACTTGACTGTTAGCGTAGAAACAACGGAGGACACGAGCGAAATCACGTCTTCGACGCTGGCGTCGGAACTGGGACGTTTGCCAGACGAGACAAGCAGCCGTCTGAGCCCAGTCATTGCCCTTGCAGAACGGGCACTTGGCAGAGAACTTCACACAGTCACCTGCTCGGGGGAATCCGAGCGAGGGAAGCCAAAGTTCACTGATGAGAGTCTCAGCGATCAGGACCGAGAACAGCTCCTTGAACAGCTGGACTCGGGCGAAACAGTTCAGATTCGCGTACCGCTGACAGTGCGTCCCAAGTCGCGTCAGGCGGCGGAAGCGTTGTCGACCTTCTTCGACATTTTCCTGTGCCAGGACACCTCGAATGACGATGGGCAGATCCTGTTCATCCGTGAAGGTTTGATCATTTCACAAACACGGCCGCGGCGCTGCCCCGGGTACCGGGGTCTTGTGATTGCGGATGACGCGCCGATCGCGAAATTCCTTGGTGATGCGGAGAACCCGGCTCACACTGAATGGCAGAAAGACAACGTCAAGGATCTCTACACCTACGCGCCAGGAACGTTGGACTTCATTGTCCAGAGTGTGCCGAATCTCCTCCGTTTGCTTGCATCGAAGAAACAGGAAGCCAACACCTCAATCTTCATTGACCTCTTCTCTGTACCATCCAGAGAGAAGGACGAGCCGAAAAGCAAGTCACGCAAGCCCAAGCCCAAAGGCCCAGGAGAAAGTGCAGCCCCTGACATCGACGTGCCCCGAAGACCTCGCAGGCTTAGCCTTGAGCATCGCCCCAACGGTTTTGTGATCACTCGGGGGGCCCCCGAATCCGACCGTCCCCACCAGATTGATGTCCGGATCGCGTACGAATCCCGAAAGGGCAACCCTTTCAAAAAGTATAGCCCCAGCGACTTCGATCTTGCCCGTCCCCAGATCCAGATCGTTCCCAGCGGCTGTCGGATTGTCCACAGGCAAGGCAATCGCATGCGAATAGAGGTCGACGAAGACGACTTCCAGGTGGCCGTTACCGGATTCGACCCCAACCGTGACATTCGCGTAGACGCACGACCCATGAAGGCGGAAGTGGACGATGCAGCGACGGTTTAACTTCACCGGCAGGAAGAAAATCAACCAGGGCGACATCACGATCCGGATCGTTCAATCGTCCGGGCACATCTCATTCGATGCAGACCTGAGGCTGAGCGACTACTCTCTGGCTGCGGACGCATTTGTATTCGTGGAAGCCTACCGAAGTGTCTCGACACTTTGGAAACGTTTCCCGTTCGGACGTGTGGGCGCGCTCACCCCTCCGCCCAACGCATTCCTCGACGAGTTCGGGCACGCTGAAGGCATACTGTTCCGTGTAAAGGTAACATCCAGAGATGACCACAGTGGGCGTCTTCTCGCCGAGGCTGACAGAATACGCCCACGTCTACCCGGCGAAGTCGATGACACTGCGGAGCCAATCCTGAAGACCTTTTGTGGCGACATTGGTTCGGAACCCTGGCGACTCACGTTTGATGACGACATGCCCCAGCTGCTCATCAATCGGCAGATTGGCGACTGGGAGTCACTCGCGCGCGACCCGACATTCCGCTCCTTGGTAGCTCCGGCGGTGATGCGTGCGATCCTGTTCCGCATCCTGATCATCGACGCCGAGACTTTCGATGAAGATGACGACGGCGACTGGAGGAATCGATGGCTACGATTCTCCGAGTCGTTGCCGGGCAGCAGCTCGCCACCGACGCCTGTCGGTCTCAACAGTGACACGGAAGAAGTCGAAAGATGGATCGATGACGCGGTAGACGCGTTTTCAAACTCGACCGGTCTCCTGAACAAGCTTCTCCAGACACGCGATGCGCAGGCGTAGAAAATGAATTTGCGACGGCTTTCCGATGAGGGGCTCGACCAGTTTCGCGCGTATCTCAACCAGCTGAAACTCGACTCAACACTGCCGCCGCCATACCACTTGCTGGATGGCAACGGTGTCTCACAGACAGCTTCAACAAAGGCCGACATCGAAGCCAGATCGTTCGCATCACGCCTTGAGGCCGGCCAATACCTCGCGTCCATCCTTAATGAAGCCGCGATGGATGAAGTAACTCGCGACACAGGCCTCTGGGCCTGGCTGTCCCTGTACTACTTTGACCAGGTTTGCCCTCCTGACGCATCAGGCAAGAGGAAGCCCAAAGAGCAGACTCGGTATGTTCCGGCAGTCAGTGACTTCCGGAAGTACTATCGCCATTGCCTGCTCGGCCCGTTCGTGATCGTTCAGGCGCACAGGGCCTGCATCGACGATGCGCGAGCGATCCTGCTGAGCCCGCTGCACATTGTGAACGACATCGTAGAACAGCTCGCTTCACGCGCGGGATGGATCACGAACCCGGCAGTAGTGGGAGCTGCCACTTCTCTCTACGTCACCCCGGACGGAACCGCATACAAGAAAGGAGCCAGAGGAAAAGGCGAAGGCTCGGCACGGAGACTCTCCGAAGTGCTTGATCAACTGGACGTCACGTACGACCTGTACGGGATCCCGAAGGAAGAACTTCTCGAACTCCTCCCTCGTGAATTTGACCGATTCCGGAAGACGTGACTGGATACCACGAATGCAGTTCGATTGAGCGGTCCCACGGCCCCCTCTCGCCGCCTGGCGAAACACTCGCAGCCCAGAGACGTTGACATTTGCACAGCACGCCGACAAAATGTCTGCAGACTGTCCCCCCGGATGCAAATGGCCATGAACAAATGAGCACTTCCGCGAGTGCAAACCACGTCCTCCAATTGGCTCGACGACGATTTACCCAGAAGAGTCTCGCCGAGCTGCTCGAAGTCTCGCCTCGCACTGTCGCCCGTTGGGAGAACGGAGAGACTTCGCTCTCCGGTGTACGTCTGCTCGCGCTTCGGCACATCGTCGCAGAGAACGAAGATTCGCTTCGGCAGGACAAGGAATCGGCAGGATTCACGTTCATTGACCTCTTTGCCGGGATTGGCGGCACGCGCCTCGGATTCGAGGCGGCGGGCGGGCATTGCGTTTTCACAAGTGAATGGGACAAGCAGTCGCAGCGTACTTACGCAGCCAACTTCACCAGTGACCACGCGATCGCCGGCGACATCACACAGGTCGACCCTGCCACGATTCCCGATCACGATGTCCTCGTGGGGGGGTTCCCGTGTCAGCCGTTCTCGATAGCTGGCGTCTCCAAGAAGAACTCGCTCGGCACGCCGCACGGGTTTGCCTGCAAGACTCAAGGCACGCTCTTCTTCGAGATTGCACGCATTCTGGAGACGAAACGGCCCCCTGCGTTCATGCTGGAGAATGTCAAGAACCTGCAACGGCATGACCGAGGACGGACCTTCGAGGTAATCCGACACACCCTCGAAGCCGAACTTGACTATCGCATCCACTTCCGTGTCATTGATGCCAAGCATTTCGTACCACAGCACCGCGAGCGTATTTTCATTGTCGGGTTCCGCAATGACACAGGGTTCGAGTGGGACGACCTGCATTTGCCGTCGATCGAACGAGGCCCCCGCCTGAATTCGATCCTTCATCCGCAAGACGGTAGCGAGGCAGCCGAAGAGCCATACACTTCCGGCGACCGCGCGGAGGTGAATCCCAAATACACCCTGACTGACCATCTGTGGAACTACCTGCAGGCGTATGCAGCCAAGCACAGGGCAAAAGGAAACGGATTCGGTTACGGACTCGTCGGGCCCGACGACGTTGCGAGGACGCTTTCCGCGCGCTACTACAAGGACGGTTCCGAGATCCTGATCGATCAGGGCCCCAACAAGAATCCTCGTCGGCTGACCCCCCGGGAGTGCGCTCGCATCATGGGGTTCCCGGAGACCTTCGAGATTCCAGTCTCGGATACGCAGGCGTACAAGCAGTTCGGCAATTCCGTCGCAGTTCCGGTGATCAAGCGCATCGCGTCTGTGATGAAACCTCACGTGCTCGCGGTACGAGAAGGAAAGGCACTCCCTTCACGCCAGCGCAAACTCTTTCGATGACCGGCCCGAGGACGGCCAGAGTCCCGCCGGCCCTGACGTGAAGATTGCCCGATGCCCGATATCGTCGACAGCGCTACCCGCAGCCGGATGATGTCGGGAATCCGCGGCCGCGATACCAAGCCCGAGATTCTGATCCGCAAAGGACTCTTTCGCCACGGCTTTCGCTACAGACTTCATGTCCGAAACCTTCCGGGCAAGCCAGACCTCGTTCTCGCCCGCTATCATGCTGTCGTCCTGATTCATGGATGTTTCTGGCACGGACATGACTGCAGGCTGTTCAAGTGGCCATCAACGAACGACGAATTCTGGCAGAAGAAGATTGGGCGAAATCGCGAGCGCGACTGCGAAGTCCGCAATCTGCTGAAGAAAGAAGGCTGGCGTGTTCTGACAATTTGGGAGTGTTCCTTCCGCGGGAAGGGAAGCGACGGTCTGGAGCAGGTTGTTCAACGTGCTGCAGACTGGATTCGTTCAGACAAACGCACAGGAACGATTCGAGGGAAACGATGCGGTCGCTAAACCTCTCCGACTACTTCGTCGGCGTTGCAGCGAAACGCTTGTCAGCGGTCGAAACCGACACAAATACATCTCATCAGCACGAGTTCAACGGAATCAACGGATTCAAGCGGATCCTGGGAGAACTGCACGATCCTGTCCGCTACCCCACACGCCTGATCTACGTGTCGGATGACGCCGACGAGGCAGTGGTCGACGACCGAACGTTGACGTGGTACGACAGTCGGGCGAACCATCCAACACGTAGCGAGTACAGGCTCTACTTCCCCACCTGCCAGCCAATGGAAATGGCCGCGGCCGGGGATTTGCTCGTCCTGGGCCTTCGGCCTGACAGAACCCTGCTCGCCGTAATCGCAATGAATGGAAGTACGGTCGAGAATCAGCTGCTGTGGCTGTTTGACCTGGATGCCGCCGAACTGGACCGCCACTACATTGTGAGGAGCGAAGTCGAAGTTGGATCGCGTACATCGTTTGCCGAGAAGCTCATCCTTGAGGCTCTGGGCGTCGAAATCGATGACCGCGATGAAATGTTTCTTGAAGAGATGCTGCGTCGCTTCAACGGTCGGTTTCCGTCAACAGGCGAGTTCTCCCAGTACGCACGCAGTACGTTGCAGAGTGTGCTGCCCCTGGATGACCCTGACTCGGCCTTGGTCGAATGGATCGACCGGGAAGAAACACTTTTCAGAACCCTTGAGAAACACTTTGTTGACGAGCGACTGAAGTTCGGCTTCGATGACACCGACAGCTTCATCGCATACTCACTCAGCGTGCACAACCGGCGAAAGAGTCGCGCCGGGCGCGCCCTCGAAAACCATCTCGCCACGATCTTCGAGACATTCGATCTGCGATTCGACCACGGGAAGGAAACAGAGAATCGCGCGAAACCCGACTTCCTTTTTCCTGGCGCATCGCAATACCACGACGAGGACTTTCCCGTGGACCTGTTGACCGTCCTGGGCGCCAAGTCCACATGCAAGGATCGCTGGCGGCAGGTGCTTTCGGAGGCGGCGAAGATCCGCCAGAAACATCTCTTTACGCTTGAACCTGGTATCAGCGAGAACCAGACGAACGAAATGCGTGCCAACGACCTGCAACTCATCGTTCCGGCCACGCTGCATCCAACCTTCTCACCAGCGCAACAGGAGTGGCTGGGGAGCCTCCGCTCGTTTATCGATACAGTGCAACAGAAGCAGCGAAAGGCGTTTCCCTGACCCCTCACCTCCCCCTCACAATCTCGCCCAGGGGGGACGGGCCGGTCAGCGCGTGGTGGTGGCAGTGGGTGTCGATGCCCTTGCGGCGGAGGGCTCCGATCAGCTCGGTGCGAATGTCGTTCGCCAGCGACCACCCGTCTGACGGGCTGTCGGCCCAGGCCGCCACCCAGCACCGCACGCCCTCCTTCCCCATCTCCATCACCCAGAAGCGGGGCTCCTCGTAGTCGACGTAGTGATCGCTGCCGGCCGCCGCGTCGATCGCCGTCTCCCGCACGACGTCCAGGTCCGCCGCAAACGAGACCCAGAACTCCACGTGCACCCACAGGTACTCGTCGAACAGCGAGTAGTTGACGAACGTCGAGTCGAGCATCTTCGCGTTGGGAACGACGTACCGCCGCCAGTCCCACACCTTGATCGCCGTATGCGTGACGGTGATGTCCTCGACGGTGCCGTAATGCCCTTCGACCAGAACCGTGTCGCCGATGTTGACGAGCTTCGAGAGGGAGATGACCAGTCCGCAGATGGCGTTTTCGATGGTGGGGCGAGCGGCGATACCGCCGATCACCGTCAGGGCGGCGACGACGACCGAGACCATGGTGCCCGGAACGCTGGGGAGGAAGGGGGTGCCGACCGCCACCACGATGATCAGGCAGACCGCCGGGATCAGCAGCCGCCGGACGACCGTCGTCTGTTTCTCGATGCTCTCGATGCCACGGTCGACGGCCTGCTGGGCGGCATCGTCGACGGGGGAGTCGGTATCGACCGGGACAAGGGGTTCGCGTCGCTGCAGCCGGATGAGTCGCCGCTGCTGCACCAGTCCGAGCATGCGAAGCAGGTAGAGGATGGCCCCGGCACCGGCCAGCCCGACCAGAATGATGTAGGTGATAAGCAGCGAGGTCACCGGGTCCGTCCTTTCTGCCTGAAGTCGTCCTGGCGTGCGAGGCGACCGGCCCGTCGTGGCAGGGGGCCGCCGGCCGATCATATTGCGCCGCGACTCTGACAGAAGGGGCGTCAGGTGTCCAACCGGAGAATCCCCCGACGAACAGGCGAATCGTGCGGCAGATTGGCCGGGACTGCGGAATCGGGACGACCTGGCGGGCATCCGGGACGTAACATTGAACAGATTTTTGCGATCGTACTGGTGGGGCCCCGATGCTCCGGACGATCCAGAGGCATCGAGGGCGGCGCTCGGATTGCGCTCTCACCACTGCGCTCAACGACCTGGACAGAACGATGCGGACGCTGAAGGCTTACACCTGCTGGGGAACCCCCTGCTCGGTTGAAATCGACGACGTCGGGAACATGATTCGCGCCCACGGCACGGGCGTGCGCTCGAAAAGCGACGTGCTGAAACTGGCCGATCCGGACAGAGTGACACCGGCCAAGTCGCTTCGGCTCGAACCGTCCACCAGACGGGACGGGGCCGAGACCTCCTGAGCTCCGCGTCAGGCTCCCCCGCCGGCAGCCGACAACGCCTGGGGAAGATACCGGTCGAGGTCATCGCGCAGGTCGGCAGCGGTCGCGTACCGACCGACGGACGACGTTGTCAGACAGGCCAAAATGATGTCCTGCAGCTTCCGCGGCACCAACGGGTTGTAGCGTCGCGGGGGAACCGGACCGCGACAGACGAGGCGGCGCATCGGGCCTCCACGGGTCGGCTCGCGACCGGTGACGAGTCGATACAGCAGCCCCCCGATCGCCGCGACATCGGGCCGCCCTCCAATTGAAGCGGCCTCAACCGGCAGACCGTTTGGTCCGGTGGGGGGCAGTTCGAAGGCGGAGATCCGCACGGCATCGGGCAGGGCTCCCAGATCGACAGAGCCAAGCGTGTCCACAAGGACATTGGTCGGGGAGAGCGACCGGAAGAGCACGCCGTGCTGAAAGGCGTGCTCGGCGGCATCGGCGAGATTGCGGACCAGTCGAATTGCCGGGACAACGCCGAGGATCTCCTGAAAGCACTCGAGCCATTCCTGCAGTGTCGGTCCGGAGCAGTAGCGCGAGACGACAAACGGCCTTTCGCTGTCGTCAACGACCTCGTAGACGGAAATCAGGTTGGGGTGGCAGGTGCGCTGGGCGAGCTCGCCGGTATCGACGAACAGCCGACGAAAGCGGTCGTTGCCAATCATGTGGGGACTCGGCACGCGGAGGGCGACGAGTCGTCCCAGGAGCGGATCGTTGCCGAGAAACACCGTGCTGAGGTCGCCGGCCGCAAGTCGCCGCACGACTTCGAACCGTCCGATTCGGATGGTGCTGCCGGTCTCGACGGACCGCCCCCGCGCGCCGGACCCGGTGCAAAGCAGTCGCGTCAGTCGCGAGCAGGCGGCTTCGTCGATGTAGGGTAGCCGGATCGGCCTTGGTGGAGCCGGCGAGGGGGCGAGTTCATTTTCGATTTCGGGGAGCAGATCGCTGCAGGTGGCGCACTCGTCGATGTGCAGGGCAATCTTCTCGGTTTCCTCAGGAGAGAGAGAACCTTTGAGGAAGGCGACCATCCGGATCCGCGTGGGGCAGGAATACTGTCGCTCGAGCGTCGCCATCGTCGGTCAGGTCCATCATGCGCCCGACCGGGTCGAGGAAGCGGCCCGGTTGAGCCCACATACTGGAGGGAGGATCCGGGCAGGCCCACGCGCGTGGTCAGCCGGAGTTTTCGCTGTCAAACCCTTCAATCAACCCGGCAAACTCGGACCGCAGGACGGAGAGGATCCGTGACTTGGCGAGGTAGACCGAATTGACACTCATGTCGAGTTCTGCCGCAATGTCCTTTGACGGTCGACCGTTGACCACAAACTCGTAGAAGGCTTGCCAGTCCCGCTCGGAAAAGCGTCCCCGGATGATGGTGACGGCCCGTTCGTAGAGGAACTGGATTTCGCGCGAGACACTGTCGTCGTCGTCGACCACTGCGGTGGTGGCCGCAAGTGCGTAACCGTTGCTGCCCCCGATTGCTCTGGGGTGCCCCTGGGCGGCCCGCGTGAAATCGATCAGCTTGTTACGAGTGATCTGCTTCAACCAGCCGCGAAACGCACCAGTGTGAGGGCGTTTCTCGAAGTCCTTGATCTTGGTGGCCACGACGGCGAAGACGTCCTGGGCGACATTTTCGCTGTCATGGGAGTTCAACCCCCACTGCCGGCACCAATGGTAGACGAGCGGCGAAAACAGCTGCACAAGTTGATACCAGGCACCGTCATCACGCGCCTTGGCCCGCATCAGAAGACTGATGGAGGTCTGCGTGTCAGAGTCGGCTCTGTCATAGAGAACACCGCTGTCTGTCACAATCCTGACTCACGTTCGACCCGGGAGCGAAAACAGGCGAAATTCGTGCATTCAGATTTTCCATTGTGGGCATTGAACAACGGGCGTCAAGTCGAAGTGGGTCGTTCCCCCGTCCCCACAACCATTGACGTGTCGCCTGTTTACAGCATCTGCCCTCCTCCGGCCGCCGGGGCGCGGACATTCGGTGACAGCCCGTACCGTTAACTGGGGTGAACCGGCTGCCGGTTGCGTACCGCAGTGGCCGTCCGCTGAGGGTCCGCAAACCACGCAGCCAAAGGTGCTCCTGGCGTGGCAATTTGACTGACCGGAAAGGTCTTCCCATGGCTGAATGGCCCGGCGGTGAATGCCCCGCGTGTGGAGAGTACATGCCGGCGCGGCAGATCCACTGTCGCCTCTGTCTGGCACTGCTGTGCGACAAAACCGACGCCAGCGACCTGTGGGAACGCAAATACGTTCCGCAACTGAGCGGCGTCCACCGGGCTCCGCCTCTGCGCGAACTCGATTCATCCTGCAGCATCGAGCCGTTCGCTTACGTCATTGAGTGTCCGGACTGCAACCAGCGACTACGGATCCAGGCGAAACGGGTCGGGCGTCCTTTCTCCTGCATCTCCTGCCGGCAGACGGCACCGACGTTCGAACCGCAGCATGCCAAACTCGTCGCCGTCTACATTCAATGCGGCGGATGCGAACGGGAACTGCGGATCAGCGGACGACATCTCGAGAAGAAGTTCGCCTGCTCGGACTGCGGCATGAACAACTGCATCGTGCTGCCCGGCAAGTGACACCGAAGAATATGATCAAGCCCGGACGACCATTCGGAACGAGCCACCCCCTTGCGAGTCGGTCATCCGGACAGAGCCCAGACATGCCGATCCGACAGGATGAACGACACGTCTCGATCATCCTTGCCGAGGACAGTCCGACCGATGCAGCGCTGATTCGTCGCATGTTGCGTCGTACCGCGCTACCTGCGCCTTCGGTGCGCATGGTCGGCTCGCTCGCCGAAGCGATCGCCTCTGCGCAGAATGTTCCGCCGGACGTGGTCGTGCTCGATCTGAACCTGCGCGACGCTCAGGGGCTGGAGACGTTCGTCCGCTTCGCAGCGGCCCATCCGGAAATCCCCGCGGTGATCCTCACCGGCCAGGAGGACGAGGAGCTGGGCATTCGGGCCGTGCGCGAAGGGGCCCAGGACTATCTCGCGAAGTCCGAAGTGACGCCGGCACTGCTGGAGCGATCGATCCGTTTCGCCCTGGAGCGATCCCGCGGAGAGCACTCCCGCCGCGAATTGCAGCGGCTGCGCAGCGAACTGCAGTACGCCCGCAAGATTCACGAATCGTTGCGCCCGTGCGTCTCTCCCGAAGTCCAGGGCTGGGAGATCACCGGCGAATGCATCAGTGCCAGCGAAACGGGCGGCGACTTCTACGACTTCATTCACGCCGACGGCTTCTGGCATCTGATTGTCGCGGACGTCAGCGGCCACGGATTCGGCCCGGCACTCCTGGCCGCGAAGACACAGGCGTATCTGAGGGCGGCATTTCGGATCTGTGACTCGGCAACGACGGCGATCCGGACCGTTCATGCGATGCTGCAGGAAGACCTCACGCACGAGTTCGTCACGCTGTTTCACCTTCAGCTTTCCGAAGACGGCAGCGAGATCCGGTTCCTCGGGGCCGGTCACGTCGGACATGTGATCCGCGCCGATGGCACGACCGACGAACTTCGCCCCGCCCTGCCTGCGCTGGCGATGCGCCATTCCGCGCCATTCCCCGACCTGTGTCCGCTGAAGCTGGATGAAGGCGACCTGATCGTCATCGCCAGTGACGGCATCGTCGAGACGATGAACGCTGACGACGAGATGTTCGGCTGGGACCGGGCGCTCGAAACAATACGTCAGACGCGTCACCGATGTTCGACCGCGATCGTCGACACCCTCCTGACACGCGTGGACGAATTCAATTCACGCCGCCACAGTCGCGATGACATGACTGCGCTGGTCATCCGAAAGTGGACGGACGACGACGAGTTCTGAGGTTGAAGCTGCGTCCCCGGTCGACGAGCCGAACACGTCCTGCCAACTACGATCGATGCGCTGGTCGGCCCCCGCAACACCGCTACATGTGCCGCACGAACAGCGTGACGCTGTAAACGACGACGGCACCGACGGCGAGCGTACCGAAGTTGAGCAGCCGGCTGGCGGTCTCGGGCTTCCAGATCGCGATGATCTGGGCGATGCCGCAGACGAACAGCACCAGCGCCAGCTTGAACATCAGCATCCCCTTGACCGGCCCCCAGCCGTAGAGGAAGTAGCGGGCGATCGGGTTGGATTCGACGAATACGCGATCTCCAGGCTGACCATGCGTGAGCAGCCGCCAGGTGGCGAAGAAGTCGAGCACGTTGACCAGCACGAACATGGCCGTTTCGTGTTCGAGCGGCAACTGCTGACGGAACAGGAGGTGCCACAGACGCCCGATCGGCCCGGTGTCGCGTTTTCCCGATCGAGTCATGAACGTCTCCTGTGGAGTGATCATTGCAGAAAAGCCGGCGACCTATCAGTATCCTTGATGACTGGGCCGCCACAAGCACGGCGGGAGTCCTTTTCTTCTCCGACACCCCAACATCCCGATACGCCATGCCCCACCTGCCCCCGCAATTGCCCCGCATCCTGACGTTCGTCGTGGCTCTGCTTCTTGCAGCCGCGACTTCCCAGGCCGAAGAACAACTCGAGCCGATCGCCTACAACAATCCCGGGCTGAAAGCTGACCTGGGCGTGGGACTGTGGGCCTGGCCACTGCCGATGGACTACGACGGCGACGGGGACCTCGATCTGGTCGTCTCCTGTCCGGACAAGCCGTACAACGGCACGTACCTGTTCGAGAACCCGGGGGGCGGAGCCTTTCCGACATTCAAGCCGGCCCGGCGGATCGGCAGGGCGGTTCGCAACATCCAGATCTCGTATACCGACGACGGCTTCCGACTGCTCGACCCGGCCGGTGAGTACGTCGACTTCCGCAACAACGGCTGGGACAAGCGGACGAAACTCCCCCTGCCGGTCAAGATCGACTCCCGCTTCAAGCGGTACCGTGCCAACCAGTGGAAGTCGGTCGACTTCGATGGTGACGGCGATCAGGACCTGATCATCGGCATCGGTGTGTGGGATGACTATGGATGGGACGACGCCTGGAACGATCGCGGCGAATGGGTCAATGGCCCGCTGCATGGCCTGATCTACTTCGTGGAGAACACCGGCTCGGACGATGCCCCGAAGTACGCACCGGCCCGTCCGCTCACCGCGGGTGATGACGATACCCAGGTCGACGTGTACGGCATGCCTTCTCCGAACCTCGCCGACTTCGATGGCGATGGCGACCTGGACCTGCTGTGCGGCGAGTTTCTCGACGGGTTCACGTACTTCGAGAACGTCGGCAGCCGGACCGAACCAAAGTACGCCGCCGGTCGACGCCTCGCGCGGAATGATGGAGACGGTGGACGCCCCGCGATCCGCATGGATCTGCAGATGATCACGCCGGTCGCACTCGACTGGGATGGCGACGGCGATGTTGACCTGATCTGTGGAGATGAGGATGGCCGCGTCGCGCTGATCGAGCACCTCGGCCGGGTGGAAGACGGGATGCCGCAGTTTGCCTCGCCGCGGTACTTCCAGCAGCAGGCCGAGAACGTCAAGTTCGGTGCTCTGGTGACGCCGGTCAGTGTCGACTGGGATGGCGACGGTGATGAGGATCTGATCTGTGGCAACACGGCCGGCTATATCGGACTGATCGAAAACCTGGGTGGCAATCCGCCGAAGTGGGCCCGTCCGCGGTATCTGGTCGCCGACATCAGCGGTCTTCCGATTCCCTTCCGTGATGTCATCCGTCACGAAGCCGGACCGACCGGCTCGATTCAGGGACCGTGTGAAGCGAAGTGGGGCTACACGGCACCGACGGTCGCCGACTGGAACCACGACGGCCACGACGACATCATCGTCAACGGCATCTGGGGCAAGGTTGTGTGGTACCCGCGAAAGGCCGATGGAGGTCTCGGCCCGGCACAACCGATCCGCGTCAACTGGGATGGTCATCCGCCCAAGCCGAGCTGGACCTGGTGGGAACCGGAAGAAGGGACACTGGCCACGCAGTGGCGGACCACGCCCGGCGTCGTCGACTGGAACGGCGACGGCCTGAACGACCTGGTGATGCTCGACACCGAGGGCTATCTCGCCTTCTACGAGCGCAAGCGCGTGGGCGAGGAACTTGTCCTGCTGCCGCCCAAACGCATCTTCCATGGCGAGGGCCCTTGCGAGTTCGATTCCCGCGGTCGGGCCGCCGGCAACGCGAAGGACGGCCTGCTGCGACTGAATACCAAGTCGGCCGGGGGCAGTGGCCGTCGCAAGTTCTGCTTTGTCGACTGGGATCTGGACGGCGATCTGGACCTGCTGGTCAACAGCGTGAACGTGAACCTGCTGCGGAACGTGCGGACCGACAAGGACGGCAACACCTGGTTCCGCGATGAAGGCCCGCTGGATGAGCGGGTACTGGCCGGTCACACAACCTCGCCGACGGTCGTCGACTGGGACGGCAACGGTGTTCCCGACCTGCTCGTCGGCGGTGAAGATGGGTTCCTGTACTACAAGCGGCATCCCAGGGCGGATGAACTGGCGGCTGCGAAGTCCGATCAGTGAATCGCAGCGGTATTCGTTCAACGCATTTTGAGACTTCGTGCTTGCGGGCCAGCGCACGATGCCATTCCCGATCGAACAGAAACTCGTCGTCGCCATCGCTTCGAGCGCCCTGTTCGACCTGCGCGACGCGGACCGGATCTTCCGCGAGGAAGGTCTGGACGCGTACCGGCAGCATCAGCGTGCGCACCAGGACAAACCGCTCGCATGTGGAGTGGCGTTCCCGTTCATTCGTCAGCTGCTTCGGATCAACGAGGTGGATGAGGGCGAGCCGGTCGAAGTCGTCCTCCTGTCACGCAATGATCCGGACACAGGCTTGCGTGTCTTCAAGTCGATCGAGCACTATGGACTGGGAATCACTCGCGGCGCGTTTCTGAATGGAAGGAGTCCGTGGCGTTACGTTCGGGCATACGAAGCCAGCCTCTTCCTTTCCGCAAATCGCAATGACGTCAAGGAGGCCATCATGAACGGTCACCCGGCAGGCCTGGTTCTCGAATCGACGCAGACGGACGATCCGGACGATCGTGAACTCCGCGTCGCCTTCGATTTCGACGGTGTGCTCGCCGACGACGAAGCGGAGCGGATCTATCAGGAAACCGGCGATCTCGCGAAGTACCATTCTTCCGAAAAGGAACAGGCGTCCCGCCCGTTGAATCCCGGACCACTCAAGGAACTGCTGGAGAAGATCGCGCACATCCAGCAGACCGAACTCAAACGTGCCGAGGCAGACTCCAGTTACGAACCGATGATCCGGACGGCCATCATTACGGCCCGCAATGCTCCGGCTCACGAGCGGATGATCACAACGCTCCGTCACCGGGGCATCACCGTCGACGAGACGTTCTTCATGGGCGGAATGGACAAGTCACGAATTCTGGACGTCTTTCGCCCACACATCTTCTTTGATGACCAGAAGGTTCATCTCGACACCGCGAGCGGCATTGTCCCGTCGGTTCATGTACCATTTGGCGTCACGAACGAGGACTGACTGCTCCCCCGTTACCTCACTGGAAATGACACCATGCGCCTCCTCCTCTGCGTCTGCACCTTTGCGGCCACCCTCGTGCCCCCGGCGATTAACGCCGCCGAAACGGACTCTCCCGTCGTGACCCGCGAGTTCATCTACGAGACCGCTCCGTTCCCGGAGTGTCACGCTTCGACGATCGAGGAGACGCCGACCGGGCTTGTCGCGGCCTGGTTCGGCGGAACCCGCGAGAAGCATCCGGACGTCGGCATCTGGGTCGCACGCAAGGTTGGCGACGCATGGACGACGCCGATTGAAGTCGCCAATGGCATCCAGCACACGACGCTGCGGCATCCGACGTGGAATCCGGTCCTGTTTCAGGTTCCGGACGGTCCGCTGCAGCTCTACTACAAGGCGGGCCCCGACCCCAGAACGTGGTGGGGCATGCTGACCGAGTCGACCGACGGCGGACAGACCTGGTCGATCCCCCGACGCCTCCCCGAGACCATCGACGGACCGGTCAAGAACAAGCCGGTCCTGCTGAAGAACGGCGATCTGCTGTGCGGTTCGAGCACCGAGTACGACGGCTGGCGGCTGCACTTCGAGATCACCCCGGACTTCGGCAAGACCTGGGAACGGATCGGTCCGGTCAACGATGCCAGCACCTTCAACGCCATCCAGCCGACGATCCTCACCCACAAGGACGGACGCCTGCAGGCACTCTGCCGGACACAGGAAGGGGCGATCGTCGAGTCCTGGTCAGAGGACAACGGCCGCACGTGGAGCCAGCTGGCGGCAACGGATCTGCCGAACCCCAACGCCGGCTTCGACGCGGTCACGCTTGACGACGGCCGGCACCTGCTCGTCTACAACCATACCTTGCGTGGAGCCGGCAGCCCCCGCGGTCGCGCACTGCTGAACGTCGCCGTCACCGACGACGGCGAGAACTGGCAGGCGGCGCTGGTGCTCGAAAACGAGCGGGGCGAGTTCTCGTACCCGGCGGTCATCCAGACCAGCGACGGACTGGTCCACACGACCTACACGTGGAAGCGTCAGCGGGTTCGCCATGTGGTGATCGATCCGGATCAGCTCGATCTGAAGCCGATCAAGGATGGTCGCTGGCCCGGCCTGCCGAACGCCGGTGTCGCCGAGTGACCGATTGTGGACCTGGTTTCCGGATTCCGGTGATCTGTTCTGCTCCGGCCGTCGTATACTGACATGCCACTCCACCGGTCCCCGACCGGCGGTGCCCGGAGACCTCGCTCATGTCGATCGATCCACAGACCAGGCTGCTCGAACCGGTTGAGTATCTGGTGACGGAAACGCCACTGGGCACGTGGCGCCGTCACCGCTCGACCAGTGACCAACTGTTCGAGGAATTCACCTCGCATGCTCACCTGGGTGGTCTGCCGCTGCTGCACTTCACCCGGGGCAAGTCGCCGGAGACCGGCAAGAGGAAGACCGCCCGGGGCATCGTCGCCATTGGCGGCAAGGCTGTGGGTATCATCGCTCTCGGTCAGCTCGCATGGGGCGTGATCGCCATCGGACAGGTGGCCGTCGGCATGGTCTTCAGCCTCGGCCAGGCGGCCTTTGCCGCGGTCACCGTCGGACAGCTCAGCATCGCGGTGATCTTCGCGCTGGGGCAGTTTGCGGCGGCTCCGACCGCGATCGGGCAATTTGCCGTCGGCCAGTTCGTCCTTGCGCAGTATGGTTTGGGAGCCCATGTCTGGGACATGGCTGCGGCACAGCGTCTGTTCGGCCCGCTGCTTCCCTGGTAGGTGGCCACAAGAGACAGATTTCGCGACCAACCAACGACTCACCGAACAACGAACCGGAGACAGGGCCTGATGTTCGAACGGATTTCCAACGGCTGGGAACTGGCGAAGGAAAGCTGGAACGTCCTGAAGCTGGACAAGGAACTGCTGCTGTTCCCGCTGCTGAGCGGAATCGCATGCCTGCTCGTCCTGGCGAGCTTTGCCGTCCCGTTGTGGAACAGCCCCTACGCAGAAGCGATCCTCAACGATCAGCAGGCCCCGCAGGATCCAGTTGCGTACGCGATCCTGTTCCTGTTCTATCTGGTCAACTACTTCGTGGTCGTCTATTTCAACGCGGCACTGATTGCCTGCGCGCTGATTCGCTTCCGTGGCGGTGACCCGGGTGTCGGCGACGGCTTTCGTGCAGCGAACGCCCGACTGCCGCAAATCTTCGGATGGTCGCTCGTCAGCGCGACGGTCGGCTTTGTACTGAAGATGATCGAATCCCGCTCCGAAAAGACCGGCCAGTTTGTTGCCGGGCTGATCGGCATGGGCTGGACGGCGGCAACGTACTTTGTCGTTCCGATCGTCGTGGTCGAGCAGGTCGGGCCGATCGATGCGGTCAAGCGGTCACTGTCGATCCTGCGGCAGACCTGGGGCGAGGCACTCTCGGCGAACTTCGGGATCGGTCTGTTCGTCTTCCTGGCCATGTTGCCGGGCGTCGCGGTAATCCTCGGGGGAGTGTTCCTTCTCGTGAACGGTCCCGCAGCCGGCGGTGCCGCGTTGATCGCTGCCGGCGTCCTGTGGATCCTGCTGACGAGCCTGGTCTCGTCGGCGCTGAATTCGATCGTTCTGGCGGCGATCTACCTCTACGCCGCAGATGGCGAGGTCCCCATGCAGTTCGATCGCCGGCTGCTCAGCAGCGTGTTCGCCTCGCGCTGAGGCGACTTCTCTGAAAGGGGTTACGAGATTCGACCGCATCCGGATGACGTTCGGTTCCCGGTCGAACAATCGTCGCCGCCGGGACAAGTGTTACCGGCGGATGAAGAACGCGCATGGAACGTGCGCGCAGCCGCAAACCGGCCTTGTGTGTTTCACCGGTGAAACTTACACTCGATTTGCGGGCAGCCAGGACCTCTACGACACACCCTCTCTGCGGGCTCCCCAACCATTTGCCGGCCTCCCATGCGGGCAGGTGCGCGCTCTTCACCAACCACTTTCAAGGGGCTGACAATGCGCAGAAGGACCTCCGGATTCACGTTGATCGAACTGCTTGTCGTGATCGCCATCATCGCGATCCTCATCGCTCTGCTGCTGCCGGCCGTCCAGCAGGCCCGTGAAGCGGCCCGCCGCTCCACCTGCCGGAACAATCTGAAACAGATCGGCCTGGCGATTCACAACTACCACGACACGCACACGGTCTTTCCGCCCGGCAGCTGGGGAATGACCGACTGGAACATGAAGAACTGCACGAACTGGCGGACCATGATCCTGCCGATGATCGACCAGGCGCCGGTGTACAACCAGCTCGACTTCGAAGCTGGCAACTTCGCTGCCAACAGCTATGCCGGCAACGAAGTGCTCAAGGGCCTGAGCGTGGCGGTCTTCCTCTGTCCGTCGAGCACCAACGATCCGTTCGACAACACCGAGAACAACTGGTCCAACCCCGAGCGGGGACTGAATCACCAGTATGTCGGCATTCAGGGAGCCGCTCCCCCCGTCCCGGGACCGGACAAGGGCTATCGCGACTGCAATCATGGCTGGTCGTGTGCCAACGGAATGCTGGCGCCGAATGAAACGATCCGCATGCGGGATGCCCGCGACGGCACGAGTAATACCATCATCGTCGCGGAACAGTCCGGTCTGACGAACGGTCGCCACCTGACAGCCAACTACTACGGCGGCTGGCACGGCGCCCGCAACTTCTCGCGGGTCGGCGGCTCCTCCTGCACTGACCTGTGGCAGGCGGGGACAACCTGCGTCCGGTTCGCCCCCAACTCCGACATCGTGCAGACCGGAGCCAACGAAACCAAGTACCGGAACAACACGATCATCAACTCGGAACACGAAGGGGGCATCTTCGCCCTGCTCACCGATGGCAGTGTCCGGTTCATCTCGGAGAACCTGGACTTCATGACGCTCAAGCGCCTGTGCATCCGCTACGACGGCGAGCCGCTCGGCGAATTCTGATCCGGCTCCCGCCCACGCCCATCAACAGAGACTGACGTGATGAACTCCTTTGACAACTGCAGGTATCTGGTCGCAGCCCTCGCCCTGGCAATGCTGGGTTGTGGCGAACCACCGATTCCGACCGGCACCGTCCGCGGAACGGTCGAGGTCAGCGGCAAAGCTTACGGCGGGAATGCGGAGATCGTCCTCCTCAGCCCGACCACCGGACAGGGAGCAACGGCCCCGATCAACGAGGACGGAACCTTCGAGATCAGCAAACCGTTGCCGACCGGTGAGTACGTCGCGTTCCTCACCCCCAAGTCCGACCCCAACGCCACCGGTGCCGTCCCCGTCACGATCGACACCTCGGTTCCGGACAAGTACTGGAACGAAGCGATGTCGGATCTGCGGGTCACCGTCGATGCCGGCGAGAACCAGGTGGGACTCGTCATCGAATAGGCGTCTCCCGATGCGATGCCCGGGCAGACCATCACGGCCCGGCTGCGAGTTCGCCTCGTAGTCGGGCCGTTCTCATTCCAACACTCCCGAAACCGCCCCGTCTTCGCCCTCGCTGCGCGCAACGCTGCACTTCACTCCGGCAGGAAACAGAGTCGAACCACCGCAATCGGCCGGTCGGCTGACTGGCCCTTCCTCCACAGTCAGCACGGGTTACGACGCAACGCCGAGAATGCTGGCGTTTCGGCACGAACCCTGCGTTACGGAAGTTCGACGTTCCGGGACTGCGCCATCGAACCCGCGACCGTCCTGATTGTGTTTGCCCCACGAGGGCACGCTGATTGAGGGGCTTCCCGCCACCCGGACGTATCGTCCACCACCGCAGACCCCGCCGTTGAACTTCCCCCCCGAGGAACTGTCTCGCCATGCGTCCACGATCCCGGCCCCGCGGCTTTACGCTGATTGAACTTCTGGTGGTCATCGCCATCATCGCCATCCTCATGGCCCTGCTTCTGCCGGCCGTCCAGCAGGCCCGCGAAGCAGCCCGCCGGTCGTCCTGCAAGAACAACATGAAGCAGATCGGCCTGGCACTGCACAACTACCACGAGACGCACGGCATGTTTCCATATGCCACCGCGAACACCGGTCAGTGCACCAGTGGCAACGTGACCAATCACACCGGCTGGCTGTACCTGCTCCCGTTCATGGATCAGGCACCGCTGTACAACCAGTTCGACTTCTCGATCGCAACCGGGATCCGGAACGTTTCCGGCGGAACCCTGGCAGGTGGTGACTCGGCGACGGTGATCGCAACGAACGCACCACTTTCCACCAACATCCTGACCACTCTGATCTGCCCCAGCGACGACGGTCCCCAGGTGTACTCGAGCGCCAACGACTACTACGGCTGCGGCGTCGCGAACTCAGCCCGCACCAGCTATGGCTTCAGCGTTTCGCAGGGGAACGGATGCACGATGTGGACGTCCGAATCGCGCAGTACCCGCTCGATGTTCGGTCTCAACTCGAGCTGCCGGTTCCGCGACCTGAAGGATGGTGCCAGCAACTGTGTCGCCGTCGCCGAAACCACCCTCGACGTCGACGACGGGGAATGCCAGTCGTGGGCCTGCTCGTCGCACGTCGGCATGGGAACCAACTTCCAGTCATCGCGGGGCATCAACCTGTTCCGCTGCTGCACCTGGCGGACACCCCCGATGGAGCAGGAACAGTTCGGGCGCCTTGGTGAATGGGGCGACCCTGGCAGTGTTCATCCGGGCGGCATGCATGTGCTGATGGGTGACGGTGCCGTCCGCTTCGTCAGCGAGAACATGGACGACACCACCCGGATTCGCATGGCCCGCATCGGTGACGGCGAAGTGGTGACGATTCCGTAAACCGGATCGCGCTGCTTCATCGAACGTTCGTTCCCAGCCAACAGAATCCCCAGGGAGTATCTTGAGAATGTCTGCCGCGTATTTCCGTCCGGAGCGGCCAACGGCTCCGGGCGGCATGGGCCGCTTCGCCGTGCTGCTTGCGGCTCTCGCCACGACAGCCGCGGGTTGCTCGCAAGGAGAAGGCTTCAACAATGCCGGTCTGGCACCTGTGTCCGGATATGTGTCTCTGGACGGCGAGCCTGCGGCCGGCGTCAGCATGTTCTTCAGCCCCAGGGACACAACTCCCGGCACCGGAGGTTACGCGATCTCCGGCCCGCAGGGGCAGTTCGAGGTAATGCATCGGACCAACTCCGAGGGGATTCTTCCCGGCACGTACCATGTGACGTTTTCGCGACTGGCACTGCCGGACGGCTCACCGCTGCCGCAGGGCCAGGACGCCGCCGACGTCGGTGCCGTCGAATCCCTTCCGGCCCGGTACCAGGATCCGGCCGTCGAAACGACGATCAGCGTTGTAACGGTGACGCCGGATGGATCGACATTCAACTTTGACCTGACATCGAAGTAGAGGGCTTGTGTATGCAACCGGGGGGTACTGGACAGCCTCAATTGCATAACCTATTGTTAACACAACCCTCCGCGACCCGCAGGCCGCGCCCGGTTGCGGCTGCGATCGCACAACCTCCCCATGGTGGCTGTTGCCGCATGTATAGCGGCATGGCCTCCCCAGTGTCCCTGCCTGCCTTCAAGGAAGGTCGCCACACACCAGAATCTGCTGACATCCACACCATCGTTGCATTCTGACCGTCATTACGGCGGGTCGACATCACTTCCGGGGCTTCCGTCGCGACACGGAAGCGTTACGTCTCTCATCTGGTGAGAACTCTTTTAAAGGACTGTTCATGCGACTTCGTAAGGCGGGGTTCACCCTCATCGAACTGCTCGTTGTGATCGCGATTATCGCGATCCTTATCGCCCTCCTGCTCCCTGCAGTCCAGCAGGCGCGTGAAGCAGCGCGCCGCACGCAGTGCAAGAACCACATGAAGCAGTTGGGGCTGGCGCTTCACAACTACCACGACACGCACAACGTGTTCCCGTACGGCTACATGGAGTCCGGCTACTATCACAAGCGGGACACCTGGATGCAGATGGTCCTGCCGTTCATCGACCAGGCCCCCATGTACAACCAGTACTCGGACTGGGACGGCGAATGGGTCATGGACACTCCTCCCGAGATCAAGGACCTGCAGATCCCCACGCTGCAGTGCCCGACCGATCCGTCGACGCCGGGCGTCGGTGGCGGCGGCGGAAACCGGGCCGGAGGCGATGGATTCCAGGGCAACTATGTCGTCTGTGCCGGCAACGACCTGATGCGTCGTTCGCAGGCTCACAACCTAAACGGCATGTTCTGTCGCCGGTCGTCCACCCGCATGGGTGACGTGCTGGACGGAACCTCGAATACCGTCATGACGGGCGAAGGAATCGTCCGCGGCAAAGAAGTGAGCGGACCGGACGGTGTCAGCTGGGGTGGAACCGGCGGTTACTGGGGTGGTGCTCCCCACGGATCGTACGGATTCACGACTCTCGAACCGCCCAACTCGCGACTCGCCGACCAGATCTACGACTGCAAGGAAGACAACTTCCCCAACGCCCCGTGTAATCCGATCGGTGGCGGCGACGAGCTTCGCAACTTCGCCCGCAGCTACCATGTCGGCGGAGCCCACGCCGGCATGGCGGACGGATCGATCCGCTTCATCTCGGAGAACATCGACACCAACACGTGGCGGGGTCTCGGATCGCGCCGCGGCGGCGAAACTGTCGGCGAGTTCTGAGTCGAGTCCCGACCAATGTCGCCCCTGACGCTCAGCTGACAACACCAGTTCCATCCCGGCCAGGAACATGCCTCCGCGTGTGTTCCTGGCCGTTTTGATCCGACACGCGACCGTCGCCGTGGCCGCATACTGGCCCGCACGGCCGCTCGAACGAAAGACCGACTGATCCCATGCGACTGCAACTGACGCTCACTCTCCTTGGACTGTTCCTTCTGTGCGGCTGCGGTGACTCGGACACCGTGAAGCGGGTTCCTGTCAGCGGAACCGTGACCCTCGATGGCGAACCGCTGCCCGAAGGCGAGATCGTGCTGCGTCCGGCAAACGGCCCCGGAGCCACGGACGGTGGGAAGATCACGAACGGAGAGTTCAGCTTCGAAGTGACTCCCGGTTCGAAGTCCGTCGAGATCACCGCCTGGCGGGAGATCCCCGGATCGCACGAACAGCTGGAGACCGGCGAGAGCGGCAGCTCCCGCGAACAGTACGTGCCGAACGAGTACAACGAGAAGACGACGCTGACGGCCGACATCCCCGAATCGGGACTGGAGAGTCCGCTGACGTTCGAGCTGAAGACCGGCAGCTGACCCCTGGTCCGAGCACCGCATGCCTGAAGGGCCCGCCAGAGCGCGGGCCCTTTTTTTGTTGGCACAGAGACACCACGCAACGCCATCCAACGGGCTGCAGATCACTGCACACATCGCCCCGGCGCTCTCCGTTGGCAGGCCGAACCAGGGCGTCCCCCGCAGATCGCCGCCCGGCCGCGCCTCGCCGGTTGCTTGACAGCGGACGCACGAACGTGCTAGCACAAATGGACTCATCAAACGCAGTTCGCGGGACTGCGGCCCCACCGTCGGCCACTCAGCCGTCAGGTGGTATTCCGCTCGTTCCACATACGCATCCGCCCCTCCGGGTCCACTTGGGAGGTGCCAATGTCGTCCAGCCAGAGTCTCTGTTCCCACCCCTCGCCACGCCGCGTGATTAATTCGCGCCGGCCGGCTGACATCGCTTTGCCGCAGCGCTCACCGCGACAGCCGGTGTGCTTCTGCCCCGGGCGCACCATGCCCGGCTGGGTTTCGGCGACGCGTGCTGCGAGCCCTCCAGCAATCTGACAGGGCACTTGCGCCCTGAGACGGCTCGCCTCCTGCGCCTTCATGCATTCGCATTGTTCCTGCACGTCATTCCCGTACGTGCCGAACGATTTCCGGCAGGTCGGGCCACACTCTCTTTCTCTCTTCTTTCTCTCACGCAGATGGAGGTGTCGATGAAGCCGAAACATTTATGCAGACGTGGATTCACCTTGATTGAGCTGCTGGTGGTGATTGCGATTATTGCGATCCTGATCGCGCTGCTGCTGCCGGCTGTTCAGCAGGCCCGCGAGGCGGCACGTCGCACGCAGTGCAAGAACAATCTCAAACAGCTCGGACTGGCCCTGCACAACTATCATGATGTGTTCGGCATGTTCGTCCTGCGGAAGGGTGGGACCAACTCATGCAACAATGCCGTTCCGGCCCGCGACAACTGTGGACGCCTGAGCGGATTCATGGGACTGATGCCCTACCTCGATCAGGCACCGCTGTTCAACCTGGTTTCCGCGGGCGGCGGCACCGGCAACAAGCCGCCAGGAGGCCCCGAAGGCTGGGCCGGCTGGGCCGAATGGAACGTGACCATCCCCGGGCTGCTCTGCCCGTCGGACGGCCTGTATGCCAACACGATCCGCGGCAACAGTTACGTGTTCAACATTGGCGACTCGACGCGTAACGTCGTGAACTCGATGACAGTGCGGGGGATGTTCGGTCGCAACCGCGGCGTGAAGATTCGCGACGTCATCGACGGGACGAGCAATACGCTGGCGATGAGCGAACATGTCCGCACCAACTTCGCTCCACAGACAAACTCCCGCCGCCTGATCGTCGAAGGGATTGCGCTGGGAGCGACCGACCTCAACAACGGGACGAACCCTGGCCAGTGCCTTTCATTCGTTACCGGACAGCGCTGGGCACCGTCGACAAGTGTGAAGGGCAAGCACGGCACATCCCTGTGGGATGGCCAGGCGGAACGGTGCGGATTCACCACGATCATCCCGCCGAATGGCCCCTCCTGTGCCCAGGGAACGAACGTCAACGCCGACTCCACCCATGCAGTGCTCGCCCCGACGAGTCTGCACACCGGCGGTGTTCACGCCCTGATGGTGGACGGTGCCGTCCGCTTCATCAGCGAGAACATCGACACGGGTGACCTGACGGTGACCGCACCGACCCAGGGAGAGACCGGCGCCAGCCCGTACGGCGTCTGGGGTGCACTGGGAACGAAGGCGGGCGGCGAATCAACCGGCGAGTTCTGATTCGCAGCCACGAAGCGATCATGCATCGAGGGGTCCGCATCTGCGGGCCCCGTTTTCATGCGCACACGTCACACTCACGTCGCTTCCTGAAGTCCGCAATCGCGGCCCGCTGCCGCGCACCCTGCATCCCGCGGCGGCTCCCGTTGGATCAGCGTTCGGCGATATTTGCTTGACTCTTGATGAACGAAGTGTTAGTACTCGGGCCGAATCGGCTAATTTCTGCCCCGATTTTCTACAACCGCTTCACTCCCCAAGACAACGCTGCACCTCAATCCGCGGGCCGCCGGAGCTGAGGCTTCCACGCCCACTTGCGGCAAACCTCCCTCTGCCGCAAATCGTTGTGCAGCATCGACTTATCGTGAAATTGCACATTCGCCCCGGTGAAGGAGTTGCTCTGCAGCCAATCTGTCGGGCATGGGCCACAGGAACCGGAGCCACTGCGATCCGTCACCGGTTCTCGGGCAAGACTGGCTCGCCGACCACTTTCCATAATTCAGCGCGGAGATTGCCGCCGCGACCAGGCCTCATCTCAGGCCCGGTCGCAGCAGTATTTCCTGTTTTTTTTCTGTCAGTCGGGCCATCCGGGCCCAAGGAGAAATCGATGAGATTGCGGACACGTCCCAGATCGGGATTCACGCTGATCGAGCTGCTGGTGGTCATCGCCATCATCGCGATCCTCATTGCCTTGCTGCTGCCCGCCGTGCAGCAGGCACGTGAGGCCGCTCGTCGCAGTCAGTGCAAGAACAACCTGAAGCAGATCGGGCTTGCCTTGCACAACTACCACGACGTGTACAAGTACTTTCCACCGGGAAGAACGCGTAACACCTACTCCGGGATCACCTCCGCCTGGTACACGGGAAACATCGGCTGGATGCCGCGAATCCTGGCCCAGATGGATCAGGCGCCGCTGTTCAACACCATCGACTGGGACCTTGGCCAGGGAACGGGCGGCACCGACGGCGATGATGGCGTGAACGGAGCCAGTCCCAACGGTGCCCGCCGACAGATTGTCCCCGCCTTCCGCTGCCCGAGCGACCCGGGTACCGGAGCGGCCACGTGGACCGATCCGACCGGAACCAAGCAGACCGGTGTTCGCTCCAGTGGCTCCTACGCCACCACGAACTACGCCGGATGTGTCGGCACGGACTGGCGTCTGCGGACGGACAGTGCGGCCAAGGGAATCTTCGGGATGAACACGCGAATCGGTATTCGCGACGTCCTCGACGGCACTTCCAATACGCTGGCCGCCTCGGAACTGGTGATCGGATTCCCAAAGCTGTCCGTCAACGACGATGGCAACGGCAACTGCCCGCAGACCGGCGCCAAGGACACGTCCACCACGCGTCAGACCGGCTTCTCCTGGTTCTACGCCTACTTCCCCCACTCCAGCATGTTCAGCACCTACACGCCGCCGAACAGCAGCAAGACGTGGGATTGCGGCGTGAACTCTGACCGCGCGAACAACGCAGCCCGCAGCCTGCACGTGGGCGGGGTTCATACGCTGCTGTGCGACGGTGGTGTTCGCTTCGTCAGCGAGAACATCGACATCACGACATGGCAGAACCTGGGGAACAAGTCCGACGGCGAGGTTGTCGGCGAGTTCTGATTCCCGGTTGTTCACAGCACACGCGGGCGGAAGGTTTTCCTTCCGCCCGTCTCTCGTCCTCCGTCACGGGGACGGAGAGGGCCCTGATTCTGCGCCCGACGCCGGCCCGGCCGGCTCCGACAGCCCCCGACCTGGCTTACGACACACACCAACGTTTCACAGAATCCGTTGAGGTTTGCGACATGCTCCAGAAGTGCCTGAAATCCCTGTTCTGCCTTTCTGTTCTTGCGTTGATGGTTCTCCCGATGGGTTGCGGCGGTGAAGGGGGCGTTGCCGATGCCCCTGACGAGCCGGCGCCCGAGCTGACTCCGGAAGAAGTCGCCGGAGAAGAAGCGTACACCAACTCGCCCGAACACCGCTGAGGATGACTCCGTCGCCTCCGGGCCGAGTGGGATCTGCGCACACGCTTCTGTCGCGAACCAGCCGACTCCTGCCCGGACTGATCCTGGTCGTCCTGCTGGTCCAGCGGTCGCAGGACTCTGCTGACCTGTGGTGGCATCTGGCGAGAGGGCGTGAGGTTCTCGCAGGATCCCTCTTTCCATCCCGCGAGCTGCTGACGCTGGAAACTCTCGCCGATGCCGACTGGCTCGGCGGCACGCCGTTCTTCGTCGCCTGGAGCATCGGCGGTGTGCATGCCCTGAGCGTGGTGCCGCTGCTCGCCGGCATCCTGATCTGGATACTGGGGCGTATGTCCGGCGCGCGGGCGGGCAGCCGGTTGGCACTGATCGCGCTCTCGCCCCTGCTACTGTACGTCATCCGCGATGACCTGCAGGCCGTTCCGCGACTCTTCGACGTCCTCGGACTGATCTTCACTGCGCGCCTGGTTCGCAGCGAACAGCCCACCGGCCGACGCGTGGTGGCAACCGCTGCGCTCTTCACCGCATGGGCGAATCTCAGCTCCGGACCGCTGTGGGGACTGCTGCTCCTGTTGCTTCACTGCGGGACCGGCAACGGCACGGTGTCGATGATCCTGTCGGCGGTGCTCGGCGGATGCCTGACTCCCCGCGGGCTCATGACGTGGCGGGACTCGTTTCTGCTGATGACGGCCGGCGACGGCCCTGGAACGAACGCCACGACCATCGGCGCCGCCACCTGGGGCCTGCTGGCCCTCTGGGGCGCATGGTCGGGCTACCTGATTCTCAACCGCCGGCAGTCGCGCCGATCGCTTATCGCCACGGCCCCCCAATGGCTGGTCCCGATCGCAACCGGGCTGCTGTCTCCGGCGAATGTCCCGATGGCCGGCACCTGGATTCTGGTCCACCTGGGCATTCTCTCTCCGTCCGCCCAGTCGACCACTGAACAGGACGTTGCCCGACAGGACGTTGCCCGGCACCGGCTTTACCAGCGACTGAGCTGGGGCACCGCCGCGGCCCTCACCGCCGTGCTGCTGTTTGTGGACTGTGGACTGACCCCGATCGCCGGCGGACGACGTCCAGGATGGGGAATTGCAAGCTCGATTGATTGGCGACTTGTCGATCCGGTCTGGAGAGTCAGCCCGGACGAGACATTGCTCACATGGAGTCCTGACGCCTCATGCGCCGGCATGATCGCCTGGATTGGCGAGAACGTGCAGCTCGTCGACCACCCGCTCAGAGCAAGACTGGGGGGACGATGGACGCTGCATGCCGGCGTCATCGACGACATCGCCGGTGACCGCAGGGCCGGGTACCGCCGGGCCGATGGCACCTGGGGAGGATGGCGGGCACAACTGTCTGACTGGAACGTCGCCCTGCTGGGGATTCCTGCCGCCAGTCCGCTACACGCCATTCTGTCGACCACACCCTGGCAGCCGCTGGACCTGGACGCCCCCTGCATCCCGTACGTTTCGACCGACGACCTGCGGTTTGCTCCGTTCATTGTCGACGTCATCCGCCAGCAGGGCCTGGTGGAAGTCGGACCGTGGCATCCGACGCGCGAGATCTATGATGGCCACGGCTGGCGAACCGACATTCTGGATACACTGGGCATGGGGATGCCTCCCCGTCCGGCAATCCTGCAGTCGCAGCACTTCCGCTCTCTCGGACTGCCAATGGCCGCGGCACGAGCACTTTCGCCCGCAGCAGGATTGCGTTTCCTTTCGCCGACCGGTCGGGAATGGACTGCTGTGCAACACGCACTGCATCACCACGAGGAGACCGCAGGCGGCCGCGCCAGTGAATTCCGCCGGCGTGTTCTCTCACACATCGGCGCAGGGACTCGCAGCGCTCAGGAGACGATCGACGCCCCTCTTCCTGGCGATGACGCCTGGGAGACCGCCATCGAGCTCTACCGCCAGGGACGACTGGAGGACGCATTGCGGGAGTTGCCAGGGGCGAATCCCCAGGCCGCCTATGCGGCCGCGATGATTCTGCTGGAGATGGGCGAGACAGCCGCGGCCCGCGAGCACCTGCTTGCAGTCGTCTCGGATGGCGCCCCCGATGCCCTGCCAATCCTTGCGGAGTCCTGGCTGCAGGAGATCGATCCATTCGTCGAATCATCGGAGAATCAAGGGACTCCGTAATCCCCGGGTGACTGCTGATGACGAGACCTGCCCCCCCTCAATGGTTCAGGAGACTGCCCCTGCAGTCGCTACTCGCCGTCGCTGCGCTGGCGCTGGTGGCAGGACTGTGGGGTGTCGGCGTGAACCGTCCAGTCCCTTCGCCTCCCGCGGTTCTCAGCGCGGATGCGCCGCGCGTTTCCGAAGAACGATGCAGCGAGTGCCACTCCGACATTACCGACACCTTTCCGATGACACCGCACGCGAACACGCTGCATCGCGTCACGGAGGAGGGCATTGCGGAGCGGTTTGATGGCCGCTCGTTCGTTCATACCGGCACGGGAACCCGGTTCGACTACCGCCTCGAGAACGATCGGCTGATCGTCTCGACTCCGGCATACGCGCGGGAACTTGCCATCGAGTGGATCTTCGGTTCGGGGACACACGCTCAGACGCCACTGATCACCTGGACCGACGAAGACGGCACAACACAGTCGATCGAGCATTGCGTCAGCTGGTATCCGACAGGCGAACTGGCGGAGACACTCGGAACGGAAGAGCTCGCAGAGTCGAGCGGCATCCATGCCCTGGGCCACCATCGGGGAACGCCGCAGACGACCAACTGCTTCGGATGCCACAGTCGATACCTCCCGGTGGAAGATGGCGGCATCCGGTTCGACCACCTTCAGGCCGGCATTGGATGCGCCCGGTGCCACTGGGATGTCGAACAGCATGTCGAGGAAATGGACAGGGGAGACGACGCCACGATCGAGCGGTTCGCATCCCTCCCGCCGCGGGAAGCCGTTGACCGGTGCGGCGAATGCCACCGCCGGGCACAGGACATGGGTGGAGAGATCGAGCCGGACGACACGTCGATCGCCCGATTCGCCCCGGTCGGGCTGGTGCAGAGCCCGTGCTTCCAGCAACAGGGCCAGGTGCAGTTGGCGTCGGGTGAACCGGGCCGGCTCGACTGCACGACGTGCCACGACCCGCACCGACCGGCAAACCACGCATGGCAGACCTACGTGGTGTCCTGCCATGCGTGCCACGACGGGGAGCGCGACCGAGCCAGAACATGCACCTCACCCCGGACAGCAGAGAATTGCCTGGAGTGCCACATGCCCAAGGTTCCGGCGAACGATCACCTGGAGTTTACTGACCACTGGATCCGCGTCAGGTCGACCGAGGAATGACGGGACGCAGGATTCGACACGGGCGTATCATCGAGTCCAACCGTCGCCAATCGCAATCACCGGCCGCATCGGCGTTACCGGAAGCGCTTTCCCCGTCTATCGCATCAGCGTGGTTCACCCCGCAATCGAAAGGGGCTGACCGGTCCGTTCCAATCGACAGAAGGTGATGCATGCTTGACAGTCGATGAAGTTCGTGTTAGCACTATGGCATGGAGAATGCTCTGATCTCTCGGCATTCTTCTGGCTCACATTCTCTTTCATGAAGCCCGATTGATTCGGTGCGTTCCCGGGGCCACGGGTACGAATCGTGTCCCTGGAGTGGCGCATGTCCCGTGGTCGCAACAGTCGTCGATCGCTGTCCGGATACGATCCGGCAGACATGTCGATGAACGTCTGCGCGCACGGATCGAACCGACTCTCGCAGCCTGAACGGGTGCTCGCAGGCACGCTTGTCCCTGCGAGACTCCAGATGCCCCCATTGTTCTGTAAACGCAATGGGCGTCACTGCTTCGATGACACCGACGGACTGCACTCCCCGCATCACTCGAATCGGCGGAGTGTCCTTTTGGCCTCTGGAACGTGGCCTGCCGTCGCCTAGAAATATCTGTCCTTTTTCTGCCCGGTTCTGATTCCGAGACCGGGCTCCTCCAGTATCCAGGAGTATTTGATGCGACAGTCTCGACGTTGGAAAGCAGGGTTTACGCTCATTGAGCTGCTGGTGGTGATCGCGATCATCGCGATCCTCATCGCACTGCTGCTGCCGGCTGTGCAGCAGGCGCGCGAAGCTGCACGCCGCACGCAGTGCCGGAACAATCTGAAGCAGATTGGCCTGGCGATGCACAACTACCACGACACGCACAGTGCGCTGCCGCAGCTGACGCACGGCACGCAGGCAGACGGCACCGTGGGTGTGGCGGGTCCCGGCTGGGGACGGGAATGGGGTGGCCACAGCGTCCACACCATGTTCCTCCCGTACGTCGACCAGGCACCGCTGTTCAACCAGATCAACCTGAACTGGGTCTGGCACAGCAATGCCAACGGGAACCCGAACCGCGACCTGCATCGCAAGATCGTCCCGGCGTTCATGTGCCCGTCGGATTCTCCGCCACGAAACGCCAACGACGGCTTCAACAACTACGGAGCCAGCACCGGCCCGAACCTCGGTTGGGAAGCCAGCCTGAACCGTGCCGTCGGCATGTTCCACCGTCGCTCCTCGACGCGGTTCCGCGACGTGCAGGACGGGATGTCGAACACGATCGCCTTCGGTGAAATCACCATCAGCGACAACGACAACGGCATCTTCGTTCTGGAGCGGGGCGACTTCGTCCGCAACCAGTCGCTCGGCAGCGTGACGCCGGTCAATCCGACCCGTGCTGAACTCGTCGCCTACGGCAACACCTGCCTGAGCGGTACGGGCGACCACCGGAGTGACCGCGGACTGTCGTGGGGCAATCCGATGATGAGCGGTACCGGCATCAACACCATCGTGCCGCCGAACTGGGAATACCCCAACTGCCACGAGTGCTCCGGCTGTGGTTCGGGTGATGCACGGGGCGTGTGGGCGGCCCGCAGCCGCCACGTCGGTGGTGCCCATCACCTCTTCGGTGACGGTGCCGTCCGCTTCATCTCGGAGAACATCGACTTCGACCTCTACCAGGGTCTGGGGTCGATTGACGGCAAGGAAACGGTCACCGTTCCGTAAGTCCTGCTGCCGACTCTGCCAACTCTGAACAAGCCAGACAACGCCAACCTGTGCAATTCGCGCGGGTTGGCGGTCTGGCGTTTGCGGCATCCATTTGCGGCCGCAAGGGCTAATCCATACGACGCTTGAGAGATACGGAGTTTTCCGGATGAACGCGGTTGCAAAGTGCGCGGTGCTGGCGGTTGCGATGATGGCCGTCGGATGCTCGTCTTCGGTCCAGGACAATCCCGTTCCCGTCACGCAGACGGGCGGCAACGCCAAGATCGCCCTTCAGGACATCGCCAAGTCGGGCCAGCTCGGCAGCGATGTGATGACCATCGAGGAAGAGTTTGCGAAGCTCAAGGAAGAGGGAGCGGCCAACGCCGACGAACTCCTCTCCGACCTCGAGGAGATGAAGGCCATGTCGAGCCCCGCCGAGATCAAGAAGAAGGCCGAGGAAATCGCCGGAAAGCTCTGATGCCCGGCGTGCTGACTGGCTTCGAAACCAGGAGGCGGGAGACGCCGGCCTCACGCACGTCGAACGACCTTGTTGTCGACGTCCCGGCGTCCCCGGCCGATCGGTTCTCCTGGATGCTCCTCTCCCGCGCCCGCGGCCTGAATGCCGATCCTGCATGGACTGCTTCAGGCACGGAGAGGCAGGCTCCGTCCCGATTGAGGCGACTGCTCTGGTTGATGTTGTGGCCCGCTCTGGCAACCACTGCCGGCTGCGGGCCCGACGTCGACTCCGGGACTGCATCGCCCACGACGCAAACGGCGTCCGTCCCTGAAGCGACTCCAGAGGCGGTCGAACGGTTCTGTGGCGACTGTCACGCGTCTCCGCCGCCAGAAAGCTTTCCGCGCGACGCCTGGCCCCACGAAGTCGAGCAGGGGTACAACTTCTACTACGAGTCGCTGCGAACCGATCTGCAACCGCCACCTCTGCAGGCGACGGTCAACTTCTTCGTCAGCCGGGCTCCGCAGCGTCTGGCTGAGTGCGTTCCCCCACGTCCCCCATCGAAGACGGTGGAGTTGCAACGCCCGGCGGCTCCACCGATTCCTGCCGCTGCCCACGTGCGCTGGCTGGATTCGGACTCCGGGATGCCCGGTCTGTGGGTGTGCGACATGGGAGGCGGTGCGGTCTGGAACGCGACCTGGAACGACAACCGGGCGGAGTTCGCGTGGCACAAGGTAGCCGATGTGCCTCACCCGTGCCGGGTCACTCCCTGTGACGTCGATGGTTCCGCAACGCCGCAACTGGTGGTGGCGGATCTGGGGAGCTTTCTCCCGGAAGATCACGACCGGGGGAGCGTCTGGTGGCTGCGTCGCTCACCAGTGGACCAGGCATCCTGGACTGCCGAGCCACTCGCAACCGGGCTGGCACGTGTCTGCGACGTCCGGCCGATCGATGTGGACGGGGATGGTGACCAGGACCTGATCGTCGCCGAATTCGGCTGGAGAAAGTCAGGACAGATTCGCCTGCTCGTCAACCAGGGGAACGACGCCGATGGCGTTCCTCAATTTGAGTCACGCACGATCGACAAGCGGCATGGAGCGATCCACGTTCCGGTGATCGATCTGGATGCCGACGGCGACCTCGACTTCGTCGCACTCATCGCCCAGGAACACGAAGCGATCGTCGCCTTCCTCAACGACGGACAGGGCCAATTCACCCCGCAGGTCCTGTACCGGGCCGACGATCCGGCGTTTGGTTCGAGCGGCATCGAACTCGTGGACTTTGACGGCGATGGCGACCAGGACATCCTGTACACGAACGGAGACAGCTTCGACAGCGCCATGGCCCGCAACGTTCACGGGGTTCACTGGCTCGAGAACCGCGGAGACCTCCAGTTCGCTCCGCACGAGATCGGCCGCCTGCCCGGCGTCCACTCTGCGAAGGCCGTCGACGCCGACGCGGATGGCGACCTGGACGTGATCGCCTGCGTGCTGCTGCCGGAGGCGATCCTTTCGGGCGAGCAGCGACGATTTGACGGCATCGTCCTGTTCGAGCGTCAGGAGAACGGCGAGTTTGTCGGGCGGTCCATTCTCGCCGATGCGTGCCAGTTTGTTTCTGGCGAGGTCGCGGACGTGAACCGTGATGGGCGGCTCGAGTTTCTCACACTGCCGTTCCACTGGGACCAGCGTCCCACTGAGCAGGTGATCTGGGTGCAGCTGTAGTACCATGTGTGGGTCCCTGTCTGGCCCTGACTCGTGCGATGACGACTCGTGAACTCTGATCCGCCCATTCCTGTCCGCCGTCGCCGCCGCCTGATCGTCCTGCTGGTCCTGTGCCTGGCAGGGATCGGGGTGGTGCTCTGGACCGGTGCCCTGGCCCGCATCCCACAGCAGCTCGCGACGAAGGCCCTGTCGGCCCATCGGATCGACGAGGCCGAGGAGCATCTGGCGTGGGCCCGCTGGCTGGCGACAAACAACGGAGAGACGGAGTTTCTGCTGGCCCGCGTGCGACGCAAACAGGGGCAGGTCGACGAGATGATGGACCACCTCGAGACCGCAGCCCGGCTCGGCGTGGACCCGGAACGAATCCGCCGCGAGCAACTGCTGGCGATGGCTCAGGCAGGACAGCTTCAGGGACGGTATGACGCGATCGACGCGTTGCTGCTCGATCCCCGCGACGATGGCCGCGAGATTCTCGACGCCTACGTTAACGGACTGCTGCGCAACGCGAATTACCAGGCCGCCGGCTACCTCATCGACTCCTGGAGCAAGGAGTTTCCGGAGGACGCCCAGCCACACTACATCAGCGGCCGCATCCAGCGTCACCTTCGCAACTTCGAGAGTGCCGAAGAGAAGTTCCGCACAGCCCTGGACAAGCAGCCGGATCACTTCGCTGCAGCCTACCAGCTGGCGGACCTGCTGCTGCAACAGAAGCAACCGGCAGAAGCGATTCCCGTAGCGAAGACGGCTCTGGCGATGAAGTACAACGCGGCCCCGACACTGGTGCTGGCCCGCAGTCTTCGAGCCCAGGGCGACGTTGACGCGGCCCGCCGGCTTCTCGAAGAGCTGACGTCCCGTCCCTCCGAAGAGATCGCCCGCAGTTATCAGCGCGTCGGCCAGCCGCTGGTGGGCGCGCCGGTCGCGGCGGAGCTGGGAACGCTCGAGCTGGACTCCGGACGGTACAAAGAAGCGCTGAAGTGGCTTACCGAGGCGGTCGAAGCGGACCCCGACAATCTCGACACGCGGTACTCGTGGGCGATTGCGTTGCGACAGAGCGGCGAGGTGGAACGCTCGGTTGAGGAGCTGAAGCGCGTGGTCGACGCGCGCGAGGCACTCACGGAGGTCGATCGTCTGGCGGACGGACTCGATCCGTTCAAGCCGCACATCGAGGAACGGTTCCGGATCGGCGAACTCTACATGCAGCACGGGTCGAAGCGGACCGCCGAATTCTGGCTCAAGAGCGTCCTGCACTTCGATCCGGACCACGCAGAAGCTCATCGCCTGCTGGCAGAGTACTACGAACTGCGGGCGAGCGAGGAGCCGGAATACGCCGTCCTCGCCCGCCAGCATCGCGCCCAGGCCGGTTCGGAGTAGCGTGCGTCTCGGGCGGTGGGGTGCAGGACTGCTGTTATGCCTCACCCAACGCCGCATACCTCCGCACGATCTCCCGGGCCGTGCGCAGGCCGTCGACCGCGGCGCTGACGATGCCCCCTGCGTACCCGGCTCCTTCACCCACCGGATACAGGCCGGCCACGCCCGGGACGTTTCGCTGCTCGCGGTCCCGCTCGATCCGGACCGGTGCGCTGCCGCGCATCTCCGGACCGACCAGCGTCGCGTTCTCCAGGAACTTGCCGTTCCACTTGCGGTCCATGATCGGCAGCCCCTTGCGAATCGCCTTCGCAACAACAGGCGGGAGGACCTCATCGAGACTGGCCGCGACAGTTCCCCGCTGGTAGGACGACGGGATCGATCCGTTGCCGGTCGAAGGACGACCGTCCAGAAAGTCGCTCGCCCACTGGATCGGCGACAGGTAGTCCCCCCGACCAATGCGGAATGCCGCCTGCTCGTACTGCCGCTGCAGTTCCATCCCGGCAAGGGGGTGATCGCTGCCGAACTCCTCCGGCTCGAGCGTCACCATAATGCCGCTGTTCGCATACGGCGTGTCGTGCCGCGAGTTGCTCATGCCGTTCGAACAGAACATGTCCGGCTCGGAGATGCTGGGGATGACGATTCCGCCGGCACACATGCAGAAGGTGTACACGTCCCGCTGGCCTTTGGCGACGACGGTGTAGTCGGCCGCTCCGAGGATGTCGAGGTACCGCTCGTGGCCGTACTTCCAGCGGTTGACCTGTTCCTGCGGCTGCTCGATGCGGAGGCCGAGCTGGAACGGTTTGGCCCGCATTGGAATGCCCAGGCCGTGCAGCATCCGGTAAGTGTCCCGCGCACTGTGGCCCGTCCCGAGGATGACATGGCTGGTACGGATGTACCCGCTCGACGTGTGCAGGCCGCGCACGCGACCGTCTGCGACGTCGATCCCTTCCATGCAGCAGCCGAAGCGGTACTCGCCGCCGGCGGCTTCGATCTTCCGACGGAAGTTGCGGCAGATCATCGGGAGCTTGTTGCTGCCCAGGTGTGGCCGATGTTCGTAGACGATCGACGGCCGGCCGCCGCAGACGACAAACGCTTCGAGCACCCAGTCGACGTCGGGACCGCTCATGCGGCAGGTCAGCTTGCCGTCCGAGAAGCAGCCGGCTCCCCCTTCGCCGAAGAGGTAGTTGTTTTCGGGGTCGTGGGGACCGCCCCGGTCGAAGAGGCGGATGGCGGGGACGCGCTGCTTGACCGCTTCGCCCCGTTCGAGGATCAGCGGGCGGTATCCCTTGAGAGCGAGGTAGTAGCCTGCGAGCAGCCCGGCCGGTCCGGAACCGACGACAACCGGCCGGTCTTCGAGAGGCTCAGGACCGGGAGGCGGATCGTCGAAGGGGGAGGGGGTGTAGGGCCGGACGTCCTTCGAAGCGCGTTTGAGCCGCTGCTGTTCGTCCGGCACATCGACGACGGCGGAATAGACGAAGCGGAGGTCGGTTTTGGAGCGGGCGTCGAGGCTCTTGCGGAGAATCCGCCAGCGGGTGACGTCGTCGCGGCGCATGCCGAGGTGCCGGGCAATCGCCGCAGGAAGGGCGTCTTCGGCCTGTTCGACCGGAAGTCTGATATTGTTGATCCGCAGGGACATCGTCGCAGGTTCAGGAGAAATGTAGGCCGTCGTGGACGGAGGTGCTTTCAGTGGCTGGACCCCGATCGTAGTATTCCATAGCCACAGCGTCGACGGTCGCCGGCCTGCGCCGGGTGGTCAAATCTCCGCAGACTGCGCCGTCATCCCCGTCCGATTCGAAGCGGGTGCCGCCATGTCCCCGAATTCACTTGCCCGCCATCCCGACCTGATCGAGGAAGCCGTGGTACTGGAGCAGACGGCCCGGCAACTGGGGGAGAGCCTCAAGGCCACCGGCCGACGGATTGTCTTTGCGGAGAGCTGCACCGCGGGGCTGGTGCCGGCCACCCTGGCACAGATCCCGGGGATATCGGAGTTCCTGTGCGGATCGTGCGTCGTGTACCGAAACGGGACGAAGGCCGCCTGGCTGGGCGTCCCCGCAGAGCTGCTCGACGATCCGGCGATCGGTCCGGTGAGTGAGCCGGTCGCCCGGGCAATGAGCCGCGGCGTTCTCGAACGGACTCCCGAAGCCGACCTGGCCGTCTCGGTCACCGGTCACCTGGGGCCACACGCCCCGGACGGGTTCGACGGAGTGATCTGGATTGGCTCGGCGCTGCGGGAGAGCGAAGAGGTGATCGCGGTGCGGCATCAGCTCCCGGGACCGCGTCCGGAGGAGACCGACGAGCCGGTCGTCGAGCGGATTCGCCGTCAGTCCGCGTCGGCCCGTCACGTCATGGATGTCGCAATCCGGCAGCTGGAGTCCCTTTGCTGAAGCGGGCCGGCGAAAGAGTCCTGCAACGGACCGGCACGGCCCTGGGCGGCGCAAGCCGCGTACCCGCAGGGCATTGCGCGCACTCACAGCGGATTTTCGGGGCATGGCGGCGGGAGAGGTGACTTTCGGCGGTCCGGGGCGCTACAATGAGAGATCTGCCCCGTCCCGATCCCCGGTTGACGCCTATTTCGCTCGAAGGATGCGACACCATGGACGCCGAAGAACTGGTCACTGTGTACACGGTCAACGAGCCGACCAAGGCCGAACTGATCAAGGCCGCCCTCCATGCCGAGGGAATCGCCTGCGAGGTGAGCGGCGAGAACCAGGCGGGGATGGCCGGTGTCCTGCGGGTTGATGTGCTGGTCAAGGCAAAGGATGCCGACCGGGCCCGCAAATTCATTGACGAGCACGAACCGCACAACAGCTGAACGGAACGGATGAACGGCCCCATCCGCCGGCAGCCCGGGCTTCGCGACGATGTCGCGCCGCCCTGCCGATCCCGTTGCCGACTGTCGGCTGCCACTACGAGACGAGTGATTCATGAGTGACACGAAGAATCTGTTCAACAAGGTCTGGGATCTTCACACCGTCGGTACGCTGCCGTCCGGACAGACGCAGCTGTTCATTGGCCTTCACCTGATTCACGAGGTGACGAGCCCGCAGGCGTTTGCGATGCTTCGCGAACGAAACCTGCAGGTGATGTATCCCGACCGGACCTTCGCCACCGTCGATCACATCGTCCCCACCGACAATCAGGCCCGGCCGTTTGTCGACGAACTCGCCGAAGAGATGATGTCGGCGATCGAAAAGAACTGCCGCGAGTTCGGCGTGACGCTGTTCGACCTCAAGGATGGCCGGCAGGGGATTGTTCACACCGTCGGACCGGAGCAGGGTCTGACGCAGCCGGGCATGACGATCGCCTGTGGTGACAGTCACACGTCGACGCACGGTGCATTCGGCAGCATCGCGTTCGGCATCGGAACGTCTCAGGTCGCCTACGTGCTGGCGACGCAGACGCTGGCGATGAACCGTCCGCAGGTCCGCCGCGTCGCCGTCAACGGCCAGCTTGGTCCCGGCGTCTTCGCGAAGGACGTAATCCTGCACATCATCCGTCAGCTGGGCGTGAAGGGGGGCATCGGCTACGCCTACGAGTACGCCGGCGACGTCTTCGATCGCATGACAATGGAAGAGCGGATGACCGTCTGCAACATGAGCATCGAAGGGGGAGCCCGCTGCGGGTACATCAACCCGGACGAGACGACGGTCGAGTACATCCGTGGTCGTCCGTTCGCTCCGCAGGGCGAAGAGTTCGAGAAGGCCCGCGAGTGGTGGCTCTCGCTCGCTTCCGGCCCGGATGCCCAGTTCGACGACGAAGTGCAGTTTGACGCTGCAGCAATCGAACCGACCGTCACCTGGGGCATCAATCCGGGTCAGTCGGTTGGCATCAACGAGGCAATCCCGGCCGTTGCCAGCTATCCGGAAGAGGAGCAGCGGGGAATCCAGGAAGCCCTCGACTTCATGGAGCTGAGTGAAGGGCAGTCGATGAACGGTCTGAAGATCGACGTCGCCTTCATCGGCTCGTGCACCAACGGCCGGATCTCCGACCTGCGTCAGGCAGCCGAGCTGGCGAAAGGGAATCACGTCGCGCCGGGTGTGAAGGCGATTGTCGTTCCGGGCTCTCAGCAGGTCCGTCGGCAGGCTGAAGAAGAAGGTCTGGCCCAGATCTTTACCGAAGCCGGCTTCGAGTGGCGTGAAGCCGGCTGTTCGATGTGCCTGGCGATGAACCCGGACAAGCTGAAGGGACGCGAGATCTGTGCCTCCTCGTCCAACCGGAACTTCAAGGGACGCCAGGGAAGCCCGACCGGACGGACGCTGCTGATGAGCCCGGCGATGGTGACGGCTGCGGCGATTCGGGGGAGCGTGACCGACGTGCGGGAGATGCTGGAACCGGTGGGCGCGTAATCGGGAAAGGAACCGGTCCGACGGTGTCGACAGTACTGGGCTGCCGGTAATGATCACACGAATCGAGGGACTCAACTACCGCTGTCTGCGTTACGTCGATCAGCCGCTTGAGCCGTTCCACATCCTGGTTGGGCCGAACGCGAGCGGAAAGACGACGTTTCTCGATGTGGTCGCCTTCTGCAGTCGCGTTGTCAGTGACGGCCTCGAAGCCGCTTTGTCCGAACGTTCTGCGACGTTCACCGACCTGGTCTTCGGGCGGGAAGGAAGCGGATTCGAACTGGCAGTTGAGGCGGCGATCCCGGCCCGGTTGCGGGAATCATCGACGGCTGCGGCCGATGCGGATTCGATTCGCTACGAACTGGCCGTTGCCGCCGACCCGCAGACCGGCGAGATCGGCATCCAGTCCGAGTCGGTCCGTTTTCGCGAAGCGGGTGAGCCAGTGGAGCTCGTACAGAAAGCCCTGTTCCCGTCCTCGCCGCCCGCCCCGGAGACGATTCAGCTCCCTTCCCGACGGGGGATGCGCCGAGCGGTCAGCAAGTCCCCGGAAGGAGTGGCGAACTTCTACTCCGAGGTGTATCGCGAAGCCGGCAAGGGGTGGGTGGTCAACTTCCGGCTCGGACCGCAGAAGTCGGCACTCGGCAACCTCCCGGAAGACGCGTCCAAATTTCCGGTCACCACGTGGTTCAAGGAACTTCTGACAACGGGGATTCAGTCGTTCGTTCTGGACAGTCAGGCGATGCGACTGGCGAGCCCGCCCGGCCAGACCCGACGGTTCAAGCCGGACGGTTCGAACCTGCCATGGGTCATTGATGAGTTCCGCCGCACGGCCCGCGCGGAATTCCGCGAGTGGATCAATCACCTGCAGACCGCGTTGCCGGATATCGAAGACATCGACACCATCGAACGCCCCGACGACCGTCACCGGTATCTTGTTGTGCAGTATCGTGGAGGACTGAGGATTCCCTCGTGGACGACGTCAGACGGGACACTTCGACTGCTGGCACTGACCCTGCCGGCCTACCTGCCGAATGCTCGCGGCGTCTTCCTCATCGAGGAACCGGAGAACGGCATCCATCCGCGCGCGGTGGAGACGGTGTTCCAGGCGCTGTGCAGCGTCTACGACGCCCAGGTGCTGCTGGCCTCGCATTCGCCGGTGCTCCTGAGCATCGCCGACCCGGAACAGATTCTCTGCTTCGCGAAGGAAGAAACAGGGGCAGTCGACATCGTGCGTGGCAGCGAACACCCGGAACTGCGGCACTGGCAACGCGAAACCAGTTTGGGAGACATGTTCGCCGCGGGTGTTCTCGGATAGCGGGAGACCAAACACTGGGCCATTCAGATCTCATCGTGCTGGTCGCGGATCTGGATATCGAAGAAACGATCAGCGCATTACTGAAACGGACACAATCGCTCGGCATTCGGCCGATCCGGTCCCGGATTCTGCGGCACCCCAATCGCGATCCGGGCTGTCTGAACGGTGCGGCAGCGATGCTGAGGCCATACAGTCAAAGATCCTCCCGGGCACTGGTCGTGTTCGATCGCGATGGCTGCGGTCACCGTTCCGGCTCCCGGGAAGACATCGAACGTGAAGTGGAGACATCGCTGACGCGAAACGGATGGAACGACGACGACGTCGCCGCCATCGTCATTGCCCCTGAACTCGAAGCCTGGGTATGGTCGACGTCCCCCGTCGTCGATGAGGTTCTCGGCTGGCATGGTCGTTTGCCCTCATTGCGAAACTGGCTGGTGTCGGAGGGAGTGATCGCGTCACGCAACGAGAAACCTGCCGACCCCAAGAGCGCCTACCGTCAGGCACTGCGACAGGTCGGCAAACGTCACTCCGCGGCACTGTTCGCGGGAATCGCACAGAAGGTGAGCACGAAAGGTTGCCGGGATCATGCCTTCCGAAAGCTGATTCGCGTTCTTCAGAACTGGTTTCGCACAACCTGATCCAAGACCATCGCCCCCAGACATTGAAGATTGAACCGGCAGCGTTGCATGCCGGTTTGCCCAGCCAAATAACCCCTGACGACGGGACGGCACACACCGTCGCCCCTTGAGACCTGGACCACATCATGAGCAAGATCACCAAGGTGACCGGCACTGGCGTTCACCTCTTCCTGGACGATATCGATACCGACCGCATCATCCCGGCCCGCTACCTCCGCTGCGTCAGTTTCGACGGACTCGGCGAGCACGCCTTCAAGGACGATCGCGAACAGGATCCCGAACACCCGTTCAATCACGAGCACTACCAGAACGCATCGATTCTCGTCTCCGGGCGGAATTTCGGCTGCGGCTCGAGTCGCGAACATGCGCCCCAGGCGCTCATGCGATGGGGCATCCAGGCCGTCGTCGCCGAGTCGTTCGCAGAGATCTTCTTCGGCAACTGCACTTCGCTGGGGATCCCGGCCGTCTGTGCCGAGCGCGAACACCTCCAGACGCTGGCCGAGGCGATCGCCGCCGACCCGCAACTGGAGATGGAAGTCGATATCCACGCGCTCGAACTCCGGTTCGGCGAAGAGTCGATTCCCGTCAAGATGCCGGAGGGGGCCCGCGGTGCTCTCGTGAGCGGCCAGTGGGACTTCCTGACGCAGCTGCTCGAGAACGGCGACCAGATCCGCGAAACGGCCGCGACGCTGCCGTACATGACCGGCTTCGCCGGGTAGGGCAGCTCACGCTGCCGGCTCGCCTGGGCTCCTCAGATGGGTGGCCGTGGCTGGAGTGAGCAACGCGAACGAAGCCACGGTCCAGGGAGAGCGTGCCCACACACAGGTCGGCCGGCAATAGCCGGCCCTACCCGTTCCGCGTGCTCCCGGTTCAGCAAACCCGAGCCGCACGGAATCGGGATTCGTCCAGCAGCTTCGCACCGGTTTTACCCGGCAGCTCACGCTGCCGGCTCGCCTGGGCTCCACAGGTGGGTGGCCGTGGCTGGTGTGAGCAACGCGAACGAAGCCACGGTCCAGGGAGAGCGTGCCCACACAGGTCGGCCGGCAATAGCCGGCCCTACCCGTTCTGCGTGCTCCCGGTTCAGCAAACCCGAGCCGCACGGGTCGATACCAGCACGAAGCGCCAGCGAGTGCACGCGCCGAGCCCGTAGCAACCAGCGACCACCCGTGTCGCCGACTTTCCCATCGCATGGATCAACACAGCCTGATATGATTTCCCGTTGACATTTCTCACTCATCGGGGGAGGCAGGCATGCTGCATCTGCCGGGTATCGGCATTCGCCACTGCGACGGGCTCTCGCGTCGGGAGTTCCTCTCGATCGGTGCGCTCGGTCTGGCCGGACTGTCACTGGCCGACCTGTTGCGGGCCGAGGCGGCTGCCGGCATCAGCGGTTCGCGCCGGGCCGTCATCAACATCCATCTCGACGGTGGGCCACCGCAGCACGAGACGATCGATCCCAAGCCGCTCGCCCCGTCTGAAATCCGGGGGGAATTCGGCTCGATCGGGACGGCGATTCCGGGTCTGCATGTCGGTGAACTGATGCCACGCCTGGCACAGGCCGCCGACCGGTTCGCATTCATTCGTACGCTGGTCGGATCGGCGGGCCGACATGATGCGTTCCAGTGTCAGTCGGGATACTCCGCGAAGGATCTGCAGTCGCTCGGCGGACGCCCTGCGATGGGATCGGTCGTCAGCCGGCTGTACGGCAGCCCCGAGGATGTCGCCCCCGCATTCGTCGACCTGATGCAGGGCCGCCCGCTGGTCCGCAACAGTGCCCGCGCCGGCTTCCTTGGTCCGGCCCACACACCATTCCGCCCCGATCTCTCACAGTTGTTCCCCCGCGAACTCGAGCCGGGCATGAAGGGAGAACTGAACCGCCTGGGAGACAACCACAGCCTCAGCCTTACCCTCGACGACTCCCTGACTGTGGGACGCTTGCGGGATCGCCACAGCCTGCAGGCGGCGCTCGATCAGGTTCGCCGCGAGATTGACTCCAGCGGCATGATGGAGGCGATGGACCAGTTTCAGCAGCAGGCGGTCGGCATCCTGACATCGGGGCGTCTGGCCGAAGCGCTGGATCTGAACAGTGAAGATCCCGCCGTCCTGGAGCGGTTCACCGGGCCGGGCAATCCGGACGCAGAACTCGAGCACTACACGAGCGAGGGACCACGGGCGACACAGAAGTTCCTGCTGGCCCGACGGCTGATTGAAGCCGGCGTGCGGGTCGTGAGCGTCTCAATCAGCGACTTCGACACGCACTCGAACAACTTCGGCCGGATGCGGCAACTGCTTCCGATCGTCGACCATGGCCTGGTGACGCTCGTCGAAGACCTGCAGGAGCGGGGCCTGATCGACGATGTCGCCATCGTGGTGTGGGGCGAGTTCGGACGGACGCCCAAGATCAACAGCAAGGGAGGCCGCGATCACTGGCCACGGGTCGGGCCCTGCCTGCTGGCGGGAGGACGGATGCAGACCGGCGTGGTCCTCGGCACGACGGACCGATATGCGTCGGAACCCCGTTCGCGACCGGTGCACTACAAGGATGTGTTCGCCACGCTGTACCGGCACCTGGGAATCGATGCCCGTCAGATCACGCTGCCCGACCCGCAGGGACGCCCGCAATACATCCTCGACGAAGGGGAGCCGATCGCGGAACTGGTGTGAACGGGTCGTTCGCTGCCGGCATTCGGTACAGTGTTGATACGGAAACGAGTCTGACGATGCTGACGGCCCTGCGGACAGTCTCGCTGTCCCGGGAATGCTCTGGCCCCTGTTGGATCCTTTCATGCCGACGCGACGTGAAGTTCTTCGCCTGGGTGCGTTGAGTGTCTTCGGAACGATGACGGCTTCGTCGCACGCTTCCGGTACGGTCCGGCCGAGTCGAAAGTGCATCTTCATCATGCTGCAGGGTGGTCCGAGCCACATCGACATGTGGGACCCCAAGCCGGAGGCCGCTGCGGAGGTTCGCGGGCCGTTCGGCGTCGCCTCGACACGGACACCGGGGCTGATGCTGACGGACCTTTCGCCCGAGACGGCCCGGGTGTCGGAGCATGTGATGGTGGTGCGGTCGATGACGCACCGGTTCAACAATCACATTGCCGGCACGTACATCATGCTGACCGGATCGGACGATCAACCGGATGCCGATCGCGAAGCGAAGGCGGACGATGTACCGGGCCCGGGTGCGATTCTGAACTACCTGGCCGGTGGCGGCTCGCCGGTCCCGGTGGCGATCTCATTGCCGACGTGGCTGAGCATTCCGGGGCCGTCCAACCGGATGCCGGGCCAGTACGCCGGCTTTCTGGGATCGTCACACGACCCGTTTCTCATCCAGGGAGAACCCCAGAAGCCGGACTTCCGGCCGCTCAGCCTGACGCTCCCCGACGATGTCTCCGCGCGGCGGTTCACATCACGCGAAGCTCTGCTGGCTGGCGTCGACCGGGCTACACGGCAGGCGGAAACCGCGGCCGCCGCCACACGCGACCGGCTCTACGAGAGCGCCTTCGGATTGCTCACCAACCCCCGGTTCCGGGACGCTCTGGACCTCTCGAAGGAGTCGCCGGCGGTGCGGGAGCGATACGGCATGACAAAGATCGGTCAGTCGCTTCTGCTGGCGCGGCGGTTGATCGAGGCCGGTGTCACACTGGTCGGATTCAACGAATTCAACCAGCACTGGGACACGCACGGGGCGATCGAGAATTCCCTGAAGGACCGCGTCCCTCCCATGGACCGGGCGTTTGCCGCACTGGTCCGTGACCTGGCAGACCGCGGACTGCTGGACGAGACACTGGTCATCAACACGGGGGAATTCGGACGGACTCCCGTCATCAACAATCAGGCGGGGCGGGACCACTGGCCGGATGTCTACAGCCTGCTGCTGGCAGGTGGGGGCATTCGGGGTGGAGCGGTCTGGGGCAGAAGCGACCAGCGGGGTGCCTACGTCCACAGCGATCCGGTGACACCGTCCGATCTGCTGGCAACGATGTGGCACTGCCTGGGCATTCCGCCGGAGACAGAGATCCGGGACCGGCTCAATCGTCCCCACCGGCTGACTCAGGGACGCGTCATGAACGAATGGCTGGCGTGAACCGCGTCGGCCGCAAATCGACCGATCGATTACCAGGCGTCATCCAGGCGGGCTTCATAGACATTGGCGAAGCGCCCCGACTCGAAGCGGTCGGGAGCAGCGGCAAGGATCCGGACAGCCACCCGATGGCCAAGGTGGTCGCCGACGATGCCGACATGTGGACCGAGTTCGTCGTCGGTCGCCATCGACAGGGCCTGCCAGTAGTGCTCGCGCAGGGGATCGAACAGTTCCTGCAGGGGGATCAGGTCAAGCGCAAACGCCGAAGCGAAGGTCGTGCCGTCGAGATGCCCGCCGACGATTTCCGTCCGCGACGCGAAGAGCGTCACTTCCCAGCCGTCTTCCACCTCGCAGTAGTGGCATCCCACAGGCGAGAGGGTATCGGCAGGGAGAATGCAGGCGACGACCTGATTGGCAAGCTGGGCGAGCCAGGCTGGCGGTTCAACCATCTGAAGTCTTGTCTTCGGGGCCCCATGTGAACGATTGACAACCAGCGTCGGGGGCGAGCCACATACGCAAAAGGACCGTGAGTTCACACGACCGTCATTGATCACAGGCCCGCTCCGACCCCGGGGCGCAGCATCCCAGACCGGAACTGCCCCTCCGGACAGCATCGCAGCAATGCGGATGCCGATTCGACACATCCTGTTGAGATCCCGCAACACGGCGGGCTTTTCGTGGTTTTGACGCGTCAACCGTGCCGGCACATGACGAACCACGACCGCTTTGCGACCGACGGTGTTCACAATCCGACACACTCTGCGACAAGAAAATGAGACAGACCTGCTCCCGTCCGCGTGTTGTTTCTCGTGGATACGGATCGAAGAGTCAGCATTTGACCGAAACTTTGCGGTACGGGTAGAATCCAGCTTGTCCATCGCAGGATCCCGCTGCGATCCACAGATGTTGCGGTCCGTGTCCTGTCTCCGATATCGCCGACTCCAACAAGCTCGTGATCGGGGCTGACCGGTTGCGGGCTCGCCGAGGTGCAATTTGGCCGTCCTCAAGGTGCTGCGAGGAGTCCGACCGGGTGAGTTGCTTCCCGTCGAGGAAGAGCGGGTTCTGCTCGGTCGGCATCCCAACTGCCAGGTCGTGTTCGACAACGGGGCGATCAGCCGGCATCACGCCCAGATTCTCGAGAGTCACGGCAGCTACTACATCGAAGATCTGCGCAGTCGGAACGGCACGTTTCTGAACGGTGAACCGCTCGACGGTCGAACCGAGCTGAAGGACGGCGACCAGATCCGCATCTGCGACATTCAGCTGCTGTTCATGCAGCGGGGGCCACTGGACGAAAGCACGCGCGACAGCGACGACGAGATGTCGGCAAGCGAGACGACACTCGGGAACCGAAGCAAGACGGGACCGGAGCGGACGACCGCATCAGGCAGCAGCATCGACGAAAGCAAGATCTGGGTCGTAAACGACCAGGTCGAAGAGCCGGAGTTCGAGTCCTCGTCGGTCATCAAACGGATCGACACACGGGGGCAGGAGGCCTACTCCGCCGCCGTGCACCCGGAAATCAAGCTCAAGGCCGTGCTGGAGCTGACGCGGGCCCTGAGCGGCGAACTGGACGTCGACGCGGTCCTGCCCAAGGTTCTCTCGACCCTGTTCAACATCTTTCCGGAAGCGGAACAGGGCTTCGTGCTGCTGAAGGACCCGGAAAGCGACAAGCTGCGGGTAAAGGCGACCCGCTTGCGACCAACGTCCGATGACGATGCGGTCGCTGTCAGCATGACCGTCGTCCGACACGTGCTGACGAGCGGCGACGCGATTCTGAGCGGCAACGTGCTCGACGATTCGCGCTTCAAGGGGGCCACCAGCCTCTCGAAGATGCAGATCCGGTCGATGATGTGCGTCCCGCTGCTGGACAAGGACGGCGACGGACTGGGAGTCATTCAGATCGTCACGCGCAATCCGGACCACAGGTTCCGCGAAGACGACCTGGACCTTCTGGTCAGCGTCGGATCGCAGGCGGGCCTGGCCATCGAAAACGCATACCTGCACGAAGCGGTCATTCACCAGCGCGATCTCGAGCGGGATCTCGAATTCGCCACACAGGTGCAGCTCGGGTTTCTGCCCAAGTCACGCCCGCGACTGCCCGACTACTCCTTTGCTGACTACTACGAAGCCGCACTGCGTGTGGGGGGAGACTACTTCGACTATGTCACCCTGCCGGGTGGTCGGATCGCCATCGCGCTGGGAGACGTGGCGGGGAAGGGTGTTCCGGCGGCGCTGCTGATGGCGCGGCTCTACTCGTCGACGCGATTCCAGTTGCTCACCAACCCGAACCTTGCGGAAGCCGTCGCCGGTCTGAATGCCGAGATTGCCTCGAGCGGGCTGGGCCACCGCTTCGTCACCTTCGTTGTCCTGGTGCTCGATCCGGACAAGCACGAGCTGACGATCGTCAACGCCGGCCATCTGGCGCCGCTGATCCGGCGGGCGGACGGCACGGTGGAGCAGCTTGGACGAAACGAGTCGAGCCTTCCGCTGGGTATCATTCCGGATCTCGAATATACTGAAGTGACTGTCCCGATTGCCCTCCGCGAGACAGTGATGCTGTATACGGATGGCATCACTGAAGCGATGAGCGACGACCGGTCGATCTACGGTCGCGAACGGCTGATAGAGTGCCTGGAAAAGTCAACCGGCGGAATCGAGACGGTTGTCCAGACCCTGATCTCCGACGTGGAAGAGTTCGTCGGAGACTCGCCGTTTCGCGACGATACCTGTGTCGTCGGATTCCAGCGGACTTCTGGCTGAGGCGGCGGCGTGGACCTGACCCCCGAGGACGTGCTTGGCGATGGCGGACTGATTTCCCGTCGTCTGAGCAACTATGAGAGTCGCCCCGAACAGCTGGCCATGGCCAATGCGGTCGCGGCCGCCATTGATGCCGGCGAGCATCTGGTCGTCGAGGCCGGCACCGGGGTGGGCAAGAGTTTTGCGTACCTGGTCCCGGCGCTTCTGGCAGCCACCTCCCGGCAGTCGGAGGAGGGAAAAGGCAAGAAGGTTGTCGTCAGCACGCACACGATCAGCCTGCAGGAACAGCTGATCGCCCGGGACATCCCGTTTCTCAACGCCGTGCTGCCCGTCGAGTTTTCCGCGGTGCTGGTCAAGGGACGCTCCAACTACATCAGCATCCGACGGGTCAAGGCCGCGGCGGAACGATCCGGTTCGATCTTCGGCGAGACCGAGGAAATCCGGCAGCTGAAGAAACTGCGGAGCTGGGCCGACTCCACCGGGGACGGCAGCCTGGCCGAACTCGACTTCCGTCCGCTCCCGCAGGTGTGGGACGAGGTGCGGAGCGAACACGGCAACTGCCTGGGGCGAAAGTGCCCGACCCACTCGGACTGTCACTACTACCGGGCCCGCCGTCGCGTCTGGAACGCGGACGTCCTCGTTGTGAACCATGCGCTGTTCTTCTCGGACCTGGCACTGCGACGGGAAGGTGCGAACATTCTGCCCGATTACGATGTGGTGATCTTCGACGAGGCGCACACCCTCGAAGATGTCGCCGCCGACCACCTCGGCCTGTCGGTGACGAGCGGGCAGTTCTCGTTCATGTTCAACAAGCTGTACAACGACCGGCAGCAGAAGGGGCTGCTGCTGTTTCACAACCTGATCGAGGCACAGCAACTGGTCATCCGCCTGCGATATCTGGTGGACGACTTCTTCAACGAGGTCCTGCAGTGGCGGGACGAGCAGGGCGGATCGAACGGTCGCCTGCGGGAACCGCTGAAGATCGACACGCCCCTGCCGGCAGAACTGCAGACCCTGGCCAACATGCTGCGGATGCATGTCCCGAAGGTCCGCGCCGAAGAGCAGAAGATTGAACTGACCGCCGCCGCCGACCGGATGGACGGCCTCGCCCTCTCGCTGAAAGGCTGGCTGCGACAGACGCTCGAAGACGGGGTGTACTGGGTCGAGACGACCGGTGGACGGCGACCGAACACCAAGCTGGTCTGCAGTCCCGTCGAGATCGGACCGGCCCTGCGGGACAATCTGTTCAACGAGGTCGGGACGGCCGTGCTGACCAGCGCCACGCTTTCGGTCGGCCAGAGTGACTTCCGTTACTTCCGTTCCCGGATCGGACTGACAGAAAGTCGCGAGGAACAGCTGGGCAGTCCGTTCGACTACCAGCAGCAGGCAAAGCTGGTGCTCGCGTCGGAAATGCCCGATCCCTCCTCACAGCCTCGCGAGTTCGAGGCGGCTGCCTGCGAGCGGATCCGCCACTACATCGCACAGTCGGAAGGGGGGACGTTCGTCCTGTTCACAAGCTACCGGATGCTCCGGAACTGTGCCGACCAGCTGATGTCCTGGTTCACCCGGCAGAACATGAAGCTGCTCTGCCACGGCAGCGGCATGCAGCGAACGCAACTGCTGGAGCAGTTCCGCAAGCATGACCGGGCGGTGCTGTTCGGAACCGACAGTTTCTGGCAGGGGGTCGACGTTCCCGGCAATGCGTTGCGGAACGTGATCATCACGAAGATCCCCTTCAGTGTGCCGGACCATCCGCTGCTCGAAGCACGGGTCGAACGAATCCGCCAGCGGGGCGGCAACCCGTTCATGGAGTATCAGGTGCCGGAAGCGGCGATCAAGCTGCGGCAGGGATTCGGACGACTGATCCGGACCCGGACCGACACCGGTCAGGTGGTGATTCTCGATCCACGGATGCTCACCAAGCAGTACGGCCGCATCTTCCGTGACAGCCTTCCCGATTGCCGGGTCGTCGTCGAGGGCTCGCCGCAGACCTCACGGCACGACCACGAGTACTGAGTACTGGGCGCTGGTCGTAACACTCAGCGCAGCACCGGCTCGGATGGTGTGCCGGCTGTGACGGGTGACGGCGAGAGCAGGGGAGACGCGGCCGAATCGGCGGTCGAACGGTCACCTTGGCCGGCCACGATGCGTGCGACGGCATCGGGCGGCAGGAACGACATGCAGCCGACGAGCATGATCAGGGCGAACGTCCACATGCCCAGGCAGACGCCGATCCCGGCGTGCAGGACGACGGCTCCCAGCAGAACGAGAGGTCGCAGGAGCGGTCTCCAGACCAGTACGCAGAACGAGAGTTCCCACGCGACGGAGACATGCGTGAACAGGTTCGCCAGGTGCGGATACCAGGCGATCCATGTCATGTCGAGCGTCTGGTATTCCTGATTCGCGAACGCCATCCACAGCGCCTGTCCGTCCCACCACGCCGGTCCCTGCAGCTTGGTGAGCCCTGCAAAGAAGTAGATCACACACATGTGGACCTGAATCAGCCGCAGGGACAGGTTGGCGCCCGCCGAGGGGGGCGGAGACCAGAAACCTGTGGCGGCCCGGTCCGCTCCACGCCGGCGCGCCAGCCGGGTCCGGATCCAGCGATCGACCGACAGGGCGGCACCACTGGGGCCGATCGCCAGGTACAGGGCCAGCATGGCGTTGATCTTGTCGAGACCGAACAGGGCCCCCGGCACACGGTAGATGTACGAGACGGTGATGGCGAACGCGGCAATGGAGGTCAGCCGGGTGGCGAAGCCAACGGTGAACATCACCAGCAGGACCATGCAGACCGCATGCGCGGTCGCAGCGCTTTCGGGAGCGACCCACCACCAGAAGGAGAAGGCGTAGTCCTCGCCGTGGTACGCGCGGGCCAGATCGCGGGTCACCCACGCATGCGGGCCGAAGAAGTCTTCCAGCGCGGTGCCCCAGACGGCATGCGTATAGACGAGCATCGACCCGGCACAGATACGGATGATGCCCAGCAGCGTCGGCGAGACCGGAGTGAACCAGAACTGCTGCCAGCAGTCCGCGGTCGTCCGCACCAGTCGCACCAGGTAGTTCAGGATTGCAGCAATCAGTCGCGACACTGGTACGTCCCCATCGGCTCGATGACATAGCTGTCGGGGGCGTCGAGAGGCACGCCAGCCCGCACCATCTGCATGGAGGGAAGCAGATGCGTGATGCGTTCGAGTCGCACCTGCTGTCCGTCATGGGTATGACAGAGGTGCTGTGCGTACGACTCGTGCCACTTCAGCTTCAGCGGCGGCGGCACGAATCCGAGTGACTCGGTCAGCATGAAATGGCGGTGGTAGAGCAGCCGCGGAAACATGCTGCGATCGGGGAAGCGTCCGGACTCGGTCGATCCGTCGTCGCGGGTCACTTCCCAGCCGACCAGTGTGCTTTCGCCCGGCTGGGGGGCGAAGAAGTTGTAGCCGTGGTTGAGGTAGAGCGTCTGCAGGTAGGGATGCACCTGGTCCCACGCCGAGCGGATCAATGGCGAGGACGGACTGACCGACGCCGGGGCAATGACGATGGCCGCGAGGTGGACAACCAACCAGACATTGACGAGGGCGAACCCGAGCCGTCGCCACCAGCTTCGTGGAGGTTTGGGAGCAGCGTGAGCCGTCATGATGATTCGGGGGGAAGCGAACGGGCCGACGTTTGCGATCCTTCGCGGTCAGCCTGCCAGACGGAGTTTTTCCTGGGTGACACGAAACACGCCTGCAGTCGCGGGGGCAACTGCAGGCGAATCGTAACTGTTCAATTTTAGTCTGTGCCGACCGGGGTGACGGCCCGATGTGCTGAAGAAGGCAGAACCGGGGCCGTCACATCCGTCAGAGTCGATGCAGGAAACGCGAAGCGATCCGTCTCGACTCAGTAGCTGCCGCCCGACGAGCCGTAGCTGCCGTACGAGCCGTAGCTGCCGCCGGTCGAACCATGGCTGCCGTAGTAGGAACCGTGGCTTCCACCGTACGAGCCGTAGCTGCCGTGCGAACCGTGATGACGATGACGCTTGTGGAACAGCTTTCCGAAGCTGCCACCGTACGAGCCGTGGCTGCCGTGCGAGTAGTAGCCGCCCGTCGAGCCATAGCTGCCGTACGAGCCGTAGCTGCCACCGGTCGAACCGTAGCTGCCATGCGACGAGTAGTAGCCACCGGTCGAGCCATAGCTGCCGTACGATCCATAGCTGCCGCCGGTCGAGCCGTAACCGCCGGTCGAGCCGTAGCTGCCGTACGAACCATGGTGGCCGGCCTGAGCCAGGTTCGCCTGACCCAGCATCGCCGCGACCGCGACGACTGCAAGTGCGCGAGAAATCACGTTACCCGTCATCCCACATTCCTCCAAGCTGTTGACCTGAGAAGCTGCTCTTCGCTGCTGTGCGAAGCCCTGATCCAACCTGTCCCCCCCACCAGATTGAGCTGGATAGCGCCCGCCGCGGAGCACTCCATGCACGGGAACATGGTCGACCCGAGCCGAGTTTACCGACTCGGCAAAATAGGAGTACAGCAGCGCCGAGGGAAATTCAAGAAGGAAACACCCCGGCCAGGCCAGAATCCCCCCCGTCTGACCGCGTCAGATGCGCAAACAGGGTGGGTCGGCACATCCGTTGCAACGGAGCGCAGCCCCTGCAGCAGGACATCCGCCCGAAAGCAGCGGCAGGCGGACCAGATCAGCCGTCCGGTTCAGCCGCGGGACGTACGCGCCCGGTACATCGAGACGGGCGTCAGCAGCAGAATCCCCAGGCAGGCGGCCAGGCAGACCGCCGCAAACCAGTCCCCCCACATCACATAGAGGCTTTCGCGGGGATCAAGAGCGACATCGCTGACCAGCACGGCATTGAGCTGCCGGTGGTAGCTGCCGGATTCCGGATCGCGAATTCCGGTGCGCGGGGGCCCGGACTTCTCCGGCTCGAGCAGGGCATCGCCATCGACGAAGACATCCGGTTCGCGAACAACGCCATCGCCGTCGATGAACGCGGAGATTCCGGTGTTCACTGCCCGAACCATCGGCGTGCGGGTCTCGACGCACCGGAAGGCGGCGGTGATCAGGTGCTGGTCCAGCTCGCTCGAACCATGGAACCAGCCGTCGTTCGTCAGATTGACCAGGCAGTCGACACTCCGCCCGTCGTCGTCGCGCGTGCGGGCCACCATGTTGCGAACCAGATGCGGAACCGTGTCTTCGTAGCAGATAAGCGGCACCATCCGCCAGGACTCGACGTTGAAGACATGGATCTTCTCGCCGGCCGCCAGACCGAACTGGTCCCCGTAGGGGGTAAACTTCTGCAGGAACGGAAGCGACTCGCGAAGCGGAATGTACTCGCCGAACGGCACCCGGTGCAGCTTGTCGTACCGCGCCCGCACGCCGGTCCCCGGCTCGACCAGCAGGGCCGAGTTGTAATGGGCGTAGCGATCGGGGTTCGTCACGTGTGCGTCGATCCCCAGAATCAGGGCGGCATTGCACTGCTCGGCCAGATCGAACACGGTCTCTTCGACATCGTTCTCGCGCCAGCGTTCCGGCGGGATGAACGGGCTGACGGCACGAAGCTGTGCGTCGGTCATCTCCGGATCGGCCAGCAGCAGCGGATACCGGAACATCGTCTCGGGCCAGACGATCACGTCCGGCTGATGTTCGATCGATGCACCGGTCAGGTACATGTGCGTCCGGTAGATATCGGCCCATTCCTTCGGATCGCTTTTGACCGTCGCCGGGTAGTTCCCCTGGATCAGCGCCATTCGCGGCCCTGCCTCGAATTCAACCTGACTGCGACGGACAGCACCGTACACCAGCGAGGCAACCAGAAGCAGACACGGGATCGTGACGGCCGCCAGGCGACGGGTGAATGGAGCGGCCAGCATCCCGCGGGTCGGGGGCTGATGGTCAGGGAACAGTCGCAGCGCCTGCAGCCAGCGGACCGGCACCAGTCCGGCCAGAGCCGTGTTGGCCATCACGAGCAGAAAGCTGAGCCCGTACGTACCGAACAGATCGCAGATCTGAATCAGCGTTACCCAGCCGTGCTGCGAATGGGCCAGGTAGTACCAGGCGAACCCGGTCATCAGATGAGCCCGCAGAAACTCGAGGCCCACCCACACGACCGGTGTGGCGATCAGAATCGGGATATGGAACCGATGAACGGCCGCCCGGGACAGGAACACGAACGCCGGAAAGTACAGTCCCACATAGACCGACAGGGCCATCCAGGCGGGGTACATCGTGGCATCGCCGAGTCGCATCCACTGCAACGTCGCCAGGGCGAACAGGGTGCCGTTGAGAGCAAGAACGGTGTACATCCACCCGGTCGGGCGGGGGATGCGGACCAGCTGCAGCAGCGGGATCAGGCAGACCCAGCCAAGCGGTCCCCAGTCGAGCGGAGTGAAGGCGGCCCACATCAGCAGTCCGGTCGCCAGCGAGAGAACCCATGCCCCGAACGGGCCAGCAGGTGCTTTGCGGGCGGCGGCAATCATTTCCCGCACCGACTTCTCGTGGACGGAAGTCGCGGGGGACGTTTCTTGTTGGGGGGCGTCCATCACTGCCGTAGTCATCTCGCCGCTCCGTCCATGGAACAGGATGCTCGCTTCAGTCTCAATCTCTGATCCGGAGCGGAACTCCGGCCGAATTGTTCGCCGTTTCGGGGGCGGCGGCCAGTCCAGGGCCCACGCTTCACCCGAATCGTTGCCCGAAGGGAATCACGTGAACCGAGTCGCCGATGTGAAATTCCTGATCACCCGGCGGAACGTCGAGCAGTCCATCGGCATCGACGGTCGCCCGCAGATCGAACGAACCCTGCCAGGGAACCGGGATCGCTTCGAGCCCCCCGGCCGTGACTGAAAGTCTTACTGGCAAAAAGGTTCTGCGATCTCCCCGCGTTTGGAACGGTTCCACGATGGCCGCGGGAAGACTGCATGGCGACGTTCCTGCGTCCCCCTGCAACCGACGTACGGCCATCCGCACGAACAATTCGAAGCAAACCATACTGCTGACTGGATTTCCGGGCAACCCGAAAATGAACCGGGGACGTCCGTCGGGCGTCCGCTCCGCGTCCAGCACACCAAACCAGAGCGGCTTGCCCGGCTTGACCGCCACCTTGTGGAACACTTCCCGGACACCCGCTTCTTCCAGGACGGAGGGAACCAGGTCGAGCTTGCCCGCTGAGACGCCGCCGCTCAGACAGAGTATGTCCGACTCCAGCCCGGTTCGGACAGCTGCCAGCAGGTCGTCCCGATTGTCGCGTGCGATCCCCAGTGGCCGGGCCGTTGCCCCCGCCTGAGCGATCTGCACGGCAAGCATCGGCTCGTTGGAATTGCGGATCTGTCCGTCACCCGGATCCTGAGAATAAGGAACGAGTTCGTCGCCCGTGGCGAGCACCGCGATCTCGGGACACGGACGAACCGGAACCTGAGCCTGTCCCAGTTCTGCGAGCAGGCCAATCTCCGGGGCCCGCAGAACGCGACCGGCCGTGAGCACCGGCTCTCCAGCCCGCATCGCACTGCCGCGACGGGCAAGATTGGCCCCCGACTCGCCGGGAGCCACAGTAATCGTGACCTGCCCGCTGTCGTCATCGAACGCCGTATCCTCGATGCGGACGACGACATCGGCACCGTCCGGCAGCGGTGCCCCCGTCATGATGCGGGTCGCCTCGCCGGGACCGACCGGCTTTTGTGGCGTGCGGCCGGCGGTCACCTCTTCCACAACGCGCAGGTCGACCGGCACGTCTGCCAGGTCGGCAAACCGGACGGCGTATCCATCCATCAGCGCCTTGTCGAACGGTGGCGAATCGACGGCACTCACCACGTCTTCTGCGAGTACGTGGCCCGCCGCGACAGGAAGCTCCCGCAGCTGGGGTTCACGCGGCGTCACCGTCTGACAGATCTGTTCCCACGCCTGGTCGACCGTGAGCATGTCTCACCTCACTCCGCTTTTTGCCCTGCCGTTCAATCGGCCGTGACGCTCTGCCATCAGGGACGATTGCGTTCTGCGGGAGTGCCGACATAGCATCGCCGCATGAACTCCACGCCTCCCGGCCACCCCGGTCATCACCGCTCGCGCCCGCAGCCCCGTCGTCCCGCCCGCCCGCCACTTTCGAGTGAACTGCTGGCGGCACGGACTCTGGAAGTCCCGCCGTCTCTGCCGCGCATTGTCGTCAAGTCGCCGACGTCTCACCCGTTCTTGTATCGCAAACGGCTGGGAGATTTCGACCGCACCGCCCGTCATGGTGCCCTGGTGCAGCTCATGCTGCCATCGGGGGAGTCCTTCGGATACGGCCTGTTCAACCCGCGGGCAGAAATCGCCGTGAGAGTCCTCTCCCACGGAGACGCAGTCCCGGACGAGGCCTGGTGGGCGGACCGCATCCGATCGGCGGTTGAGCTTCGTCGTGCTGTTCTCCGACTCGACGATACCACAGACGCCTACCGCGTCATTCATGCCGAGAGTGACGGACTGCCGGGGCTGGTGGCTGACCGGCTCGGTCCGGTGCTGAGCATCGAGGTGTTCAGTCTGGCGATGTACCAGCGGGCCGAAGCCATCGCCGGGCTGCTCGCGAACGAACTGGGCACAGAGCAGACGATCGTTCAGGCCGCTCCGCAGACGCTGGAACTGGAAGGCTTCGCCGCCGAACCGAAGTGGCTCACGCCCCCGGCAAAGCGTCTGGAGATCCAGGAATTCGGGACACGGTTCGCCATCGACTTCTCGGCGGGTCACAAGACGGGGTTCTTCTGCGATCAGCGGGACAATCGCCGCCGGCTGGCGGAGTTCTGCCAGGGTGCCGAGGTGCTCGATCTGTGCTGCTATACAGGCGGGTTTTCCGTCCAGGCGGCCCGGCTGGGAAAGGCGTCGTCGGTGATCGGCGTTGACCTGGACGAGCAGGCGATCGAGATTGCGAAGAAGAACGCGAACCTCAACCAGACCCGCGTCCGGTTCGTGCATGCGGATGCGTTCAACTACCTCAGAGACATGCTGCGGGCCGAGCGGCAGTTCGACGTGGTCGTGCTCGATCCGCCCAAGCTGATCCGCACGCGCAGCGAGCAGGAGGAAGGCCGCCGGAAGTACTACGACTTCAACCGGCTGGCGATGCAGCTGGTCCGCCCGGGAGGGCTGCTGCTGACGTGCAGCTGCTCGGGCCTGATGTCGCAGGAGCTGTTTCTGCGGACGGTCTCGTCGGCGGTTCCGGGAAACCGGCGGGGACAGATTCTGTTCCGCACCAGTGCCGGCCCGGATCATCCGGTCGCCACCGACTGCTGGGAAACGGACTACCTCAAGGCGTTCTGGGTGCGGGTGCTGTAGTCGCACTTCTCGCGATTACCGGCGCGCGGTAGATTGAGGGCTCATCAGCATTCCTCCGGAGGTGACTTCCCGTTCCTGCACCTCCCGCAGCGAGCCATCCGCGACCGCACTGGAGAATTCAGACTCGTGAATGACGCGTCTCCCGGCACCATGGAATCTCCGGAATCGTCCTCCCCGACATCGAAGAAGGGCGGAAGCCGCTTCGGTCTGCTGCTGCTCGGTCTGGTGATCGTCGCGGCTGGAGTCATCTGGCTCGAACCGACCCGTGTCGCCTGGGGCCTGTTGACAGGCGAGAGTTTCTACGAAGGACGGCCGACCAGCTTCTGGCGGAACGCACTGGCCGGCCCGGCTGGAGCGCGGGCGGAGGCGGAAGCGGCTCTCGACAATGGCGGCAACGACGCGGTGCCGGTGCTGACGGAACTGGCGGCCGGCAAAGCCGGCAACGACTGGAAGGGAAGCGAAGTCCGCATTCTCGCGCTCGACATGCTTGGAGCGCTCGGGCCGGACGCGAGTGAAGCGATTCCGGTCGTCATGGATGCACTGGAAGACGAAGACGGTCATCTCCGCTCCGTCGCCGCGGTCAACCTGCCAAAGATCGGTGCCGAGGCCGAACAGGCCGTCCCGGCCCTGACGAAGCTCGTCGCGATGGATCCCCGTCCGGAGACGATTCGGGCGATCAGCGTCTACCGTGAAGAAGCCGCGTCATCGCTGCCGGTCCTCGTCGAGATTCTCGAAGATCACTCGCACGATACCGAGACTCGCTGGAATGCGGCCCGAACGCTGGGCAAGCTGGGGCCGCGCGGCGTCCAGGCAGTCGAAGTTCTGGTCCGTTGCCTGGATGACGACGCATCGACCGTGCGGGAGCACTCTGCGGAAGCACTGGGGGACATCGGTCCTCTCGCGGCCACGACAGTGCCGGACCTTGTCGGCGTCCTCGACGATCCGGCGACGCGTGTCCGTCGGGACGCGGTCCGTTCGCTCGGACAGGTGGGCCCGGAAGCGAAGGCGGCGGTGCCTCAGATCGTCCCGCTGCTGGACGATCCCGAGAAGATGGTTCGCGACGCGGCGGCCAAGACGCTCGAGATTCTCGCTCCCGAAGTGCTGGAGGAACACCGGGCGAAGCAGAAGGCTGCGAAGGAGGAGGCGTGAGGCTCGCGGGGTGAGGCGTGAGGCGTGAGGGAACGCTTTTCGAAGTCGGAAGGTGAGCCAGGGCTGTTTCGTGGTGCGGCCGGGGCGTCTCATTACCTGACGAACCCCGAACACCCGCAACGCCTCACACGTCCTCTCGTGGCGGCGCCACCCGGACGCGTGCCGCGTCCGGGCCACCCTTGAATGAAGCGACCGGGGACGTCGGGTGCCGTCGCCAACGACCACGCACCATGCGAGCGTTGTGGCCAGCAATGCATGTGATGGTGCGTCACGGGCGGAGAGGCCGACGGATGCGCGCTAACGTAGATCGCCTCAGGGCCGTCTGCCGTGACGCCCCGACGAGATGCTGGCCCGCACAGTCAGATGACCGGGCTCGCCTCTGTGACACCTGTGAAAATCGACGGTGGTCCAGTCGCATCGCGGGCGCACGGGCAGAGCCCGTCGCACCCACGTGGAGTGCCGCCTGAAATTCACGCACGGCCGACGCCCGGAGCACACTCGCGCGACTTACCGCTCCGCGACCTGCTCCTTGCCGCGGACGTGCAGCAGGACCGGCTGGCTGGTCACGCCACCGGCCTGGGCCGCCTTGAGGTGGAACAGTCGTGACTGGCCGGGCACCCATCCGGCGGCGGTGACAAAGAAGTCCCGCTCCTGTTCGTCCTCCGGAATCAGCAGGCCATTCAGACCCACATTGTCCACGTAGAGGCCGAACGGGAGATTGCGGCCGGCTCCTTCCTTGCCGAATGACACCAGTCCCTTGTGACCGTCCCGCGCCACGCGGACCCGCAGCATGATCGTCTCACCCGGCTGAATTTCGAATTCGAGCGGTCCGTCCGCCGGAGTGGCAACCGGCACGGCACCACCTTCGGCAGGCAGGATCGTCACCAGCAGCTTCGGTTTCTCGCCCAGCTTGATCTCGCCGAGGTTGTTCACGTCGTGCGTGACCTGCTCGCCACGAATCTCCGCCGTTGCCCGCACCGTGCTCGCCTTCGCGTTTTCCGGCGTCGGTTTGGGAGCGTCCCGATCCGCCGAGATTACTCCCATCGCCTCGATCTGGCCTTCTTCGATGATGATCGGCGATGTCGCGTGGAAGCCGGGCGGCAGATCGGTGATGTCGACCCGGACCGGACCATCGAAGTTGTCCATTCGATTGACGGTGACACGGAACTCGCGGCCGCTGCCCGGTTCGACGGTCGGGTTCGCCCCGTGCAGCGTCACCTTGAAGTCCGGCTTCCGCGGGCGGATCGCCAGTTTGTAGCTGAAGTCCTTCCGCTCGTGGCCGCGAACGTCCTTGATCTTCACCAGGTACTCGCCGTCAGCCGGTGCCGTGAAGTAGAGCTTCGAGTCCTTGCCAAGCTGTCGCCGGGCATCGTCGTCGTTCTCGTAGTACACGCGAAAGACCGGCAGCCCGTTGGGAATCAGTTCGGTGCCGGGCGGATGCGGCTGGACGATGTACGCCGGTTCCCCCAGGGCGTGGGCCAGCGGAGTGGTGTCGAAGTAGCCCCAGCGTTTGCCGGCACCGGGGTAGACGTTGAAGCCGGAGTCCGGTCCGCGGGGATACAGCCAGAGCTTCACGACCTCGCCGTTGGCGTACAGGTATTCGTTCAGTTCCATCTCTTCCCAGTTGAAGATACGGAAGTCGTTGACCTGGTCGGCATTCTTGCCGCGGAACGTGAAGTACGAGTCACGCACCGCCTGCAGCAGTACCCGTTCGATCCGGTTACCGTCCGCATCGAGGACTTCGACAAACGAGTCCAGCGGCGACTTGGAGCGGGCCGCGTTGACCTCGATCACCCACTCCTGGCCGGCCTTTGCGCTGAAGCGATACAGGTCGAAGTCAGCGGCGTCTCCGACCTTGCCGGAAATCGTACCGCTGATCTCTGCCGGTGCATCCACGCGAGCCGCCTCGGCGGGCGTGTTGTTCGGTTCCTGCTCCTTGACGGTCTGCATGTCGCCGGCAGTGACGGCGACAGTTTCGATGACCTGCGGTGCCTGATCATCGGAGTCGTTGCCGCCGGCAGGGATCGCATATCGTGCCAGGGTGCCGTTCATCCGACCGAGCACGAACGACTTCCCCGCCGGGTCGACCGCCAGAGCCATCGCGACATCCGGCTGGTTCTCCCACAGCTTCAGTTCGCGATAGCCGGTGGTGTTCCAGACCTTGATGGTCCGGTCCTCGGCGACGGAGACCAGCTTCGAGCCGTCCGGGGTGAAGGCGAGCTGGACGATCGGACCTTCGTGGGCGAAGCGGGCAATCACCTGCGGGTTGATCCGCGGGCGATCGTGCGAGACGAACTGCCAGACCCGCAGGCTGTTGTCCGCACCGCCCGAGACGATGTAGCGCCCATCGGGACTGAAGGCACAGCAGTACGCTTCCTTGAGCGGCTGGCCGAGGGTGTCCATCCGTTCGCCATCGCTCACTCGCCAGACCTTGCAGGTGTCGTCGGCACTGGCGCTGACGAGGAACCGGCCGTCGGGACTGAAGGCAACATCGTAGACCGCACCGTTGTGCCCGGTCAGCGTCCGCAGTTGCTCGCCGCTCGCCACATCCCACAGGATGATTGACTTGTCGTAGCTGCAGGTCGCCAGCACGCTGCCGTCGGGGGAGAGTGCGGCGTCGTAGAGGATGTCACGATGGCCGCGAAACTCGCGCACGAGCGTTCCGTCGTCGACGTTCCAGATGGCGGCAACGCCGCCCAGTCCGGTGACTCCCGAGGCGGTGATCAGCCGGCTGCCGTCGGGGGAGAACTGCACGCTCGTCACCTTGCCCGGATACGTGCCGAGCGGCTCTCCTTCATCAACGGAGACGCGTTCCCCTTCCTCTGACGGCGTCTTGTGCAGCGTCACCTTCGAGAAGCGGGCGATGGCCAGCCGGTTGCCGTCCGGAGAAAGTGACAGCGACGCCACCGGATGCTGCTTCGCGTGCGACGCAATGGCGGGAACGATCAGCGCGAGGCGGTCCGGCTCGACGCCTTCCGGCCCCTTGGCCCCCGCTTCGATCCAGGCCTTGAGAACGGCCACGTCCTCGTCGCCCGGGCGAGGTTCGTCCTCGGGCGGCATGAGGGGCTCGGCGGCACCGGTGATCAGACGGATCATGCGGCTGTTCTCCGGGTCACCCGGGAGTATCGCCGGACCATCCTCGGTCCCATTCTGCAGCGACGCATAGCTCTCGAGTGAGAAGTCCCCGTCGCGGTCACCGTCATTGTGACACCCCGCGCAGTACTTCTTCAGGATCGGTGCCACATCGGCCTGATAGTCGGGAGCAGACGTCTCTGCGCCGGCCTGAAGCGGCAGCAGACACAGCAACAGCAGCGTCAGGATCGACCTCATCGGTTCTCTGTCCTCTCAGGCGGGTGACCCGAATCGACCAGTCCCCCGCATCGTCAATTCGTCCGCCGACTCAGCCAGGGGGCATCCGCCGTACCGTCGACGAGTAATAAACGAGTGTGAACGATACCGTCACAAATACCACCGCGTACGAAAGCCACGCCGCCGCAATCAGCAGCAGCGATCCGCCTCGAAGAAACATTCCCGGCCCCAGGTCATCCCCATCCGTACGTCCGGCGACGACCATGTCGCCGCACAGGATCAGTGCTCCGGCGGCGGCAGCGGTCGTCAGCACGACGCTGAACAGCAATTGCGGCAGGATCGAAAGGATCGCCTGCAGATAGCGATAGACCATCGCGAACCCGGAGCGGACGGCCAGCTGGTGAATCATCCGAAACGCGGCGATCAGTCCCCGGTCGTCGACACCAATCACGACCGGCAGCAGGTACATGTTCAGTGCCACGGAGGCCGCAACGAGGATCAGCAGAAAGCTGGGAATCACCAGCACGCCTCCCAGGATCGGACCGACCGTCTCCAGACGACAGAGCATTGCGATCCCGCCAAAGACGACCGCGAACAGCAGCGCGACCGCCACTCCCAGCGCTGCCGTTCCAAACACGAGCGCCACAGCATTGCGAGCGAAGAACGCCCAGACCTCCCCCTGAGACGGGCAGGCACCGGCTTCACGCTCACGGGCCACGAGAAAGCTGACACAGCTGATCATCCCGACGTAGCAGACCCACGTCGCGAACAGCGCCACAGCGGCGCCGGCCCAGAGATTGACAAACTGATTCAGGAGCGCTGCCAGCGTCATGCCGACCGTCCAGATCAGTCCCCACTGGGCTGCGTGCAGCATCTTCGGCCAGTGCAGCGCAACGTCGGCAGCCGTCGCGGGTCCAGCCGGCGTGGCGACCGGAGAAGGGACGCCGATCGGTGCCGGAACACCCCCACCGGGTGGAGGAACCATACCACCGGGAGCGGGGAACATCGCTCCGGCTGGCGGATGGCCCGGGACCGGTCCACCAGCAGCAGGCGGAAACGGGGCAGGAGGTGCGGGCTGGCCGGCGGGCGGCTGCTGAGCGACCGGCGGAACGGGAAAGGGAGCCTCAACAACTGGAGGGATCGGCGGGGCCCCGCCGTCGCGGGGGGAGTCCGGCTGCGCGGCCTCTGCAGCATCGATGTCCGGCATGGCCGCCTCGGTCACCATCGCCTCATCCACTTCCTCATCCGCAGGAAAGAAGTCTTCCAGTCGGGGAGCATCGTCACCCTGTCCGAGCGGCTCGTCGTAGTCGGCCGATGCCGGTTCCGCCGGCTGAAGAACCACAACCTCTGAGGACATTTCGTCAATCGTGAAGGTCTCCCGGCATTTCCGGCACCGGGCCCGCTTCCCGGCGAGCTCCTCGCGAACACGAAACCGTGCATCGCAGTGAGGACATCTCGCAATCAGTGCCATGGAATCCTCCGGAAGCTGGTCACCCAAATGACGTCACACGGTTCGGGCAGCCGGGTACAGTGCAGAACCGAAAGGAATCGTGGTCAGACGATCTCGCTGCCGTCGCCAGAATTCCACATTGCGCCGCAGCGTACGTCAGTGATTGAACAGGAACTCCCGGCTGGTCATGATCGCCCAGAAGACGTCTTCCAGAACGATCCGCTCGTCGCCGGTTCCCGGGTCCGGCAGCATCGCCAGCAGCTCGTCGCGTTCCTTCCGCGTCGGATAGCGTGACAGACAGGTCAGATAGACCTCGTCCAGCAGCGTCGCGTCCGACATCCCGGCCGCACGCAGCCGCAGCAGTTCATCCACCCGGCTGTCGGCGGACTTCAGCTTCTCGTTGATCGTGTTGCCGTTGGAGAGATGCAACACCTGCACCATGCTCGGCTCATCGGAGCGTTCGCACTCGCAGACGATCCGCCGCTGGTTCCGGCCGAATGCCTGCAGGAAGTAGTTCTCCACTGCCGAGTCGTACAGCTCGATCGCCCGCGTCCCGACCGGATAGAAGTCGGTCTTCTGGCGGTCGGCACCGGGGAAGGCGACATGATCGAACTTTGTCGGCACCTTTGTGACCGAGACGACCGCGTCGTGCAGCACTTCGGCCATCATCCGCCGCGGGTAGTAGCGGGAGTAGAACCGCTTCTCCGCCTGATTGCCGGGCAGGGGCTGACTCGTACGCTGATAGGCGTTGGACTGCAGGATCGCCCGCATCAGCTCCTTCAGATCGAACTTCTTCTCGACCAGAAATCCGGACGCGGCCGACAGCAGTTCCTCATTACTGGCCGGATTCGACGCTCGCATGTCGTCGACGCTTTCGACCAGCCCCACACCGAAGTAGTTCGCCCACACACGATTTGTGATCGATCGGGCGAAGTAGGGGTTGTCCGGCGAGGTAAGCCAGTTGGCCAGGTGAACGCGGCGGTCGGTCGGGTCGTCGAAGGAGAGTGCTTCACCATCGAGCGGCGTGGGGGGCTGCGGTTTGCCGGTCCGCGGCTGAACAAGTTCGCCGGAGCCGACGACGTACAGGGTTCGCAGGCCGTTGCCGTTCCGGGACTCGCCTCCCCAGCCCTTCGCCTTCACCCGTGAGAACAGGTTGGCCATGCCGTAGTACTGGTCGTTGGTCCATTTCTCGAGCGGGTGGTTATGGCACTTCGCGCAGCCGATCGACAGTCCGAGGAATGCCTGGCAGGCGTTCTCGGTCATGTCCTCGGGCGTCTGATGCAGGGCGTAGAAGTTGGTGGCGCCGTTTTCGAAGCTGTCGCCGGTCGCCGTCAGCACTTCACGAACCGTCTGATCCCAGGGGGTGTTCTTTTCGACGTGTCCCCGGATCCACTGGTAGTACGATTTGAGCGCCTCCGGCCGGAGCAGCGTGCCGTTGAGCATCAGCACATCCGACCACTTGTACGTCCAGTAGTCGACGAACTCCTCGCGGGCGAGCAGGTCTTCGATCAGCCGGTCCCGCTTGTCTTCCGACGTATCGGCGAGAAAGGCTTTGACTTCCTCGGCCGTCGGGAGCAGACCGATCGTGTCGAGGTAGGCACGGCGGATGAACTCCGCATCGCTGCAGCCGGGCGAGGCCGGCAGATTCAGGCGTGCCAGTTGCCGGTCGATCTGCTCGTCGATGAAGTTCCGCGGCTCGCGCTGGTCGACGACCTGCGGGGAGGAGCCGGCATCCTCGGGCGTGGTGAAGGGGACGGTGATCCGGGCGATGGCGATCCTGCTGGCATACCAGCCGACGATCGCCCCTTCTCCCGGTCCGATGACCGTCACCAGACCATCATCGTCCACCATGCAGACCGCTTCGTTGGTCGATGACCAGATGGACCAGCGTGTCACGTCCGACTGCGTGCCGTCGGTATAGTGAGCGAGCACACGCATTTGCTGCTTCTCGCCCACCTGATGCAGCGAGCGACCGGGCAGCACTTCGATTCGATCGATGACGGCATTGTCTTCGGTCGGCGGTGCAGCACCGTCGGCGATCCACTCCGCGATGATGCGGTACTCGAGCGAATCGGGCTCGAAGCGCAGTCCCCCCTTGTGGGGAATTGCACCAGACGGTTTGGCGAGAATCAGGCTGCGCCCCGGATCGGACAGTTCGACCCGCCGGCCCCGATCCTGCTTGACGATGTTGAAGAAGTCCGTCGCCGGGTCATACCCCCGCAGGGACAGGCGAAAGCCGCCTTTGCCGGCGAGCGCTCCGTGGCAGGCCCCGGAATTACAGCCCCGTTTGGCCAGCACCGGCTGAACGTGCCGGCGGAAGCTCCAGGAAAACGGTTCCTGCGAGGCGGCGACCTCGACCGTGACTTCCGCGGTCTGATCGCCAACGCGGGCCACGATTGTGGCCTTGCCGTCGGCAACCGGCCGGACTTCACCGCCAGACGTGACGGTCGCGATGTTCGGGTCGCTCGACTCCCACGTGATGTCTTCGGTCACCTGCCGCGTGAACTCGTCGTTCTCGCGGTGCTGCAGCAACAGTCGGGTGCGGGATTCGGGGCCATTCAGGCGAACGGTCTGCGGCAGCAGGACCAGTTCCGCCTCGGCGCGAGCCGCTCCGATCAGCAGGCTCAGCAGCAGCAGTGTGCCGCCGCACATCTTCATTGTCATTGCGTTCCCCATGCCGTTTCGTGAGCCGCGGACCGGCGGCAGAGTCTGCAGTGAAGGTTTCCGGCACCAGGTTCCCGGCGCCAGGTGACCGTCGTCCCGGTTCGATCAGAACAGTTCGTGGATCTCGTGATGGCCGAAGTCGACCAGTGGGAACGGACGCCCTGCCGGCCCCGGCAGCGTGGATTCCAGATCGAGTCCCAGACTGTGGAAAATCGTGGCAATGATGTCGGCGGGAACGACCGGACGTTCGGCCGGCACACCACCGACCGGATCGCTGGCACCGACCACCTGGCCCCCTTTCACCCCGCCCCCTGCGAAGTAGACCGTAAAGCACTGTGGCCAGTGATCGCGTCCACCCGCCGGGTTAACCCGCGGCGTGCGACCGAACTCGGCGAGGTTGCAGACCATCGTCGAATCGATCAGCCCCCGTTCGCTCAGATCCTCGATGAGTGCGGTATACGCCTGGTCGTACATCGGGCAGACAATGTCCTTCATGCCGGCGATCGACGTGAAGGGCTTCGAGCCGTGGATGTCCCAGGTGACTTCGTTGAACACGGTCAGGAAGGTGTTGATCGTGACGAAGCGGACGCCGTTTTCGACCAGCCGACGGGCCAGCAGACAGCACTGCCCGAACCGGTTCATGCCGTAGCGGTCACGAACCTTCTGCGGCTCCTTCGAAAGGTCGAACGCCTCGCGGGCCTGGGCGCTGGTCATCATGCGGAAGGCGGCGGAGAAATTGTCGTCGAGCAGTTGCGCGTTCTCGGTCGCCTCGAACGACTTGACCGCCTCGTCGACGACTTCGCGCATCTTGCGGCGACGTTCCAGGCGGACCGTGCTGATCTCCTGCGGCGGCAGCAGGTCGGGAACCTGAAAGCTCGGCTGGGACGGATCGGCATTGAGGGCGAACGGATCATACGCCTTCCCCAGAAAGCCGCCGCTCTGACCGTTCGGCAGGTTGCCACCGCCACGCCCCATGGTCTCGGGCAGGACGACGAAGGGGGGCAGGTCGGTCTTGCGTCCACGCAGGTAGCTCACCACCGCCCCGGCATGGGGCGTGTTGACGCCGCCGGTAAACTGTCGCCCGGTCTGCAGCATCTGCCAGCCGGAGTCATGCACGGCCGCCCCACCATGATGGGCCGAGCGGACCAGCGAGAACTTGTCCGCGATGCGGGCATGCCCGGGAAGGATCTCCGAGAGCTGGATCCCTTCGACATTGGTGGCGATCGGCTTGAACGGGCCGCGGACCTCGGCGGGGGCTTCCGGTTTCATGTCGAACAGGTCGATATGACTCGGAGCTCCGAGGTTGAAGATCATGATGCAGGAGCGGTCGTCGTGCCCCGGCTTGACGGCCCCGGCGGCCTGAGCGGCGAGGTATTGCGGCAGCGACAGACCGATCGCTCCGAGCGTGCCCGCCTGCAGGAAATCGCGGCGGGTCACACCGTCACATGTCGTCGTCTGACCACGTCCAGTCAACGTCAGCATGCCAGTCTCCTGGTCATTCAAAGCGGTCCACGCAGAACGTGTCCGAAAGGAGGGCGAGATCGGGGGAGCATCCGTGCCGGGGCAGCCATCCGGCAGGAACCGGTCCAAACGGAGGCTGCGGCAACAGGTTCAGCATATCAGGTTAGGCGGACGCATTAACGCCTGCTTGTATCATGTCCGCAATTTCTGGTACTTTTTGCGCATGGGCGACTGGAAGACTTTTCGACAGGAGTTCGTCGAGCGACTGGCGCCGGACGTGCAACTCGCGACGCTGTTTGACTTTCTCCCCGAGCTGTACCTGTACGTCAAGAACCACCGCAGCCAGTTCGTACGCGTCAATCAGGCCCATCTGCGGTTGCGGGGTTTCTCGCATGAGTCGGAAATCATCGGCAAGACCGACTTCGACCTGCACCCACGGTATCTGGCCGAGCAGTACGTCAACGAAGACCGCCGGGTCATGCAGGCGGGGCGCCCACTCCCCAACCAGGTCTGGCTGGTGCCGGGGCAGGCGGGCGCGCTGAATTGGTATCTTTCCAGCAAGATTCCGCTGTTCGACCGGTCCGGCAACGCGATCGGAATTGCGGGAGTCCTCCGCGACCTGCAGAAGTTCGAGACCGTCTACCGCCCGTACCAGGCGATGGACGAGATCCTGAAGTACGTTCTGGACCACTACGGCGAGCGGATCGACATCCCCGATCTCGCCGAAATGGCACATCTTTCGGTCAGCCAGTTCGACCGCCGGTTCAAGACGCTGTTCCAGATGACGCCGCAGCAGTACGTGCTGCGCGTCAGGATCAACGCCGCCAGCCATGCCCTGACGTCAACCGACGACACGGTCGCACAGATTGCCCAGCGGTGCGGATTCTACGACCAGAGCTACTTCACGAAGCGGTTCCGCCGCGAAACCGGCATGACGCCCCTGGCGTATCGTCGCCGGTACGCCCGTTCCGAGTGAGCGTTCCGGCAGGGTCGTTGCAACCGCCCCAGGCCGCTCAGTCGGTCAGACCGAACGGGCGATCGAAACCGGGAAACTCTTCCTGCTTTGCGTGGTTTTTGGAAGATGATCGCACGGGCGACGTGTCCGATACGTAACATTGAGTAAGGCTCCCGCCGCCCCCATGCGTGGGAGCGGGCCCGTTCGTCCGTCTCGCAGAGCTTCCGTCATGCCGTTCTCCCGCACCGCGCGACGCGGATTCACGCTGATTGAGCTGCTGGTCGTCATTGCGATCATCGCGATCCTGGTGGCGCTGCTGCTGCCCGCCGTCCAGCAGGCCCGCGAGGCCGCCCGTCGGATGTCCTGCCGCAACAACCTCAAGCAGATCGGCGTGGCGCTGCACAACTACATGTCGACGATGGGACAGCTGCCTCCCTCGTTCTGCGTCACGCAGGCCGAAGCCAGCGCCGGCATCGGGGCATCGTGGTCGATCCATGGCCGGCTGCTGCCGTACCTCGAGCAGGCGAATGCGTTCAAGGAGATCACCGTCGACACCGACTGGCACCTGCAGGTCGCCACGGGAGTGACGTTTCTGAAGCTGCCGATCTACCTCTGTCCCAGCGACCCGAACGATTCGTATCGGACCAGCGACGGCGAGCCCTACGTCGGTCCGCACACGTACGGTTTCAATCTCGGCTCCTGGATGGTCTTCGACCCGCAGAACCAGCGGACCGGCGACGGCGCGTTTGTCGTCAACGGCGGGACCCGGTCGGCAAGCTTTCGCGACGGCATGAGCCAGACGCTCGCCGCTGCCGAGGTCAAAACCTACACGTCCTACATCCGCAATACGTCCGATCCCGGAGCGACCGTCCCCAGCTCGCCCGACACCTTCGAGGGCATGACCGGCCAGATGAAGCTTGGCCCGTCCATCGGGAACAATACCGGACATACCGTCTGGCCGGACGGACGGGCACATCACAGTGGTGTCACGACCGTGTTTACGCCCAACACGCTCGTCCCGTACACGCATGACGGGCGGGTCTACGACATCGACTTCAGCTCGCAGCAGGAGGGAAAGAGCGGCAGCAACGTCACGTATGCCGCCATCACCTCCCGCAGCTACCACGCCGGCATGGTCAATGCGCTGCTGATGGACGGATCGGTCCGCGGCATCAGTGATTCGATTGATCTGAACATCTGGCGGGCCCTGGGAACCCGCAGCGGCGGTTCAGGTGAGCCGATCGTCTCCGGCAACTTCTGAGACGCGGCAGGCGACGCTGGAGCCATGACGCGCGGCCGGGTGGCATGCCTGTTCTGCAAGGCAAGCGTGCAGGGCCAGTTGGTGTTGGCCTCTTGCCGGCTGAAGTTGACGAGCAACGCGAGCGATGCCCCGGGGAAGGGAGCGTGAGCCACCGAACCAGGGTGCCATGGCCTCGCCGCGCAGCGGAGTGGCCATGCCGTTCTCCTCAAACCTTGTTCCCGGGTGGCCCGGACAACTTGCCTGTCCGGGTCGCGAAGCGACAGGAGGAGGCTGCCAGGACGTCCGAACATCGGGTGAAGGGCTTCCTGTGGTTGCGTCGTGCAACACCCGCACGAAGCGCAAGCAATTCCGCAGCAAGACATTCGCACTGCTGGACAAGCCAGCAGTGGCACCCGACGAGGTTGGCGAGCAGCCGCGGGTACCCAGTGCGGTGGGTGGCACACCTGGAACGAAGCGCAGCGGAGTGACGGGCGTGGTCGCTGAGGGCACGCAGGGTGCCGTCGCCGGAGGCGACGCACCGATCGCAGTCTGTTTGTGAGCCGCAGCCCTGTTTGTACGTCACGGGCCGATCAGTATCGGTACGTCGTCCTCTGTAGCTCCCACCAGGGACATCTGCCGTGACACACCCTGCGCGGCTCAAACGATCGTGCTGGGACCAGCCCCAGCCTACGACTCTCACCCGTTCAGCCGCACTCCCGTGGCATTCTCCAGCACGTTGTCGGCCAGGCGGGTCGAGTGGTAGTGACACAGCGCGATCGCGACCGCGTCAGCAACGTCGTTCGGTTCGAGGATCGTCTCCAGCCCCAGGGCCCCCTGGACCGCTTTCTGGACCTGCTCCTTCGAGGCGGCACCGTTGCCGGTCAGCAGTTTCTTCATCTGCCGGGGGGCATAGTCGACGATCGGAATGCCCCGGTTGGCGACGGCAAACAGAATGGCTCCCCGGGCGTGGGCCATCAGCAGGGCCGTGCGAGGATTCTGCACATGGGAGAAGAGCTGCTCGATGGCGACGACCTGCGGCTTGAGGTCGTCCAGCACCTCTCCGATGCCGGTGCCGATCTCGTGGACGCGTTCCGGCAGCGTCAGCGACGTCGTCGAGCGGATCAGTCCCCCTTCGACCAGACGGGGTCCGCTTGACGAACGGTCCAGCACGGCATATCCCGTGCGGTTCAACCCCGGGTCGATCCCCAAGGTCCGCTCAACCGCTTCACCAGAAAACGCATTACCGACGGCAAACGCCATGCAATCCTCCCTGCCTCCCACATCGGCATCCCGCCCGGCCACGATTGAGTCTACACGATCGAGCCGGTCAACTCAGCCGCGATTCGGCCGGCTCACATTGCCGGTCGCCCTGACGCTGGCCCTCTGCAGCCTGCTTCCCGCCCGCCACGCAGACGCTGAAGAGACAACCAGTTGCGTCGCAGGCGAAGCGGAGATCCGGGCTCGTGCCGGCAAGTCCGAGATCGTCATCCGCACAACGTCGCGTCTGGCCGGGGCGATCGACTCGCTCACCTGGGACGGCATGGAGTTCATCGACAGCTTCGATCACGGCCGGCAGCTGCAGTCCGCCTCGAACCTGTACTCGGGGACGCCCTACCACGGCGAGACCTTCAACCCGACCGAAGCCGGTTCGCGCAGCAACGGGGCCGGGCCCACCTCGACCAGTCGCCTGCTGCACCTGACTGCCGACGGCAACGAACTGCAGACCACGACGCAGATGGCGTTCTGGCTCCGGCCGGGGGAGAAATCGGGCGGGCACCCGGCCCGCAACACGTCGCCGCTGTCGAATCATCTGCTGACCAAGCGGGTCCGCATCGGCATCGAAGGACTGCCGCACGTCATCCAGTACGATGCGACGTTCTCGCTGCCGGTGGGCGAACGGCACACGATGGCACAGTTCGAGGCGGTCACCGGCTACATGCCGGCCCGCTTCAGCCGGTTTCTGGCGTTCGAGTCGTCAACGGGGAAGCTGGTGCCGCTCAGCGACGGTCCGGGTGAGCAGTCGCGGCCGGTGGTGCTGTCGACTCCGGACGGAAAATACGCGATGGGCGTCTACTCGCCGCAGCAGCCCTCGCCCGGCTGGAAGAATGCCGGGTACGGTCGGTTTCGCTTTTCGCCGCAGAAGGTGGTCAAATGGAACTGCGTGTTCCGCATCCGGGACCGGGAGCGGGGCATCGAGCCGGGCGACTACTCGTTTCGCTCGTACGTGATCGTGGGGGATCTGGAGACGGTGCGGCAGTCACTGGTGACGCTGCACGAGCGGTTCGACGAAGGGACGTGATCCGATCCGGCCCCGCCGCCGTTGATCCTCTGGTGAGATGGTCTGCAAAGGAGACAACATGGCCAGACGACGTGCAGCGAAGAAAGCGGCGGACGAAGAGGATTTCGATCTGGCGATCGGCATCACACCGCAGGCCGGCAGTGAGACGATCACGGCCCGCAAGGCGGGTGGACTGGTCGACCTGAAGCTGTGCGTCTCGCCGCGGATGCAGAAGCCGGCCATCGCCCTGCGGAACATGGCCAAGGCGCTGAACCTCGCGCTGAAGATGGACTTTCTGGAGACGGAGCTGGACGGCGTCTACAAGGTGGCCCGTGTGCGGGAGGGAGCCGTTCGAATCCTGCACAAGGAGTACTTCGGCCTGGGGGACGGGATGTCGGCATCGCTGGGCCGGACGGTCCGGTCGTTTCAGCTCACGTTGCGCGGTCCCGATGCCGCCTCGCCGGAGGGAGAGGAGTGGATCGAACAGAATGGCGGCGGGGCGCTGAGCGGCGTACTGAATCTGATCGGCCGGAAGCTGAACCTGCTGCGGGAATTCGAGGACAAGGTGCCGCTGTACGTCGAGCAGACGCTGGACCGGCTGGAGGCGAAACGGACGGTGACCGACTGGCACCGTGAGGAGTGGACGATCGAGACGACGACGGTGGGCCTGGACGTCATCATCCGACCGGTCGAAGAGTCGGCAGAGGCGTGACGCAATGCAGGCGAGCCCGGAGCGTGAGCTCCGGGGTGATCGAACGACATTCGATGTATCACCCCCAGCACGAAGCGCCAGCGAGTGAATGTGTCAGGCGTGAGGCGTGAGGGAACCCGCAGGTCAGGCATCGCCCGACGAACGCTGGCAGGGAAGTCGCGTAGGGTGCGTCACGGCATGCCACCTGTGGGCGTTATAAGACGTTTTGTGACCGTCAGGCAGTTCGTCCGTGACGCACCGACCGCAGCAGATCTCGCTTACGATGACGGATGGTGCGTCGTCTGCAGCGACGCCCCCGGGCCTGTTTGCACCGGCATGACCCGGCAGCTGACGC
>ENA-ORCW01000164-ORCW01000164.1-marine-metagenome-genome-assembly--contig:-NODE-164-length-75288-cov-4.222015_pt1 | contig 75288 bp, 52 predicted proteins | sample MGYA00237784_ERZ508517 | MGnify/ENA primary metagenome ERZ508517 (study PRJEB26187, sample SAMN06268979) | marine metagenome | isolation source: Tt ae E1 feedstock associated aerobic enrichment on...
CCAGAAAGCGGAAGGCGGCGGCAGCGTCGAGATCGTGGCTGGCGGTGCGGTTGCCACCGACGCTCACCTTGACCTTGCCCTGCGTGTTGACCTCGGTCTGAACCAGCCGAACACGCGTGTCGGTCGCTGGTTCTTCCAGGACGTAGGATTCGGCCGCAGAGAGCGGACCGCTCAGCAGCAGGACAGCGAACAACCCCGCCGGCATACGGAGCATCGACCACAGACGGATCGCGGACTGCGCCATCGTCATTCCTCCTGAACGGACCGGTCCACGATCGGACCGGCACTTCCCTGTTCGTTTCTTACGCCCGCCGCACTCGATTCCGCGAGACTATCGCGACGACGCGGCCGACGACTCCGATACCACGCGGTCGTGACCCAGCATCTGCCGGGCGGTGGCGACGAATCCATCGACGTCCAGACCCAGGTCTGCCAGCAGTTCGCTCCGGTCGCCGTGCTCAATGAACCGGTCCGGAATGCCAAGCCGCCGGACTTTCTGTCCCGACAGGCCGGCATCGTTGACCGCCTCGAGCACGGTCGAACCAAATCCACCGTTGAGGGTGCTTTCCTCGACGGTGATGACGAAACCGGTTTCGTCCACGGCCCGCAGGATTGTCTCGGTGTCGAGCGGCCGCAGGAACCGGGCATTGATGACGCCGACGTCGTAGCCTTCTTCCCGCAGTCGTTCCGACGCCTCGACACAGGCGGGGAACAGCGTTCCGAATACGACGAAGTTGCCGTCCTGTCCCCAGTGCTGGACCTCGGCACGTCCCAGTTCGATCGGCTGTTCCGGGCGGTCGACGCGAACGGCGTTTTCCTTCGGATACCGGATCGAGCAGGGGCTGTTGCTCTTCAGGGCGAAGTCGAGCATCGGAGCAACGTCCGATTCGTCTCCGGGGGCCATGACGACGATGTTCGGAAACGCACGCATGTAGGTGTTGTCGAACGTTCCGTGGTGGGTCGGTCCGTCCGGTCCGGTCAGTCCCGCCCGGTCCAGGCAGAAGACGACCGGAAGGTTCTGCAGCGCCACTTCCTGGAAGATCTGGTCGAAGCTCCGCTGCAGGAACGTGCTGTAGATGTCGACGATCGGACGCATGCCCGACTTGGCCATCCCGCCGGCAAATGCCACCGCGTGCCCTTCGCAGATGCCCGTGTCGAAGAACCGGTCGGGGAAGTCGTTGCGGATGTCGCCGAGTTTGTTCCCTTCGCACATCGCGGCGGTCATCACGCAGACCCGCTCGTCCTGCTCCATGGCGTTGTAGATCGCCTGGCTGACGATATTCGTGTACGCCGGCGCGCCCCCCTTGCTGCGGTAGACGACCGAGTCGTTGCTCTTCCGTTCGAATGGCGAGGGCGTATGGAAGCGGACCGGGTCTTCGCACGCCGGGCGGAACCCGTGTCCCTTCTCGGTAAAGACGTGCATCAGGACCGGGCCCTTCACGTCCTTGACCATTTCGAGGTACTTCCGCATCGAGAACAGGTCGTGTCCGTCGACCGGTCCGATGTACCGGAAGCCCATCTCCTCGAACAGCATTCCCCCGTGCAGGAATCCCTTGACCGCGTCCTTGAACTGCGAGAGGACCTTCTCGGTCGATTCGCCGACGACCGGCACCTTGTTGAGCAGCCAGGCAACGTCCTTCTTCAGGCCGTCGTAGAACGGAGCCACCCGGGCCTTGTCCAGATACTGGGCCAGACCGCCGACCCGCGGGCAGATCCCCATCTGGTTGTCGTTGAGGATGACCAGCAGGTCCTTGTTCATGCCGGCGGCGTTGTTCATCGCCTCGAAGACGATGCCGGACGGAAGTGCGCCGTCACCAATGACCGCGACCGATCGCCGACCGTCATCGAACAGCAGGTCGTCCGCCGCCTGCATGCCCAGCACCGTCGAGACGCTGGCGCCGGCGTGACCGGTGACAAACAGGTCGTATTCGCTTTCCACCGGGTTGGGGTAGCCCATCAGGCCCCCCTTGCGGCGGATGGTGTGGAACTTGGGGAAGCGGCCGGTGATCAGCTTGTGCGGGTAGACCTGATGGCCGGTATCCCAGATCAGCCGGTCCTTCGTGAAATCGAAGGTCAGGTGCAGCGCCAGGCAGAGCTCCACGACGCCCAGGTTACTGGCGAAGTGAGCGGGCCGGTCCGCCACGATCATGCAGAGGGCTTCGCGGATTTCATCGGCCACCTGCAGGAGCTGCTCGTCACTGAGCGTTTTCAGCTCTCGGGGGGAGGCGATCAGCGGGAGGAGTTGGAATTCCATCAGCGATCTCTCTCAATCACGTACCGGGCCAGGGCATCCAGCCGGTGTCCCTTGTCACCGAAAGGTGCCAGCGCCTCTCGGGCCTGTTCGATCAGCGCCTCGGCCCGGCGGCGACTCTCCGCCTCCCCGAGCAGCGAGGGATACGTCAGCTTGCCGAGCGAAGCATCCTTACGGGCACCTTTCCCCATTTTCTCCGCCGTACCGACAACATCCAACAGATCATCCGCAATCTGGAACGCCAATCCAACATTTTCCCCATAAACCTGCAGGCTGCGTAAGCTCTGCGGATCAGCTAAAGCGACGCGACCGCCAAGCGTCAGCGCCGCGCACAGCAGGCGTCCCGTCTTCCGACGGTGGATCGCTTCGAGCTGTTCGACCGTCCCGACGGATGTCTCTTCGGCTTCGAGGTCCGCAACCTGACCTCCCACCATCCCTTCCGCACCGGCAGCGCGGGCCAGGTCCAGGCAGCAGGCCGCTGCAACTTCAGGTGGCTGGATTCCTCCGGCGATGGTCTCAAATGCCAGCGTCAGCAGGGCGTCACCGGCGAGAATGGCGTTCGCTTCGCCAAAGGCGATGTGGTTGGCCGGTTTCCCTCGCCGCCACTCATCGTCGTCCATGGCGGGGAGATCGTCGTGGATGAGTGAGTAGGCGTGGATCATCTCGACGGCGCAAGCTGCAGGCATTGCTGCAGATGCGTCGCCACCACATGCCTCGCAGGCCATCAGGGTGAGCACCGGCCGCAGCCGCTTGCCGCCTCCCAGCAGACTGTAGCCGATCCCCTCCAGCAGACGCGGAGGGCAGTCCTCGCTCAGTTTGAGGCAGGATTGCAGTGCCGCCTCAACCCGTTCCCGCATCGCCGGCAGGAAGTCATCGAGTGAGGTGTTCGTCGATTCGGGGACCGCGGGATTCAATTCAGAAGCTGCCTTTTCCGCTCCGGCCCACAGTCGCGATCCCGAGGATCGCGCTTCCCTGGCAGGACTCGCGTCCTCGAACCGGTGTGGACCCGCGTGATGTGTCAGACCGGTCGGTCATCCAGACTCAGCTGCAAGATTGTAGGAACTTGAGCCGATTTCGGAAGACATCTGGCAATTTCTGCCGATTCATGCAGGACAGACACCATTTTCTGCATCAGATCGCCGCATGTCGGCCCCGAATCCCGCTGGAATTCTCCTCCCGCCAGGCCGCTTCGGTAGGCTTGCCTTTTCCTGCAAACGAACTAAATTGGGCGTTCCGGTGTCGTCGATAGGAGAGACTCCTGTTCGCCTCCTTTCGCGGCGGTCGGACATCTGGAGAGATGGCAGAGTGGCCGAATGCGCAGCATTGCTAATGCTGTGACCCCTTAACAGGGGTCCGCGGGTTCGAATCCCGCTCTCTCCGCTCCCTCAGTCAACGAATTGCCCGAGTGCTGCCATCCCGGCCGGCCTCGGGCATTTTGCTTTTCCAAACGGCGTTCACACCCGAACTGGTCCGCTAACACCCCCGACCGCACACAGCCGGTCAGGTCCCCTCTTCCCGCCAGCGCCCCGGCGAAACCCCGCACCGTCGCCGGAATACCCGGTAGAACGTCGACAGATCGCCGAATCCGCACTCGAACGCGATCGAGGGAATCGGCGTGGTGGTCTCCCTCAGCAGCCGGCAGGCGTGATCGATCCGCAGACCGTGGACGTACTCCAGCCAGGTCACGCCGGTCCGTTCGCGGAACAGCCCCGTGAACCGCCTGCGGGGAATGCCCGCCTGGGCCGCAGCCGCCTCGATCGTTGTCGCCTCGAAAAAGTTTGCCGACAGAGACTCCAGGTACGCGTCCAGTTCGCTCGCAAACGTCGGCTCCCGGTTGTCATCCCGCAAGCGCTTCACCGGCGCGGGTTGTGATGCCACCAGGGCCAGCAGCTGCAGGGCATCGGCGACCATCGACACGGGCGTCTGCCGGTTCGCACGCGACTGTTCAAACAGCAGGTGTCGCAGACGACCCTCCACCTGATTCGCCAGATGGGCCGACCGTCGCACCGGCCCGGGACGGAGCTGACGAACGAACTGCCGGTCGAACTGCAGCAGCGACGTCGCAACACACAGCACATAGACCGACGTCGCACTCCCCGGGGCGTCGACGAGCCGGTTGCGGTGCCGGGGCGGAACGACAACCAGATCCCGGGCCGACCAGGCGTACGATTGATCCCGGATCAGCACGTCGCCACTCCCCGAGAGGGCGTACAGCACCTTCACAAACGGGTGCGTCCGCCATTCCATCCGGAAGTCGGGCGCGTGGTGGCTCTCCAGGACGAGCACGCCCCAGTCGGGCAGTGTTTCCGGAAGAGCCGTGCGTGTCAGTGATTGCGTGTCGCTCATACCGGCATTTTCGCAGACGGTCTGCCCGATCTGCAAATCGCTCTTCTGCCCGATTCTCCAAGACAACGCCGCCGATCTCGTTTAGGCTGCGTCTCTGTTCGACAGAATCGACTCTCTCTGTTTCCGGACCGACCCAGCGCAGGTGGAATGATGGCAGACTTCGACATCGATCCGGTCAGTCTGATCCGGCCGCGACGCAAGATCACGGGAATCTCGGCGATCCTGCTTCCCTTCGAGGCACCGGGCGAAATCGACTGGGCCTCCTTCGAGGCACACGTCGCACGCACGGCCGAAGTGGGCCTCACGCCGGCCGTCAACATGGACACCGGCTACGTCAACCTGCTGGACGAGGCGGCCCGCGGCGAGGTTCTGCAGAAAACCCGCAGCATCCTCGGCGACGGACCGTTCGTCGCGGGCGCGTTTGTCGGCGACCAGCCGGGGGCGGCGTTCGATCTGGATGCCTACCGCACGGCGATCGACGCCATCACCTCTGCAGGAGGAACGCCGGTCATCTTTCAGTCATACGGGCTGACCGGGCAGGCAGACGACGCGATCGTCGACAGCTACGCCCGAATCGCCAACTGCTGCGAGCAGTTCATCGGATTCGAGCTGGGGGAAGTCTTCGCTCCTTTCGGCAAGGTGTACTCGCTCGGCGTCTACGAAGGGTTGATGAACATCCCGCAGTGCATCGGCGCCAAGCACTCCTCGCTTCGCCGCGACCTGGAATGGCAGCGGCTGATGCTGCGGGATCGTGTCCGGCCGGACTTCCGCGTCTTCACCGGCAACGATCTGGCAATCGACATGGTGATGTACGGCAGCGACTACCTGCTCGGACTGAGCACCTTCGCCCCCGATCTGTTCGCCCGTCGCGATGCGTACTGGGAAGCGGGTGATCCCGAGTTCTATCAGCTCAACGACGTGCTGCAGTACCTGGGTTTCCTGACGTTCCGGGCGCCGGTTCCCGCCTACAAGCACTCGGCGGCGATGTTCCTCCATCAGCGGGGCTGGCTGAAGACCGACCTGACGCATCCCGACAGCCCCACCCGACCGGAGAGCGATCGCGCGATTCTCCGCGAGATCGGACGTCAGCTCGACATCGAGATGAAAGACCTGGGATCATGAGCTACCCCCGCATCTCCAGCTTCAAGACGGCCGAGGCATTCCGTCAGCGAATCGCCGAACTCGACATCAATCTCCCCTTCGACGACGAGGTGAAAACGGGTGAGGCCGGGCCACTGGCTCAGCCGATCGAGCGGTCGCGCGGCCGGATCGGCAACCGGTTCTGCATTCTTCCGATGGAAGGCTGGGACGGTACCGAGGAGGGGCAGCCGTCCGACCTGACCCGCCGTCGCTGGGAGAACTTCGGCCTGAGCGGCGCAAAGTTCATCTGGGGCGGCGAAGCGGTAGCCGTCCGTCGCGATGGGCGTGCGAATCCGAATCAGCTCGTCATCAACGACGCAAATCTGTCATCGCTGCAGGACCTGCGGGAACTGCTTGTCCGGACGCACGAGGAGCACGTCGGTCCATCGGAGGATCTGCTGGTCGGTCTGCAGCTGACGCATTCCGGCCGGTTCGCCCGTCCCAATCAGAAGACCGTTCCCGAACCACGAATCGCCTACCGGCACCCGCTGCTCGATCCCCGCGTCAATGTGACCGACGATGGAGCGATTCTCAGCGACGACGAACTGGCACGACTGGTCGACGACTTTGTTGTCGCCGCCCGGCGGGCCGCTGACGCCGGCTATGCCTTCGTCGACATCAAGCATTGCCACGGCTACCTGGGGCACGAAATTCTTTCGGGGTTCGATCGTCCCGGGCGATACGGCGGCAGCCTGGAGAACCGCACCCGGTTCCTGCGGGACATCGTGGCCGGCATCCGTGCCGAAGCCCCCGAGCTGGAAATCGCTGTCCGCGTCAGCGTCTTCGACTTCATCCCGTTTCAGCCCGGCGAGGATCGCATCGGTGAGCCGGCAGCAACGGGCCCCTACCCGTACGCATTCGGTGGCGATGGCACCGGCGTCGGCATCGACCTGGACGAGCCGCGGCAGTTCCTGTCGCTGCTCAAGGAACTGGGCATCGAACTGGTCTGCAGCACCGTCGGCAGTCCGTACTACAACCCGCACATCCAGCGGCCGGCGATCTTTCCTCCGTCCGATGGGTATCAGCCGCCCGAAGATCCCCTCGTCGGCGTGGCCCGTCAGATCGAAGTCACCGGTCAGTTGAAGCAGTCCTTCCCCGACCTTGTCGTGGTCGGTTCGGGCTACTCATACCTGCAGGAGTGGCTGCCCAACGTCGGACAGCGGGCAGTTGCGGATGGCCTGGTCGACTCGGTCGGACTGGGACGGATGGTCCTGTCGTACCCCGATCTGCCTGCCGATGTCCTCGCCGGTCGGACTCTGGCCCGCAAGCGGATCTGTCGCACGTTCAGCGACTGTACGACCGCGCCGCGTAACGGCATGGTTTCGGGCTGCTACCCGCTCGATCCGTTCTACAAGGAACGTCCGGAGCGAAAGCGACTGCTTGAACTCAAGTCGAGCTGACCCGAACGAGGCGGGCCTCAGCAGGTGACCGCCGCGACATCGACGCACGTAATTCCCTGCCGCTCAAGATCACTGCGGCGGCGGGTATCGGCCTCGGGAAGAAAGTGCAGCAGGAACCGGCGATGGACGGATGGATTCAGTCCCGTGGTGAACGACAGCTCGAGACGCCATGCCGTCGGTATCTGCTGGAGTACGCCATCGAGCGTTGACCACGCGTTCACCGCGCCGACGATTGCGATTCGCTGGTCCGAGTCGAGCTGTTCGAGGATTGTCGTCGCAAGCGGTCGGGACGATTCGTGGGCGGGCCGGTCAGCCGGCGGCGGCGCGATGCGATCCGGCAGTTCAATGCTCGTCAGCGGACGACTGAAGTCCGTCTGCAGCCGCAGGTGTCCCAGGGCGAGAAGAACCCGCGCCAGTCGCAGGGGATTCTCGTCATAGCCGGACAGGTCCTCGCGACGGCAGATTGCGTAGTACGTCACCACCTGCAGGCTGCCCCGACCGCTGTATTCGGGGCCGCCGTAGACGCTTCGCATCAGGACGACCTGACCGTCTTCGGTGGCGAAACAGCTGAGGCTGTTGTCGTCGACGTTGTGTCCGACAAGGGCACCCTGGCTGGGCCCCCATTGCGCAAGAGTCCGCGCCAGCCGCTCGTTGATTCCGGGGGAACGGGCGACGAGATGGTATCCCTGGGCGCGTCGTGTCTGCACCGAGGTAAATACCGCCTGCTCAACATTCATGAACGGGTTCCGGAGAAACGGGCCAATCGGGCCGCGAGCTGACGGGGCGGTCGCTCACATCTGCTGCACGATCCATTCGAGCGGTTCGATGACGCCGCGCGGTTCGACATGCAGCGGGATGTGCATCGTGCACTGATACGGATCGACGGCCGTCACGCAGCTTCCCACCACGCCGGTCGCGAAGAACTCGTGTCGGGTGAAGTGCCGGCGGCACGCCTGCACAAGGCCGGGCATGGTCGCGGAGGCAAACTCGAGCGGATCCTGCATTGCCTCGGGACAGGAGTCGGCCTTGGTGTAGACGATCGCGACCGGGGAGCGGACCTTCTTGACCCGCCGGCCCCAGCGTTTCCCCCGGACACGGGCGATGTAGGAGGCGAGCTTCATCGCGAAGAAGTCCTCGTCGCGACTGAAGTCCCGGGCCCGATGGGAGTCAAACAGCAGCAGCATCCCTTCGGACTGCGAGACGATGGAACGGATGATCGGGAACGTGTTCTCGTGCTCCGTTTCCAGTGCGATCGCCTCGCCCGCGAAGTCGGGGGTGACGATGTCGACCAGGCGTTTGGGCCGCCTGGCATGTGAGACTTCGCAATGAACCCAGCGCCAGGCATCCGATTCGGTCGGCGTTTTTTCGGGGAACTGCCGCGACTGCAGGGAGTGAATCGTCTGCTGCTGCACCGCCACGGAAAAGGCACCGTTGGGGAGCCCCCTGAGCGACTGCGATCCCTTCGACAGCATGTCGAGCAGCACGCCCAGGTAGACCGTTTTGCCGGCACCGCTCGATCCAAGGACGGAGACGAATCGGGCCGGGGTGCCCCGGTCATGGACGGCACGGGTGACATCGAGCGGGCCTTCGCAGTTCATGCAGAAGCCACCGCGGTCGGGGGTTTCCTCCTGACAGCAGACGCACCGGATGCGTTCGGTCTTCCTGGGGGCTTCGGTCGTAATGTGTGTCATGATTCGAACTCGTTTGCTGGCGACAGACGCCGTCATGCTGCTACAGAAACGCAGCCGGGTTGGGAGGTGTCGTGAGAGCATCGGCCGAGACGCAGCAGCGGAATCCGACGTTCCGGCCGCGATAGAGAAATGGCTGGCCAGTGCGGAATGCACAGGTGGCCTGTGATTCAAAGTAGGTGTCGTAAGCGCCGCCGCGGATCTCCGCCATCGGCTGTTCCATCAGGATCCGGTAGCCGCTGTCTCCCATCTGGCACTCGTAGGCGCTGGCGACCCACTCCCAGACATTGCCGACGAGCTGAAAGATGCCGTTGGGAGTCGTGCCGTCGTAGTAGTCGTCGACCGGGACGGTGTCACCGGGGCCGGCCGACCAGGTGTTGGCGCGGGCCGGGTCGAACGAGTTGCCCCAGGGGTATTTGACGCGGCTGCCGCGACCATCCTTGCCCGAGCACCAGCTGCTGGCCTGTTCCCATTCGGCTCCGGTCGGCAGTCGCTTGCCGGCCCACCGGGCATAGGCGTTGGCCTCGAACCAGCAGATGCCGACGACCGGGTGGCGTTCTTTCTTGCGGGGTGGTTTTCCGCCGGACCAGAACCGCGGGCCGGGCTGCCCCGTCGAGTCGACGAACTGCAGCAGCTTGGGCCAGACTTCCCGCGGCCACAGGTCGGTCTGGCTGTACCCGCCGTCCGCCACAAACCGTGCGTAGTCGGCGTTGGTGACGGCACACCGGTCCAGATAGAAGGAGGGCAGGAACGCCGAGGCGCCCATGTCCATCTCCGGACGACTCGACGAGGCGAACTCGCCGCCGGGGACCATCGCCATGTGCTCTTCGAGAGCGAGCCAGGCGATGGCCAGCAGACGTTCGTCGTCGGCCGTATCCTGCTCCCGGTCGAGGAGCCGGCAGTACCGTTTGTCGGCGAGCATCGCGTCGACGTTGCGATCGTCGACACTCGCGGTCGTGGTTTGTTCGGGTGCTGAGGCAGCACCATTCAACATCGATCGGATTCCCACGATGTGGTTCCTCCCGCAGTAACGTGCGCCGGTTCAGCGACGGCGTGCGTGTCTGCCGATTTCTCGTTTCAACTGCTGGAACTGAAGTGCTGACTGCTCCGGTGACCACGCCTCGCTCCGTCCCGGAACTGTCGCTGGTGTCTCGGCGGCCGGCTGCAGAATATCAACAGCCACTGCCGGTACCGGGCCTCCATTCATCTGTGGCATGCCTGCCGGCCCGCCCTGCGGCGGCTGCACCGGTGCTGCCGGGCCCACCGGACCTGATGCGAGCAACTGTCGCTTCTCGCTCTCCAGCCGGTCCCACGCTTCCATTAACTTCGTGTACTCTGCATCGAGTCGACGTGTCTGTTCGTCGCGAGCGGCTTCCAGTTGCTGTTGCTGGCGGTCGAGTTCCCGCTGACGCTCGTCGAGAGCCTGTTCCCGCTGCACGACCCCTTCACAGTCCGCCCATGCCTGCTCGATCCGGTCCAGCTGAATCTGGACGAAGGCGCGAACTTCCTCCATCAGGGCCAGCAGTCGCTCACCCGGCGCACCCAGCCCGGCCTCTGCTGACGGGGCACTCACCGTCCGGCTCTGGAACTGTTCTGTGCTTTCCATTCCTTATCCCGCTCAAACCTGACTCGCAGCCCTCGGAAGATCGACGCGTCGCGGCGATCAGTCCGTATCCAGCGGACGTCCTTCCAGCTTGCGCCACAGCTTCCCCAGCCGGGAGGAGAGCCCGCCGTTCTTCGGACGGGCCGGCTCTTTCTCATGGATCTCCTTGAGATGCTCGCGGAAGGCGCGAATCCGCTGGTCGGCGGCGTTGCCTTCGGCACCCATCGTTTCCCGGTCGCGCTGCAATTGCTCTTCCAGCTTTGCCAGCTCGGCCCGCTCCCGCGTCAGGGAGGCCCGCTCCTGAGCCAGCTGCAGTCGTTCTTCCCGCAAAGCTTCGTCGATGGCATCCTGCTGCCGGGACGCGTCGTCCCTGGAATTCACCTCGTCCAGACGTTCGGAGAGCGTCCGGGCCTGGTTGCGGGTTTCTTCCAGAGCGGATCGCAATTGCGTGTTTTCCTGACGGAGCTTCTTCAGATGCGCTTCCAGCTTCTGATCGGATGGTCCCCCGCCGGTCTGACCGAGCTGCTGCTCGATCCGGTCCCGCTGGCTGGCGACCTCCGCCAGCTTCTTCTCGAGTGCTTCACGCTCCGCCTGCCACTCGGACTCCCGTTCCTGGAATCGTCGCTCGATCTCTGCGACCCAGGCTTCGATCTGATTCCGCTGCTCGACTTCTGCTTCGTTGGCGTCCTCGGCCGCCCTCAGCAGTTCTGACATCGCCGAGAGACGCTCGTCCGAACGTGCCAGTTCATCGAGCAGTTCTTCCAGTCGTGTGACCAGCGCTTCGACGTCGACTTCGGGATCGGCCGCCTCGAAGGCGTCGTCCTCGCGTGGTGCCTCGACCAGCTGTTCGTACTCGCGGATCGCTGCGTCCCGCTCTGCCAGCTCCGTCTGCAGAAAGGAGATCTCCGACTTCAGCAGCTCGATCGTGTCATCATGCAGATCCGGGTCCAGCGAGTAGGCCGGTTTCCTGGAAACGAGCTCTGCCGCGTCATCGAGGAAGTCATCGAGCACGTCCATCGGCGTTCCCGCCGATCCGTCGTCGCGGGATGACGGGTCCGACCCAAAGTCGAACTCCTCTGACAGGGCCATCGCCTCGGCATCATCGAGATCCGCAACGCTGTCGATCGGATCGCCGGCATCGAACCGCCGTGACGATTCGGTCGCGGGAAACTCCCGGGTCAACGATTCGATCGGCGGAGGCTCGCTGGCAGGCGACTGTGCATCGAACGATTTCGCTTCGGCAGAATCCGGGGTGGTGGACTCAGAGAGTGACGGTACGTCGGCCAGAGCGTCCCGTCCCGTCGTTGCCCCGGGGGACGTGGCCTCCCTGCACGGTTCTGCGGTCGGCTCGGGGGCCTCGGCCATCGGTGCTCCGATGGAGGTCCGGATCCGGACGCTGCCGATCTCAATGACGTCGCCGGGAGCAATCAGCTCCTCGCCTTCAATCCGCCGCCCGTTCACGCACGTGCCGCTGCTGGTGTTCCAGTCGTACACGCGAATCCGTTCTCCCTGAAGGGAGATCATGCAATGCAGCGGATCGACCTCCGATCCGTGCAGCTGCAGACCACAGGACGGACCATTGCCGACGATCAGCGTCTCGTCTGCCTGCACCTGCCGGTGCGTCATCAGCCCTCCCGGCTGCTCGACGTGCAGCTGCAGGACCGACTCGGAGACCGAGGATGTTCCGGTGGATTGAGATGGCATCAGTTCTTGGTCCTCAGTTGGCAGCGCCTGCCACGGCTGCCAGCTCGTTGTCGCTGGCGTCCGGCTGACCGGCGTCCGCGCACGCCGTGTCCAGTGCCTTGAGCGCCTCGTCCGCACCAAACGGACGTTCGAGCAGGGCGTCACATTCGAACGGCAGATCCGCGGTATCGGCCGGCCCGTCCACGATCCCGATCCAGCGTGTCCCGGGGGACTTCTCCTCGAACTGCACACGCAGCCCGAGGGCGAGTTCGCGATCGGCATCAGATGTCAGCGGCAGGATGAGGATGTCCGGTTGAGACCGTCGCAGCAGCAGCTGCAGCGCCAGCCGGTCACGCACGACCTTGCCGGTGTATCGCTCCGGTTCCGCCTCGATCGCGGCCCGCAACATCCGCAGGCCCGCCGCGTCATTGTCCAGGGCGATCACGAAGCTCTGTGAGCCACGATTCTGCGTCTGGACCAGATCCGCCAGACAGAGTCCGTGCAGCACCCGTCGCACTTCCGCCGGTTCCCATGCGAGCCGTCGGGCCAGGTCGGCGACGCCGATCGGTTCGCTCAGGGTTCCCAGCAGCTTCATGTGATTCGGAGAGAGACCGGCGCGATCCAGGTTCTGTCCCCGGATGACGCGCCGCACGTACAGCAGACGCCCCGCCGGATCGGGCAGTTCCCCTTCGTCGCACCGTGAGGCTCCCTCGACCAGCAGGGCGGCCAGCGAGATGTCCAGCGGCAGCTTGCGGAACAGAGGTGGTGCCAGACGGCCGGCCTGAAAGCGGAACTGCTTCGGTTTGCCGACAAAGCATTCCCGTGTCAGCATCGCCGCCTGATGCCGCAGCAGCTTCCGCAGCAGGCGCGGATCGAGCACCTTGCGGTCGAGCAGTTCGACCAGCCCGTCCAGCTCCGAGCAGAGCCGGCCACCGACGGTCAGGTTCAGGACCGGCGCCAGATCGGCCAGCGAGTCCGGCAGTGTCCCCGTAATGCGGGACGGATCGGTGCCGGTCGACGTGACCGCCTGCAGTCGCCCGTCATTGACGTAGTACCAGACGCGGCAGCTGTCGAGTTCGACTTCGAGCACGCCGGTCTTGGAACCGTTGTTCAGGAAGTCGAGGACTTCCCGCAGGGAGATGGCGGCGAATGTCCCTTCGAGGTCGGCGTTGTCGAGTTCGCCGATCACCTCCGGGACGGCCGTCCCCTGCGACTGCGACTCGACGATGAGTGTGCCGGTGCTCAGGGCATTCGAGACGGTCGTCGTCAGCAGTTCCCCCGAGTACGGCTTGGGGAGCATGTCCACGACGTTTGCCAGATCGGTGTATTCGGCGTACGCCTTCTTGCGGAGCGTCGAGCTGACCACCACCGGAATCGACTTCGTCTCGGCCGATGCCAGCAGACTCTGGCAGACCTCGAAACCGGTCGTGCCGGGCAGCTGGTGATCAAGCAGGATCATATCCGGCTGCAAGGCGCCTGCTTCGCGCACGCCGTCCTCGGCATTCGCTGTGAGGACTACGCGATAGCCGGCCGGACTCAGCGTGCTGTCGACCAACCGGCGGATCGTTGCACTGTCGTCAATCACCAGGATCGTTTTCTGACTCATAGACTTACTGCTCCAGGGTCCGCACAGGCCCGGTTCATCCCAAGACGTTCGATGACTTCATCAAGGGCAGCGGTGTTCGCCGGCTTCGCCAGGAACCCGTCCCCTCCCAGTTCGTGGACGCGGTCGCGGACCTGCTGCTCATCCCGACTGGTCACCACGACCACCGGAGTCGAGCAATGCCGCTCCCCACTCCTGATCTCCGCCAGGAGATCCAGTCCGCCCATCCGTGGCATTTCCAGGTCTGTAAAGATCGCCAGGTAATCCTGCTCGCGAAGACGGTCGAGTGCGGCCAGACCGTCCTCGGCTTCGTCAATCTCGTATCCGTGTCGTTGCAGTCGTCGCACGAGGTTGCGTCGGGCGCTGATCGAGTCGTCGGCAACCAGCACGCGACGCTTTGTCGCGGGCCTGCCCGAAACAGCAGTGTCCGACGGCATGTTTCCGTCCCGTCCATGGAGGCAGCACCGTTCGAAGAGCCGCCGGGGATCGAGCATCAGCACGATCTCGCTGGCTCCCGAGAGCGTGACGCCTCCCAGCAGCGGATGCTGCCGCAGCAGCGGGGGAAGCGATCGCACGACGACCTCTTCCGGCCCCAGGATCACATCGACCTGGATCGCCACTCGCTGTGCCCGGGCCTGTCGATCGGCCGTACCTGCTCCGGATGCCTTGCCGCCCAGGACAAGCCACTGGCCTTCGCGCGACTCGCCGCAGCCCGGCAGTCGCAGCAGATCGTTGAGTGAAACACGGACATCGACGTCCGAAGAGAATCCGCTCGCTTCGCCGTTCTGCTCGACCTCGTGCTGCGAAACCGCTTTGACCGACTGCACCGGCAGCGCGAACATCCGTCCCCCGCTGCGGAAGACCATCGCATGCTCGATCACCGAACGCAGCGGAATCGACAGCCGGATTGTCGTTCCCCTGCCCGGCGACGAATCGATCTCGATACGGCTGTGCATCTTCTCGAGTGTCGTCGCAACAACGTCCATGCCGACGCCACGGCCGGCCACTTCGTTGACCTGTTCCCGCGTCGAGAACCCGGGATGGAAGATGAGCCGGGCCAGCTCGGCGTTGCCCGGACGGTCGTCGGGCCGAATGAGATCGCGGGCGATGCCACGTCGACGGATCGCTTCGTAGTCCAGGCCCCGACCGTCGTCACGAATCTCGAGCACCAGCAGGTTCGAGCTGCCCATCGCCTCGAGCGTAATCGTGCCGACCGGATCCTTGCCGGCTGCCGTCCGGTCGTCGCTCGTCTCGATGCCATGACTGACCGCATTGCGGATCAGATGCAGCAGCGGCTCGTACAGTTTCTCCTGCAGCGACCGCTCCAGTCCCGCGTGTTCGCCGACCAGTGACAGCCGCACCTGTTTTCCTTCGACGCGAGCAGCGTCGTGCGCGGCTCGCTGCAGCCGGCGGAACAGTCCCGAAACCGGCATGCGACGCATCTGGATCAATTCGTGGCGGAACTGGCGGATGAACTGACTGATCGTTCGGTTCTCTTCCGCAATCGGCCCGCAAACCCGACGCAACTCGCCGGTGAGTTCCGCCAGATCGCTGGTGACTTCCGACAGGTAGTGCCGCTGCTGACGCGATTCCAGAGCGGGTTGAACCACCGCTTCCGGTTCCTCCCCTGCCCCATCCGGCAGACGCACGTCCCCCTGCGGATCTCCCAGACTCTTGAGTCGCAGCACGCACGCGCTGAGTTGATCGCAGATCCCCGTCAGTTCGGTTACCCGGCGGTCGCGGCGGCTGCGGAACATCACCAGGTCCGCCAGCTGGTCCATCAACTGATCAACCTGCGTCGCCTTGACCCGTAGCGTCTCGGCGGACTGAGGCGATCCGTCGTCGCTCCCTGTCTGTCGGGAGGTCGGTGCTGCCGCTGTGACCGGGGACGGCGATGCGGCCGGGGACGGCGATGCGGCCGCTGCAGGTGTCACTGGTGCCGACGCAGACGCCGGTGCGGGTTTCGATTCCTGGACCGGAGCTGGTGCCGGGATGGTATTGCCGGCGGCGTCGCCACCAATCCGGCTGCGAACGGTGTCGACGCAGACGAGAACCGGGTTGAGGTCGACGGCATCCGAACGGCCCGCGGCTCCTTCGAGCCACTCTTCCATCTGGTGCAGGTAGCCGGCCAGATGTGTGAAGCCGACGCTCGCCGATGCTCCCTTGAGTGTGTGCAGATCGCGACAGAGGCTGCGGAGTGCCTCCGGATCGGAGGTCGGCCCGCCCGCTTCCATCGCAATCCGTTCCATCGACGCCAGGCACTGGCCGGCATCTTCCTGATACGCCTCCATCAGTTCGTCGTCGAGTGTGTTGGGATCGACCTGAGCCGGCGGGGCAGGCGGACCGGCAGACGGGATCTCGTCGGAAAAGATCTCGCCGGGCTTCTTCCGGACGGGCGCTGCCACCTCGGCCTTTGCCGCGTCTGAGACAACCGTTTCGGTTTCTGCGGCCGGTTTCGGGGGACTCCCGCCGGAGACCGCCTGCAGGATCATCTGCACGTCGACCGTCGCGGTCTCCTCCGCGGAATTGCCCGGCGCGTCATCGAGTTCGGTTGCGAAGGCATCCTCGGCATGGTCAGCAGCGTCCGACCAGTCGTCGTCCGAAAGCAGTTCGAGATAGGAGGCCCACTGCGATCGTGCCGAGGCGGCGAATTCGCTGAGTTCCCCGGTGGATCCTTCACTTCGCAGCATCGCATCGCGGAGCAGCGAGACGCCGGCGCGGATGTCGTCGGCCAGCGCGTCGGTCTCTCCCGCTTCATCTGCAGCGCAGCCGGCGATCTCGAGTAGGTCGTTCATGAGTCGGGCGACTGCGAGCCACTCGTCCTCCGCGGCGGCATCCAGCTGATCGACTGCCTCCTGCAGTGTCTGCTGGGCCTGCGCATACGCCTGGCGGTCTTCCTGCAGGTCGTTGAGCGACTGCTCGACCGGCTCGAAGAGATCGCGAACCACGCGTTCCAGATCGGTGTTGGCACTCATGATCTGTCCCTATCCGTCTGCCATCGCTTTGCCGACCAGTGCCATCGCCTCGTCGATCGATTCGACGGGACGGGCGCGACCGGCGGACTGAGGAGGCGATGGCGGCTCGACGGTCTCAACATCGCGTTCGGGAGGTGCGGTCCCCTGCGTGCGATCCCCTCCGCCACGCAGCGTGGACAGCGTGTCCTCGATCTTCCGTACGGAACTGCCCATCGTCTTCATCCGCCAGCCGACGCCTTCTGCACGACTGCGGTTCTCGCGGGCTGCTTCGGAGATCCGCTCGGCAGCCAGCAGAATCTCCTGGACAAGCATCAGCTGTTTTCGCACGGTCTCGCCGATCTCTCCGACCCGTTCTGCCGACTCACGGCAGGTCCCACGCACCTGTCCCAGTGCGTTGCCGGTTGCCCGGACGCGGTCGACTTCCCGGTCGACCTGGTCGTGCTGCTGTCCGAGCGTCAGGATCGATTCCTGTGCTTCGAGCTGGATCGAGTCGACAAGCGTCTTGACTTCATGGGCGGCACGCGCGGTCTGTTCGGAGAGTTTCCGCACTTCTTCAGCCACGACCGAAAAGCCGCGGCCCTGTTCACCTGCACGGAAGGACTCGATCGACGCGTTCAGCGCCAGCAGATCCGTCCGGGACGAGATCGATCCGATCGTGTCTGCAATCGCGCTGATCTCGTTCGATCGTTCGCCAAGTGCTCGCAGCTTTCGCTCGGCGACATGGACGTGACCCTTGAGCTGCTCGAGCCCCCGGTTGAGATCTTCCATCGTCTGCTGTGCGGAGCCGATTGCATCGAGCGTGCCGGCCGTGGTTCCCCGGACGGCATCCGCGTTCTCGGAGATGGCGTCGAAGTGAGCAGCCATCTGTTCGACGAAGGTGGACGTTCGATTGACCGCTTCGGACTGCAGCTCGGTGTCGGTGGCGATCTCGCCGGTCGCCCGGGCCACTTCGTCACGGTATTCGAGCAGTTGATTCAGCTCCGACGACGCTTCGCCGGCCAGGCTGATCAGCAGATTCCGCAACTGTCCGGACGGATCCTCCGAGGCCGGCGTGCGGGCTGCCCCATTGCGGCGGTCGCATTGAAGCAGCAGCGTCTCGACTTCCCGTACCTGGCGGCGACCATTGGCGACGGAGGCGGACCAGCGGTGAGCGAATTCCCGCAACCGCTCGATCAGCCGGTCGATTTCTTCGATGCCGGACGTTCCGTCACTGTGCGAGTCTCCTGAGGCGACCGCCTGCTCGACGTGTCGCAGGCCCCGCTGCAGGAACCACGCGACGGCGATTCCCACTGCAAAGGCGACCAGACCGGCAGCGGCGGCGGCCGGGACGTTGCCCAGGCCGCTCTGCGCGACGGCGACGGCAGCGGCTCCGACGAGTGCCGTGGCCAGATGAGTGGCTCCCAGGATCCATTTCAGCTTCATGACTGTGTTCCCGAGTGATGTCCTGTGGAGACCGGGTCCTGCGGTCTCTGTTCCCTGCGTGCCGATTCCGAACGGTTCCAGTGCCGCGCCAGCGACTGTGTGCCGGTCCGCAGCAACCCGTCGATGTCCAGAACCTGCACGACTTCCTCGCGAAAACTGGCTGTTCCCATGACGACCGGCAGTGCGTCGCTTTCAGACGGATCGTCGGCGACCGCAATCTCGAGCGGTTCGAGTGTTACGCCACGGTCGATCAGCAGTCCCCACGATCCTTCCGGGCCGGTCAGCACCAGCAGATGATCCCGGTCAGTTGTGTCGTCGGCCGATTCACCGGCGATCGCATCCAGTGAGAAAACCGGCAGGAACTCGTTCCGCAGATGGCACATGCCCGCCAGCAGCGAGGGGGAGTCCGGAATGGGCGTGATCGGCGGACGGGGGGTAATCTCACGCACGACGTTGGCCGGTACCGACCAGGTCGACGCTCCCGCCACAAAGATGCAGTGGTGACTGCAGACCCGTGAATCACTCGTCGTCATCGTCCCCCCTCTCTGACGGCAGGACCGCAGCCGACTCCGGCGCAGCCCCCTCGGACTCGAAGCGGCGCAGTTTCGCCGCAAACTGTTCTCGCAACGACCGCAGTCGCGACTCGCCGTCGCGATCGGCGACCGGTTCTGTCCCTCTGGTGACCGGTCCGGTTGCCACCTCGGCGGGACGGGTTCCTGCGACCGCCGGAGCAGGCTTCGACAACGCAGGAACAGGCCGCTCGATCGGTGTTGGTACGGTTCGTGGAGCGACGGCGGGGATACGCCCTGCCTGGCTCATCAGATCCCGGAGTTCCGCATTGATCCGCTCGGAGAATGCCTCGACTTCCGCACGCCACCGGTTGATGCTGGCGGCCCGGGACGACGATGGTGACGCTGCCGAGGGAGATGTGGGTTCGGTTTCGTTCATTGCGGACTGAAGACTTCGTGAACTCGATCGGTCGTACTGCCGAACCGGTTGGTCAGATCGACTGTGGCGTGCTCTGCATGTACGGTGGAAGCACTGAATTGAGTGCGTCGAGCAACGGTTGCGGCTCGACCGGCTTGCAGAGGTACGCTCCCAGTTCGTCGCCGAGCGTCTGAAGAGCCTGCGATCGGACAGACGTCAGAAACACGATGGGGAGCCGGTTCCACGGGTCGCCCATCCGGCTCAGTTCAATGCAGACGCCGTAGCCATCCAGCTCCGGCATGTTGATGTCGAGAATTGCGGCCGACGGGCAGCATTCGCGAATCCGCTCGAGCGCTTCGATGCCGCTGGAGGCCTCGACTGTTCGGAAGCCTTCGTCTTCCAGAATCCGCCGGACCTGCGTGCGGATCGTGCGACTGTCGTCTGCTATGAGGATGGTTGTCGAAGGCATTGCGGGCATACTCTGAGAATCAATTCTGGCCACGCCCCGGCGGTTCACCGGGAGCTGTTCATTCGACGATAGGTCGCGGCAAGAAGGCGTGACCGGCCGCTTAAGGAAATGTTTCTGCCGGCCTCCCCAATCGCCGAAACGGTGCAGGGTTTGCCGGTTCTGTCGATTGGAGCGAACAGAACGGGTGCAGCGACACGCCGCAACTGGCTCTCGAGAGGGCTTCGAAACGACGCATTCTGAGGCAGCGCCGACGTCGTCTTGAAGCCACAGTGGGCAGTTCGCAGCGCCCCGTGTTCCCGTTTCACAACGTCGTGCCGGCAAGCGTCAAAGCGTCTTCTCTGCCGACCGCATACGTCCGGGAACCGCAGGCACCTCATTGCACCAGAAGAGTGTCCGGGAACGTCCGTTTCTTCACCGGGAGCCGGATCGTCTCCACAAGCGTCGTGCCGACGATCTCTTGTCCGTGCGGGCGCGCATTGGCTCATGCGTGCCTGGTCGCCCGCTTCGATGCGGGACCGCGGCACGTGGAGACGTCGCCGTTCAGACTTTGCTGAGTACAGGGACGGTCAGCGACCGATCCGCTCGAGCGTCGGCAGGTCGCCCGGCTCGAATCGGGGCGGCCTGGGCGTCTCGGCCGTGATGACGTCCCACGAGCCCCCCATCTCACGCATCGCCGAAAAGTCCTGTGCCGCGTAACCGAATTCGAGATGCGGCGTCTTCTTCAGGACGCCCCCTTCGTGATGCGAATGCATTGCTGCATCGAGCACGCCGGTCGCCAGCAGTGTCCGCTCGACCGGATACGGCGGCGTGCCCGTGACGAACATGTGCTGGATTGCGTGCGAGAGTGCCCGGAACAGATTCCGGTTGCCCCACGGTCCCGGATACCACGTCGTCGCCAGCGGTTCCTCCTGCCCTTTGAGCCGGCAGGCGAAGTTCCATCGCACTCCGGTGCCGTGCACCGCCAGAATCGCCGCACGCAGTCCGTCCCTGTATGTCAGCAGCAGTCCGTGAGCCGGCTCGATTGCCTCGACCGGTCCTTTGAGTCCCGTATCGGTCCGGTGATCCAGTTCGGTCTGCATGGCGACTTCGAACAGATCCCGTGACCAGAGGCCGTCCTCGGCCGCCTGCATCAGCGGCTCGCGTGTCAGCAGCTGCACGTCGCTGATGCCGGTCTCGCCACCTTTGCGGAACTCGATCATCGACTGCATCACTTCGAGGGCATGGAAGTCGTACGACTCCATTCCGCCCCCGTGGATCGAGACCGCCTCGACGACCTCAGCTCCCGGGGGGAACTCGACGGCAGGCACCCGCGGTGCCAGCGGGACCGAACTTCCCGCCATCAGCGGGAACCCCATCTCCTGTGCGGTGTCGTACATCTCCTTCGCCCAGTCCCAGCGGTAGGAGAGATGCTTGTCGTTGAAGACCGGCACCGAACGGCCCGTCCTGCGGAAGACCGCCACGATCTGATCGAAGAACTCCTTGCGGGGATACATCACCTGCCCCAGTTCGTTCTTCGGGTAGTTGCCGTGCTCGCCGATCAGCAGCACGCCGTCGACCGCCAGCATGTCTCCGCCACAGGTGAGTGCCTCGGCGATCGTGTCGTACATCGGCATGTTCAGCCGGGCCGATGCCTCGCGCGTCATGTCGTTTTCGGGGTACTGATCACAGTAGAACGACACCACGTCCACGCCGGGGTCGGTCAGCTTGCCGTTGAACAGATACGGCCCCATGTGCGGTTCGAGGATGTGGTAGGCGTGCGAGAACTCGCGAAGCTCGGTGTAGATGGCGGCAATCCGTGGCCGCCGCTTCTCCTCAGGGGCAGCACTGAGCAGCCCATGGCCGGCCAGACCGAAGGCCGCGGCACCACAGGCGGACTGCTTCAGAAATTCGCGACGGTTCCGGTACACCATAATGCTGCTCCGCTGGAAGGGCTCGGTCGGGCGCGACGCGAGACCACAGACTGCTGAAAATCGTCGCATCAACCGTCGTTAATGTGTCGCCGGGCGTCAAGTCTGCGTCGACTCTGCGTGTACCCGCCTCGACATCGAAGTTTGCTGATGTGTATTCTGGGCAGGGACGACGCTCCGCAACGCATTCGTCCCGTACCGGCCGCGACGATCACACGCCCGTCCCGTATCTGCATGAGACGCCCCGGCATGACCCACCCCCCGCCATCTTCAGGCGATTCGCCAGTCCGTGCCAACCGATGCGCCTGGCTGACACTGCTGATCCTGTTGCTTGTCGCAGCGCCCGCCCGGGCCGATGCCCCCTCAGACGCATCCGCAGTTGAGCTCTTCGAAACGGACATCCGGCCGGTTCTGATCGAACGCTGTCTCGAATGCCACGGCAAGGAGGACCAGTCCGGCGAGTTGCGGGTCGATTCCCGCGAGTTCCTGCTCAAAGGAGGCGAGAACGGCCGCGTCATTGTTCCCGGTCACCCGGAACAGAGCCGGCTCGTCGAGGCAATCCGGCGCTCCGGCGATCTGGAGATGCCCCCGTCCGGTCCGAAGCTGACCGACGCCCAGATCGCCGCCTTCGAGACCTGGATTCGCCTGGGAGCTCCGTGGCCGGACTCCACGAAACAGCTGGTTTCTGCAAAGGAGACGGCTGCGGTCGATCACTGGGCGTTCCAGCCTGTCCGCAAGCCGGAGATCCCCGCGGCCTCCGGGAGCGAGTGGATCCGCACACCGATCGATGCGTTCGTCCTCCGCAAGTTGAACGATGCCGGGCTTTCGCCATCCCCCGAAGCGGACCGTCGCGCGCTCATCCGCCGGGCGACGTACACGCTCACCGGACTTCCCCCCACGCCGGAGGAGGTCGACGCCTTTGTGGCCGATGATTCCCCCGATGCCTGGGAACGTCTGATCGACCGGTTGCTCGAGTCGCCTCAGTATGGTGAGCAGTGGGCCCGGCACTGGCTGGATGTCGCCCGTTACTCCGACACCAAGGGATACGTCTACGCCCGGGAAGAACGGTTCTGGGTTCATGCCTGGGTGTATCGTGACTGGGTGGTGCAGGCCCTCAACGAGGACCTTCCCTACGATCGCTTCCTGCTGCTGCAGATCGCCGCCGACCAGGTCGACGAGCGCGAGACCGACGACCTGGCCGCGATGGGCTTTCTGACGCTCGGCCGGCGGTTTCTGGGCGTCGAGCGGGACATCATCGACGACCGCATCGACGTGGTGACGCGGGGGACGATGGGGCTGACGGTCGGCTGTGCCCGCTGTCACGATCACAAGTACGATCCGATTCCGACGACCGACTACTACGCCCTGTACGGCGTCTTTGACAGCTCGGCAGAGCGACTCGTTCCGATTGACGAGCAGCCGGCCGGCGACGAAGCGTTTCGGAAAGGGCTGCATGAACGTCAGGACAAGCTTGCCGCGCGTCTGGCCGAGGCCCGCGAGGAATCTTCCGCCCGGGCCCGCAGCCGCATTGCCGACTACCTGCACGCACAGACCGAACTGCAGAAGTATCCGCCGCAGGGCTTCGATCAGGTCTTTCAGAAGAGCGACCTGCTGCCCGACTTCGTTCGCCGCTGGGAGCGCTACCTGTTCGAGGCGGGACGGAGGAACGATCCGGTCTTCGTTCCCTGGCACGCATTGGCCGCGATCGACAAGGAGGACTTCGCTGACCGGGCGGCTGTGGTCACCCAGGAGCTGCAGCAGCGCTCCGCAGGCGAGGTCAATCCTCTTGTACTGGAGGCGTTCGCCACACCGCCTGCGTCATTCGACGAAGTCATTGACCGCTACGTGGCACTGTTCCAGCAGGTCGATGCCGACTGGACGAAACAGCTCGACGACGCGAAGGCTGCGGAGGCCCCCGCCCCGGAGCAGCTTTCCGAACCGGCCGCCGAGCAGCTTCGACAGGTCCTCTACGGCCCGCAGGCTCCCTGCGTCGTCCCCGATCTGCCGGTCGTGCATCTGGAAGGGCTGTTCGACAGCGGCACGCTGACGCAAATCTGGAAGCTGCAGGGTGAGGTCGACCGCTGGATCATCAACTCCGGCACACGCGCCCGCTATGCCCTGACGCTCGTCGACCGCCCTGCCCCGGTCACGCCCCGCGTCTTCCGTCGCGGCAACCCGCAGAACCTCGGCGAACCGATTCCCCGCCGGTTCCTCTCTGTGCTGGCCGATGACGACGAAGGCCGCTTCAAACATGGCAGTGGCCGGCTCGAACTGGCACAGCAGATCATTGACCCTGCCAACCCACTCACTGCGCGGGTCATCGTCAACCGTGTCTGGGCCCATCATTTCGGCCAGGGGCTGGTCACCACCCCCAGTGACTTCGGACTGCGTGCCCTGCCCCCTTCGCACCCCGAACTGCTCGACTGGCTCACCACATACTTCATCGATAGTGGCTGGAGCCTGAAGGCCCTGCACCGTCTCATTCTGCTGTCATCGGCATTCCGTCAGTCATCTGCGGCCCCTGCCTCCGAGGCGGACCTCGCTCTCGTCCGGAAGGTCGATCCCGACAACCGTCTGCTGTGGCGGATGAACGCCCACCGCCTCACGTTTGAGGAACTCCGCGATTCGACGCTGGCCGCCGCTGGCGAACTCGATCCGAGCGTTGGCGGCAAGCCGGCCGACCTCTTTGCCGATCCGTCGCCACCCCGCAGGACGCTTTACGGACGGATCGATCGCCAGTTTCTGCCCGGCACATTGCGCGTCTTCGACTTCGCCAATCCCGATCTGCATATCCCGCAGCGAAGCGAAACAACCGTGCCCCAGCAGGCACTGTTCTTCCTCAACGATCAACTGATGCTGCAGCGTGTCCGGCAACTGGCGGAAACCGTCACCGCAGATCGAACTCCCGACCAAGCCGTGCGTGAACTGTTCCGTCGTGTCCTGCAGCGGCAGCCGACTGAAACCGAACTGTCGGAAGCTCTCAAACTCGTCGACGCCGCCAGCCGGCAGGAGTCTCCAATCGTCCGTCCAACGGTGGCCGACTGGCAGTACGGCTATGGTGGCTACGACGAGTCGTCGCAGCAGGTGACCGGGTTCACGAAGATTCCATACTTCAATGGTGCCGCCTGGCAGGGTGGCCCCAAGTGGCCCGATCCCAAGCTGGGCTGGGTGCAGCTGACCGCGGACGGCGGGCATCCCGGCAACGACCGTCAGCACGCGTCCGTTCGCCGCTGGACCGCTCCGCGGGACATGACGGTTTCGATCCGCTCACACCTGAAGCAGGAAGCGGCTCCGGGGGACGGCATTCGCGCGTTCATCGTCAGCTCCCGTGCCGGGCTGCTGCAGTCCGCGAGCATCCACAAGAGCGAAACCGACCTGAACGTCGACGCATTCGACGTGGCTGCGGGCGAGACCATCGATTTCGTCGTCGACATCGGCGACATTCTCAACAGCGATCAGTACCAGTGGCATGCGACCATCGCCCAGGCGGCCGGAACTCCCGATGCCGTCACCTGGGACTCGCGGCTGGACTTCACCGTCGACACCGTCTCGCCGCTGGATGAATGGGAGCAGCTCGCCCAGGTGCTGCTGTGTACCAACGAATTTCTGTTTGTCGACTGAGGCTGCCATGCACCATCTTCCGGAAGGTCTTCCGATCAGTCGCCGCCAGCTGTTGCAGCGGTCCGGCATGGGACTGGGCGCGATGGCATTGGCCGGTCTGCTCAGCGACGACGGGGTGCAGGCCGCCACAACGAACAGTCCCCTTTCCCCCCGCGCGCCGCACTACCCGGCGAAGGCAAAGCGGGTGATCCATTTCTTCCTCAACGGCGGGCCCTCACATGTCGACACGTTCGACCCCAAACCGGCGCTGAAGAAATACGAAGGCAAACCGGTTCCCAATACCCTCACCACTGAACGCAAGACCGGTGCCGCGTTCCCCTCGCCGTTCAAATTCGAGCCACGCGGCGAATCGGGCATCGAGGTGAGCGAACTGTTCGCCCGCACGGCAGAACACATCGACGACATCGCCGTTGTTCGCTCGATGTATGCCCAGGTTCCCAATCACGAGCCGTCGCTGATGCTGATGAACTGCGGCGACTCGGTGCAGCCTCGCCCCAGTGTCGGCGCGTGGATCCTGTACGGCCTGGGAACCGACAACCAGAACCTGCCCGGCTTCATCGCCATGTGTCCCGGGGGACTGCCGATCAAAGACAACGAGAACTGGCAGGCCGGGTTTCTTCCCGGAACGTACCAGGGAACGTACATCGATTCGCAGCATCGCGATCTGGACCGGCTGATCGCCAACATCGAACATCCCCACATTGCCCGGACCGATCAGCGGCGACAGCTCGATCTGCTGGCCCGCTGGAACGCCCGGCACCGCGCCGTTCGTGACGACGACCGTCTCGATGCCCGCATTCACTCCTATGAGCTCGCCTTCCGCATGCAGCGGGACGCTGCCGAAGCCTTCGACATCGCCCGCGAGCCGGAACACATCCAGCAGATGTACGGCGAAGGCGTCCACGGCCGGCAGACACTGATTGCCCGCCGGCTGCTCGAACGGGGCGTTCGCTATGTGCAGCTGTGGCACGGAGCAGGCCAGCCGTGGGACAACCACGACAACATCGCCGACAACCACCGCCGCCTGGCCGGCCAGCTCGATCAGCCGATTGCCGCGCTGCTGACCGATCTGAAGCAGCGGGGCATGCTGGAGGACACGCTCGTCATCTGGGGAGGCGAGTTCGGTCGCACGCCGACGGTCGAACTGACCGGCGACGGCAAGCCGAAGTACGGCCGCGACCACAATCACTACGGGTTCAGCGTCTGGATGGCGGGCGGCGGGATCAGAGGGGGCACCGTTCACGGAGCGACCGACGAGTTCGGTTTCGCCGCCGTGCAAGACCGGACCAGCGTCCACGACCTGCACGCGACGATGCTGCATCTGCTCGGCTTCGATCACGAACAGCTGACGTACCGCTACGCCGGTCGCGACTTCCGGCTGACCGATGTCCACGGCCATGTGCTCGAGGACATCGTGGCGTAACGGTGACTGGTATCCTCAAGCCCACCGGCTTGCGCCGGTGGGCTGCGTCGCTGAAGCCATGACGTGTGCCGCTCTCCGCAATCTCGGTATTGTGGCGGAATCCGAGTCGGAGTACTCTGAATCCCGTCGCTCAACAGCTCTGCACTCTCCGCGGACGACCGGGCGGACAACATCATCGTGCGGCTGCCGGAAGGCGGCCGCTGTTGTTCGTGCCCGGTCCGCAGCTTCGCCTCGAATCTCTGCTTCGGTCCGACGCGGACGTTTCCAGCTGCGTTGAGTGGAGAGATGTCATGGGAATCGGCACGACTGAAATCGCGTTCCTTCTTGTCGTCGCGGTCGCCACGCTTGTCGCGACCGTGGTCTTTCGCCAGCGGACCGCCCTGGTCCTGGCGGCGTTCTGTCTGATCGCGGTCCTCGTCTCGCCGGCCGACCTGATGAGCACACTGCTGATCGCCGCTCCAAACTGCCTGCTCTATCTGTTTGCGACCGGTGCCTCAGGACGCGGTGTCAACGCGCACGTACGTCTGACGTCGTAGCTCGACCACCGCAACCCAGGCGGGCGATCCCGGTGTTTCGTTGCCGGGGGCGCCATCGTTCAAAAGGTCGATCGCGACGGCATCTGATGCGCTTGCCGGCTCTCATCTCGCCGAATACACAGTTTCCCGTTGACGGAGCGATTGAGGCGAGTACGCTGCATTGGCCGGTTGTTCGCCGGCCGTCACTTCCATTCGGACAGATCCCGCACGGCACGACCACCTTTCGGAGCATCGATCATGGCATCAATGCGCGGGAAACTCGCGTTTTGGGGCGATGCGAATGGGGAGGTACGGCGCTGACGACCGGGACGCGATCGATCTTCCGGACGCAATGGAATCTGCGTTCGATGCAGGGGGATTGACGACGAAGCACTGACGGGAGACGGGATCGGGATGCCAGACAGCACATGATGGCAGAGGACCCGACGAAGGCGTAGCTGCTCGCGCCGCCATGACACGACGACATGCTGGACAACGGGCGAACACTCTTCGGGATACTGCGTCATGCAGCGGGACATTCTGAAATCCCTGGGCCTGCTGGTCCTTGGGGCGCTGGTCTACTGGCTGGTCACCCGAAACTTTCATCTTCAGGAACTGCTGGCGCGCGGGGCGTATGTCCGTGTTGATGCCGAGAGACGTCCCTACCTGCTTGCGTTGCAGGGGCAGAACTTCACCAACCGGGACCTGTCGCTGCTGCACACGATTCCGACAATCGAGCGTCTGTCGGTGCGCGAGTCGCGCGTAGACGACGACGGCATCGCTCCTCTCAGTCGGCTCCCCAAACTGCTGGAGCTGGATCTGTCCGGGACGGAGGTCACCGATGCCGCTCTCCTGCAGCTCGCGGAGATTCCGACACTGGAGACCCTGGAGCTGGACGGCTGCGGTGGTGTTTCCGCTGCCGGTCTCGCGAATCTCGGGAGACTGGGACGCCTCACTCGACTCTCGGTCAGAGACGTGCCTCTGACCTACCCGGAGTACTGCGAACTGCAGAACGAATTCGAGACGGTCGAGATACGGGCCGATCCGGAATCGCTGCTGCAGCTGACTCCCCACGATGTCTGGAACGCCAGTTGGTTTGAGGAGCCACATCGCAATTGCGGCACCATCCGTCTCGTGACGCGGCCGGAGGTACGCCGGGTTACGGTCGACGACCTGAGTGCCATTGAATGGCCCGAAGCGGTTGCTTCGATGTCCTTCGGTACCGGCACCGCCGTAGAAGAAGGGGTTCTCGAACTGCTGTCCAGTTTCCCGAAGCTGCAGTCACTCTCGATCGCCGCCCCGATTGACGATGACGACTTCGCGATCGTCTGCCGGCTGCCGGAACTCAGGGCTCTGCGGATCTCCTCGTCGACGATCACCGATGCAGGCCTCGAATCGATACCAGAGGATGCGCCGCTGAGGGCATTGAAGCTGCGGACCAATGGGATTTCATCGGCGGGGCTGGAAGCCGTGTCGCGCTTGAGCCGGCTGGAAGAACTGGATCTCAGTCACCAGCCGTTGAATGGGGAGATGCTCGCTCAGCTTGGCCATCTCGAGGCGCTGACCTCGCTGATGCTGATCGAGTGCGGCCTCCAGGACCGCGATCTGCCGTTCCTGGGCGAACTGAAGACGCTGCAGTACGTTGACCTGCGCAGCAATCCTCTGACGACTCTTCCGACCGAAACCATCCAGGCCCTGCCCGATCTGAGGTCGCTGGACCTTCGCAACACCCGCATCCCGCTGTCGGATACGGATGCGATCGACCCGTCAGTACGGCAGCGTCTTATCGCGGCACCGGATCGACTGCTGCTGCGGTTCTGGTACGACGGCTTCGTGGAGTATGAAGCTCCCCTCGATGCAACGACGATGCCGGGACCGTATCGCATGCCCGCAGCAGACCGGTGATGGTGGTCCGTTTCACTTTGCTGGATCCCCCTGGAGCAGCCGCATCGGTGGTGCGAGGGGGCGTAACCGTTGGTCGACCTTCGCCGCGCCCACGGTGAGGCGGCGGCTGCTCATCTTGTGGAACGTCAGAACGGGTCGGCCGGTGGTGCGTCGTTGAACTGCTGCAGTTGCTCAGGAGTGCCGAGCATACCGACGTCTGAGAGTTGCAGGCGTGCGATCCGCACGTCCGCACCGGACCGGATCAATTCGCCGTACATCGGCGCAATGTATCGCTCGCCGGCATCGAGGTGTCGGTCACGTTCGAAGTAGCGGGCGTAGACATCCTGGAACAGTCCCGCAGTCGCGAACCAGTACAACCCGACTGTTGCGTGGTCCGAGATACGCTCTTTCTCACGGATGTCGACGACACGGTCGTCGGAATCGACTCGAGCGAACGACCAGCCATCTCCAGGACCGGGAAAGCAGGGGATCCAGCCCTCACACCCGTCCGGGATGTTGCCCGGAGTCATGGCCCCTGGGCGCACATAAGTGTCGATGTTGAACACCGCAAACGGCTGTTCCGGCTCGGCCTGTTCGGCCAGCATCAGCGCCGTTGTCGCCTGGCCATCGGTGGGAGCGGACAGTTCGACGATCTGGCCGATGCGGATTCCCAGCCGTTCACACCGATCCCGGATGAACGGGGCCGCACCGTCTGCGGCCCGCAGTGCGAACGACAGTTTCCAGCCTGAGGTCCAGAACGCCGCGAGGGCCTGCATCGACCAGTCGAAGAGGGGGTGCCCGGCGGCTTCGATCTGATACTTGGGCTGAGTGTATCCGGCCTTCCGGAACCGGTTGCCGAAACCGGCCATGGTGATCGCAGCGACCCCTTGCATCACTCTGCTCCCGCGACACGGTCTCTGGCGCACAGCTCTCCGAGACCCGCGAGGTCGTTCTCGAGAAACTCGCGCGGACGCACGGCCCGGTCATCGATATAGAAACCGTCGTGCCCCGGCCAGGGCTTGCCCATCCGGACCTCGTGATGCGGGATGTCGTGGCGTCGCAGCCAATCGACGACGACCGGCAGCACATTGGCATAGATTTCCCCCTCGTTCCCACGATGGGTTCGCATGCCACGGGACGAGTGAATAACGATTCTCCAGCCTTCGTCGGCAAGCTGCCGGATGCGGCTGACGAGTGCAGGTTCAGGGGACAGATCCTGATAGTTCTCGCCCTTCCCCTTGATGGGGCAGAGCGTACCGTCGAGGTCCACAACCAGGACTTTCGTTTCCGAGATCATTTCAGAGACTCCAGGTCATCAATGATGGTGCAGCACACGAGTGACAGACCGAGAAGTTTCTGCAGACTGTCCACATGGAACGGCAGCATCGACAAAAACAGTGATGCTTCGTATGCGCGTACGACAGCAGGATTCACGTTCCGTTCGTTCAGCCGTTCGAGGAACTGTTGTCGGCTCCACGTCTCCGGTTCCCGTTGCAGTACGACGCGGGCGCAGAGTTCTGCGTCGATCACGCAGTCAAACAGACCGTTGTTGACGAAATCGTAGCCGCCAAGGACAGAGTGGCTCAGTTTTGCCAGATCATAGAGCGGGTGCGTCCAGGCTTCGTCGATGCTGCGGGCACCGCGCGGATCAATCAGACGGAAGAGCCCCAGTCGCCTGTCGAACAGGATGTTCGAGAAACAGGGGTCGCCGTGGCCGACGACTTCCGTTGAACTGTCGTCCGTCGCGATGGCATCTATGACCAGCGACCGGACCCGCTCGTGCATGTTGCGGATTCCGCCGTGGGGGCCGCAACTTGTGAGGATCGCATCGACGCGATCCGCCTGGGGCATCGTCAGGAACTGTTCGACACGACTGTCGAGTTTCGCGACAGCCACCTCGTGTGCACGACGTCGGGCCTGTTCGCGTCCGACCTGTCGCTCGGCGCGAGCGTCAATGAATTCAAAGAAGCAGTTGAGGAACCGTTCGAAGGACTGAGGGTCGAACACTCCGTGCACCCACTGGATGGCTACATCGGGGACGGCCAGCCGTTCGACGGAATAGCCGGCTTCGTCGCCGGTGTCGTAGTACGCACACGTCGGCACGAGGAACCGCTTCATCGTTTCGGGGACGACGTGGAAAAAGCGGTACTCCCGTTCCATTTTCAGCCGGTCGCGGGATCTCTTTGTGAACAGGCCCTCGCCTGCCTCCAGGGCATTGAAGTGCCGCGCTTCGGTGGCCAGTGTCATGAACTCCAGAAACACTCTCCTGTCGCGCAGATCCAGAAAGTGGCAGTAGTCCTTCATCATCGGCGCAGACCGGGAGAGCGTCAGAACGAAATCACCGATCTCATCCGGGTAGCGCGCTTCAAGCAGGCCGAGCATGTCTTCGGCGGTGAGAACAGCGGGGGCATCACTGTCGGCCACGGCGCACAGCAGCGTCGTTTCACGTGCAAACCGGCACTTTCTCAATACCTCGCACAGCATGTCGGGACGCGATGGCATGAAGCATGACGGTAGCCGGACGAACGCATGTCCACCGACGTTGTTTGAAGAAATCAGTGCATGCAGCTTCCTGGCAGCATTGTCGTCCCGCAGGTGAATGAAGTCGTGAACTCCGGCCCGTTCGACCGTCTCACGCAGCATGTCGCCAAGATGCACTCGCCGTCGCAGGACATCGGAGAAGTGATCCACGCCGATGATCTCGGTGACATCCGGCGGGATGGGAACGCGATCATCGTAGACGGCTGTGACAGTGAGCATTGGAAACGGTCAGGCAGGCGGTTGGATTCAGGCGCGAACGTTGAGCCGACTCGACAGCGGCTGGGGGAAGCGGGCGACCGAACGCGATGACTGCTGACCGAGCCGGCGCGGAATGTACACCGCGATGTTGGCCAGCCAGATCAGACACAGACAGATGATGGCAATCGTCGAGTGGATGCGGAGCAGTGATGAGCCGCCGGCGACTGCCGATCCGGTGAGCGAGGCTGAGAGCGCGGTGGACAGGAACGTTCCCGCGTTCGCCATCGTGGCCCCGCCAATCAGTACGACAACGCCCAGCAGCTCGAAACACCAGAGCGTGACTGAGAGGGACAGCAGGATGGCCACTTTTCCCCTCAACGTCCTGGCACCGGCGTCGAGAGAATCATGGATCAGTTCGAGGCCCCGCATTGTCGCGCGGGCCCGGGGGGATGTCTTCTCCAGAAAAATGTACTTCTGTCCCGAGCGAATCGCCGGCGGAAGGATCACGAATGCGAAGACGCCGACGAATGAGGCGACGAGGGCGACCGCCAGCAGACGCCACAAACCGGTGCCCGTACTCCCCGGAAGGATCATCAGCGCGATGCACGCGGTCGCAATGACCACGGCGTCAAAGCAGCGATCGACCAGCAGGACGGCCAGTGACCGCGAGGGAGCCCCGGAGACGGCCGTCAGCTCCTCGTAACGGTACAGTTCACCGAGCTTCCACGGAATCAGATACACTACCGGGGCAGTGTGGAAGTGCACCATCGCCACCGTTCGCAGGCTTGTCCCGAGGACGGACGCCGACACAATCGCCAGCCGAACCGCGCGCAGTCCGTGGGCCAGTGCGTAGAATCCGGCGGCCAGGAGCAACGTCGTCGGTGACACCTCAGCCATTGAGGTCACGACACCAGTGGTGAGTTGCGGCAGTGCGAGTGCCATCACAGCAAACGGCAGGCCGAGAATGAGGACGAGTCTCACGGCCAGGTTCCCCACGTCTGGACTGGAGTCGAATCATACTGCTCCCGCACGATCTCCCGGTGTTCGGCTTCAAGGAACTGCCTGCCTTGCAGCGTGCGTCCCGCGAGAAGACGCAGCATCCGACATCCCTGCCGAAACAGCCGCGCGTTCGAGACCTGGTCGTCTTCTCGCCACCTCAACGGGAAGAATCTGTGCGAGTGTCCCCGAGCGCAGGTAGCAAGAATCAGGTAGTAGTTGAAGGTGAGGTCATCCGGGAAACGGATGTGAAAGTTGTCCCGGAAGATCTCGACCCGGTACATGTTGAGGCCGGACCCGAGATCGTACAGACGATGACGCGCCGCCATCGAGAACAGTCCGTTGAATGCCCGATTGGCTGCCGTCCGCAATGGCGAATAGCCGTCGAGTCGTGAGCCGGTCATGAACCGTGCCCCAAGCAGGCAGTCGACACCGGCGTCTCCATTCTCCGGGAGATTGTCGACGAGGTCGTCGACGCTTCCCTGGTCGTCGCCGTGGAGCACGGTCAGGTGGGTGTAACCGTGATCCAGTGCGTGTGCGATCGCAACCTTGTGTGACCCTCCCAGGTTGTAGTTGTCGCGGTTGACCAGTACGGCTCGCTTTGAGATGGGAACTGTCTCGAGCCCCCGAATCGCCGCTTCCACCGTGTCGTCGGACGAACCATTGTCGATGCAGGCCACACCCTCAAAGTGATCAGCAACGCCATCTTTCTGCAGCTGGCTCAGCACACGACCAATCTGTGGGCCGCAGTTGTACATTGGAATGAACAGCAGACAGCGACGCATCGATTCCCGCTCCTGGCGGTTCGTACCGCCTGATTCCCTGATTCCACAGTCACGCTTCACATCAACGGCCATCAGTCCCCCCGGTTGCTTGTGGCCACGGTCCGGCGCAACGCGTCTCAAAGCCCCTCAGACACAACCCGTTCGACTTGCCTCGACCGCTCGGGAAGTCCTGCGCCGCCATCCCGCTTTGCGACCATCGCGGCAACGTCCTGCCTGTCCACGTACATTGCCTTGGGGAGGTGCAACTGGTAGCTCCCCAACACGGCTCGTGTCCCTTTCATCTCCAGTAGCTGTCCGCGAATCAGGTTCTTTGCTGTCTCGGACAGGCTGATCAGTCGAAAGTCGATTGGTGCTCCCTCAGAAACGCCGCCGATCAGCTCCTGGTCAATCGGTGTCGAACGTTCGAGGTCAACCAGAGGTCGCGTTGAAACGAACAGCAGCTCCTGTTCGTCGGGCAGGTGTCTCTGAAGCCAGGGATGGATATGCGTCTGCCACATCGCGTCCTCCACTGCCGATGACGGCACGTGAAGTCGCAGATGAATCAGCTGTCCTCCTCCGCCGGTAAATCTCTCGACGCCACGGTGAACGTCTGTTGTTTCGGCCGGGCGATACCCGTTCACCAATGCCGCAAAGTGCACCAGGCGATCGGCATTCCAGTCACTCGATACGACAATGCGGACGCCGTCCTGTGGTGCCCGAACCTGTTGAACCACATCGACGATCGATGTGTTGAGCGCGTCCAGCCACTGTTCCCAGGCCCTGACCGATGTCAGCTGGCCGACACGTGGACGCGGCCCCTCGAGCAGTCCACCCGCTCCGGGGCAGATGGACGTACCGATCGCCGCAAGAACGGCGCACAACGCAACGATCTGTCCAGAGAACGAACGAACCGCCAGAATCTGTCGGAATCCGAGGACACAGGCGGCCGTTGCAAGAGGAAGAAGAGGCAGCAGATACCGGACCTGATACAGCGACCGGTAGTACATCGCGAGGAACACAGCCGAGGGAACGGCGATGGTCACCAGCAGAGACCAGCGGCGCTGTCGCAGCAGCGTCCCCAGACCGACCAGCGCCAGCAGGAAGGCGACCGGATTGGCGACGTCCAGCAGCACCGATACCGAGCGGCCCACGGAGTACTCACGGTTCCACAGGGCGATCATCCGGTTGCCGAGACTCAGAATGTGAGGCAGGCTCGTTCCGTAAGCGTAGAACAGCAGTGACGGCAACAACGCAACGATCACCAGTGCGACGATCGAACGCAGCAGGAACGTGCGAACACTGTGTTTCTGCTCCAGAAGCAGGAGCGCGAAGAGTGGAAGAATGAACAGCGAGTCGATCCGCAGGCAGGTTGCCCCTCCCAGCAGAATTGCAGCACCAGTCGTCGCCATCCACGAACGACTGGCGACCATTACCGCACATGCCGTGGCGACTGCGGCCGCGGCGGGCAGATTGTCGTTGAGGAAGTAGGATGAGTAGAACGGTGTGTGCAGAAGAGGCAGGACGATGATAACGTCGATGAGGTCGGTCTGTGTGACCCGTGCCGCAAAGAATGCTGTCGACACCAGATAGACCAGCAGGGAGGTTCCCATCAGCACCCGCGCCGGGGCAAACAGGTCTGTGTCATACCATCCTGCCAGCAGACTCAGCAGAACGTTCACACCGAGCCGCGAATACGTGAAGAACTGCTGGTACAGAAGATAGCTTTCGTCGAACTGCTGCGGATCTGATTCGGCGAGGTAGATCCCAATCGACGACATTCCGTACTGAAATCCTTCGATATAGGATGCTTTCAGCACGGGGGCGGCGAGTCGGAGCAGAGCGACAAGGGAGGCCGCTGCCAGGAGCCATCTCAGCGCGGGCCAGCGCGCGCGCAGATCCCCTTCCGCAACCATATTCTGGCCTCGCGTTGCCCGTCCGCGGCCAATGACCGTATCCGAAGAAATCGGAGACGCGGATCTCAGTCGGAAGTCACTTGCCCGATGTCACTGCCGAAGGCACTGTGCCCGGAGTTCTCAAAATCAACGTACCCGTCCTGCAAGTGACTCGCAATAACCTTTCCGGCAAATTGGCGAACTTGTTTTGCGCTGATGCGACGGGCGGACGACCGGTTCGACACAAGTGGTGAAGAGCATTGACGACTCAGCAGATGCGCTCGAGCAGGCGTATGCGTCCTGCCGACCTCAACAGCGATGTCGGAGCCGGGGCGGGCGGTCCAGGGCAGTCGGAGCGAAGCACTCAGTCCGCCGACGCAACTTTCGAGCGACGACACGAGTTGCACGGCTACGGCGGGCCCTCGATGCCTACGCGATTCAGCCCGCGTGTTTCACCCCTCAAACACGATCCGCTCCGGGCAGAACCGGTTCAGCTTCTCCGGATCGATCGCGATTCCCAGGCCCGGGCCGGAAGGGATCTGCAGCTCGCCGTTCTCATCCAGCACAAACGGCTCGGTCGTCAGCTCGTCGATGTAGGCACAGGGAGTCAGGTACTCGACGTACCGCGCGACCGGAACCGCCGCCGAGTACTGCAGGTCCGCCGCCAGACCGACCGCCGTGTTCCAGCCGTGCGGAACCACCTGGATGTTGTGATCCTGCGCGAGCCAGGCGATGCGACGGGTTTCGCTCAGGCCGCCGTTCTTCGTGCAATCCGGCTGCAGAATGTCGACCGCACGATTCTCGATCCAGGGCAGGAACGACTGCCGGCGGGTCAGCACTTCTCCGCCCGCGATCGGCACCGGCGAGACGCGGGTCAGCTCGATGTAGCCGGCCAGGTCATCCGGGGGGAGCGGCTCCTCGAACCAGACGATGCCATAGTCCGCCAGCATCGACGCCGTGTTGCGGGCCCAGTTGGTGCCGTGCGGCCAGAACTGCTCGCTTCCGCCCGCATCAACCATCAGGTCGACGTCGTCCCCGACGGTCTGCCGGGCCGTGCGGACAAGAAGTTCGTCGAACGTGCGGTCGCGTCGACCAAACGGTCGCCAGCCAAGCTTGATCGCACGGAATCCCCGGGCGACGACGTCTTCGAGCGTCCTGCGAAGTGCGTCCGGCTCGTCGAACAGGATGGAACCGTACGGCCGGATCGTGTTGCGGTAGTCGCCGCCGAGCAGGCGTGAGACCGGCTGGTTACAGGCCTTGCCCATCAGATCCCAGAGGGCGATGTCGATCCCGCTGATTGCATGCTCGACCGCCCCGCCCCGTCCCTGCCAGAAACTGGACTGGCGGAGTGTCTCGGAGACACGTTCGGGCTGGACGGCCGACGCCCCCTTCAGCAGCGGCCAGAGGAGCTCGACGGCACCGGCGACCAGGCGGCCGGATGTGAAGCAGCTTCCGCAGCCGACCAGGCCGTCCTCGGTATGCAGCAGAACGAGTGTATGGAGGTTTTCCTGCGGCTCGTGTCCCTGCGGCCATCCGCCGTCGACGGTCGCGCCGGTGAGCGGACAGACTTCGATCTTCGTGATGTGCACGCGATGCCCTTTCGTGTGTTCGCTGTGACGTCGCACTGGGTGGCACTGCTGGCTTGCCAGCAGTGTGTTCCGACCGATGGAACCGATGGACACGCCCATGGTTCAGGTTGAACATGCCACACGTGTTGCTGGGGGCTCGCCTTCGGCCCGACCCAACCCAGCTCCTGCGTTCCGAAGGTGGCTCAATGCTCACCCCACAAGACTCGCCGCTCACCTCTCCCCACCGATACAGATCAGGTGCTTCTCTCCCCGGAAGTACATCCGTCCTGCCGAGATCGCCGGCGAGGCGTAGCAGTATTCGCCGAGAGGATTCTCGGCCAGGAGTTCAGGCTTGGCAGCCACCGAGAGGACCTTCACGATGCCGTCATCCGCGGTGAAGTAGACGCGTCCTTCCGCCGTCACCAGCGATGCACTGAAGTGCCGGCCCAGCCGGTCCCGCCAGACCCGCTCACCGGTGGCGGTATCGTAGACGCTGGCTGTGCCGCGATCGTCCGGAACAAACAGGAATCCCCCCGCGACGACGGGAGAGGGGACGTAGCATTTCGATTCGGTACTGTGCCAGGCGACGTGCGTGTCGGTGACGTTCCCCTGACCGTCCGGGCGGATAGCCATGACGTGGTGCGTGGGGAAGCCGGCCGCCATGTAGAACTGCTCGCCGTCGTCCACCATCGAAGCGACAAACTGTTCGGTCGGGCCGTCGATCTCCCAGTGCAGCGAGCCGTCCTTTGGATCGAGGCTGGCGATGCGGTGGCTGCCGGAGAAAACCAGCTGCGTACGCCCGTCAACCTCGCGAATGATGGGGGTCACGTAGCTGCGGGTCTTGTGAGCGCGGGGCCGCTTCCAGACGGTCTCGCCTGTCTGCCGGTTGAGGGCGACGATGTACGAATCGCCGTCGTGGTCTCCGTTGACGATCACCAGGTCTTTGAAGAGGACCGGGTTGCTGCAGAAGCCGTGCACACTGATGAAACCGCCGGGACGGACCAGCCACTGCTGTTGTCCGTCGAAGTCGTACGCGGCGACGACCATCTGTCCGGAGTTCACCTTGCGGGACCGTCCGACGTTGGTTGCCTCGACCAGATCGCCGTCGGTTTCGAGAAAGGCAACGTAGACGAGCCGGCCGTCAGTCGCCGGCGTGCAGGAGGCGTAGCTGTTGAGGTTGTGCTTCGTCTCGAGTGGCGACTTGACGACGGTCCGCTGCCAGAGGATGTCACCAGTGCGGGCATCGACGCGGAGCAGGGCCCGTTCGAGCCGGTCTTCGAGACAGGTGACCAGGAAGATCGAATCGTTCCAGACGATCGGCGAGCCGTGACCGGTGCCGGGAATCGGCGTCTTCCAGACGATCTTCTCGCCGGTCGTCCCGTTCCAGCGGAGGGGGACATGTGGCTCGCTGCTGGTGCCATCGCCGCGAGGCCCCCGCCACCCGGGCCAGTTTTCGGCATGCGTGGACGCGGCGATCAGGCAGGCGAGGAGGGCGGCCAGGAGGAGCGGGCGGGGAGTCATCGGCGGGTCCGGTCTGCAGGGAAGGGCGTCTGCCGCCGGTCCCTCATCCGATCGCCACCGGGGCCGGCTGCCTACGCGAAGTAGTCGATCGCGTTCTGGAACAGCTTGCGGCCATCGCCGTCTCCACGCAACCCTCGGCGGGTCCATTGCGGGTGCTGAGTGGCGAAGAGGAACCGTTCGGGGTGCGGCATCAGGCCGAGAACCCGTCCGGAAGGATCGCCGATGCCGGCAATGTTGGCGACCGAGCCGTTCGGATTGAGCGGGTACGGCAGAATGGCGTCGCCGGCCTGGTCAGTGGTATCGCCATCGGTCTGGTCATAGCAGGCGGCGATCTGACCGTTCTGCTTCAGCTCCGCGAGGACATCGCCGGAGGTGGTGACGAAGCGACCTTCGGCATGGGCGATCGGCATTTCGATGCGGTCGATACCCCGCAGAAAGACATTCTTCTCCGACGCGACCCGCAGCGTCACCCACAACGCCGTGTACTTGCCGTTCACGTTCCAGGTGAGGGTTGCCTTCGGTGCGTCGCCGGTGGGAGGCCACTGGTCGGCACCGCCGGGGAGAATGCCCGATTTGAGCAGGACCTGAAATCCGTTGCAGATGCCGAGGACGAGCTTGTCCTTCTGGAGGAAGTCAGCGATCGCCTGGCCGAGGTGTCCCCGCAACTGACTGCCGAACACGACCCCGGCTCCCACGTCGTCGCCGTAGCTGAACCCGCCCGGGATGCAGAGGATCTGGTAGTCGGCGAGGCACTCGGGGTTTTCGAGCACGCGGAACAGGTGCACCCGTTCCGCCTGACCTCCGCACAGGTCGAATGCGTGAGCCGTTTCGATGTCGCAGTTCGTGCCGGGAGCACGCAGTACACAGACGCGGGGGGCCGCCATTCTTCTTCCTTCCAGCCCGGTTGGGGAGACGCGAATCCGGATTCTAGCGACCACCTGCCCCGGCTGCGTAGGGAGTGGGATGGGGAAGGGGAATGAACCGGGAATTTCCGTCCTGCGGGAGGATCGAATTCGCTCCCGTGCGGTGGTATGCTGGGGGACATGACAAATCAATGGATGCTCATCTGTTTGTCCTTTCTATTTGCGCATCGCGTTGAGTGTCCCTCCGCTGATTTCTGGCGTCATCTCGTGTCTCAAGGTTCCAGGAGCATCCGTTATGCCGATTCGGGTCGAGTGTGACGTCTGTTTCAAGCAGTACCGTGTGCCGGACGATCGGGCCGGGCGTTCGTTTTCCTGCAAGGATTGTGGCAACCGGATCACGGTGCCGGGCGGGGCAGGCGACGATTTCGACGACGGATTCGAAGCCCCACGGGCGACGTTGCCTCCTCCCACCGCGCGGCGGCCGAAGAAGAAATCGGCATCGCGGAGCAGCGAGAGCGGTTCCGGCGCCGGGCTGATGATCGGGATGAGCCTGCTCGGCCTGATCGTGGTCGGCGGCGTGGTCTACGTCGGTCTGCAGGCAATGAACGGGGGCGGGGCCGGGGCGCCCGCCGCAGCTCCCGCAGCCGCCGATGGTGACCCCGCAGCGGCACCCGGAGACGTGGCTGCCGCTCAGCCGGCGGTGGCACAGCCCGCCGTCACCGAGCCGGCCAACCTCTCGGCACCGGCGAACCTCTCGACGCCGTCCAATCTGGCGGTCACGCCATCGACCCCTTCCGAGCCGGTCATCGAGTGGACCGTTCAGCCCGACCCGGTCCCCGCGATCGAATGGCCGGAACACTACACGAAGAAGGTCAAGGTCACCGGCGACGTCTCGAAGATGATCTATCCGTCCACCCCCAGTCAGTTCGCTGCATACGGGCTGAAGGGGTACGACGCCTCAAAGCTTGAAGTGGTCGATCTGGTTGAGGGCAAGCGTGTGGGGCGGATCCAGGGGCAGCCGGCGAAGTTCACGAAGTCGGCCCTGAGTCCCGATGGCAAGCTGGTCGCCTTCCATGTGCTGGACAACGACGTGCGGACCCGCGTGCAGGTCTGGTCGACGGAGACCGGTCAGCTCGTCAACGAGTTGCGCTGTGACGAGGACAAGTTCAATCTCTCGCTGTTCGACTTCGCCGGACCGGGGCAGTTGCTGACGTACTCGTTCGGCAAACCGGAGGGCGCTGCGAAGTTCGTGCACCGGCTTCGCATTATCGACATCGAGACGGGCAATCTGGTCCGCGAGATGTCCGATCCGATCAAGGTCGACGCGAATCACCTGGCCCTCAGTCCGGGACGTCGCTACCTGGCGACCAAAGACACCAACGTGCTGCTGATCTACGACCTGCAGGAAGGCCGTCTCGCGGCGTCTCAGGATATCAGCCCGGGCGGTTCGTGGTCGGCCGGAAAGATGGCGTTCTCGCGGACGGGTGACCGGCTGGCCGTGCTGTTCAACGAGCTGGAAGGCTGCATGATCCGGGTCCTGGATGTCTCCGACGGCGAAACGCTGGCGGAGTTCAGCTTCTCGGGACGGCTGGAAGACGTCATTCCCGGCACTACGTACGAAGGGCCCGATGTTGAATGGCTGCCGGGCGACGTCGGTTGGCTGCTCGGCGGAACGCTCGTCATTGATGCAGGAAGCGGACGGAAGCTGTGGCTTCTGAAGACGGCGAAGAACGACTACGACCTCGACAATTCGCGGAGACGAGTCCCGGTTGCGGACGGTTTTATCACGGTCGCGGGCCGTGACGGTCGGGCACAGTTCGAGCGGTTGCGGTTTGAGTTTGACGAGGCGATCGCGACGGTCGCCGGTGTCGCCGACGATCAGGAAGCACTTCTCAAACCGGGAATGTCGGTCTCGATCGAGGTCGAGGCGAAGGAGGTTCGGTTCGGCACGCCCGAAGAGACCGCTGCGGGGCTCAAGGAAGCCCTTTCCCGCGGTCTGGAGCAGGATGGCTTCACGGTCGAGGACGACCAGCCGGTGGTTCTCAAGGTGACCTACCAGGAAGGATCGGCGGGAACGTTCACCCAGCGGAAAGGGTTCAGTCCCATTCGCTCCGAACCGACCGGCAAGACCGTCGAAGGGACGATGGCCGCCATCCGGCTCGAATGGCGGGCCAACAAACGGAAGCTGTGGGAGGATGCCTTCGAGTATTCGCCGCGTATCCTGTTCATTCGTGGAAAGGAACTGACCGACGAGGCGGCTCGCGACCAGATGTTCAAGTCGCTGGGCGGCCAGTTGGCCGGTCGTCCCATCGCCTGGTACGTCGGTGCGGACGGGCGTCGGCAGCTGCCGGTCACCGTCGAGATTCCCCGCTACTGACGGGCCGGTGCCGGTCGGATCGCCGGGCACTGTTGGCCCGACAGCGGCGTGGCGGGTAGAATGCGGAACACGACGTTGATGTGCCGGGGGCCCCGCCCGGCACAGCTTCGTATCGACCGCCGCGACCCGGACGCCATGACCGTTCCGGCTGACACTCCATCAGTGTGACCCGCCCATGTATCTGCGACTTGCCAAACGATTCCTCGTCGAGACCGACAAGCGCGCCCTCTGGAAGCTGATGTGGAACATGGGGGTGAAGGGGTCGCTGTCGGTGCTGAAGTTCCGACGCCGGCTCAAACGGGGCGAGGTCTTCCCGCCGTTCCTCTACATCTCGATCATCAACAGCTGCAATCTGCGCTGTCAGGGCTGCTGGGTCGACGTCGCCGCCAAACAGCAGGTGATCGATCTCGAAGCGATGAACCGGCTGATCAACGAAGCGAAGTCGATGGGCAACAGCTTCTTCGGCATCGTTGGTGGTGAGCCGTTCATGCATAAGGACATCCTGGAGATCTTCCGGCAGCATCCGGACTGCTACTTCCAGGTGTTCACCAACGGACACTTCATTACCGACGAGGTGGCGAAGGAACTCCGGCGCGTCGGGAACGTCACCCCCCTGATCAGTGTCGAAGGGAGCGAGATCGTCAGCGACGAGCGTCGCGGCCGCAAGGACGTCCTCTCCAAGACGATGCAGGGGGTCCAGAACTGCCTGAACAACAAGGTGTTCACCGGCGTCTGCACCTCGGTCTGCAAGACGAACATCGACGATCTCGTCAACGAGAAGTGGGTCGATCGTCTCGTCGAGATGGGCGTCTTCTACACCTGGTTCCACGTCTACCGGCCGATGGGGCCCGAAGCGTCCCCCGAACTGGCCCTCTCCCGCGAAGATCAGAACCGGCTGCGTCAGTTCGTCGTCGACATGCGGGCCACCAAACCGATCATCGTCGTCGACGCCTACTACGATCAGGCCGGCGAGGCGCTCTGCCCGGCCGCGACCGGCATCACGCACCACATCAACCCGTGGGGCGGCATCGAACCGTGCCCGATCGTGCAGTTCGTCACCGACTCGATCCACGACGAGTCGAAGACGCTCCATCAGAAGTTCAACTCGCCGTTCCTGCAGGACTTCCGCGAGCTGGCCCGCGACACGACCCGCGGCTGCATCGTGCTCGAGCGGCCCGATCTGCTCAAGGATCTCGTTGAGAAGCATTCGGCCGACGACGGCACCGCCCGTCAGACCGCCCTGAGCGAACTCAAAGCGATGCAGGTCCGGCCGTCGCAGTACAACCCGGAAGATGCCATCCCCGAGAGGAGCTGGGCGTACCGGATCGGCAAATGGCTGTTCTACAACAGCTTCGGCGTCTATGACGGGCGCGATCACTCGCAGGCATCGGCACCGGCACTGATCGGCCACGGCGAAGTGTCCTGTTCGCCCCCGGAACCGGATGTCGTCGAACTGCAGGTCTGACCGCTGCCGTCGCGCTCCCCGATGGGCCCGACTTCTTTGAATGGAGAGCCACGATGCATCGCCTGCGCTGCCTAATGCTGCTTGTCTGCCTTGCTGTGCCGGCCTCCGTGGCGTGCGGCGACGATCCGGCTGTCAAACCTTCCGTGGCAGCCGTGATGGCGAACGCGGAGTTCATCGACCTCACCTGGCCGCTCAATGCGGACAACGCCTTCTGGCCGGGCGACAACTATCAGCCGTTCGAACTGAAGACGATCGCCACGATCGAGAAGGATGGCGTCTACTCGCGAAAGTTCAGCATGCCGGAGCACCTCGGCACGCATATCGATGCTCCAAATCACTTCGAGAGCGGCCAGCCGGATGTTGCCGCCCTGACGGCCGAGCAGCTGTTCGGCCCCGGCGTGTTGCTCGACATCACCGTCAAGGCGGAGCAGAACCCGGACGCGATGCTGCGCATTGGCGACATCCAGGCCTGGGAGGAAGAGCACGGACGCATTCCGGACGGTGCGATCGTGCTGCTGCGAACCGGCTGGGGGCGTTTCTGGAACAATCCGGTCCGCTATCAGAACCGCGATGCCCGCGGGCAGCTGCACTTTCCGTCGTTCTCACCCGAGGCTGCCGAGTTCCTTGTCGAGAAGCGAAATATCCGAGGCCTGGGCGTCGACAACCTGAGCATCGACCGGGGAATTTCCCGGGAGTTCGAGGTGCACCACATCGTCAACGCGGCCGAGCGGTATGGCCTGGAGAACGTGGCGCACCTGGACCGGCTGCCGGCCCGGGGGTTCTATCTGATCGTTGCGCCGATCAAAATTGAAGGGGGGACCGGCGGCCCGACACGGATCTGGGCGGTGCTGCCGGGGAAGTGATCGCCCGGCTGGCCGGGTGGGGGGGCATGCTCGCCCGTCAAGGCAGGCATGTGGCGACGCGTGGCTGTGGTCGTCGCGGAGTGACGCCCACAGTCGGCGCGTGACTGGCCGATATGCTGGGGGCTCGCCTTCGGCTCGACTCCAGCCACCCCGCCACATGGGAGTGCGATGGTTGAACCCAAGCTGGCGAGCCCCGAGCGTGAGCTCGGGGGTAGCGTCGCGGGGTGCCACTGGCGGCTTGCCCGCCAGTGCGAACGTCGTGCGACTCGCGTCATGTCAGACGATCTGGCAAGTCGTGGGAGATCACTCTGGCAATGCACGGTTCTTACCCGGGAGCTGACGCTCCCGGCTCGCCTCGTCCTGAATGACGTCACACGCGGTCTTCAGCAAGCGCGGGCTCCGTCTCCCGTTTCGTTTCCTGCGAAGCTGCGATGTGGTGTGTGCCACGGACTCTGCCGGTGGTTTTCACACGTCCTCACACACGCTCTTGAACGAGCGCCGGTTCCGACTCGCGCTGGCCGTTGTTTGAGGCGGCCTCCGCCATCGCTTCCCGGTCCGCATTGTTCTCTGCGTCCCGGTCCGCACGGGCCAGCGCCTGCATTTCGTCGTGGCCGGTCGTGTCCAGCGTCCCGTGAATGTGACCGATCGTGAACCGTCCGTACACCGAATAGAACGTCGGCACCAGGATGAGCACCAGTGCGGTCGACAGCATCAGGCCGAAGCAGAGACTGTTGGCCATCGGGATCAGGATCTGTGCCTGGAAGGACTTCTCGGTCAGGATCGGCAGCAGCCCGGCGACGGTCGTCATGGACGTCAGCAGCACCGGACGGAACCGCCGTTGCCCCGACTGCATCACGGCTTCACTGAGGGGAACCCCTTCCTTGAGCTGGTGGTTGATGAAGTCCACCAGCACGATCGAGTCGTTCACGACCACCCCGGTCAGTGCAACCAGTCCGAGAACGCTGAACAGCGTGAGCGGCAGCCCCATCGCAGCATGTCCCAGCAGGGCACCAATTGCTCCAAAGGGGATGACCGCCATGATGATGGCCGGCTGCAGGTAGGAGTTGAACTCGAGTGTGAGCAGGGCGAACATGGCCAGCAGGGCGACCAGCAGTCCGACGAACAGACTCTGGACCGACTCCTGCGACTGTTCCTGCTGACCTTCCCAGCGGACCCGGATGTTCGGGTACTCGGCCAGAAGTTCGGGCATGAAGTTGGACCGGAGGTCACGAATGATGTCGGAGGCGACGGCGGTCGACTCGTCGACATCCGCTGTGAGGGTGATCGACCGTTTCTGCTCGATGCGGTTGATCTCGGAGTAGCCCCGCTGGACCTTTACGTCCGCCAGTTCACTCAGCGGGCGTTTGGCTCCGTCGCCGGTGTCGATGTACATGTCGTTGAAGTTCGCCAGCGACCGCCGTTCCTCCTGGGGATAGCGGACCATCAGCTTGACTTCGTGCCGGCCCCGCTGCAGCCGCATCACCTCGTCGCCGTAGTAAGCGGCCCGCACCTTGCGTGCGAGAACATCGAGCGGTACGCCGAGCGAATGCGCCCGGTCGTGAACGCTGAGCTGGTATTCCCACTTGCCGGGACGCGAATCGTCGGAGATGTCGAAGACCCCGGGGTAACGGGCCAGCTTCGCCTTGCAGGCTTCGATGGCGTCTTCGAGGTCGGCCATGTGCTCGGCGGGAGCAAGCAGCTTGAACTCGATGGCTGCACCGCCCGGCCCCATGCCGACACTGCCGAACGAAATCGATTCGGCCCCGGCAATCTGTCCCGTGGCATTGCGCCACTGGTCGACGACCTGCTGGCTGGTGACGGATCGTTCGGTGTTGTCGACCAGTTCGACGCGGACCGAACCGGCATGGCCGCCCGACGTCGTTTCCGCCGGTCCGCCGGGCGATTCCGACGAGACCTGTCCCACGAGGCGGTGGGTCAGCCGGACGATCGGTTCGCCCCGTTTCTCGTATTCCCGGTTGACCTCCAGGATCGCCTGTTCAAGCCGTTTCGTTGCCTCATCGGTGACGTGGCTCGGCGTACCATCGGGAAAGACGACGGTCGCTTCAATCTGGCGGCTGTCCAGCTTCGGAAAGAAAACCCAGGGGACCGTGCCGTTGGTCACCAGGCCGATCGACAGCAGAAAAATGCTGGCTGCCGCTGCGAAGACGATCGCCGGGTTGTGAATCGAGAACCGCAGCGTCGGCACATACAGCTTCTGGATGACCCAGTCGAGCAGGCTGCTGAAGTGTTCGTTGATCCAGTGAATGCCCGCGCCGATGCGACGGAACGGGAAACTGAGCTGGTCGCCGATGAACGCCAGGACAACCAGTGAGGGACCGACGATCCAGCGGGCCAGCACCCGGCGATGGCGGGTTCGCCATGCGAGAGCGCGGGCTGTCAGCGACTGTGCCTTCTCTTCGTCCGAACCGTGCGCCAGGTGGCAGGGCAGAATCAGACTCGACTCGATCAGCGAGATGACCAGCATGGCGATGACGGCCATCGGCATCACCGCAAAGAACTTGCCCATCACACCGGTGACAAAGAACATCGGTACGAAGGCGATGACGGTCGTACTCACCGACGCGGCCACCGAAGGCAAAACCTCGATCGTGCCGTCGATCGCTGCCTGCAGGAACGGTTTGCCCATTTCGCGATGCGAGTAGATGTTCTCGCCGATGACGATCGCGTCGTCCACCACGATCCCCAGCGCGATCAGGAACGCGAACATCGAAAGCATGTTGAGCGTCTGATCGAACTGCCACAGGACGGCACAGGCACCAAGGACGGAGACCGGAATTCCGAGTGCCACCCAGAATGACAGCCGCAACTCGAGAAACAGCGCCAGGACCAGGAACACCAGCACCAGTCCCTGCAGTCCGTTGTTGATGAGCATGTCCAGACGGTCCCGCACGTCGATCGAGCGGTCGTCCCAGGTGACGAACTCGTACCCGGGCGGCAATTCGGTCGTTTCGGCGTAGTTGCGGACCGCTTCGGTCATGGCCAGCAGGTCTTCACGGGCGGCGGATTCGACCGAGATCGCCATTCCCGGTTTGCCGTTCACCCGGCTGATGAACGTCGCATCGGCAAATTCGTCCTGGACGGTTCCGAGATCGCCGACCGTCAGCGTCACACCGCTGGGACTGGTGACCAGCGGGATCTCTGCGATCTCCTCGCCCCGCAGCCGCTTGTTCTTGCCCCGCAGCAGGAACTCCTGCGATGCCGTCTTGATGTTGCCGGCCGGCATCTCGAGGTTCTGCATGCGGATTCGATTCGCAACTTCCTGGAGCGTCAGGCCGTACTTGCGAAGTGTCTCTTCAGAGATCTCGACATCGATCTGGTAGTCCTTGGCTCCCTGGATCTCTGCGACGGAGATCTCGTCCAGCTGCAGCAGATCATCGCGGACCCGTTCGGCAATCTCGCGCAGTTTCAGTTCGGCGTCCGGTGTGTCCAGATCGGGCCCGACGACACCCAGCTTGATCGCCGGATTGCGGATCGTCAGCTGCTGGATCTCGGGTTCTTCGGCGAGCTCGGGGAAGCTGGGAATGCGGTCGACTTCCGCTTCGACCTCGTTGAGGATCTTCTGGACGTTCTTGACGTCCGAGCGGAGTTCGATGACGACGTTGCCGGCCCCTTCCGTCGCCACCGACGTCACCTTCTTGAGGCCGTCGATTCCCTGGATCGCCTCTTCGATCTTCTGGCAGATGCCATTCTCGACCTCTTCGGGACTGGCACCGGGGTAGGGCACCTGCACGAGAATGATTTCGAGTTCAAACCGCGGGAAGGTTTCGCGGCGAAGCATGAAGGCACTCAGCGCCCCGATCGCCAGAATGCTGATCATCAGCATGTTCATGGCGGGGGAATGGCCAATGGCCCAGCGGACAAGGGATTTCATGCGTCTGGTGACTCCAGCGTCTTCTCGATCGGCTGTGACCGTGTTGGTGCGAACGCGCGTCTGCTTCAGGAGTGTTCGGATTAACCGGCCGCCGGTGCGGTTGCCTCGTCAGACGCCCCGGGGTCCGCCCCGCTTCCGGCAACCGCGTCTGCAGTGGGGTCAACGACCTGGACCGGCATCCCCGGTTGCGGGGCCGATACGGGGGACGTGATCACTTCGGTCCCCGCCTGAAGTCCATCCGGAGTCGCATAGACGAGTGCGTAGTCGGCTTCCGTCCTCGCCACCTTGGCGTCGACAACCTTCAGCGTCCCGTTGTCGACTGTCCAGACATGGCCGCCGGGGCGAACCGCCGCCAGCGGCAGCCGCAACAGCGGAGTCGTCGGGCGGATCGGAATCCGCACGGTAACGAACATGCCGCTGAACAGCGTCGGCGGAACAACCAGTGCCGTCTGGCCGCCGTTGGTAGCCACCGAAACCTGTTTGGGGTTTTTGACGAGGACGCGGCAGGGGACGGTGCGGGTCGCCTGATCGATGCCGGTCCCTTCGTAGCGTGTGATCATGCCGTCCCACAGGTACTCGACGTCGTTGAACGTGTAGATGACCTGCACCGGGGTGGGGGGAAGTTCGAGTCGCTGCTCGGCGGAGATCTCGAGGTTGGGGGTGTAGCGGCCGGACTGCAGCCAGATCCAGTAGATGTCCTCGACCTTGAGCTGACACTGGACTTCCATCTGCTCGGAGTCGTTGAGTCGGACCACCGGATCGCCTTCCTTGACGAAGTCGCCGACTTCGACCGGGTCTTCGATCACCGTGCCGGTGATCGGGGCGTTGATCGCCGTCCGCGCCAGATCGGTCTGCGCCTGCCGCAGGCGGACCTCCGCCAGTTTCAGCGCAGTCTCCAGACGGAGCCGCGACTGCTTGAGCGAGGCGAGCTGGTTTCTGAGCGTCTGCAGCGAATTGCGGGAGGCGAGAAGCTGGCTGCGGGCCTGGTCGAGTTGCGTTTCCGTGACGGCATCCCGTTGACCAAGCCGCAGGTAGCGCTGAAGGTTCCGGTCCTGCAGCTGCTGGTCCTCGATCGCCAGCTGGATGAGGGACTCGGTGTTGGCGATCTCGACGTCGGTCTCGGCAATCATCTGTTCGGCCTGCTGTCGCTCGGCCGTCAGTCGTTCCACCTCGAGCTGGTAGTCGGTCGGATCGACCTGCAGCAGGAAGGAACCTGCCGTCACATAGCGTCCCGACTTGCAGCGGGGATCCTTGCGGACGATTCGCCCGGGCACCTCGGCAGAGAACGTCACCCGACGGGAGGGAATGGCGACTCCGTCCGCTTCGATCGTGAACGCTGTCGAGAACGGTTCGGCGACGGCGGTGGTGACCAGGGCACCGGTCGATTCGTCGGCGCCCCGCTGTGCAACTTCGGGACGCTGACCGAAGACGAGGAACCCGCCAATGCCCGCACCGAGAATTGCCAGGGGGATGACGGTGCGAGCCGTATCGCGCAGAAAGGTCGTGATGCTCATGCTGGTGATCTCGTAAGCAACAGCCGGTGGCCCGGCGGGCGTTTATTGGCCTGGAACGGTGGTCGCGGACGCGACGGAAGGAGTTTCTTCCTGCGCCTGTTCGCGAAGTTGCGTCAGTGCGGCGAGCGAGAAACTGAAGATCTGATCGGCGAGCTGATCAATCGAATAGTGCCTGGCCCGCTCCTCTTCCGGGACCAGCATGGCGACAAAGTCCTTACCGAACTTGTAGTGCACGCACTGTCCGATGATGCTGAAGGCGGTCTGATACCGGATATGTTCGGGGACATTCGCAGGCAGGAAATGGTTCAGGATGCCGAGCAGCACGTTCAGCTGCGGGCGGATTCCCTCCTCGACGAGCCCCATCAGGGCACCGGTCGGCTGCAGGATTTCCCGAGTCATCAGCCGCATCTGCCACGACAGCTCGTTCTGCCCGAGCATCCGTCGCACTGACGTATGGATGTACATCCGCAGCTGCTCTTCCGGCGTCGCGTCCTCCGGCCATTCGGCAGGCGGAACCTGTTTCATACGCATGCGATGCGCCGCTTTGACCGTCTCGAAGTACAGCTGCTGCTTGTCGCCAAAGTGATAGTTGACGCTCGCCACGTTCACTCCGGCCGCCTGGCAGATCTCGCGCACGGTGGCCCCTTCGAACCCCTTGTCGGCGAAGATCGGGCCTGCTGCTTCGAGAACCCGGTCCCTTGTGTCGTCAGCCATAATACTCCCGCGCGTAAACAGGTGTTTGAAATGATTGTATGAAACGCGTGTCTGAACACAAGAGGAATCTGGTGATGTGGTGCAACCTGTTATCGCGTAGTCGATTGCGGTTTGTGCGCGGCAACGGAATCCCGCCTGGACTGTCCGAATGATCGTGCCGGGCTGGGCCTCACAACCGGTCCAATTGATTTCGGTCCTCGCGCATGCTCCAATGCCGAACCGTCCTCGAACGCACCAGGGGCATTCACATGTGTTCAGATTCCGTTTGAGGCTCCTGCGGCGGCACCCGCGCTCCTCGCGCATTCCTTTCAGCAGTCACTCAGCCCGGAGGCCAGGCGATGACGAGTTTCACCACGATCACCGTCGATGGACCGGATGCGGTCGAGACGTTGATGGCTCGCCGCAAGCAGTTCCCCACGACCGGCGAGTATCCGTTTCTGATTGGTGACGAGGAGGGGCTGGATCGTGTGAACGAATCGGCCGAGTGCGAGGACCGTTCGGTCGAGGCGATTCTGGAAGCGTCGGAGACCGTCGACCTCGACGGGTGGATTGCCGGACGCCGGGCGGAGGTCGCCGAGTACGGCTTTACCGAAGCCGAAGTGCAGGGGACGTGGCCGGCGGAGGTTCCCGGTGTGGGAGAGTTGTCACTTCATCGCGACATCCTCACCGGCGACATCTGGCCGAAGGTCATCCTGGGACTGGCGTCACTGAAGCAGCCGTGGGAACTGCCCGCGGTCCTGAAGTACGGCGGCTGGAATGACTGCCCGGCTCCGGAGGTGCACTGCGCGTTTTTCCGGAAGTGGCAGCAGGAGTACGGGGCGCAGATTGCCGGCGTCTCCGGGGACGTCATCGAGTGCGTGGTGTCGAATCCGCCGCTCGATCAGGAGACCGCATACGAACTCGCCTGGGAGCAGTACTGGTACTGTGCGGACATTGTCGAGCAGGGCTGTGAGACGGTAAGCGATCTCGCCGCGACCGTCCTCGAATCGTCCTACTGGTACTTCTGGTGGGACTGAGGGGGGCGATGCACAGCCCGGCGCGGCGTGCTGGTATGGCGACTACCGTCAGATGATTGTGTGCCACGGCCTCCGGCCGTGCTCCCCGGCAGCGAAGGCGGCCACATGCATCGACCGTGGCTTCACTCGCGTTGCTCGCTCCAGCCACGGCCACCCGGGATCGCGACGAGCGGGCCGAACTGACGCCGGTCCACCGGCCGCAGCCGGTGGGCATTCGCGAACGCCTCCGCCCCCTGACTCCTCCCTCCTGATTCCTGCACAAAAAAACTCCGCGACGTCACGGGGACGCCGCGGAGTTCAGGTTGCTGAGCGATCGCTGACCGCGTCAGTCGATCGCACGGATCTCGACGTTGCGGAACTCGACCGGATCGTTGTGCCCGGCGAATCCGAAGTAGCCTTCGGTCAGGTCCTTGCCGGGGTGCGGCGAATTCGCCATGTACTCTGTGACCTTGCTGAGGTCGCCATCCAGGATGACGTTGCCGTTCAGCTCGACGCGAATCGTCGAACCCTTCACGGTCACTTCCTGGAAGTTCCACTCGCCGGTCGGACGGAGGTAGCCGCGGTGGGCGGCGATGATGCCGTAGGCCGACCCATGGTACTGCCGGTCATCGAGTTTGGCGTATTTGGGGTGCTCGGAGTCAAGCACCTGCAGCTCGGTCATCCCCTGGTAGGCGGGGTTGCCATCGCCGGGGTAGCGAATCGCCAGACCGTTGTTGCCCCCCGGGGGGAGCTTGAACTCGACGCGGGCGACGAAGTCACCGTACTTCCTGTCGGTGTAGAGGGTGCCGCCGTGACCCGCCTTGCAGCGGATGGCCCCGTCGACGACTTCGTAGTTCTCGGTCGCGCCCTGCCAGCCGGTCAGATCTTCGCCGTTGAAGAGCGATTCGAAGCCGCTGTTGTCGTGCGCGGCGAGGAATTCGTTGGCTTCTTCGGAGCCGATCTCACGGATGTAGATATTCTTCCAGCGGATCTCGCCACCATGCGTCTGCAGCTGGATGCTGCCGGCGGGGAACAGAGGGCTTTCGCGATCCCAGTAGTTCTCCATGATGGCGTGGTCGACGACCTGCTTGCCATTGAGCCAGATGCTGGTGCGGGCACCGACCTGGACGATGCGGAAGCTGTTCCATTCGCCGAAGGGATGGTCGGCGAGGACGCTCGGGTCCTTGCCGGGGGCACCCGGGGAGTTGTTCCACAGACCGCCGGATCCCTTGTCGGCGCCGATCTTCCACTTGCCGCCCTCCTCGGTGAAGTCCCAGATCTGGACCTGGGGCGTTTCCTTGAGGTAGATGCCGCTGTCCGCTTTCGGAACGGTCTTGTAATCGATCAGCAGTTCGTAGTCGGTGAACTCGCGGTCGGTCGTCAGATAGGCACCGTGACCGTCGTTGACCAGTTCGCCGTTCTCGACGGACCAGTGCTCTTTGGCGTCGGCGGTCCACTTGTCGATCTGAGCCTGACGCTCCTCGTCCGACATCGCCTCCAGCTTGCGGGGATCGAAGTGGGGCATCCCGTGCCAGCCGGTCAGATCCTGACCGTTGAACAGAGGTTCAAATCCTTCGGGCGGGTTGACGGCCGCGTCGGCCGCATGGAGGGAGCCCGCAGTGGCAAGGCACAGGGCAAGGGCGAGGAACTTCGCAGCAGGTTGCTTCACAGTCAGTCTCCTGAGTCGGTCCGGCAGGGGATCAGGCCCCGAGCGCTGAACCCGAACGAACAATATGGAGAACGCGGAGCTGCCGGCCCCGCGTTCCCCATCAGTTTCGGATGTTACGGCTTCTGGAATACGGCGTGATTCCGGTCACCGCGGGAAATCAGATAGGCCATCAGGTCCAGGATCTCTTCCTCGTTGAGCGAGTTGAGAAGTCCCTTGGGCATCATGGACGTCTTTGACGGCTGCATCTCTTCGATCTGCTTGCGGTCCACGCCAACCAGGGCGTTCGGATCGAGCATGTTCGTGTTGATGCGAAACGTGTCGCCGGCCAGGTTCACGATGCGACCGGTGATCACATCGCCGTCGGCGGTGAGGATCTGAACCGCCGCGTACTGGTCACTGATCACCTTGCTCGGCTCGACGATCGACGAGAGGATCTCGCGGGGGCTGAAGCGTCCCGAAAGGGCGGTCAGGTCCGGGCCGATCGCTCCACCTTCGTTGTTGAACCGGTGGCAGGCGTAGCAGTTGGCGGCACCGAAGAGCATGCGGCCACGGTTGTAGTCGCGTCCCTGCAGACCGTTCTCGACGATCGGGACCAGGTCCTCCATCGTCCAGTCGTTGACGAACGGCCGGGGGGCCGCCGCGATGACGGGAGCCGTCGATTCCGGTTTGGCTTCGAGGATTTCCTTGAAGCGCTGTTTCTCCTCGTCGCTCAGGTGAGCGACGGCGTCTTCCTTGATGTGCTCCACGAACAGGCCGAAGCTGGCTCCGCCGCGGAACGTGGCGGCCCGCGTGAACCACTTCAGGTACTCCTGGCGCAGCTCATCGTTCCAGCCGGCCGTCAGGTGACGCAGCGTCTTGGCCAGGTCGATCTGCTGTTCCTGCGTGGGAGCATTGACGAGCAGTTCGACACCCTTCGTTGCCGCTTCAGGAGCCTGCAGGTAGACCAGCTGGGCCAGCAGTTCGGAGTTGAGTTCGGGCGATTCCGCCGGCAGCAACGGGCTGAACCGTTCGATCAGCTGCTCGCGGGTCGTGCTCTCCGGACGTCCGAACCGCGAGAAGGCGAGCGTGTAGTCGCGGAGCAGATGCAGCTTCTGGTCGTGGGTCAGTGCGTCCCACTCGATTCGCTGCAGGGCCGCCAGGACGCTGTCGCGAACGGCCGCCACTTCCGGAGCGACCTCGGGGCCTGCACTCTCCCAGTTCGGCGGAAGCGAGTCGTAGGCTTCGTTCGGCTTCCGTTCGGCCCGCTCGTGCACGCGTGCCAGGGCCAGCAGGGCTTCGAGGGCCGCCTGCGGGTTGGTTTCCTGCAGGGCCCGGTCCTGCCACTCTTCGACCGGACGGTGCTCGATCGCCACGCGAGCCGCGTAGCGGAGGAAGCGGTCGTCGGAGCTGAGATACGGCCAGGCGATTTCGACCGCATCCGGATGATCGCCCAGATGCAGGGCTTCGAGCTTCCGGCGGGTAGCGCGGGCCTCGGCCCCTTCGGCATCGGTCAGTTCGGCCGGTTCCGTCGATTCGTCACCGACGTAAGTGACCCGGTACAGACCCGACTGCACGCGACGACCACCGATGGCAAAGTACATCGCGCCGTCGACCGGGTTGATGACAATGTCGGTCAGCGGCAGCGGCGTGCCGGTGATGAACTCTTCCAGCGTACCGGTGTAGGACGAGCCTTCCGGCGTCATGTGGACGGCATACAGCTTGCCGTAGCTCCAGTCGTTGATGAACAGGGCCCGCTGGTACTTCGCCGGGAACTTCGCCCCGTATCCGAAGCAGACGCCGGTGGGCGAGCCGGGACCGATGTTGACGACCGGCGGGAGCGTGTCGGCGTAGTAGACCGGCCACTTGCCGGCCCCGTTCCGCCAGCCGAAGTCGACACCGCTGACGGTGTGACAGACACGCGTGGGACGATACCACGGCGTGTTCATGTCCCATTCCATGTCGGCATCGTAGCTGAACAGTTCGCCGTCCGCGTTGAGGGCGGCGTCATACTCGTTCCGGAAGCCGACAGCGACGAGTTCCCAGTTCTTGCCGTCCGGGTCGATGCGGCTGATGTAACCACCCGGAGCGGGGGTTCCCTTCATGAAGCCGCGACCGTAGGTCCGGGGGAGCAGCAGGTCTTCGTCCCATACTTCCGGCACGCGGGAAGTGTCGAAGTCTGTCAGTTTCGTGTTGTTGCCGCAGACGACGAACAGCGATTCACCGTCCGGCGTGACCATGATCGCGTGCGGGCCGTGCTCGCCACGACCATTGAGTTTACGGAGCGTCTCCAGCGTATCGAGCTGGTCGTCGCCGTCGCTGTCCGTGACCCGGTAGACGCCGCTCTCGTACTTGCCGCCGGTGTTCACGACGACGTACAGGCTGTCGAAGGCCCACAGCAGGCCCTGGGCTTCACCGATGTCGACGTTGATCGGCTCGATTTCGAGTTCTTCCGCACCGTTGATGCCGGGCGGCGTAACGCGGAACAGCCCGCCGTACTGGTCACAGACGATCAGGCGGCCCTTGGGGTCGGTACACATGCTGACCCAGGAGCCCTGCTGATCCTTGGGGACAGTGTGCAGCAGTTCGACCTTGAAGCCCTTGGCGACCTTCAGCTGATCGACGGGGGTCGCGGTCGGCTCGCGGAGCGGGGCAGCGGCGGCGAGCTTTGCTGCGGTCATGTTCCAGGGGCCCGAGGTGAGCGGACCGACGACCTGTGCGGTCTGCCACTTCGGCTTGAAGCCAGCGGTCTTCCATCCCTTTGCCGGCTTTGTGGAGGCCTGCCACGTGCCGTCGGAGACGATCGACCAGTCCTTCCGCCAGCCGGATTCGAGGTCGATTTTCAGGAGGAGTCCGGCAATACCGCCGGCATTGGCGGCTTCCACGGCGATGACGTGCTTTCCGCCGGGGGTCTGCTTCTCGAACAGTTTCGAGACGTCCTTGAAGATCGGCTGCTCCCACGATCCGTGCGAGAGGATCTTCTGGCCGTCGATGTAGACGGTCATCGAGTTGTCGCAGGTGGCGTAAATGCGGGCGGCAGCGACGCTGCCACGAATCTGCACTTCCTTGCGGAAGAAGACCTTGTCGGCGGGCTTGTCGCCGGCCTTCAGCCAGATCCACTGCGGCTGCCCGTCATCGGCGGCCGATGCGGTGGCGTCGCTGCTGTCGAGTTTCTTCAGGCGGATGTCCTTGAACTGGACCGTCATGGCCGGGCCACGATGGACCTGCAGGCCGATGAGGCCTTCCATCTCGCGCTGCGATTCCTGATCGTCGATGATTTCGACGGTCGTGACGCCGTCGATCTTGTGGATCAGCCTGTTTCCCCGGGCGATGACCGTCATGTCGTGCCATTCGCTCAGATCGAGGGGCTTGACGGGGACATCGAGGGGCGAGGCCTGTTTCTTGCCTTCCGGAGTGACGGTGACCTTCTGGCCCCGCTGGGCGACGATGCCGCGGCCCCGCTCGTCATAGAGCATGCCGGTGTAGGGGGCGTTGGCGTGGATGTCCGCCTGGTAACCGGCCATGACCCAGTCGCCGGCATCTTCGAGATGCTGGGCGCGATACATGACGCCGGAGTTGTTGTTGCCTTCGAGGCGGAACTTGAGCCGCAGTTCGAAGTCGCCGACCTTGCCGCCGTCCCAGATCAGGAACTTGTTGTGCGGGAGGTGGTCGGGCCCCCTGGTGCGACCAGTGATGGTGCCGTCTTCGACGGTCCAGAGCTCGGAATCACCCTTCCAGCCGGAAAGGTCCTTGCCGTTGAACAGGTCTACAAAGCCGTCCTCAGCAGCAGCAGCCGTGCCAGCTGCCGAGAGCAGGCAGATGAGTGTGAGCGCTCGAATCACACGCAGTCTCCTCGGTTTGGGGGGTATGTCGATGAAGCCGTTTTTTGGGGGATGAATGGGGTGGTGTGCAATCCGGCGACGTCCGTCCCGGGCACGAAGGTTCGTGAATCGCCGGCGACGTCGCGAGTTCCCCATGGTAGCAGACTGGCAGGAAACATCCACGCCCCCCGATGCAACAGTTCGTGCCGCTACACTCGATGCGGTTGCCCCAGTCTATCCGATGCGGTCGGTGACGCACCCGGATCGGGATTGTCAGGACTCGTGCCCGCGACGCGGTTTGACACTGGTCCGCGCCGGAGTACCATGAATGGTGAACTTGTATTGATGCGTTCCCGATCCTCCCGCCGGCGGGACCAGAGTCGATGAGCGACTGATGACATCCTCTCCAGTTATCCATCGCGAAGACGACGTCACGGTCGTTGAATTCGGACAGGACTTCGACAGCATCGGTGAAGACCGGATCGATGCGGTGGCGAACGTCCTGACCCAGGTTGTGCCCGATGAGGGCAGCGGGGTCGTTATCGACCTCTCGCACACGAGCTTCTTTGGATCGTCCTTCATTGAACAGCTGTTCCGCCTGTGGAACCGCATGAAGAAGGAAGGGCAGGGGCGGTTCGCAATCTGCGGACTGCAGCCCTATTGCCGCGAAGTCCTCGAAGTCACGAACCTGCACCACCTCTGGATTCTGACCGACACCCGCGAGGAAGCGATCCGCAAGGTCAAAGAGGTCGGCGACGACGACTGATCGGTCGATCCTGTTGCCGTCGCCCGTCTGACATTTCCGATGGGGCAGATGGCCGCATCGGGGTTATCGTCCGGCACGGACCTCCTGTTCCCACTCTGCGTGCAGCTCCGCCAGACGCCTGGCATCCTCTGGACGTTCGTCGAGCAGGTTCTGCTGCTCACGTGGATCGGCTTCCAGATCGAACATCCACTTCTGCTGCCGGTCGCCTTCCTGCTTCCAGATCCGCTTGAGTGATCCGCTGCGGACCGCTTTCCACGTCCGGTCTCCCCGCCGGGCCCGCCAGAAGAGCGTCCGTTCCCCGACCGGTCGGTCCTCCTCGATCTGCTGCAGAATGTCGATGCCGTCAAACTCGCCGGTCTCGTCCGCCTGTCCCTCGGCGGCACGGAGCATCGAGACGGTGAAGTCCATCGTGATCGCGGGGTGATTGACGACCTGCCCCTCCGGCAGCCGGCCCGGCCAGCGAACGATGCAGGGAACACGGATGCCTCCCTCGAACAGTCCCCCCTTGTTGCCGGTCCAGGGAGCGTTCCGGCCGTTGGCGTCGGCCCCGTTGTCACTCATGAAGATGACGAGGGTGTTGCGTTCGAGGTTGTCTTCCTGCAGTGCTTCGAGAATCCGTCCGATGCCCCGGTCCATGTGCTCGACCATCGCGGCATACTTGTGACGGGGACCACGATTCCATTCATCCAGCGGTGTCAGCTTGCCGGTGTCCTCGCCGGGAACCTGAATCGGGCTGTGCGGGGCGGTGTAGGGGACGTACAGGAAGAACGGTCGGTTCTTGACGGACTGGTACCACTCGAGCGCCGCGTCGGTGATCAGGTCGGTCATGTAGCCGTCCTCCTCGACCAGCCGATCGCCGTCAAACAGAGTGTTCCAGCCGTCGTTCTCCGTATGCCGGAAGTAGTCGACGTTCCCTCCCAGGCAGCCGAACGCGCGGTCGAAGCCCTGCTGCAGCGGCCACATGTGCTTCTCGTATCCCAGGTGCCACTTGCCGAACAGCCCACAGGTGTAGCCGGCATCCTTCAGGCGTCGAACCAGCCGGTTCTCGGTCGGAGGCAGGCCGAGCTGATGCTCGTTCGCAAGCCGGATGGCATCGTCGTACCGGCCGACGTTGTGGGTGCCGATGGCGCACTCGAGTCCGCCGACCCGCTGCTGGTAACGTCCGGTCATCAGGGCGGTCCGGGTGGGCGAGCATTCCGGTCCGTTTGAGTAGAACTGCGTGAACCGGATGCCGGAACGCGCCAGTCCGTCGAGCACCGGCGAGTCGACATCCGGAGCACCGTAGCAGCCCAGATCGCCGTACCCCAGGTCGTCGGCGACGATCAGCACGATGTTCGTCGGCCCGGGCGCAAGGTCGATCTCCGGCGGCAGATCATCGGCCGTTGCGACGCGGGTCGAACCCGAAAGGGCGATGGCTGCCAGGATCAGCGGGAGGAGAGTGCGAAAGAGGTGGACCGGGAGACGCATCGGGAAGCCCTTTCTGCGACGGAAGGTGATCGGCCACGAATGTGCCGTATTCTTCCCGTCGCCATGCTTTGTTCGCAGTTGATGAAGACGCTGTATCCGGTTTCTACGGAGACGGACGCCGCGCCGCAAGCATTGCTCCGCCGCGCAGAGGACTGCTAGGCTGAGGCGGTTGCGGACGAATCACACGGGCAACGCACGGACGGGATCGCTGCGGTGAACATTCTGCTGGTCAACGATGATGGGATTCATGCTCCGGGCCTGCGGGCCCTGCGGGAGCCGCTGACAAAGCTGGGAAACGTGCAGGTCGTCGCGCCGCTGGTGGAGCAGAGCGGCGTCGGTCACGGCATCACCTATCTGCACCCGATCATGGTCAAGGAGATCCGGGAGCAGGGGGAACACTTCGGCTGGGCCGTGGACGGCAGCCCGGCCGACTGCGTGAAGATGGGCGTGCTCGAGTTCTGCGAGCACGAGCCGGACCTGATTGTCAGCGGGATCAACTCCGGCGCGAACGTCGGCATCAACGTGCTGTACTCAGGGACTGTGGCGGCCGCGATCGAAGGGGCATTCTTCGGCATCACGTCGATTGCCGTCTCGCTCTCCCAGAGGACGCCGCCGGACTACGCCGCAACCGCCGAGCGGGCCGTCGTGCTGATCCGGCAACTGCTGGAGCGCTGCCCGGAGAAGGGGCTGCTGTGGAACGTCAACTTTCCCGACACGTCGGATGAGGGACCGCGGGGAGTCCGGACGGTGCCGATGGGGGTGCACCGGCACTCCGATACGATCGAGAAGCGTCATGATCCGCGGGGACGTCCGTACTACTGGAGCGGGGTGGACCCGATCCGGAATCACGCACTCGAACCGGGAACCGACATCCGGGAGCTTCGCGACGGATATGTCACAATCACGCCCCTGCACTTCGACCTCAGTGAGAAGTCCCGCATCGACGAGCTGGCGGACACCAAGTGGACACTGGACGTTGCGGATCGAACCTGAAACGATGATGGAACTGTCTGACGCGTTGCGGAGGCAGGCACCGACAGCCTGCTACGAGTACATCTACGGGAGTCTGGTCGCCATGCGCTCGTTACTGCTGCTGGTGCTGATCTGTCTGGTCGGCGGCTGTGTTGATCCTTCGGCCCTCGAGAGGGCTCGTGAGGAGGCCGCGAAAGCCGAGGAAGAGGCGAAGCCGGAACCGCCTCCCGTTGCGCAGCAGCCGCCGGCGGGCGGACCGGCCGCACCGAATCCGAAACGGGGCATTCCGGACGTCGAGGCCCGTGTCGTCGACAAGCAGAAGGCGATGGCCGAGAACCCGGAGCTGAAGGAGGTCGGCGGAAAGATCAACGCTCTCGATCCGGTGTCGCAGGCAACGCAGTCGTACTTCGTCCTCGGCCAGCGCGTCCACCTGTTGAACTTCAAGCATCAGATCGATCTGCACAAGGCCCAGTACGGTTCGAACCCGACGTTCGATCAGTTCATGGACTACGCAAAGCAGATGCAGATCGAATTCAAGATGCTCAAGCCGTGGCAGGTGTACGCCTACGACGAATCGGACGGCTCGATCACGGTGCTGTCCGACTACGCGGAGAAGCGCCGCCGCTACGAGGAGGCGGGACTGGAGTTCAAGGAGGACTGACGCGCGTCCGGCATCGGGCCCGCGTCCGTGTCGGGCTGGCGCTCGGGCGCATGGAACGTCCGGTCGAGACGTACCCGTTCGAGTCAGACAGCCATGTCCCGTTTCTCCGAGTACCAGAAGTACACCTTCGGCAGGTGCGCCCGGTGCAACTACCTGGCAACGGTGGATGTGGGCGTCGATGCCCGCATGAATGACTGCTTCGTGTTCGACTGCCCGAAGTGTGGAAAGCGGAACACCGTGCTGGTTTTGATCCGGGGCGTGGAGCCCGAGTTATTCGGCGGGCGGTACCGCACGGAGCCGGTCAAGGGAATGCTGCGCGATCAGCCGGGGGCGGGGCAATAGGTTGTAGCATCGGTAGCAACCGGGACCATTTCTTGAGACAGGATCTCCGCGTCGCACGAGATCCTTGCTGCGAGTCAGTTGGCTCGGCGGGGGGTGAACACTGGCCGGGCAGGGCGCGAGAATCAGAACTCTCCCATCGAGAATTGCCGCTCTCCCAATTCAATGGCAGGAGTCCAGGATGACACTTCGGGAACTCGAAGAGTCGGTTTCCCAAGTGCCGCCGGGGGCCACTGCTGGCTTGTCCAGCAGTGCGAGTGTCGTTCGGCGCACATGTTTGCCTTGAAGGGCAAGCATGCCACCCGGCTGCTGGGCCACTCCGCTGCGCGACGTTCGCGAGTCACCCGTTTGCCATCACTCCCCATCTCGTGCCAGCCGCAGTCCCGAGAACTGCCAGCGGGCCTCCGGCGGGAAGAAGTTGCGGTACGTCGGTCGGATGTGCGTGCTGTGCGTCGCGCACGAGCCGCCTCGCAGTACGTACTGGTTGCACATGAACTTCCCGTTGTATTCGCCCAGGGCCCCCGCGGCAGGACGATAGCCCGGGTACGCCACGTAAGGGCTCGCCGTCCATTCCCACACGTCGCCCAGCATCTGCTGCAATCCCGATGCGCCGCTGACCCCGGCGGGATGAACCGGGGCGTCCCGTTCGATCAGCTCGTCGACAAAGTGGCCGTTGCCGGCCGACTGCGTCGCGCAGGCGACTTCCCACTCGGCTTCGGTCGGCAGGCGGGCATCGGCCCAGCGGGCGTACGCATCCGCTTCGAAGTAGCTGACGTGACAGACCGGGGCCGAGCGGTTAACCGGACGCGGGCCGGCGAGCGTGAACTCCCACCAGTCCCCATCCTTCTCAAACCAGTACAGCGGCGCGTCCCACTGTTCCTGCTGGACGGCAGCCCAGCCGAGCGACAGCCACAGTTCCGGTCGGCGGTAGCCGTCGGCCTCGATGAACTCGATGTAGTCTCCGGCGGTCACCGGACGGCTGGCCAGGGAAAAATCACGCAGCAGAACTTCGTGCCGGGGGGACTCGTTGTCGTAGGCAAAGCCGGAACCGGAGTGCCCGATCTCCCGGATGCCGCCGTCGAAGCGAACCCAGTCGAGGGCGTGCGACGGGGAGGCGTCCGTCGTGGCCTCGCGGTAGACCGGCATCAGCGGATTGCACGAAAGGACGTGCTTGATGTCGGTCAGGATCAGCTCCTGGTGCTGCTGCTCGTGATGCAGCCCCAGTTCGATGATCGTGGGAACGCTCCCGGCCAGCTCGTCCGGCAGGTCTTCCAGCAGCTGACCGATTGCCGTGTCGATCGATCGCCGGTACTCAAGTACCTCGTCCCGTCCCGGTCGAGTCAGCAGTCCCCGCTGCGGACGCGGAAACTGCCTGCCGACCGAGTTGTAGTACGAGTTGAACAGGTACTCGTACTCCGGGTGATGTGGCGAGTAGTCCGATTGCCGGGCGAGAACGAAGGTCTCGAAGAACCAGGTCGTGTGTGCCAGGTGCCAGCGTGTGGGGCTGACGTCCGGCATCGACTGCACGACACAGTCTTCGGGGGTCAGTGGTGCACACAGGGTTTCGCTGAAATCGCGAACGGCCCGGTAGCGTTTGCGCAGTTCGTCGAGGGACGAGGCGTGTTCTGTCAGCTGCATGGCAGGGGATCTTGCGGGAGACTCTGAAACAGCCAGGGGACACCGTTCGTCGAATGATCAGACGACGTCGAGGTAGGCGACAGCAAAGAGCTGTTCGGGATCGGTCCAGTGCTGGGCCATCCGGAAGCCGGCCGAGGCTGCCAGCTCCGAGAAGCCGTCGATCGTGTACTTGTGCGAGTGCTCGGTGCAGATCGTTTCGCCGGCCTCGAACGTGAATTCCTGCTCGCCGATGGCAACGGTCTGCTCCGCGAGGCTTTCGAGGTGCATTTCGACCCGATGCTGGTCACGGTTGTAGACGGCACGATGCCGGAACCGTTCGAGATCAAAGTCGGCTGCGAGTTCGCGATTGATGCGTTCGAGCAGGTTGAGGTTGAAGCGGGCGGTGACCCCTTCGGCGTCGTCGTAGGCCGCTTCGAGGATGCCGACATCCTTCTGCAGATCGAATCCGATCAGCAGTCCGCCGCCGCGGTGGCATGTTTCGGCAATCCGTTCGAGCAGCCCGGCGGCTTCGTCGGGAGTGAAGTTGCCAATTGTCGAGCCGGGAAAGTAGGCCGAGATGCGTCGAGGCGATTGGGGAAACTCGGGCAGTTTGACGTGATCGGTGAAGTCGGCGTGGAGGGGGATCACGTCGACGTCGGGGAACAGGTCGCTCATCCGTTCGGCGGCGGCATGCAGGTGCTGGTCGGAGATATCGACCGGCACATAGGCGACCGGGGAGTCGAGTGCTTCGAGAAGCAGTTCGGTCTTGAGGCTGCTCCCGCTGCCGTACTCGACGATGCCGGCTTCGGTCCCGAAGCGGTCCGCCATTTCGTGGACGGCGGAGCGCATGATGGCCAGTTCGGTACGCGTCGGGTAGTACTCGTCAAGTTCGCAGATGGCGTCGAACAGGTGCGACCCGCGTTGATCGTAGAGGTACTTGCATGGAAGCGTTTTCGGAGACTGAGAGAGTCCGCAGATCACGTCGTCCAGAAACTGTTGCGACGCGTCTGTGTTCTCCGACAACGTACAGGCGTTTGCTTCTCGCACGGTATGGACCTTTTCCAGGACCGGTCGTTGGCCAGCGGGGTGCAGTCGAGTAGGTGTGGCTTGTTCCGGTCGAGCCTAAAGGCGGAGTGGCGGTTTTGCATCCCCTCGATCCGCCGTTTTTGAGAGATTCATCGAAACAGTTTTTGTGGAGTTTTTCGCGGGTTTTACCGGGTTTCACCGATGGACAGTTGGCGATTGCCCTGGGGGAATTCGGCAGCCGGGCGGGTGGGGCGGTTCGTTCGCGCGGTTCGGTTCCCCGGGGGGATGAGCATTGTCAAATGGCAGGTGATGCGGGAAACTTGGCTTGCTGTCGGCAGCGGGTCCAGGAATGACGTGGGGAATGGAGTAGCCGAAGATATGCGCAGGGCGTCGCGAACATCCGGAGGCCGGCGAGTGCGGACGTCACTCGCGTGGGCCATGGGAGTTGTGCTGATGATGGAGGTCTCGCTGCCGTACGTCGCCAGCGAAATGGCGGGGGCGTCCGGCTACGATCGTCCGCATGGTGTCCCGCAGCAGTCACGTTCGGTCGTGATGGCGCGGGAAGGGCTGGTGGCAACAAGCCATCCGCTCGCTGCTCAGGCGGGGGTGGACATCCTCCGTCAGGGGGGAACCGCTGCTGATGCCGCGATCGCCGCCAATGCCGTGCTCGGCGTCGTTGAGCCGATGAGCTGCGGCATCGGGGGGGATCTGTTTGCGATCTACTGGGATGCGAAAGAAAAGAAACTCTATGGCCTGAATGCCTCCGGGCGCAGTCCCATCGAGCTGAACCTCAGCGTCTTCCAGGAACGCAAGCTCAAGGAGATTCCGATCGACGGTCCGCTGTCGTGGACCGTGCCGGGATGTGTCGACGGCTGGGAGATGCTGCGGACCCGCTTCGGGACGCTGCCGATGGCCGACCTGCTCGCCCCCGCGATCGGCTATGCCGAGAACGGCTTCGCGGTCACCGAGATTATCGCCGGTTCATGGGACGGCGCGACCGACGCTCTCAAGGAATGGCCCGATTCGGTCGACACGTTTCTCCCCGGCGGCAAGGCTCCCGCTGCGGGCGAACTGTTTACCAACCCGCGACTGGCCGAGACGTACCGGCTGATCGCCCAGGGGGGCCGCGACGCCTTCTACGAAGGAACCATTGCCGAGAAGATCGTCGCCTTCAGCAAGGAAGTCGGCGGGTTCTTTTCGATGCGGGACTTCATCGAGCACGAGTCGGAGTGGATCGAGCCGGTCTCGACGAACTACCGCGGCTGTGACGTCTGGCAGCTCCCGCCGAACGGACAGGGGATTGCCGTGCTGCAGATGCTCAATCTGCTCGAAGCATACGACCTGAAGAAGATGGGGCACAATTCGGCCGACTACCTGCATCTGCTGATCGAAGCCAAGAAGCTGGTGTTTGCCGACCGCGCCCGATTCTATGCCGATCCCGCCTTTGCCGACGTGCCGATCGATGGGCTGCTCTCCAAGGAGTATGCCAATCAGCAGCGCAAGCGGATCGATCCCAACAAGGCGGCGACGACGGTTCCGGCCGGCGATCCGAAGCTGCAGCAGGGCGACACGATCTATCTGACGGTCGTCGATCGCTACGGCAACTGCTGTTCGCTGATCCAGAGCACGTATCACGGCTTTGGCTCCAAGGTGACGCCGGGGGATCTCGGCTTTACCCTGCAGAATCGTGGAGCCCTGTTTGCACTCGACGGAGAGCATCCCAACCGGCTCGAACCCCGCAAGCGACCGTTCCACACCATCATTCCCGCGATGGTGACGAAGGAGGGCCAGCCCTGGTTCTGCTTTGGCGTGATGGGCGGCGACATGCAGCCGCAGGGACAGGTGCAGGTCCTGATCAACATGATCGACTTCGGAATGAATGTGCAGCAGGCCGGCGATGCCGCACGGATCCGTCATCTCGGTTCGCAGACGCCGACCGGCCGCGAGATGGAGCCGGATGGCGGTCGCGTCGCTGTCGAGTCCGGCATCAGTCCCGATGTCGTCAAGGCCCTCGAACAGCGGGGGCACAAGATCGTTCGGCTGCCGGGTGGCTTCGGCGGCTACCAGGGCATCCTGATCGATCCGGTGACCGGAACGCGGCAGGGAGGCTCTGACCCGCGCAAAGATGGGGCGGCCGTCGGCTACTGACGCGATGAGGTGCCGCCCACTTGGAGGGAGCCTACGGACTGGTGCTCGTGCCGTTGAGCTGGTCAAGCAGTCGTTCTGCCGAGTGGCTCACGGCGGCATCGGGATGGTCCGCCAGGGCCTGGAGCTGATCGCGGACGACCGAGATCCGGGGGCCAAGAGACTGCAGCAGGCGATAGGCCCGGATGCGAATCTGCCGATCGTCGTCCGTCAGGTAGCCGACGGCAATCGGGGCGACACGTGCGGCGTTCCGCGAGAGTGCCCAGAGTGATTCCAGGGCCGTGATCCGGACCACCGGTGCGTCGTCCGCCAGTGCCAGGTCGAGTGCCTGTTCGACTACGGGGGAATTGCCCGGCAGGAGTCCGAGTGCATCGGCCGCCCGCCAGCGGACGTCGACATCCTGGTCCTGCAGGAGCGTCACCAGCGCGGGGATCGCCGGGTCTCCCAGCCCGCCCAGGGCAATCGCTGCAGCATCGCGGACGTCTTCCGCATCGTCGAACAGAATCAGTTCGCCCAGGACCGGGATGGCGGCGTCTGCACGGGGACCGATCGTACCCAGCGTCGTAGCCGCGACGCGACGCATGCGCGGCGAAGGGTGCTGTGCGGCACGGATGAGAGCCGGGACGGCCGGGTTGGCTTCGCTGCGGAGCAGCATCAGGATGTCGGCGGCAGCGATCTGCAGTTCCGTCTGTTCCTCGGCCGACAGTCCCGCACCGTACTGACCGCGAAGAGTGGCGATCAGTCCGGGGAGTGACTGGCGGGCCGCGGTGCCGATCTGCCCCAGGACTTCGACGGCGGCCAGACGCAGCGTCAGGGGTGTGGAGCGGTCCTGCAGGATGTCGGCGACGGTCGCTGCCGCATCGGCGGCAATGGGGCCGAACAGGGCCAGCGATTTCATCGCCCAGAGCTGCGTCTGCAGTGGCTCTGCCTCGCCGTCGGGATGCAGAAACGCTTCGATCACCGGGACGGCCGAGGCAGCCGGTTCGCCGATACGGCCCAGCGTCAGTGCCGCCTGGCGGCGGGTGAACCAGGGGAGGGTGGTGTCTCGCGTCAGTTCGACGAGGCCGGGCACCTCTGAGGCGATGCCCGGGTCATCGAGGTTGAAACTCTTGATGCGGGCCCGCCACTCGTCAACGGTGTAGCCGGCGTACGTCCGCCCGGTCGAAGGATCCTCCCCGCGGCTGTCACCGGCGGGAAGAATGCATAACAGGGTAAGTGCCAGGCAGCCCCACACCGCCAGCGGGACGGAGTGCAGCCCGGATCGACCTGTCCGCGTCGGGGTCGGCACCGGTTTCTTTCCTCCAGTTGGAATCGGACCCGCCGGGGATCGGTCCGCTACGGCATGGTCGTCATCTCGCAGGAGAGACTTCCGGCCGCCGGAATGTAGCACTCCTTGACGTAGTCCATGACCATGCGGTCGGCATTGAATCGCCAGCCCAGGGTGCGGACGGCCCGTTTCATGCGACTGATCCAGCCCAGAGGCAGATCGTCGTCGTCACGATCGTAGTACAGCGGGATGATCTCGTGTTCGAGGACATCCATCAACGAGTCGGCGTCCCGCTGGTCCTGAATGTCCTGGTTGGCGTGCGTCTGGCCGGTGCCGATGGCGAAACCGTTCTCGCCGTCAAAGGCTTCTGCCCACCACCCGTCGAGAATCGAGAAGTTCAGGCCACCGTTCAGGACGACCTTCTGGCCGCTCGTGCCGGACGCCTCCAGCGGTCGACGCGGATTGTTCAGCCAGACATCCACACCCTGCACCAGGTGCCGGGTCAGGTTCATGTCGTAGTCTTCGAGGAAGACGATCCGGCCGAAGAAACGATCGTCGTGTTCAAGTCGGGCGATCCGCTGCAGGATCGACTTGCCGTGATCGTCCGCCGGGTGAGCCTTGCCGGCAAAGATGAACTGCACCGGCCGTTCAGGATCATCGGCCAGACGGGCGAGTCGGTCGATGTCGCGGATGATCAGGTCGGCCCGTTTGTAGGGGGCGAACCGTCGGGCGAAACCGATCGTCAACGTGCGGGGATCGAGCACGTTCTCGAGGGCCTGGGAGTCCGCTTCCGACCGCTTCAGACGCTGGGCCTGTTTGACGAGCGACTCGCGGGCAAACACGATCAGCCGGTTCTTCAGCGACTGGTGGGTCTCCCACAGTTCGGCCGGTGTGACCCGCTCGAAGCCGGCCCAGACTTCCGGTTCACCACTCTTCAGGTGCCAGTTGGCCGGCAGCACCTTGTCGTAGAGGACGCGCATCTGGTGGGCCAGCCAGGTCGAAACGTGCACACCGTTGGTGATGTGACCGATCGGGATTTCTTCTTCGCTGCGGTACGGCCAGAGGCTGTGCCACATGCGACGGCTGACGACACCATGCAGGTTGGAGACGGCGTTGGCGCGGCGGCTCGTCTTGAAGGCGAGCACCGTCATGCAGAAGGATTCGGAGTGATTGTGCGGGTCGACGCGTCCCAGCCCCATGCAGGCATCGACACCCAGCCCGAGTTCGTCGGCGAGCGGGCCGAGGTGTTCCTCGATGAGGCTGTGGTCGAACCGGTCATGACCGGCCGGGACCGGCGTGTGCGTGGTGAACACGCCACTGGCGGCGGTTTCCCGCAGGGCATCGTCGAAGGAGAGCCCGTCGTTCTTGATCCGCATGCGGATGATTTCGAGCGGCGCGAACGCCGAGTGCCCCTCGTTCATGTGAATGACGCGGGGATTGATCCCCAGGGCGGTCAGGGCACGGACGCCGCCGATCCCCAGCATGATCTCCTGGCGGATCCGGGTGCGGTGATCGCCGCCGTACAGCCGGGCGGTCAGCTTGCGGTCTTCGTCGCTGTTTTCCGGAATGTTCGTGTCAAGCAGGTACAGGGGAACGCGACCGACATTCAGCCGCCAGACCCGCGCGAAGATCGAACCATGCCGGGTCTCGACGGCGATCTTGACCGGTTTCCCGTCGGCTCCGATGGCCTCGGTCATCGGCAGGTCGGATGGCTCGGCGAAGGTGTACTGTTCCTGTTGCCAGCCGTGCTCGTCGACTTTCTGCGAGAAGTACCCCTCGTGGTAGAACAGTCCGACGGCGACAAGCGGAATCCCGAGGTCGGAGGCACTCTTGAGGTGGTCGCCGGCCAGCACACCCAGACCGCCGGAGTAAACCCGCAGCGACTCATGCAGTCCGAATTCGGCAGAGAAGTAGGCGGCGGGGCGATGTCCGAGAACGCCGGCGTGCGTGTCTCCCCATGTATCGGAGGAGTCCATGTACTCCTGCCAGCGGCGGTAGGCCCCGTTGATGCGCGAGTGGAGCACTTCCTGCCGGGCCCGCTCTTCGAGACGGTCGGGCGAGTACTCGCGCAGCAGCAGAATCGGGTTATGTGACAGTTCGTCCCACAGGTCGTGGTCAATCTCGCGAAAGATACTGGTGACTTCCGGCTGCCAGCTCCACCACAGGTTGCCAGCCAGCTCGGTCAGCTTGTCGTGAATCGACTTCTGCTTCGTCATCATCTTCCGCCTTGAAGTCTGGTGAACCGAATGTCACACCCGTCGACATCGATAGATCCGGCCGGTCGGCGCATCGAACGACGCATCGGGCCCGGCACGGAACGATTGTACCGATCGTATCAACCGGGTCGAGCGAGCGGAGGGGCTGGCATGCCGCTTCGGACGAAAGATCTGCCCCCGGGGAGCGGGAACGGTCGGCTAGCGGTGGTCGGCAAACAGGTCGTGCGTGGACAGGGCGCTGCGGATGCGCCATTCCCGCAACTCGTCCAGAAGTTCCTGTTTCTTCGACTGGTGGGCCGGATCCCCCGAATCCCACAGGTTGTTGACCTCATCAGGGTCGGCTGAGAGGTCGAACAGCTGGCCGTCCGGCTGGTCGAGAAAGTGGACGAGCTTCCAGTCCGCGCTGCGGACCATCGTCATGAATTCCGTGCCGGTGAGAATGCCGTCCCTGGCCTGCTCGGCGAACACGTAGTCACGCGGCTGCCAGTTGTTCCCTTCGAGGGCCGGCAGGAGGGAACGTGCTTCCATGTCGGCAGCCGGTTCGACTCCGGCCAGCTCGAGGATTGCCGGGCCGATGTCGAACTGCGAGCAGAGACCGTCGATTCGTCGACCCGCTTCGAAGCGTCCGGGAGACCAGACGATCATCGGCATGCGGGTGATGATGTCGTACATCGTCCACTTCTGCGAATGTCCGTGGTCGGTCAGACAGTCGCCGTGGTCCGAGGTGAAGATGACGACGGAGTTCTCCAGGTAGCCGCGCTGGTCGAGCGACCGCAGGATCTCCCCGATCTTCTCGTCGATCATCGTGACGTTCGCCAGGTAGTAGGCGCGCTGGCGATGCCGCTGTTCTTCCGTCGGATCGAGATCGAGCACCACCGAGTCGTGGTCGACTTCGTTGTTGTGCTGCCGCAGCTCCTTCAGGGCGGCCGGCTGGGCGTCGAGTTCCTCCTGCGTGACCTCCAGCAGGGGGAGTTCCTTGTTCATGTACCGCGCGGCATATTCGGGAGTGGGGTCGTAGGGGGGATGCGGTCCCGGGAATCCGATCTGCAGGAACAGCGGCTGTGTGACCGGGTAGGTCTCGATCCACCACTTCGCCATATCGCCGACGAACATGTCGGAGTGCAGGTCTTCGGGGAGTTCCCAGTCGAACGCGCCCAGGGCCTGCCGGTAGTCGTCGCGCTGGCGGTACTGCTCCCGCTGCTGTTTGACATGTCCGCGGGCCCGCAGGGCCTTGTCCCATTCGTCGAAGTACCACCGTTCTTCGAGGTAGCGGTCCTTGTTTTCCACGACGTACCGCTCATGGAATCCGAGCGGGGTGTGATAGGGGTACGAGTGCATCTTCCCGATGTTGACGCAGCGGTAGCCGGAGTCGGCCAGCTGTTCGATCCAGGAGTGCTGCCAGAGGTCGGCGTTCTTCAGCACGCCGGTTGTGTGCGGATAGTACCCGGTGAACAGCGAGGCCCGGGACGGGGCGCAGGAGGCGGCCGTCACGTGGCAGTTGGTGAACGTCGTCCCTTCGCGGACCAGGCGGTCGAGGTTCGGCGTCTCCATGTAGGGGAAGCCGAGTTCGGCAATCGTGTCAAACCGCTGCTGGTCCGTGATGATGAAAATGATGTTCGGACGTTCAGAATTCATCGCAACGGATTCCAAACTGAAGATGGTGAGAGCTGCGTCACGCCGCCCGGAATCACGTCGTTCCTCGCCGTGTCCTTCAGGCCGCTTTTGCCGGTGCAACGTAGCGGTTGCTGCGGTTTGCGGCAAGGAAATGGGGGATCGGGGGCCGTGGAGGCCGGGCGAGGGATTTCATGTTGACCGGGTGACCTCGGCTGCCGTATACGCGCGGTCGTCTGCCCTGCAGGGCGACATCCCCCGGTGGTGATTCACCGCCTCCCCTCCTTCTCGCTTCCTTACCTTTCAAGCGTTATTTGAACCGACGCTCGCTACGGCGCGCCGTTCTGAGACGGAGTGCGCCCGGAGTGCCGGTTCGGTCCTGCGTTCGGTTGTCTTGCGGATGGGTGTTGTTTTTCCGAGGCGGGCATACCTCGAACGGTCAGTCCAGGGAACGGTCATGTCATTTCTGCGTATGTCCTTTGCGGTCCTTTGTCTGGGGGTGGCGTGCGGCTGCACGTCGACCAACACGAGCAACACGGCACGGACCGCCGTCGAACAGTTGCTGATTTCGAACGCCGTCGATCAGGCACTCGACCGGATCGACTTCCGGCCGTTTGCCGGCCAGCCGGTGTTCATCCAGGAGAAGTATGTGGACTGCGTCGACAAGTCGTATGTCGTCGCGTCGCTTCGTCACCGCGTGATGAACGCGGGCGGGCGGATCGTCGATGCTGCTGATGACGCGACCGTGGTGCTCGAGCTGCGGAGCGGTTCGGTCGGTACGAACACGTCGGAATCGTTCATCGGAGTGCCCGAAGTTGCACTGCCCGGCATGATGACCCTGCCGGAAATCCAGCTGCTGACCCGGACCTATCAGACCGGTACGGCCAAGCTGGGGCTGGTGGCCTACGACGCTCAGTCCAAGGAAGTCCTGGGATCGGGCGGCATCTCGCTGGCGCAGTCGGATGACAGCAACTGGTTCGTGGCGGGCGTCGGACCGTTTCAGTCCGGATCGGTGCGGTCCGAAGTGAAGCGAAAGAACTCCGAGCGGGCCCAGAAGTTCACGCCCAGCCGCCTCCCCGATTCCGTGGCGTTTCAGCCTCCGGCTCCTGCTGCCGACAGCAGCCAGGAGGGCGGTGCGGTCCAGTTCACCTCCGGCGAGCAGCCGGCGCAATAGCAAACGCGTGAGACCATCGGAACGCCCGATTCTGCTCCGGCAGGACGGGCGTTTTTTCGTTTCCGGCCGGTGCGATGAACGTCTCGTCGCACGGGATACCACCGCGCAAGAAAAACTGCCCGGATGCGTTCAGGTCGCATCGGGCAGGTTTTTGAACGTCTGTGCAGTGCGGTCTACTTCGTCTGGGCGGCACGCCGTTCCAGCTCGACAGCCTGACGACGGTGCTTGGCGGCCCGACGGCTGAGCGCACGCTGCTTCGGCTTACTGGAGGTCAGCCGGGACAGGTGGTCGTATTTGTCCGCCAGCTGGTTCTTGATCTGGGCCAGATGTTTCGGATCGCTCATGGCGGATACTTCTCCTCGACGATGCGTTCTGCGGAAGCCCGCAGTATAGCAGGAGCCGGGCCGCCTCCAATCGAATGGCGGTCGTTTTTTCTCTAAACAGCGTCAACAGACCGGACCGTCGCACGGGGGCAGACGGTCCGGAATGGACGGATCGGGCAGAATTCGCCGGCGTCAGGGTGTCACGGACGCCGCTCGCGTGTCATTCTGCTGCAGGGCCTTCAGTTCTTCGAGCCGGGCACGCACCTGGGCGGCCTGCTCCTGGGCGGCTTTCGCCGCGGCCTCGGCCTCCGCCAGCGCCTTCTGCTCATCAGCCGTCGGCTTGGCGGCTTCAGCGGCCTTTGCGGCAGCCGCTTTGAGGTCTGCGGCCTGTTTGGCGGCCGTCTGGGCCTGCTGGGCCAGAGTCGTGGCCTGCCTGGCCGCTTCGGTGCTGGCGACCTGGGCGGCCTGCTGCCCCTTCGCCGCCTCATCATATGCCTTCTTTGCAGCGGCCAGAGCGGCTTCGGCCTGCTTCAGTGCTGCGGCCGCCTTCGTCAGGGACGCATTGCGGTCGGCTGCGAGCTTGTCGGCCTGCTGCTTCTTCGCAGCCATCTGGGCGGCGGCTGCCGCTGCAGCTTCCGCCTGTTTCGCGGCCTGGGCTGCGGCGGCCTGTTCTGCCTGACGGGCCTTCTGCATGGCTGCCAGGGCGGCAACCCGCTTTTTCGCTTCTGCGTCGATGCGTGCGAGTTCCTGCTGGGCGGTTGCGACCCGTGCGGCGAGTGTCGGCGGATTCGTCGACAGGCGGCCGAGTTCGGCTCCGTCGTCCGCCTTCCAGACGCAGACTTCGCCGGTCCAGTCGCCGCCGAGCAGTCGTTCGGATTCGGCGTCGAAGGCGACCTCCATGCCGATATCCTTCATCCCGCCGAAGTCGCGGATCTTGCCCCCGTCCCCTTTCCAGAGGCGTGAGACGCGATCGCGGCCGGTCGAGACGATGCGGCCATCGCGGACGTATTCCACCGCTTCTGCACCGCCGCCGTGAGCGTTCCAGGACTTGATCTGACCGCCGTTGTTCATTTCCCAGAGCTTGATCGTGCCGTCGCCACTACTCGAGGCGAGAACGTTGCTGTCGAGTCGCCAGCTGACGTCGGAGATCGCTCCCTTGTGACCCTTCAGGTCGTGGAAGGGACGTCCGGTGAAGGCTTCCCAGACGAACAGGCCGTTCGAGCGATCGCCGGAAGCGACCAGGACGCCATCCGGGCTGAACTCGATGGCCGTGATCCAGTCGGTGTGCTTCTTGACCTCGTAGAGCATCTCGCCGGTCGAGGCAGAGTAGACCCGCAGCATCCGCTTGGGGCCGCCCAGGGCGATCAGGGAGTGGTCCGAACTGATGTCCGCGGCGAGGACCTGGTCATACTCGTCGCCGACTTCGATCATCCGTTCGCCGGTCTTCACATCGAAGACGACGACCTTGCCGGATGCTCCGCCCCGTCCGCCACCGACGAGCAGCAGTGAACCGTTGCGGCTGAACTTGAGGATGTGAGGCTGTCCTTCCGGAAACGCGAGGGTCCCGAGGTGTTCGAGCGTCGCGGTGTTGTACAGGCTGACCTGCTGATGTCCGGAGACGGCCGCCAGCGACGCCCAGGGGCTGACTGCCAGGGCGGTCACTGCGTTCAGCTGGCTGGTGACGTGCTGCGGATCGCCGAAGTAGCGTGTCGGCATGGCGACGTCGGCAGGACGCTCGGTGGTCACCTCGATCTCCGGGAAGTCCTCGCAGAAGCCGGCCAGGTTTTCCCAGTGGATGGTACAGCGGTGGCCGTCCAGCAAGCCGGCCTTGGCCAGGACATAGCTGCCGGTGCAGATGGCCCCGATGTCGGCTCCGCGCCGGTCGGCCTTGCGCAGCCAGCCGTCCAGCGCCTTGTCCCTGATCAGGTGGACGTCCAGGCCGCCGCAGATGATGACCGTGCCGAGGGCCTCCGCCGTCGAGAGGTCGCCGCTCACCCCCAGCTCCAGGCTGTTCGAGGCGGCCACCGGCTGGCCGTCGGTCGAGACCAGCGTCCAGCGGTAGAGCTCCTGCCCGCTCAGCCGGTTGGCCAGCCGGAAGGACTCGATCAGCCCCGTGAAAGGCAGGAAGGAAAAGCGCGGCAGCAGGACGAGGGCGATCTGCTGGGGCAGCTCTCTGGGGACGTTTCCGAACATAGACCGACGGCGGCTCTTGGGCTGAATTTGAAATACCGATTCCGCGACTTTGGCATAACTCTGTGTGTCGCGAACAGAGAATTTTCCGCCGGGGAAACGCGAGCCGGAAAGCCGCCAATCGAGTGCCCTGGCGGCCTGCGAAAAGCGGCGCGGGCCGACCCGGAAACGGGGCCCGTTGCCAAGCCGGAACGCGGATGCCAGCATGGGTGCCGAGGGGGCCGGAGAGCCCCCGCCAAGCAGAGCTCCGGGGCCGGGTTAACCAAGGGAACGGGATCGGGCATGACGCCGCGCTATTCAGTCTTCAGCCTTCTGCGCAATGCCCTCAGCTACCACGAGAACTGGCAGCAGGCCTGGCGCAGCGCCGAGCCCAAGGCCCACTATGACGTGGTCATCGTCGGCGGCGGCGGCCACGGCCTGGCGACCGCCTACTACCTGGCCAAGCTGCATGGCGTGAAGTCGATCGCCGTGGTTGAACGCGGCTGGCTGGGCGGCGGCAACACCGGGCGCAACACCACCATCGTGCGCTCCAACTACCTCTGGGACCAGTCGGCGGCGCTCTACGAGCACGCCCTGAAGCTGTGGGAGGGCCTCTCCCAGGACCTCAACTACAACGTCATGTTCTCCCAGCGCGGCGTGCTCAACCTGGCGCACAACCAGCACGACCTGCGCGAGACCCTGCGCCGGGTGAACGCCAACCGGCTGAACGGCATCGACTCCGAGTTCCTCAATGCCCAGCAGGTGAAGGAGATGGTGCCGATCATCGACCTGCGCACGAACGGCCGCTACCCGGTGCTGGGCGCCAGCCTGCAGCGCCGCGCCGGCACCGCGCGCCACGACGCCGTCGCCTGGGGCTACGCCCGCGGCGCCGACGCCCTGGGCGTCGACATCATCCAGGAATGCGCGGTCAACGGCTTCCGCATCGAGAACGGCAAGGTGACCGGCGTGGAGACCGCCAAGGGCTTCATCGGCGCCGACAAGGTCGGCATCGTCACCGCCGGCCACTCCAGCGTCATGGCCAACATGGC
>ENA-ORCW01000165-ORCW01000165.1-marine-metagenome-genome-assembly--contig:-NODE-165-length-75261-cov-5.022132_pt1 | contig 75261 bp, 62 predicted proteins | sample MGYA00237784_ERZ508517 | MGnify/ENA primary metagenome ERZ508517 (study PRJEB26187, sample SAMN06268979) | marine metagenome | isolation source: Tt ae E1 feedstock associated aerobic enrichment on...
CGGGCCGGTGCCGTTCTAAACGCAAGGACTCGTGGGGGAGCGGGCCGGTGCCGTTCTAAACGCAAGGACTCGTGGGGAAGCGGGCCGGTGTCGTTTTAAACGCGAGGATCCGCTCACCCCTTGTGGGGCGGTTCGTACTGTCCCGTGCGGCGGAAGCGGACGAGATAGTCCGGCACGATGGCCTCGATGGCGCGCGGGGCGATGTCGAAGGCCTCGAAGGTGCGGTGCTCGTTCAGGGCCGCGTCGCCGACCACATTGTCCCGCTCCAGCATGGTCACCTGGTCGACGGTCAGGAGCGGGTTGGGCAGGAGCTGGAGGAGGCTCGCCTGGAGCCGCGCGAGCCGGAACGGGATCGGCATGAGGATGCGCTTGCGCCGGATGGTCTCGAGCATGAACTCCATGAGCTCCCGGAAGGTCAGGACCTCCGGGCCGCCGAGCTCGTAGGGCTTGCCGCCGGTCTCCGCGCCGTCCACGACCGCGGCTGCCGCCCTGGCGATGTCGCCCACGAAGACGGGCTGGAAGCGCGTGTGGCCGCCGCCGATGAGCGGCAGGACGGGGGAGAAGCGGGCCATGGCGGCGAATCGGTTGAAGAAGGAATCCTCCGGGCCGAACACGATGGAGGGCCGGAAGACGGTCGCCTCCGGGAACTCCTGGCGCACGCAGGCCTCGCCCTCGGCCTTGGTGCGGCCGTATTCGGCGGGCGATTCGGGGTCGGCGCCGATGGCGGAGACATGGAGCATGGTCTTCGCGCCGGCCTCGCGGGCGGCGCGGGCCACCGCCTCCGCGCCGAAGACATGGACCGCCTCGAAGGTCTGCCGTCCGGACGGGGCGAGGACGCCCACCAGATTGATGACCGCGTCGGCGCCGGCGCAGGCCGCCGCGACCGATGCGGGATAGCGCACATTCGCCTGGACCGGCATGATCTGGCCGACCATGCCGAGCGGCAGGAGGTGGCCGGCCGTGTCCGGGCGGCGCACGCCGACGCGGATCCTGTAGCCGCGCTTGGCCAGCGCGCGCACGATCTGGCTGCCGAGGAAACCGGAGCCGCCGATGATGGTTACCAGCTTGTCGGACGTCTGGGCCACTTTGCGAGGATCCTCATTCAAGTCTTGCCCCCCGGGCCGTGCCGCGTGCCGGCGCGCCCGGGCGGTCTGTTCGCCTTGTCCGGCGTTTTACCGGTCTCGCGCGAGAATGCAATGCTCGTGCGCCGCCAGCAACCGCCAAGCGGGCCTTGAGACGCTCTATCGCGGGGCGGGCGGAACCGATCGGCGGGGAATGTTGCGAGACGAGTTGACAATGATGCCCGGATGCCACTATGTCATCGCCCACGATGCCCAGGTGGCGGAATTGGTAGACGCGCTAGCTTCAGGTGCTAGTGGGGGCAACCCCGTGGAAGTTCGAGTCTTCTCCTGGGCACCATGTTTTCTCACGCTCTCCGGCGATGGCGGGCCGAGCCGCCGGCTCCGGAGCGCCTCTGCCGAGGCAGTCCGGCAGCCATGAAGATCACGCTCCACAAGGGCGACATCCCCGCATCACTGGATCTTGGCGCTGCCGTGGCGGTCGACACCGAGACGCTGGGGCTGAACCCGCATCGCGACCGCCTGTGCCTCGTCCAGCTCTCCAGCGGCGACGGCACGGCCCATCTGGTCCAGATCGATCCGACCACCTTCGACGCGCCCAATCTGAAGGCCATGCTGGAGGACGAGGGCGTGGTGAAGCTGTTCCACTATGCCCGCTTCGACGTCGCCGTGCTCCGCCATTATCTGGGCGCGGATACGAGGCCGGTCTATTGCACGAAGATCGCCTCCAAGCTCGTGCGCACCTATACCGATCGGCACGGGCTGAAGGATCTGTGCCGCGAGCTGCTCGGCGTTGAACTGTCCAAGCAGCAGCAGAGCTCCGACTGGGGCGCTGAGGAACTGAGCCAGGCACAGCAGCATTATGCGGCCTCCGACGTGCTCTATCTGCACGAGCTGAAAGCCCGGCTCGACGGGCTTCTGGAGCGCGAGGGGCGGGCGGAAATTGCCGCCGCCTGCTTCGGTTTTCTGCCCGTCCGCGCAACGCTTGACCTTGCCGGATGGAGCGAAGAGGACATATTTACACATTAGTCCGGTGCAGATTTGCACGGAAAGCTCGTGTAACGGGCCGCGTCGGCGCCGCGGGATATCGGGAATATCCGGGCAGGCGAGGGGATGCGGCGTTCAGGCGGTCTCGACATGGTTGCGACCAATCCGCAGGTGAAGACACCTCATTCCGCGTCCGCGCCGGGCAGGCGGACGCCTGCGGCCGGCCGTACGGGCGGGATGATCCGGCGGGCCCGCTTCATGGCATGGGCGCTGACGGCGGCGCTTATGGGGCTGGTCGTCTTCTTCCTCGTCCAGCTCGGCATGTTCGACGGGACCGTGCCGAAGATGCCGGCGGAGGACCGGGCGACGCCGCCCGCCGACAGCCTGGAGATCCAGAAACCGCGCTTCACGGGCTTCGACAGGCAGAACCAGGCCTACGAGGTGACCGCCAGTAGCGCACGCCAGAGCGAGACGGAGCCCAATATCGTCTATCTCGAATCGGTGCGCGGCGAGCTGAAGCTCAAGGGCAGCGGCGATCTCCTGGCGATCGTCGCCGACAACGGCGTCTATGACAGCGAGAGCGACACGCTCGACCTGTCCGGCAATGTCCGGCTCACCAGCACCGGGCAATACACCGCCCAGCTCGACAAGGCGCAGGTCCTGCTCAAGAACTGGCGCCTGCGCTCGGAGGAGCCCGTCGACGTGGTGTTCTCAGACGGGACGATTCATGCCCGGGGCATCGAGATCTGGGATGACGGCAGGAAGATTCTGTTCTTGAATACGGTGCGCGGGACGGTCTCGGGCGACAGGGGCAAGCAGGACTCGCAGTGAGGCATGATGTGGGATAGATCGTCCGCAGGGGGCTCAATGAGAGGCAAGATGCATTTCGCACCGGCGGCTCTGGTTGCCGGATTGTGCGCGCTCGGCATGGCGCTTCCGGCGGGGCTTGCCGGCCCGGCCGCGGCGCAGGCCGTCGACACGACGGGTCTCAAGGAGGCCGGCAATACGGCCAGGACCGTCGATTTCGCCGCCGACAGCATGAAGGTGGACCGCGACAAGGAGCACATCGTGCTCAACGGCCATGTCGAGGCCACGCGCGGCAAGGTGAACCTGACGAGCAACGAGCTCGTGGTCGAATATGTGGACTCGCTCAACAACGCGAAGTTCCTCAATGCCAAGGGCAATGTGGTCATCACCAGCGGCGACCAGGTGATCCGAGGCCAGTGGGCGCGGATGGACGTGGATGCGAACACGGTCACGCTGGGCGACGACGTCGAGGTGACGCAGGGCGACACCGTGCTGACGGGCAAGAAGCTCTTCATCAATCTCGATACCGGCGAAAGCCAGATGACGGGCGGGCGCGTCAAGGGCCGGTTCATCCCGGAGTGATGCACGGCAGACGCTGTCGGGCCCGGGAGACATCGCCCGGCCGCGGGCGGCTTCACCAAAAATTAATCTAACCGGGCGGTAATGACGTGGAACGGAGCGACTTGGGCAAACTTGGTGTGAGATCCGGAGGCAACGGTCACCACGGCGCTGAGCACTATGTGGAGGAGTTCCTCCAGGTGGAGCCCACCGAGGAGGAGCAGGCCGCCGACGCTCAGGGCCTTGTCGCGCACTCGCTCGGCAAGAGCTACAAACGCCGTCCCGTTGTGCGCGGTGTCTCTCTCTCCGTTCGACGAGGCGAGGCTGTGGGACTTCTGGGGCCCAACGGCGCGGGCAAGACCACGGTATTCTACATGATTACCGGTCTGATCGCCGCCGATTACGGGTCCATAGAGCTCGACGGGGACGATATCACGCATCTGCCGATGTATCGCCGGGCACGGCTTGGCATCGGCTATCTGCCCCAGGAAGCATCCGTATTCCGCGGCCTCACGGTGGAGGAGAACATTCGTGCCATCCTGGAGCTGACGGAGCGCAGCCGGGACAAGCGCGAAAGCGTCCTTAGAGGGCTGCTCGATGAATTTGCGATCGCACATTTGCGAAGTACGCCGGCTGTGGCACTATCTGGTGGCGAGCGCCGACGAGTTGAAATTGCGCGAGCCCTGGCAGCCAGACCTCGTTTCATGCTCCTCGACGAGCCCTTCGCCGGGATTGACCCCATTGCGATCGGTGATATACGCGAACTGGTGCGTCACCTCACCGCTCGGGGAATCGGGGTGCTTATTACAGATCACAACGTGCGAGAAACGCTCGAACTCATCGACAGAGCCCTCATCATTCACGAAGGTCGGGTCCTGATGGAGGGTGAGCCGGACGAAATCGTCCGCAACAGGGAGGTTCGGCGGCTCTATCTCGGCGAGCAATTCACGCTGTAGGATGCCGGCCGACGGTGTCCAGGCCATGGCCGCGCCGTCACGATATGCCGGACCGCCGATACCGCCGGCCGATTACAAGCGATGGCACTGAAGCCGACGCTCGAACTGCGCCAGGGGCAGACCCTGGTCATGACGCCGCAGTTGCAGCAGGCGATCCGTCTGCTGCAGATGTCGAATCTCGACCTCTCCGCCTATGTGGAAACCGAGCTGGAGCGCAATCCGCTCCTGGAAAGCGACGAGACCGTCGCGGACGCGCCGGCCGAGCCTGCGGAGGCGGCGGCCGCGGAAGACGTGGGGGAAGGCGCGGAGGCGCTGGCCGGCGGGTCCGGCGAGACCCATGAATCCGGCGATGCGGGCGCGCCCTACGGCGAGAGCGGCGATGCCGGCTGGAGCTCGCTGAGACCGTCCGGGCAGGCCGGCGGCGAAACGGCGCTCGAGGCCACCGTCAGCCATCAGATCACCCTGGCGGAATATCTCTCCGAGCAGCTTGCCATCGCCATAACCGACCCGTCGGACCGGCTGATCGGCGTCCATCTGATCGGCATGCTCGACGATGCGGGCTACCTGGCCACCGATATCGACACCGTCGCGCAGACGCTCGGCGCCTCGCGCGAGGCGGTGGCGCGGGTGCTGGGCATCATGCAGCAATGCGACCCGCCCGGCGTGTTCGCGCGCACCCTCAAGGAATGCCTGGCGATCCAGCTTCTGGAGCAGGACCGCTACGATCCCGCCATGGCGGCGCTGGTCGACAATCTGGAGCTCCTCGCCCGGCGCGATTTCGCCGCGCTGAGGAAGGTCTGCGGCGTCGACATGGACGATCTGAGGGCGATGGTGGCGGAGTTGCGCCGGCTGAACCCCAAGCCCGGCAACGCCTACGGATCGGTCGTCGTGCATCCCGTCGTGCCGGATGTCTTCGTGCGCGCCGCGCCGGACGGGTCCTGGATCGTGGAGCTGAACAGCGACACCCTGCCGCGCGTGCTGATCAACAACCAGTATTACGCGAGCGTCAGCCGCACCGCGCGCGAGGAGGACAAGGTCTATCTGTCGGAGTGCTACGCCAATGCCAACTGGCTGGTGAAGAGCCTGGAGCAGCGGGCGCGCACGATCCTCAAGGTCGCGCGCGAGATCGTGCGCCAGCAGGACGCCTTCCTGGTCCACGGCGTGGAACATCTGCGCCCGCTCAATCTGCGGACCGTCGCGGATGCCATCGAAATGCACGAATCCACGGTCAGCCGCGTCACCGCCAACAAATATGTCTCCACCCCGCGCGGCATCTTCGAGCTGAAATACTTCTTCACCGCCGCGATCGCGTCGGCGGAGGGCGGCGAGGCCCATTCCGCGGAGGCCGTCCGTCACCGGATCAAGGCGCTGGTCGAGGCGGAGAAGCCGGGCGAGATCCTGTCCGACGACCGGATCGTGGAGCTCCTGCGCGGGACGGGAATCGATATTGCGCGGCGGACGGTGGCCAAGTACCGCGAGGCGCTGGGGATTCCATCGTCCGTGCAACGTAGGCGGGAAAAAAATATCTAGACTTTTTCAAAAGTTGAATTTTTTCCGTCAATCCGTTGGGGCCCATCGCGAATTTGATGTTGCGCCTTGCGGCGGCCGCCATCACATATCGCTCAGGCGTCACAATTTATTCACAGGGGTGGCGCGCAGGGCGTTGACTTGATGGCACGCCCTCACTAGGTTCGCCCCCACCGCCGAATGGTGGGGAGCCCGTTCAGGATCGGGCCTTCCCGAGCCGGTCAACGAAGTCGTTGGAGTGTGAACCACTCAGGTGTGAGCCACATCAGGTGTGAACCACAATGCCGGGCGGATCGCAGAAGCAAGACGCTCTGTAACGAAGTCCAACACGGCGGCCGCGTTAAAAGCCCATGCAGATTCAGATCATCGGAAAGAATTTCGACGTCGGCGATGCCCTGCGTACGCATATCGAGCATCGGCTCGAAGGCGATGTCGGCAAGTATTTCGACGGCACGGTGAACGCCCTGGTCACCGTGGAGAAGGAGCGCAGCATGTTCCAGACGGACTGCACGCTTCATCTCACGACGGGCATCACCCTGCATACGAGCGCCCAGGCGTCGGACGCCCGCGCCAGCTTCGATCAGGCGGCGGACCGCCTGGAGAAGAGGCTCAGGCGCTACAAGCGGCGGCTCAAGGACCATCATGCCCACAGGCGCGAGCCGGTGGAGAGCTTCGAGGCGACGCGGTTCGTGATCGCCGCCGCCGGGGAGGAGAGCAACGAGCCGCCGGATCTCAATCCGGTCGTCATTGCCGAGGATACCGCCCAGCTCAACGAGCTGACGGTCGGCGAGGCCGTGATGCAGCTCGACATTTCCGATGCGCCCGTCGTTCTGTTCCGCAACGCCGCCCATGGCGGGTTGAATGTCGTCTATCGCCGGGACGACGGGAATATCGGTTGGATCGATCCCAGCGCTCTGAGCGCCCGGGGGGCGGCTTAGGTCCGCCGACCGTATCCCTCGCAGGGGGCCGGATATCCGGCACACTAGGTGAAGGACAATCCCATGGTTCAGCTGTCTGACATACTTCCGGCCGACGGCATCGTGCCGTCGCTGAAGGCCAGCAGCAAGAAACAGGCGCTCCAGGAGCTGTCCCAGCTTGCCGGGCGCCTTGCAGACCTCGACACGCGCACCGTGTTCGAGACGCTCCTGCAACGCGAACGCCTCGGGTCGACCGGCCTCGGGCAGGGAATCGCCATTCCGCACGGCAAGTTCGCCGGCCTCGACCGCCTCTATGGCGTCTTCGCGCGGCTTGCCCATCCCATCGAGTTCGACGCGGTGGACGACCAGCCCGTCGATCTGGTCTTCCTGCTCCTGGCGCCGGAAAGCGCCGGCGCGGACCATCTCAAGGCGCTGGCCCGGATCTCGCGCCTGCTGCGCGATCCCGCCATCGTGGCCAAGCTCAGGGGGTCGGACAGCGCAGGCGCGCTCTATTCCATCCTCACCGAGCCCGCCGCCTCGGCCTCGCACGCCGCCTGAAGCATTCTTCTGTCTGATTTTGCGGCCCCGGCCTGCCGGAGTGAACGAGCACCCCTGAGCCGGTCGCGGCTCAGGGGTGTTGTCTTATCGGATGCGATGATGCGGCCCGGCCGGGCGCTGGCGCACCGGTCCGGCCATCGGGGAGGGGGTGTCCGGCGGCGGCTCTCTGTCGGGCCGCAAGCCGGTGTCAGTGAACGGAAATGGCTTCCAGATCGTGCTCGAACGCGTTGGCGAGCGCCCCTTCGCGGCTGTCGGCGATGGCCATGGGCGTGCCATCGGCGGAATAGAGCGCAAACAATGTGGTGTCGGCGGGAACGTCCACCGAGGAGCCGAGCAGCTCCGCGGCCTTGTCGATCTCGATCTCGCGCACATAGCCGATCTCGCCGCCGCCCAGCGAGGCGAGCTCCGTCGTGCTCATGATCGCATTCTCTCTACTCAGAACGACACTCATCACAAACTCCTTCTGAGAAACGGCCGCGCCCGGGGCGCCACCGTCGTGCCCGCGCCATCGGTCCGTGGCCGTCGGGCATATGTCTCGTCGTCCGGCATTGTCAGCTGTCCAGCCCGTTGATCGCGATCTTGCGGACCACGCGCTCCGGTTCCGGCCGCTCCAGGTCGATCGACAGAAGCCCATTGTCGAGCGAGGCGTCGACGACGTCCATGCCCTCCGCGAGAACAAAGGCGCGCTGGAACTGGCGGGCGGCGATGCCGCGGTGCAGATAGGCCTTGTCGGCCTCTTCCGCCTGCTTGCCGCGAATGACGAGCTGGTTGTCTTCCAGGATGATCTCGAGCTCCTCGCGGCGGAACCCCGCGACCGCAAGCGTGATGCGAAGGCGCTCGGCCGCGCCGTCTTCCGCCGGCAGACGCTCGATATTGTATGGCGGATAGCCGTCTCCGGACGTCTTGGAGACCCGGTCCAGCATCCGCTCCACCTCGTCGAAGCCCACAAGCAGCGGGCTCGAGAAAACAGACACGCGAGACATGTGCAAAGCCCTTGTAAAGCAGCTTCTCGATATCCGTGTCCGGCGGGCGGGCCCCATCGGCCCCGGACCCGCCGATGGCCCATAATCGGCACCATCGCACACGGATGCCATTAATATGGCCTGCACGTACCTGCATTCAAGACATGAGAAGAGGCGGACCGCCGGTTTCGGGGGCATGACAACCGACCCGTTGCGCATTGCGCGGGCCAGTCCGGATCTCGGGCAGGATTGCCGGGGAAATTGGTGGAGCCAGGCGGAATCGAACCGCCGACCTCTTGAATGCCATTCAAGCGCTCTCCCAACTGAGCTATGGCCCCACACGTCTCGCAGATCCCTGGCGCCGGGCGGGTTTCGTTGGGACCCGGTGCCGATCTCGCGACGCATGTTTAAGGCTGCGCCGCGCAATGATCAAGCATAAGTTTTCGACTTTTCGACGGGCCGTCGTCCGGTGCCGTTCGAGGCCCGCGATCCCGTGGCCTCAGGTGTCGTCCTCGTCGTCCGACACGCCCCCGCCGATGATGCCCGACACGTCCGAGCCGTCTTCCTCGTCGTCCTCCAGGAAGGTGTCGTCGTCGCTCTTGATGGTGGCGTCGTCCTCGATGGCGACCTCGTCGATATCGTCGCCATCGTCGTCGCCGGCGGCGGCCTTCTCGTCGGCCTCGACCTCGTCGAGGCTCACCAGATTGGTATCCTCCTCGGTGGTCTCCTCCTCGGCGGCCTTGCGGGGAGCGGGCGCCGCGGCGGGCTGTTGCTGATCCATCTTCGACGGCAGCAACGTCTCGGCGACGAAGCTATAGCCGCATTTCGGGCACACGATTGGATCCTTGTTCAAATCGTAGAAACGCGCCGAGCAGTTCGAGCAGACGCGTTTGGTGCCAAGCTCCGGTTTGACCACGGGTAGACCCTCGCGATTGATCTGGAATTCGGCGCTTCCCATGCCACGGTGATGATCCGCTGTCAAAACCCAATTGTCACGCGCGTGACTTGGCCGGTGTGCTGTGATAGGAGGCGGACCCGAAACGGAAGTGTCTCTGGCAGGATGGTCAACCGGTGTCCCAAGAGGTCAAGAATCCGATGGTGGCCCGCGCATCGCGGGGCCTGAGCGGCCGCGTCCGGGTGCCGGGAGACAAGTCCATCTCGCACCGCGCGCTCATGATCGGCGCGCTGGCCGTCGGGGAGACCCGCATTGCGGGGCTGCTCGAGGGCGAGGACGTTTTGGCGACGGCTCACGCCATGGCCGCGCTCGGCGCGCATGTCGAGCGCACGGCCGACGGCATATGGCATGTCGACGGCGTCGGTGTCGGCGGGTTCTCGCAGCCGGCCGGACCGCTCGACTTCGGCAATTCGGGGACCGGCGCGCGCCTCTGCCTCGGCCTCGTCGCGACGACGCCGATCGCCGCGACATTCACTGGCGACGCCTCGCTGCAGACCCGGCCCATGGCGCGGGTCACCGCGCCGCTGGAGCAGATGGGCGCACGGTTTTCCGGCACGAATGGCGACCGCCTGCCGCTCCTCGTCACGGGCGCGCGCGCCGCCGTTCCCATCGCATACGAGCTGCCGGTGGCCTCCGCGCAGGTCAAGTCGGCGATCCTGCTGGCCGCCCTCAACACGCCGGGGCGCACCACGGTCGTGGAGCCGGTGGCCACGCGCGACCACACCGAGCGCATGCTGAAGGCCTTCGGCGCGGCGCTGGAGGTCGCGGAGGAAGGCGGCGGCCGGCGCATCGCCGTCACGGGCTTCGCCGAGCTTAAGCCCCAGCCGGTCACCGTGCCCGCCGATCCGAGCTCGGCGGCCTTCCCGCTGGTCGCCGCGCTGATCACGGAAGGCTCCGAGATCGTTCTGGAGAACGTTCTGCTCAACCCGACGCGCCGTGGGCTCGTCGATACGCTGATCGAGATGGGCGGCGACATCGGGATCGCGAACGAGCGCCAGTCCGGCGGCGAGCCGGTCGGCGACCTCGTCGTGCGCTCCAGCAGGCTCCGGGGCGTGCGCGTCCCGGCGGAGCGCGCGCCCTCGATGATCGACGAGTATCCCGTCCTGGCGGTCGCCGCCGCCTGTGCGGAGGGGCGCACCGAGATGGCCGGGCTCGCCGAGCTCAGGGTGAAGGAGAGCGACCGGCTGGCCGCGGTCGCGGCGGGGCTTCAGGCCAACGGCGTCACGGTCGCGGCCGGCGAGGACAGCCTCGTCGTGGAGGGCATGGGCACGCCGCCCGGCGGCGGGGTGGTGGAGACCCATATGGACCACCGCATCGCCATGTCGTTCCTCGTGCTGGGGCTCGCCGCGCGCGCGCCTGTCACCGTCGACGACGGCACCATGATCGCCACGAGCTTCCCTGACTTCACCGATCTCATGACCGGTCTCGGCGCGCGCCTCGGCGAGCCGAGGGATGCGGCATGATCATCGCGGTCGACGGCCCCGCGGCCTCCGGCAAGGGAACGCTCGCCCGGCGCCTTGCGGCCCATTACGGCCTGGCCTATCTGGATACCGGAGCGCTCTATCGCGCCGTCGCGCTCGCCGTGCTGCGCGCGGGCGGCGACCCCGCCGACGAGGCGGCGGCCGTCGCGGCGGCGCACGCGCTCGACATGGCGGCTACCGAGGACCCCGCGCTGCGCGGCTCCGATGTCGGACGGGCGGCCTCCGTCGTCGCCGCCATGCCGGCGGTGCGCGCGGCCATTCTCGACCGCCAGCGCCGGTTCGCCCATACCCCGCCCGGCGCGGTGCTCGACGGGCGCGATATCGCGACGGTGGTGTGCCCGGACGCGGAGGTGAAGCTGTTCGTCACCGCCAGCGACGAGGTGCGCGCCATGCGCCGCTGCAAGGAGCTGGAGGCCGCCGGCGAGGCGGTCGGCTACGATGCGGTGCTGCGCGATCTGGTCGAGCGCGACGCCCGCGACCGCAACCGGACGCACGCGCCATTGCGCCAGGCCGACGACGCATACTTGCTCGACACGTCGAATTTGGATATAGAAGCCGCGTTTCGCGCGGCTGTCGGCATCGTCGACAGCTATCGGGAAACGGGAGGTGTGCGGCCATAGCGGCCACCGGCCTCCCCGAGCAGCCCGGACCGGCGGATCCGGTCCCCTGCCGGATTTCAATTCGCCGATCGATATGGCCCGCAATGCAGGAAGCGGTTTCGCCTGCATGCGGGTTGATCTTGAGTGTTTCCATATCCCCGCTAGGATATTCGGAGACGGAAGTGAGGTTGCCTGCCGCCATGCGGTGCCGCACGGAACGCGGACCATGGGGCGGGATGTCCTGCGGACATAGCCGTGGGCCAGCCGCATTTGACTGAAAGAGGCTTTAATGTCTGACGCAACTGCCGGTACACTTAACCCGACGCGCGAGGAGTTCGCCCAGCTCCTCCAGGAGAGCTTTCACGATCACGATATCGCCGAAGGCTCCGTCGTCAAGGGCAAGGTCATCTCGGTCGAGAACGACCTGGCGGTGATCGATGTGGGTCTGAAGACCGAGGGGCGCGTGCCGCTCCGCGAGTTCCAGGTCCCGGGCAACGAACAGGACATTCACGTCGGCGACGAGGTCGAGGTCTATCTGGAGCGCGTTGAGAACGCGCTCGGCGAGGCCGTCCTGTCGCGCGAGAAGGCGCGCCGCGAGGAAGCCTGGCAGCGCCTGGAGAAGTCGTTCGAGAAGAACGAGCGCGTGGAAGGCCAGATCTTCGGCCGCGTGAAGGGCGGCTTCACCGTCGATCTCGGCGGCGCGGTGGCGTTCCTGCCGGGCAGCCAGGTCGATATCCGCCCGATCCGCGATGTCGGCCCGCTGCTCAACATTCCCCAGCCCTTCCAGATCCTCAAGATGGACAAGCGCCGCGGCAACATCGTCGTGTCGCGCCGCGCCGTGCTGGAGGAGACCCGTGCGGAGCAGCGCTCCGAGCTGGTCCAGAGCCTGGCGGAAGGCCAGGTCGTGGAGGGCCTGGTCAAGAACATCACCGACTATGGCGCCTTCGTGGATCTCGGCGGCATCGACGGGCTGCTGCATGTCACCGACATCGCCTGGAAGCGCGTCGGCCACCCGACGGACGTCCTCTCCGTCGGCCAGACCGTCAAGGTGCAGATCATCAAGATCAATCCCGAGACCCAGCGCATCAGCCTCGGCATGAAGCAGCTGGAGAAGGATCCGTGGGAAGGCGTGGAGGAGAAGTATCCCGTCAGCATGCGGGTCAAGGGCACGGTCACCAACATCACCGACTACGGCGCCTTCGTGGAGCTGGAGGAAGGTGTGGAAGGCCTCGTCCACGTCTCCGAGATGAGCTGGACCAAGAAGAACGTGCACCCCGGCAAGATCCTGTCCACGAGCCAGGAGGTCGAGGTCATGGTGCTCGAGGTCGACCCGCAGAAGCGGCGTATCTCTCTGGGCCTCAAGCAGTGCCTGGAGAACCCGTGGGAGGCCTTCGCGGCCAAATATCCCCAGGGCACCGAGGTCGAGGGCGAGATCAAGAACATCACCGAGTTCGGCCTGTTCATCGGTCTGGACGGCGATGTCGACGGCATGGTCCACCTCTCCGATCTCGACTGGAACCGTCCGGGCGAGGAGGTCATCCAGGAGTACCAGAAGGGCGAGACGGCCCGCGCGGTGGTGCTCGACGTCGATGTCGACAAGGAGCGCATCAGCCTCGGCATCAAGCAGCTTGCCGGCGACCCGATCGACAGCCTGCGCGGCCTGAAGAAGGGCGGCGTGGTCACCTGTGAGGTGGTCGGCGTCAAGGACAGCGGCCTCGACGTGAAGATCGCCGACAGCGACTTCACCACCTTCTTGCGCCGTGCCGACCTGTCGCGCGAGCGCTCCGAGCAGCGCCCCGAGCGCTTCGCGGTGGGCGACAAGTTCGACGCCCGGGTGACCCAGTTCGACAAGTCCAGCCGGAAGATCTCGGTCTCCATCAAGGCGCTCGAGATCGCCGAGGAGAAGGCCGCGGTCGCCCAGTACGGCTCCACCGACTCCGGCGCCTCGCTCGGCGACATTCTCGGTGCCGCCCTGTCCAAGGCCCAGCAGGAGGCCGGGGACGGCGACGACGCCGACGAGACCGACGAGACCGACGACACCGACGACACGAAGTAACCGCGCTTGACCGGACGTCCGGCGGCCTTCCCGGCCGCCGGACCCTTCAGAGGCTGCCATGGTACTCGACGCCGACGCGCTTGCCGCCCGCCGCCGCCTGAAACGGCGGCTTTCCCTTTGGCGGTTCGTCGCCGTCATCGCCATTCTGGCGGTGCTGGTGACGGCGGGCCTGACCAGTCTCGGAGCGGGCTATTTCGACCGCTTCGCCAGCCATGTCGCCCGTGTCGACATCACGGGCATCATCACCAATGACGAGAAGCAGCAGGAGCTGCTCGACGAGATCGCCGAGGCCGAGCAGGTGAAGGCGGTCATCCTGCGCATCGACAGCCCGGGCGGCACGACCGTCGGGGCGGAGGCGCTCTACGACAGGATCCGCAAGATCGCCGCCGACAAGCCGGTCGTCGCCGTCATGGGGACGGTCGCGGCCTCCGGCGGCTATCTCGTTGCCGTGGCGGGCGACCATATCGTGGCGCGCGGCAACACGACCACGGGCTCGATCGGCGTCATCTTCCAGTGGGCGCAGGTGGAGGACCTCCTCACTTCGCTGGGCGTGACGGTCGAGTCGGTGAAGAGCGGGCCGCTCAAGGCCGTGCCGTCGCCCTTCGAGCCGACTACCGACGCGGCGCGCGCCGTCACCCAGGCCATGGTCGACGACGCTTATGACTGGTTCGTGGGGCTGGTCGCCGAGCGCAGGCCCTTCGACGCGGCGACCGCGCGCCGGCTTGCCGACGGCCGGGTCTATTCCGGGCGTCAGGCGCTCAAGGAGGGGCTGATCGACGAGATCGGCGGCGAGGCGCAGGCGCGCGACTGGCTGGAGGCCGAGCGCGGCATCTCCAAGGACCTCCAGGCGGTGGACTGGAAGGTCGAGGAGGACGACGAGCTGAGCCTCGTGCCTCTGGGCCTGGCCTGGCTTGCCCGCAGCGCCGGTCTGCCGGGTGTGGCAAATTTGATTGCATCCACGGGAAAAACACTTCGTGCAGAACGACTTAGTCTTGACGGCCTGATATCGGTTTGGCAGGCTCCCGACTAAATCTTTGCGGGTATCCGTTAGCGATTTCCGGGGACAATCGGATGACGGTGGAGGGGGGAATGATCAAATCGGAGCTGATCCAGCGGATCGCTGAGCAGAACCCACACCTCTACCAGCGTGACGTCGAACGGATCATCAATACCATTCTCGACGAGATCGGCACCGCGCTCGCCGATGGCGACCGTGTCGAGCTCAGGGGCTTCGGCGCGTTCTCCATCAAGGAGCGCGACGCGCGCGTCGGGCGCAATCCGCGCACGGGCGAGCCCGTCGAGGTGGATGCCAAGCGCGTGCCCTATTTCAAGACCGGCAAGGAGCTGCGCGAGCGGCTGAACGGCGCCGACTGATTTCGGACTTTCCCGTGCCGGCCGGGGCGATCCGGCCATCTCCCCCGATATCTCGCCTCCAAGGGGTCCGGCCGAAAAACGCTGCCGCTTCAAACCCGATGGACATTGCTTTAATGTGCCCGCAGGGGTTGGCCGGGCGCGTCGCCGCCGATCGGCCCCAATCGTTTGACGGAGCGGCCGGGGCGATCGCCCGCGCGTCCGGCATATCGACCACGCCTATCCGGAGAGCAGGCCCGTGAAGCGAACAGTGTCCTGGATCGTCGGCGTTCCCGCCGCGCTGATCATCATCGTGGTGGCGGTGGCCAACAGGGAATGGGTGACCTTCTCGCTCGATCCCTTCTCCACGACCGCTCCGTGGTTCTCCGTCTCGCTGCCGCTCTATGCGCTGCTGCTGGCGTCCATCGTGCTCGGCATGCTGATCGGCGGGGCGAGCGCCTGGTTCGCCCAGGGCAAGTGGCGCAAGGCCGCGCGCCGCGCGGAGGCGGAGGTCCGCACGCTCAAGACCGGGCAGGGCTCGGGCCACGGTCCCGGCCGCCATGCCGGCGAGGCCTCCGGCCACACACTCACATCCCGCGACTAGGCCGCAGCGGCCCTGCCGCGCGCGCGGCGGGAAGCCCGTCATCCGGTCCAGGCGGCCACATCCATCCGAAGGGGAAATATGCAGGTCATTTCGGCAGAGGAAATCCGCCGCCATGTCAGCTATGGCGACATGGTGGAGGCGTTGCGCAAGGGGTTCGCGAGCGGGATCGTGGCACCGCTGCGCCATCATCACGGGGTCGAGCGCGCGGGCCATCCCGAGGCGACGCTGCTGCTCATGCCCGCCTGGTCGGACTTCTCGGACGCGGCGGCCGGCGATGGCTATATCGGCCTCAAGGTGCTCACCGTGTTCCCCGACAATCCCGCCGCCGGACGGCCGAGCATCCAGGGCTCCTATTTCCTGATCTCGGGCGAGACCGGCGCGCCGGTCGCGATCATCGACGGGGTCGAGCTGACCGTGCGGCGCACCTCCTGCGCCTCCGCGCTCGCCGCCGACTATCTCGCCCGCAAGGACGCCGACACCATGGTCATGGTGGGCGCGGGCGCCCTTGCCGGCCATCTCGTGCGCGCCCATGCCGCCGTCCGCCCGATCCGGCGGGTCTCGGTGTGGAACCGCACGCGGGAGAAGGCGGCCGAGCTCGCCGCCGAACTCGGCCGGGAGGGCTTCGAGGCGCAGATGTGCGGCGATCTCGCCGCTGCCGTGCGCGAGGCCGACATCGTGTCCTGCGCGACCATGTCCGACCGTCCGCTGGTGGAGGGCGCATGGCTGAAGCCCGGGGCCCATCTCGATCTCGTCGGCGCGTTCAAGCCGGAGCTGCGCGAGAGCGACGACGAGGCGATGCGGCGCGGCTCGGTCTTCGTCGACACGCGCGAGGGGGCGCTGTCGGAGGCCGGCGACATCGTGCAGGCGGTCCGCTCCGGCGCGCTCAGCGAGGACCGGATCCGCGCGGATCTGTTCGACCTCGTGGCGGGCCGTTCGCGCGGACGCGAGAGCGAGGAGGAGATCACGGTCTTCAAGTCGGTCGGCGCCGCGCTCGAGGATCTCGCCGGCGCCATGCTCATCCATGAGCGCGTGGCCCGCTAGGGCGTTGTCCGGTCAGGCTGCACCGGCCCGCTTCCGTTTTCCCGGGCGGGCCGGTCTGCTATAAGGCGCACGCACGCACTATATGACAGGGCGTGCGGAGATCTTCGCCGACAGGACGACAGGGAGACCCATGGCACCGCCGGACAATCCGATCTGTGTCGCGCTCGACACCACCGATCCCGAAGCCGCGGCGGGGCTTGCCCGCGCGCTCGCCGGCACGGTCGGCTACGTCAAGATCGGGCTTGAGTTCTTCTACGCCCATGGCCGGGCGGGCTATGAGCGCGTGGCCGAGGCGGGCGTTCCGATCTTCCTGGACCTGAAACTGCACGACATCCCCAACACCGTCGCGGGCGGCTTGCGCGCGCTCATGTCGCTCGATCCCCTGCCGGCCATCGTGAACGTCCATGCCTCCGGCGGGCCGGCCATGCTGCGGGCCGCGCGCGAGACGGTCGCGGAGATCGACGAGGCGAGGCGCCCGAAGCTGATCGCGGTCACGGTGCTCACCAGCCTCGACGTCGTCGACCTCACCACGCTCGGTTACAATCTCGGCGGCGAGGACACGCCGACCGGCCATGTGCTGACCCTTGCCCGGCTGGCGCACGATTGCGGGCTCGACGGCGTGGTCTGCAGCGCGAACGATCTGTGCGCGCTGCGCCGGCGGATCCCGGGGCCCTTCCTGACGGTCGTGCCCGGCATCCGGCCGGAAAATGCGGCACATGGCGACCAGAAGCGCGTGGCGACGCCCGCGAGCGCCCTGGCCGACGGCGCCGACATTCTCGTGATCGGCCGGCCGATCACCCGCGCCGACGACCCGGTGGAGGCCGCGCGGGCCATTCTCGACGAGATCGGGTCGGCCCGCTCCGCGGCCCGGGAGTGACGGACATCATGGCGGTGGACATCAAGATCTGCGGGCTGACGAGCGCCGCCGCGCTCGACGCGGCGCTCGAGGCGGGGGCCGACCTCGTCGGTCTCGTCTTCTATCCGCCGAGCCCGCGCCATGTGAGCCTCGATACCGCGCGCGAGCTCGCCGCCCGCGCCAGGGGCCGCGCCCGCATCGTGGCGCTGACGGTCGATGCCGACGACGCGACGCTGCGGGGGATCGTCGAGGCGATCCGCCCGGACTTCATCCAGGCCCACGGCCATGAGAGCCCGGAGCGCGTGCGCGAGATCGCGGAGCGCTTCGCCACCCCGGTCATCAAGGCGGTGAAGGTGCGCGACGCCGGGGATGTGCGAGGGGCGGAGGCCTATGGGGACGCCGCGGCACTGATCCTCTACGATGCCAAGGCGCCGGAGAACCTTGCCGAGGCGCTGCCCGGCGGCAACGGTATCACCTTCGACTGGCACCTGATGGAGGCCGACGGGCCCCCGCGCGCCGGCTTCATGCTGTCGGGCGGGCTGACGGCGGAGAATGTCGCAAGGGCCATCGCGGTGACGGGAGCGCCCATCGTCGACGTTTCCTCCGGTGTGGAGAGCGCGCCGGGGGTGAAGGATGCGCGCCTGATCAGGAAATTCATTGAGGCGGCCCGGGCGGCGCGGTAAGTAGGGCCCGGAGGAGGCGGCGGCAATCGGGCCGCACGCGCCAAACACGGCACGAATGCCGGCAAAGATCATGACCCAAGTGAAGACCGACAGCGTACCCAACACCTATCGCTCGGGGCCCGACGAGCGCGGCCATTTCGGCATATTCGGCGGCCGCTTTGTCGCGGAGACCCTGATGCCGCTCATCCTGGAGCTGGAGGAGGCCTATGAGGCGGCGAAGGCCGACCCGGCCTTCCATGCCGAGCTGGCCTCGCTCAACGCCACCTATGCCGGCCGGCCGAGCCCGCTCTATCTCGCCGAGCGGCTGAGCGAGCATCTCGGCGGCGCGAAGGTCTATTTCAAGCGCGACGAGCTGAACCATACGGGCTCGCACAAGATCAACAACTGCCTCGGCCAGATCCTGCTTGCCCGGCGCATGGGCAAGACGCGCATCATCGCGGAGACCGGCGCCGGCCAGCATGGCGTGGCGGTGGCGACGGTGTGCGCGCGCTTCGGCCTGCCCTGCGTCGTCTATATGGGCGAGGAGGATGTGGAGCGGCAGAAGCCGAACGTCTTCCGCATGAAGCTGCTCGGTGCGGAGGTGAAGCCCGTGACGTCGGGATCGCGCACGCTCAAGGACGCCATGAACGAGGCGCTGCGCGACTGGGTGGCGAATGTGGAGGAGACCTTCTACATCATCGGCACGGCGGCGGGCCCGCATCCCTATCCGGCCATGGTGCGCGACTTCCAGTCGGTGATCGGCAAGGAGGTGCGCGAGCAGATCGTGGAGGCGGAAGGCCGCCTGCCGGACGCGCTGGTCGCCTGCATCGGCGGCGGCTCGAACGCCATCGGCCTGTTCCATCCCTTCCTCGACGACAAGGATGTGCGGATCTTCGGCGTGGAGGCGGCGGGCCGCGGCATCGAGACGGGCGAGCATGCCGCGTCGCTGAGCGGCGGCCGGCCGGGCGTGCTGCACGGCAACCGCACCTATCTCCTGCAGAACGACGACGGCCAGATCACCGAGGCGCATTCGATCTCGGCGGGGCTCGACTATCCGGGCATCGGGCCTGAGCATGCCTGGCTGAAGGAGAGCGGCCGGGTCGACTATGTGGCGATCACCGACCGCGAGGCGCTCGACGCCTTCCAGCTATGCACGCGGCTGGAGGGCATCATCCCGGCGCTGGAGCCGTCCCACGCGCTCGCCTATGTGGAGAAGCTCGCGCCGACCATGGGGAGGGAAGAGATCCTGGTGATGAACATGTGCGGGCGCGGCGACAAGGATGTCTTCGCCGTTGCCGGGCATCTGGGCGTGGAGATGTGACTGAGATGACGACCGCGACCCGTATCGACGCCCGTTTCGAGGCCCTCAAGGCGGAGGGCCGTGCCGCGCTGGTCACCTTCATGACCGCCGGCGATCCCGACTACGACACCTCGCTGGAGGTCCTGAAGAGCCTGCCCGGCGCCGGCGCCGACATGATCGAGATCGGCATGCCCTTCACCGACCCCATGGCCGACGGCCCGGCGATCCAGGCCTCCTCCCAGCGCGCGCTCAAGGGCGGGCAGACGCTGAGAAAGACGCTTCGCATGGTCCGCTCCTTCCGCGAGGGCGACGCCGACACGCCCATCGTCCTGATGGGCTACTACAATCCGATCTACATCTATGGCGTGGACCGGTTCCTGGAGGATGCCATCGCGGCGGGCGTCGACGGCCTGATCGTGGTGGACCTGCCGCCGGAGGAGGACGAGGAGCTCTGCATCCCGGCGCTGTCCAGGGGTGTCAACTTCATCCGGCTCGCGACGCCCACCACCGACGACAAGCGCCTGCCGGCCGTGCTCGCCAATACCAGCGGTTTCGTCTACTATGTGTCCGTGCTCGGCATCACGGGCACGCGTGCGCCCGACCTGACTGCCGTGAAGGCGTCCCTTGACCGGATCCGCCGCCATACACATCTGCCTATTGCCGTCGGGTTCGGCGTGAAGACGCCCGAGCAGGCCGCGGCGATCGCGGCCTATGCCGATGGCGTGGTGGTTGGCTCCGCGGTGGTCGAGGCTGTACGGTCGGGGCTCGACGAGAGCGGCGCGGCCGGACCCGGAACCGTTGCCGCCGTCAGGGATCTTGTCTCCAAGCTGGCCGAGGGCGTTCGCGGCGCGCGTGTGAGCGCAGCCTGAGCCGGGCCCGCCGGGAGCAGAATGCGAGGAACGAGCCGTTGAACTGGATCAAGAATTTCGTCCGCCCGAAGATCCGCAATTTCCTGTCCAAGCGGGAGATGCCGGAGAATCTGTGGGTGAAGTGTCCCGAGACCGGCCAGATGGTCTTTTACCGGGACCTGGAGGCGAACCAGTTCGTCGTGCCCGGCAGCGGCTATCACATGCGCATGCCCGCCGAGCTGCGCCTGAAGCATCTGTTCGACGACGGGGCCTTCGAGGCGCTGCCGCAGCCCAAGGTGGCGGTGGATCCGCTGAAATTCCGCGACGAGCGGCGCTATGTCGACCGGCTGAAGGACGCAAAGAGCAAGAGCGGTCTGGACGATGCGGTGCTCGCCGGTGTCGGCACGCTCGACGGGCTCGAGCTGGTCGCCGCCGTGCAGGACTTCTCCTTCATGGGCGGTTCGCTCGGCATGGCCGCCGGCGAGGCGCTCGTCGAGGCGATGCGCGCCGCCGTCGACAGGGCCGCGCCCTTCGTGCTGTTCGCCTCCTCGGGCGGCGCGCGCATGCAGGAGGGCATCCTGTCGCTCATGCAGATGCCGCGCACCATCGCGGCGGTCCAGGAGCTGCGCGAGGCGCGCCTGCCCTATATCGTCGTGCTGACCAACCCGACGACGGGCGGCGTGACGGCGTCCTACGCCATGCTGGGCGACATCCAGATCGCCGAGCCCAATGCGCTGATCGGCTTTGCCGGCCCCCGCGTCATCGAGCAGACGATCCGCGAGAAGCTGCCGGAGGGCTTCCAGCGGTCCGAATATCTGCGCGATCACGGCATGGTGGACATGGTGGTGCACCGCCATGAGCTGCCCGAGACGCTCGGCCGGCTCCTGCGCCTTCTCATGAAGGCCCCGGCGCTCGAGACGGGGCGGTCGACGGAGGGCCCCGCTCTCGCGGAGGCCGAGGAGACCGCGTCGCAGGAGCAGGACGAGGCGGGCGAGGAGCCCACCGCCGCCAATGACGATGCGGAAGCCTCGCGCGAAGCCGCCCAGTGAAAACGCGGCCGGCACAGGGGCCTCTCCCTTCCGTACATGACAACCGGTAATCCGCCATGGCGCGCAGCGATGCCATCCTCGAGCGCCTTCTGACGCTCCACCCGAAGGTGATCGACCTGTCGCTCGACAGGGTCTGGCGCCTCCTGGAGGCGCTCGGCCATCCCGAGCGCGCCTTGCCGCCGGTCATCCATGTGGCGGGAACGAACGGCAAGGGCTCCACCATCGCCTTCATCCGCGCCATGCTGGAGGCGGCGGGCAAGAGGGTGCACGTCTATACCTCGCCCCATCTGGTTCGCTTCCACGAGCGGGTCGTGCTCGGCGGGTCCGGCGGCGGCGCGCCCATACCGGAGGGCGAGCTCTGCGCGCTTCTGGAGGAATGCGAGCGCGCCAATGACGGCCGCCCCATCACCTATTTCGAGATCACGACCGCGGCGGCATTTCTCGCCTTCGCCCGCCATCCGGCGGACTATCTGCTGCTCGAGGTGGGGCTCGGCGGCCGGCTGGACGCGACCAATGTCGTCGACCATCCGCGCGCGACGGTCATCACGCCGGTCGATTACGATCACCAGCAGTTCCTGGGCGACACATTGCCGGCGATAGCGGGCGAGAAGGCCGGCATCATGCGTGCCGGCGTGCCCTGCATCGTCGGCCCGCAGCCGCCGGAGGCGCTGGAGGCCATGGAGACGGTGGCTGCCCGCCTGTCGGCGCCGCTTCTCGTCTCCGGCCAGGACTGGCAGGTCTTCGAGCAGCATGGCCGGCTCGTCTATCAGGACACCGCCGGCCTTCTCGACCTGCCGCTGCCCCGGCTTCCGGGCCGCTTCCAGCTCGACAATGCCGGCGCGGCCATCGCCACCTTGCGCGCGATCGACGAGCCCGCCGTCCAGGAGGCCCAGATCGCGGAGGGCCTCGCGACGGCGCGCTGGCCGGCCCGGTTCGACCGGCTTACCGGCGGCCCGCTGCCGGAGCTTCTGCCGCCGGGCGCCGAGCTCTGGCTCGATGGCGGGCACAACCCGTCCGCCGCGCGCGTGCTGGCCGCCGCCATGGGCGAGCTGGAGGAGCGCGTGCCGCGCCCGCTGGTTCTCGTCTGGGGGCTGCTCACCACCAAGGACGCTGTCGGCTATCTCGGCGCCTTCAGGGGGCTTGCCCGCAAGATCGTCGCTCTGACGATTCCGGGTGAGGAGAATGCCGTTCCCGCCGCCGATCTCGCCGCGATCGCGCAGGAGGAAGGCTTCGAGACGGAGACGGCGGAGACGCTGGAGGAGGCGCTCGCGCTTGCCGGACAGACAGCGGACGACGGGGAGGGCGAGCCGCCGCGCGTCCTTATCTGCGGATCCCTCTATCTCGCCGGCCATGTGCTCGCCGCGCAAGCGCCGGTGGCGTGAGCGCAAAGAAGAACGGGGCTCCGCCATGGGAGCCCCGCTTCGGTTCTGGCGGCGCTGCGGGCCGTATCCGGCCCGTCATGCCCGCATGGGATTCTGGAGGCCGCGTCAGATGGCGCCTTCGATCCACTCCTGCAGCTTGCCCTTGGGCAGGGCGCCGACCTGGGTGGAGGTGACCTCGCCGTCCTTGAACAGCATCAGGGTCGGAATGCCGCGCACGCCGTAGCGGGAGGGCACGCCCGGGTTCTCGTCGACATTGATCTTCGCGATTGTGACCTTGTCGCCGAGCTCGCCGGCGATCTCCTCCAGCGCGGGCGCGATCATCTTGCAGGGGCCGCACCATTCCGCCCAGAAATCGACCACGACGGGACCATTCGCCTTCAGGACGTCGTTCTCGAACGACGTATCGGAAACCTTGACCGTTGCCATGAACATACCTTTCGCTCGATTGCCGGGGAACGCCGCGACGGGTCCCTCGCTGTTCGGGTCGAAGTGAACGTAGGAAGGCGCGGACGAACGGTCAAGGTGCCCGTTCCGCATCGCGGCAATGAGCCGATTGCATCGCAGCAGAGATGCCGTTCCGAAGCGCATGGCGTTCACCCGCCGCCCTGGCCGTGACGGTTAGGAGGCGGGGGCGCGCGCGAGCGTCTCCGAGGGGACCTCCATCAGGCGCGGACCGTCGGTCCAGATGAGCGCCGCGCGCAGGCGCCGGCCGGGGAAGATGCGGGCGAGCGCATCCGCATAGGCGGCGAGCTGGCGCAGATAGAGCGCCGGCACGTCGTCCACGACGGTCGGCGGCGGGCGGTTGGTCTTGAAGTCGACGAGGAGCACCGTGTCGCCGGTCACGGCCAGCCGGTCGATTCGCCCGGCAATGGCGGCGGGCGCGCCGTCGGCCTGGGGCATATGGGCGGCGATGGGGACCTCCGCCATACTGCCCGGCGCGAAGGCCTCGGCGAAGTCGGGATGGGCGAGCACGGCCAGCGCCTCGCGCAATATGGCCTCCTGCGCGGCCTCCGGGAGACCGTGGGCCGGCATGGCGAGGAAACGGCGGGCGGCTGCCTCGCGCTCGCCGTCCGGCAGGTCCGGCAGGCTCTGCAGCAGCCGGTGGATCAGCGTACCGCGCTTGAAGCGCAGCGGATCTCCGGCGAGCGCGAGCGGCGAGAGCACCTCCGGGCTTGCCGGCGCGGCGGATGCGTCCGCCTCCGCGCCCTGTACCAGATCGAGGCGGGACGGCGCGAGGAAGCGCAGCGGCACGGGCTCGCGCGCGGCCGGCCGGAAGGCCCAGCCCTCCGGCGGTTCGGCCGGGGCGGGGGGCGCCTTGGCCTCGCGCGTCTCGGCGGGTGCGGCGTCGGCCCGCTCGATCCGTAGGACCGTCGTGCCGTCGGCCAGCGCGACCTCGCGCGCATGGGGCTTCAGCGCCTCCACGATCAGGTCGTACCAGCATTCCGGCTTGCGCTCGCGCCGGGTCTCGTGGCCGCAGACATAGAGCCGGTCGCGCGCGCGGGTCATGGCGACATAGAGGAGGCGGTTGTATTCCTCGAGCTGGCGCACCTTCTCCGCCTCGCCCATGGCGATCACGTCGCGCGTCTGGCGCGCCTTGGGCAGGCGCCAGAGGGGCAGGCCGGTCGCTGCCTCGTCCCCGCCGTCCCCGTCCATCACGACGAGCTCGGGGATGCGGCGCGGATTGGGCAGGGCGCAGGTGTCGGGCAGGAAGACGACATTGGCCTGAAGCCCCTTCGCGCCGTGCACGGTCATGACGCGCACCTCGTCGCCGCCATGCTCCATGTCGCGCTTGATGGTGGTTTCAGCAGCCGTCAGCCAGTCGAGGAAGCCCTGCAGCGAGGGCGTGTGGGCGTGCTCGTAGTCGATGGCGAGCCGCAACAGCTCGTCCAGCGGGTCGTGGACCTCCGCGCCGAGGCGGGCGACGAAGCGGGCCCGCCCGCGCCCGGGGCCGAGGACCGCGGTCAGGAATTCGTGCGGCGGCGTGTAGTCGGCCCGGGCAAGCCAGCCCTCGAGGGCGGCGAGCGCGTGGCCATAGGGGGCGCCGCCGGCGACCGCCTCGCGCAGCGCCCGCCAGAGCGTGCCCTTGCGCGCGTGGCACAGCGCGAAGAGATCGTCGTCGGTGACCGGTTCGCCGTCGTCGCGCTCCACCAGCGGGCTCTTCAGGAGCGTGGCGAGCGTCAGATCGTCGTCGGGCATGAGCGCGAAGCGGCCGAGCGCGATCAGGTCCATGACCGCGATGTGGCTCGTCAGCGTCAGCCGGTCGGCGCCCGCCACCGGCACGCCCCGGCGCTTCAGCGCGCGCAGCAGGGCATCGACGAACCGGTCGCGCCGGCGCACCAGGACGAGGATGTCGCCGGGCGCGATGGGCCGGCCCTCCGAGGCGAGGATCTCGCCCCGGTCCAGCCAGCCGCGGATGGTGCCGGCGATCTTCTCCGCGAGCCGGAGGCTCGGATGGGACGGGTCGACCCGGTCGAGCGGCGCGTCCCACGGGCTCATCGGCTCCACCTCGTCGGGCTCCTCGACCGGCCAGATCTCCACCAGCCCGGCCTCGCCCGTGCGCACCGCCTGGTGCGGTTCGGGCTGCGCGCCACCGGGGGTGAGGCCGCGGGCGGCATCGGCGCGCTCGAACACCCAGTCGACCGCCTGGAGGACGTCCTGGGTGGATCGGAAGGAGACGGTCAGGTCGACCGTCTCGAAGCGCCGCTCCGCCCCGCGCGCCAGCCGGCGGAAATGGCCGAGCATGGCGTCGAAGCGCTTCGGGTCGGCGCCCTGGAAGGAATAGATCGACTGCTTGTGGTCGCCGACGACGAAGAGCGTGCGCTCCAGCCCCTCGCGCGCGCCCTCGCCGGAATAGAACTCGTCGGCGATGGCCTGCACGATGCGCCACTGGTCGGGGCTCGTGTCCTGCGCCTCGTCGATCAGGATATGGTCGATGCCGCCGTCGAGCTTGTAGAGGATCCAGGCGGAGCTCTCGAAGTCGCGGAACATGGACAGCGTGCGCGCGATCAGGTCGTCATAATCGTACTGGCCGCGCTGGCGCTTGGCGGCCTCGTAGCCGCCGACGATGGCGTCGGCGAGCGTGAGGAGCGCGCGGGTGGCGGTGACGAGGTGGACCGCGCGGTCGGCTTCCGTCAGGGCGAAGGCGCGCTCGCGCTCGGCCATGAGGAAATCGGCGACGTCCGGATGGGCCGTGGCGGCCGCCTTGGTCATCAGCGTGCGGTCGGCCTTGGGCTCGCCGTCGCGCTTCAGGGTGAGCTGCTTCAGGAGCTCCAGAGCCTCCGACGCGTCTGCCGTCCCGGCGAGGCGGTGGAGTAGGGCCGACTGGGCGCTGTCGGTCTTCGTGCCGGTCTCGCCGAGGCAGGTTGCGGCACGGCGGGCCATCTCCCGGTCGAGCCCGTCGGCGGCGTCCCTGGCGATGGCGGCGAATGTCGCATCGGGATCGACGCCGAGACGGCCGGCGAGCATGGCCACCGCCTCCCCGACGCCGCCATGGCCGTCGATGAGCTGGACGAGGCGGCCGCGCCGGGCGAGGACGCCCTTGAGGACCTCGTCGAAATCCTGTGCGTTCACGTAGCTCACCACGGCGGCGAGCGCTTGGCCGAGATCGCTGTCCGGCGCCGTGCCCGCCATGGTGAGGACCGCGGCGCGGATCTCCGCGACGAGCTCGTCGGCGGAGCGTTCGTCCATCACCTCGAAGCCCGGCACCACGCCGGCCTCGACGGGAAAGCGCTGGAGCAGCTTCTCGCAGAAGGCGTGGATGGTCTGGATCTTCAGCCCGCCCGGCGTCTCCAGCGCGCGGGTGAAGAGGCGGCGGGCGACGGCGAGCTCGCCGCCGAAGCGGACATGGCCGCTGAGCTTGTGGATCGCGTCGGTCAGCCGGTCGTCGTCGAGCGCGATCCAGGAACTCAGGACCTCGAACAGCCGGTTCGCCATCTCCGCAGCCGCCGCGCGCGTGAAGGTGAGGCACAATATGCGCTCCGGCGGCGTGCCCGCGAGCATCAGCCGGATGACGCGGTTGACCAGCACATGGGTCTTGCCGGAGCCCGCGCTCGCCGACACCCAGGCGGAGGCTGCCGGGTCGGAGGCCCGGGCCTGGTTCGTCGTTGCCCTGTCGCGCGCCTCGCTCACGACGCATCGCCCCCGTTGTCCGCATCGCGCCTGGCGCGCGTGGCCGACCATTCCCGGAAGCGCGAGAAATGGTCGTAGTCGCGCTCCTCGTCCTCCAGCATGACCTTTGCGCGCGGGATATAGGCCTGCTCCGGCCGGTCATAGTGGCCGATGAGCCGTTTCAGGCCTTCGACGGTCTTCTCCACGACCTGCGGCACGTCGAGGCCGTCGAGCATGGCGGTCTTGCCGGCGGGCTCGCCGCCGGTGAGCCGGATATAGGCGAGCGCGCCGACGGGCAGCGGGCCGACGCCCTCGAAGGCGCCCGCCTCGACCATCCGAGCCTCCAGCGGGAGCTGCGGGCTCAGCCCCGCCTCGACCTGCGCCCTGGAGGGCGGCTGGCCGGTCTTGTAGTCGATCAGCCGCGCCGTTCCGTCCTGAAGCAGGTCGATGCGGTCGGCGCGGCCCGTCAGCGCGAACGGGCCGGCCGGCGCATCGAGCTCGAGCCGTCCGGAAAGCTCCGCCCATTGCCGCGCCGTGCCGGAGCGCAGGGTTTCCTCCTCCGCCGCGAACCAGCGCGCCATGCGCTCATATTGCGGCCACCAGAAACCGCGCACATCCGGGTAGTCCATCCACGGCCCGAAGACCTCGCGGCCCGCCTCCAGGAGCGCTGCGACCGGGTCGGCGGGCAATCGTTCGGGGTGGCGCTCGGCGAAGCGCTGGAGCGCGCCGTGGACGAGCGTGCCGCGCTCGGCGGGGCCGGGCAGGGCGTCGATCGGGTCCAGGGGCTCCAGCCGCAGGATGTTGCGCGCGAAGATCGCATAGGGGTCGCGGATCCACTCCTCGATGCGCGTCACGGAGAGCTGGCGCGGGCGCGCCTTAACGGGCGGGGCGGGGCGCGGCGGCGCGATCTCCATTGCGGTGTCGGGCGTGTCGAGCATGGACGCCCAGTCGAGCCAGGGGCTCTCCGGCACGAGCGCCGCCTCCGCGCCGGCGGTCTGCAGCAGGGCCTTCAGGCGCAGCACCCAGCGGGACGGCACGGCGGGGGCGCCGTCGATCTTGCGCGACCAGGTGAGATGCACGCGCGGCGCGCTCGCGGCCTGCACGAAATCGTGGGCGGCAAGGCCGATGCGCCGCTCCGGCAGCGGCAGGCCGATCTCGGCGCGCATCGGACGGTTGAGCCACGGGTCGTCTTCCGGCTCCGACGGCCAGACGGCCTCGTTGAGCCCGCCGAGGATCATCACGTCGGCGGCGACCAGCCGGGCCTCCAGAAGGCCATATATGGCGAGGCGGGGATGGAGCCCGAAGCGGGCGCGCACCGGGCGCCCGGCCATCATGGCGCGCAACGCGCCGGCATAGGAGCGCGGATCGAGCGCCGGGCCGGCATCGCTCGCCTCGATGAGGCCGGCGAGGAACCCGCTCAGCGCCTCGCCCGCCTCCTCGCGCCACAGCGCGGCATCGTCGCGCGGCGTGTGCGCGGCCTTCTCCGCCACGGTCACATGGGCCGTGACATGGGCGGCAATGGCCGACGGCCCGTCCGGCATCTCCCCGAGCGCGGCGAAGGCGGATTGGAGCCGGGCCATGAGGTCCTCCAGCCCGTCCCAGTCCTGCGGGCGGAGGCGGCGGATCGCGGGGTGCAGCCGCACCTTGCCCTCTTCGGCCGCGCGGCGCCGCGCCCTGAGCGCATGGGCGAGGCCGTCGAGGCCTGCCGGCGGGCGCAGGCCGCGCAGGAGGGCGATCTCCAGTCCCCGCGCGCGCCGGCGCAGCTCCGCACGCTCGAGCCCGAAGGCGGCGAGCGGATGCTTGATGAGGGCGAGCAGCGCGACGGGGGCGAAGTCGCTCGTCCAGGCATCCAGCACATGGAGCATGAAGGCGCCCTGGGGCGTCTGGGCCAGCGGCGTGCCGGCGGTGTCGTCCACCGCGATGTCCCAGCGTTCGAGCTCGGCGGCGACGCGGCGGGCGAGCCGGCGGTCGGGCGTCACGAGCACCGCCGTGCGGCCCGGCGTCTCCAGCGTGCGCCGCATGACGAGGGCGATGGCGAGCGCCTCCTCGCGCGGTGTCGGCGCCTCGATGGCGTCGAGGCCGTCGAGCGCGGCATCGAGCTCCGGGCCGGCGAAGGCCGCCATGGCTTGCGCCCAGCGCTCGGTGGTCTCGGAGGGGCGCATGACCTCGCTCATGAGGCGGGCGCGCGGCGCGTCGGGACCGGGGGTCAGATCCATGACCGTCTCGCGGTCGAGACCGATCCCGTCGAGGAGCTGGCGCAAACCGTATTGCGGGTGCTGGGGGGCGAGCGCCGCCCAGCCCGCCTCGTCGAGATCGCGGTCGAGGCCCGGCAGCACGACCGCGCCGCGCGGCAGGCGGGCAATGACGGAGAGGAGCCGCGCCGTCGCCGGGATGGAGCCGGTGGAGCCCGCCGCGATGACCGGCGCGTCGGGCGGCGTGCGGGCGAGCCTGTCGGCCTCGATGGACAGGAGCCTCGCGCGCCGCGCGGCGGGGCCTGTGAGCCCGCGCGCGGCGAGCGCCTCCGGCAGGGTGTGGCGTACCAGTGTCAGGAAATCGAGGACGGTCTTGCGGTGCTCGGGATAGTCGCCGCCGGCGAGCGCGTCGAGCCTGTCGAGCGGCAGTTCCTCCGTCTCCAGCGAATCGATCAGCCGGGCGAGCGAGCGGGCGAGCGAAATCGCCTGCGCCGGGCCGGCATTGAGCGTGCGGCCCAGATGATGCTCGGGGTTCTCCGCCGCCCAGTCGAGCAGGAGGCGGGACAGCAGGAGCTCGCGCTCCAGCGGTGCGATGGCGGGCGCGATGTCGAGGCTGCCTCCGTCGGCCATGTCCTCGCCGGTGAGCGCCAGTTCCTCCTCGTCCACATCGCCGAGGGGGTGGATCTGCGGCAGGAGGCGGGCATCGCCGTCGCCGTGGGCAAGGAAGCGCTCGGTCAGCATGCGCGCGGCCCGCCGGGTCGGCACCAGCACCGTGTAGCGCGGCAGGGCGAGCGGGTCGGGCGGTTCGCCGCCGGGCGCCGGGAGGTCGCCGGCGAGGATCGCGGCGGCCAGGCGGTCGAGGAACGGCGCGCCCGGCGGCACGGTGAAGACGCGCGGGGGCTGGCCGCCGCCGGCCATCACAGGTCCCTGAGCGCGGTCTCCGCGGCGGCGATCGCGTCCGGCGTGCCGACATGGAGCCACACGCCGTCGTGGCGCAGGCCGTAGAGCCGGCCCCGGGCCGCGGCCCGGTCCCACAGGAGGTTCATGGAGAAGGGCTCCTCCGCCATGCCGGCGAAGAGGCGGGGATGGACCAGATAGGCGCCGGCGAAGGTGAACGGCGCCACCTCGCCCTCGCCGCGCCGGAAAAGCCGGCCGTCGGGGTCCATGTGGAAATCGCCATAGCCGGTATAGCCGATGCTGGTCGCGGTCGCCGCCAGCAGCATCAGGCAGTCCATGGCGTCCTCGTCCCAGCGCGCGCGCAGCCGCTCCAGCGCCGGCTCGGCCCCCTCGATCCAGATGGCGTCGCTGTTGAGGATGAAGAACGGGTCCCCGCCGAGTTCCGGCAGGGCGCGCACGATGCCGCCGCCGGTGTCGAGCAGCCGGTCGCGCTCGTCGGAGACAACGATGTCCGGCTGGCCGACGCCGCCGAGGAAGGCCTCGATCTGGTCGGCGCGGTAGTGGACGTTGACCACCGCGCGCTCCACGCCGGCCTGCGCGATCCGGTCGAGCGAATAGGCGATAAGCGGCCGGCCGCCCACCTCGACGAGTGGCTTCGGCCTGTCCTCCGTCAGGGGCAGCATGCGCCGGCCGAGCCCTGCGGCCATGATCATGGCGCGCCGGCCGAGCCGGGGGTCGGCGGAGGGGCGCGCGATGGTGACGGTGTCGTCCTCAAGCGTCATTTGCGTGGGGTCTCGTTCAGATCCGGATGTTCTGCGGCAGATGGGCGGCGAACCAGTCGCGCACCGGGCCAAGCGCCTCATGTTGCAGATTGCGTTCAAGATAATGTGACACGCGCGGCAGGTGGCGCAAATAGCCCGGTTTTCCGTCGCGCTCCTTGAGGCGCGCGAAAATGCCGAGGATCTTGGTCGCCCGCTGCGCGGCGATGACGGCATAGGCGGCGCGGAAGGCGGCCGCGTCGAAGCCGGGCTCCTCCGCCTCGCGCCGGGCGAGGTAATAGTCGAGGAGGTCGCGCTCGGTCTCCTGCGCGACGTCGATGCGCGCATCCTGCAGGAGCGAGGCGAGATCGTAGGCGGGATGCCCGATCACCGCGTCCTGATAGTCGATCAGGCCGACGCGCGCCTCCGCCTCCCGGTCGGGCAGCCAGATGAGGTTGGGGGAGTGGTAGTCGCGCAGGATCCAGGCGGTCTCGCCGGTCTCCACGGCGGGCCAGACGGCGCGCCAGGCCTCGCGGAAGGCGTGCGCGGCGTCGCCGGAGGGCGCCGAGCCCAGCCTGAACGGCCAGAACCAGTCGAGAAGCAGCCCCGCCTCGATCTCCCGGGCGGCGCGGTCGAAGGGCGGCACCGTGTAGTCCGTGCCGTCGGGCAGCGCCATTGTCGGGGCGAGGCCCGCCCGCGCGATCGCGATCAGCACGTCGACAGCGGCCGTCATGGGCTCGCCCATATCGGCGCCGCGGCGCGCCATGTCGCCATAGACCTCTCCGTCGAGGCGCTCGATCAGCAGGAGTCCGTGGCCCATGTCGCAGGCGTGGATCGCCGGCGCGGACAGGCCGATGCGGCGCAAGGCCCCGCCGATGGCGACGACGGGGCGGACGTCCTCGGCGAGATGGGCGATCCGGCTGTAGGGCAGGCCGTCGCGGACCGGCGGACCGTCGGGCTGGCGCGGCATGTCCATCAGCAGGACATCGACATGGCCGGCAAGGTGCAGCGCCTCGTAGCGCCGCGCGGAGGCGTCGCCCTGCAGGAAACGGCGCTCCGCCGAGGCCCAGCCGGCGCGTTCCAGGAAGCCCTCTATGGCCGCCATGCGCGCGACCGTCGCCGCCCACCGGCCATGGCCGGCAAGCGTCGCGCGGCGCTCGTCCGCGCTCCCGCCAGCGCTTCCGTCCGTGCCCGTGTCGGTCTCCTCCAGCAGGATGTCGAGCCGGTCGGCGGGCAGGGCGCCGCCCGCGCGCTCCGGCCACTCCACGATCACGAGCGCGTCGCGCGCCATGTCGGCAAGCCCGAGCTCGGCGACCTCGCCGGCATCGGCGATCCGGTAGAGATCGACATGGCAGACGGCCATGCGCGGCGTGTCGTAGCTCTGGACGAGCGTGAAGGTCGGGCTCGGCACCTCGAGCGCCGCATCGCCGGCGAGCGCCCGGATCAGCGCGCGGGCGAGCGTCGTCTTGCCGGTGCCGAGATCGCCGCCGAGGCAGATCGTGTCGCCGGGCCGCACGAAGAGCGACAGCTCGTGCGCGAGCGCCTCGGTCGCCGCGGTGTCGGGGAGTGCGATAGTGCGGGTGGTTCCAGGCTGCATCGGTGCGGTCTGTGGCGGCTGTCGGGGGGTCGGCTGCGGCATGGGGCTTGCCATCGGGCCTGTCGGCGGGGCTGTCATCGGGTCTGTCATGGGACCTGACATGGGGGCCTATCCCGTGGCCGTCGTCGGCATGCGGGCTTCGTCGGCGACGGGCCGGGAGACGGGGGCTGGGTTGATGCGGGCGGCATGCCCGGCACTGTCGGGCCCGTCCGCCGGCAGCCGGCAGATGACGGTCGTGCCCTGGTCGACCTTCGAGCGCAGCGCGACCGTGCCGTCATGGAGCTCCACGAAGCTCTTCACCAGCGCCAGGCCGAGCCCCGGGCCGCGATGGCCGGAGGCGGCGGGGCGCGCCCGGAAGCGCTCGAAGGCGGCCTTCTGGAAGTCCTGGTCCATACCCTTGCCCGTGTCGCTCACCCACATGACGAGCTCGTCGCCCTCGCGCCTTGCGCCCATATGGACGGTGCTGCGGTCGGGGCTGAAGCCGACGGCGTTGGACAGGAGATGGTGGAGCACCTGGCCGAGCCGGCGGCGGTCGGCCTTGACCATACCCGCATCCTCGGGAATTTCCACCTGCAGCGTGATGGCGCGCTTGTGCACGGGGTCGTGCATCTCCCGGGCCGCCTCGGTGAGAAGGCCCGCGACGTCCACCGGCTCCAGATTGAGCTCCATGGCGCCGGCATCGATGGTGGTGAGGTCCAGTATGGCGTCGATGACGGAGAGGAGATCGGCCGACGAGGTCAGGATGTCCTGCATGTATTCGCGCTGCTTCGGCTCCAGGTTGCCGGCGAGCCCCAGTATCAGGCTGTCGGCGAAGCCGATGATGTTGGTGAGCGGCGTGCGCAGCTCGTAGGAGACGTTGGACAGGAAGTCGGTCTTCAGCTTGTCCGCGGCCTCCAGCGCCTCGGCGCGCTCGCGCAGGGCGCGCTCCATCCGCGAGCTGTCGGTGACGTCGGTATAGGTGATGAGCGTGTTGCCGTCGGGCAGCGGGGCGAGCGCGAAGTCGAGGACGGAGCCGTCGGGGCGCTCGAGGCGCGCCTTGAGCGCCCGGCGCCCGTCGTCGAGCGAGGTGATGGCGTATTTCAGCTCGTCCCACAGCGCGTCGTCGGGCAGGTGCTCGCGGCACATGGCGATGATGTCGTCGATATGCGGATCGTCCGCCAGGAACTCGCCGTCGAGCGACCACAGCGTCGCATAGGCCGGGTTGAACAGCTTGAGCCGCCCGTCCGTCCCGAACAGGGCGATGCCCTCATGGAGGTTGTCGAGGGTTTCGCGCTGGACGCCGATCAGCTCGTTGTAGCTGCTCTCCAGCCGGATCAGCTCGGTGATGTTCTCGTAGAGATAGGTCACGCCGCCGAAGGGATGCTGCTCGGCGACGACGCGCAGCGTGCGCCCGTCGGGCAGGTGCCACCAGTCCTCGCGCGTGTCGAGCGTGTTGTAGGCCTCCAGGAGGCGCGCCTTCCAGTCGCGGTAATTGGCCTGCTCGGGCAGGCAGCGCTGCTCGCGCAGGCGGTCGAGGATCTCGCTGTCATAGGGGTGGGTGTCGAGCCATTCCGGGTCGAGCTGCCAGAGATCGGCATAGGCCGCATTGTGGAAGCGCAGGCGCTGGTCCGGGCCGAAGATGGCGATGGCGGTGGCCAGCTTGTCGAGCGTGCTGGCATGGGCGCGGATATGGCGCTTGAGCTCCTTCTCGGAATCCTCAAGCTCGGAGACGTCGATGGCGAAGCCCGCACATCCGTCCTCGACCGGAACCTCGACGATGTCGAGCGCCTTCTTGGTGCCGCCGATCACCGTATGGTCGCGCTGCCGGCGCGGGGCATCCCCGGCGGCATCCCCGCCTGATCCCTCGACCGGCCCGAACAGCTCCGCGCCGGAGGAGAGCACCTCGTCGAGGCTCGCGGCCTCCAGCGCGGTGACATAGGCCCGGTTCGCCCAGGCGAGCCGGCCGTCGCCGAGTCGCAGCCAGACGGGCATCGGCGCGCTGTCGAGGATGGTGGCCAGCCGGTCGACCTGGCGGGCGAGCTTGCGCCGGTCGTGGGCGAGTTCGGTGAGCTCGAGGCGCTCGCCCGCAAGGGGGCGCAGGCGCAATGTGGCGAGCCCGCCGGCCGCGCGCCCGTCGGCCTCCAGAAGATCGCCCTGCGCGGTCTTGATGCCGAAATTGAACGCGGTGCCCTGTGCGCGCAGCTCCGCGAGCGCGGCCTTGAGCGTGTTCACCGATTCCGGTTCGAGCCAGCCTGGGAAATCGGCGAGCCTGTCGGGGGTGTCCGGCACGGTGCAGGTGCCGCGCATGTCGCCGGCGATGCGCTCCGGATCCTCGTCGCGCCCGCGCCAGATGAACAGGAGGTGCGGCTCCGCCGTGAGCGCGATCTCGGCCTCGTTGAGCTCGGTTTCCAGATCGCTCGCGCGCTTGCGTGCCTGGCGCAGCATGCGGGCGAGCCGCCGGGTCTCGACAAGCGCCCAGGCGAAGACGACCGCGGCGAGCAGCGCCACGGCGAAGGTCAGCGGCTCGGCGGCGATCCGCGTGGCGATGGCCTCCGCCGATGGCAGGGCGTGTGCCGGGGCAGGGGCGGCGACGAGCCACGGGGCCGTGGCGGCGAGCGCCAGGGCTGCGTGCCAACGCTTCGTCTGTGGGGCGTGTCCCGCGCCGTCCCGCATCGCTGTTCAGCCATATCCCCTTGCGGACGCACCGTCGTGGCGCCCGTGCCGGTGCGCCGCGCTCTCGCGGCGAATCACCGCCCGTCTGATCCGAGCAGGGCCATAGTAGAGGAGTTTGAGTCCCGTTTGAATCGGCCCCGGACAAGGATTGTCCGAGCGTTCCGGCAATTTGTGGCCGCTGATGTCGGCATCGTCACGATGGCGCATGGAGCCTGAGGGTCCCCGCGACCGCCTGCGAGGCGATGCGGCGGCGCTCGGCCCGGCCGGGCCGCGCCCCCTTCACCCCGTGGAGCGCCAGGATCTGGCGGTCGGCGATCAGCAGGCCGTAGAAGCAGCGATAGACCTCTGCCTCATCGGCGAATTCCACGGTGCCGTCGGCCCGGAGGCGGCGGAACAGATCGAGGAATTTCGGGGCCGACCGGTCGCGCCCGGCCTCGACAAGGATGCGGCTGAGCGTGCCCGTCGCATCGGCGAGTGCTGCCCGGTTGATCGCGAGCGAGGCCGGCGAGGTCAACAGATCGAGCAGGCGTGCGCCCGCCTCCGCCAGCGCGTCCCGCGGCGGCATCGCCCCGTCGATCCCGTCGAGCGCGGCGTTCAGCGCATCGGCCTGCCGGGCGACGAGGGCGGACAGGATCGCGGTCCGGTCGGCGAAGAGCGCGTAGAGCGTGCTCTTGGAGCATCTGGACTCGCGGGCGAGCGCCGCCGTCGTGACGGCCTCCAGACCGCCCGATGTCAGCAGGGCCAGGGCGGCGTCGAGGATGTGGTTGCGCCTGTCGTCTTCCCGGATGTCCGGCATGGCGGCGATCCTTTCGCGCCCGGGAGGCGCCGTTCGGTCTTGTCCGATTCGGTACCGTGTGGTACTCAACGTCAGTACCCAGCGGTACTCACCCAACGGTACCCACTGTCGGAGGATATGGCAATGCTCGTCCGTCTCGCCGCCCTGGCGATCGCTGTCACCCTTTTGCTGACCGGCGCGATCGCGGGGTTCTTCTATGCCTATTCCGTATCCGCGATGCCCGGTCTCGACCTGAGCGCGCCGGTTCACGCGATCCCCGCAATGCAGGGCATCAACGTGGCTGTGCGGAACCCGGTCTTCTTCGTGTCGTTCTTCGGCACGCCGGTGGCCGCCCTTGTCGCCGCCGGGCTGTGCGTCCTCGCGGGCCGGTGGCGGGCGGCGCTGTTTCTCGCCGCTGCGGGGGGTGTCTATTTCGCGGGCGCCTTCCTGCCCACCGCGCTCGTCAATGTCCCGATGAACAGGGCGCTGGCGCAGGTGACCGCGGAGACTGCGCGCGAGGCCGCGGAGATCTGGTCGGCCTATTCGCCGCGCTGGACGGCCTGGAACACACTGCGCACCGTCTTCAGCCTGGCGAGCCTCATGCTCGTCGGCCTGGCGATTCATGCCTGGGCGCGCGAGGCTGTGCGAAACGCGGCGGCCCGGCCATGAAAAACGCCCGCCGCCCGGATGGAACCGGGGCGGCGGGCGGCTGTTTCCCGCGGGCCTTGCAGCAGGCGTCAGTAGCGGTAGTAGTCCGGCTTGAAGGGGCCGTCGTGCTCCACGCCGATATAGGTGGCCTGCTCGTCCGAGAGCTCGGTGAGGTTCACGCCGAGCTTGGCGAGATGCAGCCGGGCGACCTTCTCGTCGAGATGCTTGGGCAGGACGTAGACCTTGTTCTCATAGGCCCCGCCATTGGTCCACAGCTCCATCTGCGCCAGCACCTGGTTGGTGAAGGACGCCGACATCACGAAGCTCGGGTGGCCGGTCGCGTTGCCGAGATTGACGAGACGCCCCTCCGACAGGAGGATGAGGCGGTCGCCGTCCGGCTTCTCGATCATGTCGACCTGCGGCTTGACGTTCGTCCACTTGTAGTTCCGCAAGCCGGCGACCTCGATCTCGTTGTCGAAGTGGCCGATATTGCAGACGATCGCCATGTCCTTCATCTGGCGCATGTGATCGGCGGTGATGACGTCCTTGTTGCCGGTCGCGGTCACGAAGATGTCGGCGGAGGAGACGACGTCCTCCAGCTTGCGCACCTCGTGGCCGTCCATGGCCGCCTGAAGGGCGCAGATCGGGTCGATCTCGGTGACCACGATGCGCGCGCCTGCGCCGGCGAGGGACTGGGCGGAGCCCTTGCCGACATCGCCATAGCCGCACACCACGGCGACCTTGCCGGCCATCATGACGTCGGTGGCGCGGCGGATGCCGTCGACCAGCGATTCCCGGCAGCCATAGCGGTTGTCGAACTTCGACTTCGTCACGCTGTCATTGACGTTGATCGCCGGGATGGGCAGCTCGCCCTTCTTCTGCAGCTCGTAGAGGCGGTGCACGCCCGTGGTCGTCTCCTCCGAGACGCCCTTGAGGCCGTCGCGAACGCGCGAATACCAGCCGGGGGACTTCTCGAGACGGCGCTTGATGGTGGCGAACAGCGCGGCCTCTTCCTCGTTGGAGGGGTTCTCCAGCAGCGAGGGGTCCTTCTCCGCCTTCGCGCCGTGCAGCACGATCATGGTCGCGTCGCCGCCATCGTCGAGGATCAGGTTGGCCGGCTGGCCGTCGGGCCATTCGAGGATGCGGTCGACATAGTCCCAGTATTCCTCCAGCGACTCGCCCTTGTAGGCGAAGACGGGAATGGTTTCCGCAGCGATCGCCGCGGCCGCGTGGTCCTGGGTGGAGAAGATGTTGCAGCTCGACCAACGCACCTCCGCGCCGAGCGCCACGAGCGTCTCGATCAGAACGGCGGTCTGGATGGTCATGTGCAGGCAGCCGGCGATGCGCGCGCCCTTGAGCGGCTGGGACTTGCCGAACTCCTCGCGCAGCGCCATCAGGCCGGGCATCTCCACCTCGGCCATCGCGATCTCCTTGCGGCCCCAGTCGGCCAGAGAGATGTCTTTCACCAGATAATCGGCGGGTTTGTTCATGTGATGACCTCAGCGGAACTGTTTGAAACTCAAAAATCGGACGACCCCGGAAGACGGCGTCGTCCAGGCCCATTCCCTATAGCAGGGTCGCAACGATGAGGCAATAAGGATATAAAGAAGTCTTTATGTCTATGGGCAGGCTGTGGAAAGCCGGGCCCGGGCCAGCCTCGCCGGGCGTGGACCGTGCGGGCTGTCGACGTCCCGCCGGTTCGTCCGGGACGCCCCGGCCCCGATCCGGGAGGAGCCTTGTGGCTGAGGATATGGAGGTGTGACGGCGCATCTCCCCGCCGTCCTGCGGCAGGACGCGGACAGGGCGCTCTCGCGCGATGAGGGAGGGAGGCCTTCAGTCCTCGTCGAACTTCGAGGCGACGAGGGTGTCCAGCGCGTCGATGGCGGCCTCCGCGTCGGGGCCTTCCGCGCGCACCGTGATGGTGGAGCCGGGATGGGCGGCGAGCATCATGAGGCCCATGATGGAGGTGCCGGGCACGCTCTGGCCGTCGCGCGAGACGGTGATCGCGGCGTCGAAGCCCTCCGCGCATTTCACGAACTTGGCGGAGGCGCGCGCATGCAGGCCGCGGCTGTTGCAGATGGTCAGCTCGCGCTCCAGCCGGCCGGACGCTCCCGACCCGTCCGGGACGGTATGATCCGAATCAGCCTTCACCGGAGAGAACCCTGCTTGCGATATTGATGTATTTGCGGCCGGCGTCCTGCGCCTGTTCGACCGCATCCTCCAGCGTGGTCTCGCCGCGCACGCTGGCGAGCTTGATCAGCATGGGCAGGTTGATGCCGGCGATGACCTCCACCTTGGCGTTCTGCATGACGGAGATCGCCAGGTTGGAGGGGGTGCCGCCGAACATGTCGGTCAGCAGGATGACCCCCTCGCCGTCGTCGGCGCGCGAGACGGCGGCCAGTATGTCGGCGCGGCGCTGCTCCATGTCGTCGTCCGGCCCGATGGAGATCGCCTCCATCTGCGGCTGGGGGCCGACCACATGCTCCATGGCGGAGCGGAATTCCGCGGCAAGCTGGCCGTGCGTTACCAGAACGAGACCGATCATCGATGAGGCGCCTTTTCCTTCGACTCGAAACGCAAAGCCCCCGTCAGGCAGACCATGTCCTGTCCGATCCGGACATGCCACCCTAACCCCTTGAAACCGATCGAATTCCCCATGCCATCCATGTTCCGGCCGGCAGGCGTCCGATCCGAGTCAAGGGCGCTATCATGTCGGCAAGGTGGCGCGAGCGCAACCGCGGGAAGGCTTTTGTCCTCCGCCGGGGCGCCGTGCGGGCGGAAACGGGGCGGCCCGGCGGTTCACGCCGTGCCGAAGCCCTGCCGCGCCGCGCCGGCGAAGGCGATCACGGCGGCGCGGATCACGGCGGGTGCGGAGGGCGCGCGGGCGTCGAGCGCGAGCTCGGGGATGGCGATCCCGCACAAGGTCGCCGTGCGCTGCGAGAAATCGGGAAGCCTCTCCGGAGCGGCCGTCCCGTCGAGGCGGGCGGCGCACAGCACGGGCACCTCCTCCAGATACGCGACGGAGACGATGCCGAGGCCGCGGATCTCCAGCCGGCCGGCGAGCGCATCGGGCGCGCGGGCGATGAGCCGGCCGCCGCGCGCGGCGAGCACGACCTGATCGTCGGCCACGAGCTGCGCCGTCAGCCTTTCCGGCCCGGTGCCGCGCCCGTCGGTGTCGATAAGCCGCAGCGCGAGATCGGACTTGCCGGAGCCCGGAGCGCCGAACAGCAGGACGCCGTGGCCGCCGACCGCGATGCAGGTTCCGTGGATGGACGCGCCGCCGCCCGGGCCGCTCACGAGCGTCCCCCGTCGCGCCGGGGCGCGGCGTCGGCGGCCGGTATGCGCACCACGAAGCGCGCGCCGAGCACGGGGCGCTCGCCCTCCTCGTTCGGCGGGCCCATGCGGTTCTCCGCCCAGATGCGGCCGCGATGGGCGTCCACGATCTGCTTGGAAATGCTCAGGCCCAGCCCGGAGTTCTGGCCGAAGGCACCTTCCGGCCGGTCGGTATGGAACCGGTCGAAGATCTTCTCCAGGCTCTCCGGCCGGATGCCCGGCCCCTCGTCCTCGATGCAGATCTCCACATCCGGGCCGACCCGGCGCAGCACGACCTCGACCGATCCCTCGCCGGGCGAGAAGGAGCGCGCATTGTCGACGAGATTGCGCACCACCTGGCCGAGGCGGGTGTCGTGGCCCATTACGGTGAAGGGCGCGTCGCCGGCCACGTTCCGGCGCTCGATCTCGAGACGGATCTCGGCATCGTCGGACCCGCGCGTTTCGTTCGACATGGAGACCACCGCGCCGAGCAGCTCCGACAGATCGACCGGCTCGGCCTCCGCGCGCGCGAGCTCCGCGTCGAGGCGCGAGGCATCGGAAATGTCGGTGATGAGCCGGTCGAGCCGCTTCACGTCGTCCTTCACGATCTCCACGAGGCGGGCGCGCTGCTCGTCGGTCCTGGCATGCGGCAGCGTCTCCACGGCGCTGCGCAGCGAGGTCAGCGGGTTCTTGAGCTCGTGGGCGACGTCGGCGGCGAAGGCCTCGATGGCGTCGATCCTGTTGTAGAGCGCGTTCGTCATGTCGCGCAGCGCGCCGGAGAGATGGCCGATCTCGTCGCGGCGCACGGAAAAGTCCGGGATCTCCACGCGCTTGTTGACGCCCCGGCGGACCCGTTCGGCCGCGCCCGCGAGGCGGCGGATCGGCTCCGCGATGGTGCCCGCCAGGAGCACCGACAGGAGCACGGTGACGAGGGCGGCGAACAGGAAGGTGAACAGGATGATGCGGCGCTCGCCCCTGAGCGTCTCGTCGATGTCGCCGCCCTGGGTCGACAGGACGAGCGAGCCGAGCACGGCGCGGAAACGCTGTATGGGAACGGCGACAGAGACGATGATCTCGCGCTTGTCGTTGACTCGCACCACGGAGACGGAGGCGCCGTTCAGCGAGGCGGTGACTTCGGGGAAGTCCTTGCCGTTGTCGTTGCCGTATTCCTTCTGCAGCGGATAGTCGTTGTCGAACAGCCAGTTGTTGAACTCGTGCCAGAGCCTGGCGATCGTGTTGTCCGCGCTCTCGTCCGGCGGCGGCAGGTCGAAGCGCAGGATTTCGCCGCGCCCGTAGAGATACTGGGAATCGACGATGAGGATGCCCTCGCGGTCGTAGATGCGCGCGCGCGTCTTGGTCGGCGAGATCAGGCGCCTGAGGATCTGGCCGGACCGTTCGGGATTGATCGGGAACTCGAAGCTGCGGAACTCGTCCGGGCCCTGGTCGGAAGGCTCGCCGACCTGCATTTCCAGGAGCCGGTCGGGGTCGACGATGATCGTGTCGGTATCGACGGTCGCGGATGCGGCGATGGCGCCGGCGATGATGTGGCCCTGCGTCATCAGGCTCTGGACGCGCGCGTCGATCAGGCCCTGGCGGAACTGGTTGAAATAGAGGATGCCGGAGACGAGGATGATCAGCCCGGCGATATTGAGCAGGATGATCCGGCTGGTGAGGCTGGAGGGGCTCAGGCGCGCGATCCAGCGGAAGGCGCCGCGCGCTGCCGTGCCGGGCGCGTCGCCGCCGCGCATGCGCGAGGCCTCGCTCATGCGCTCCTGCCGCTCGGTGTCAGCAACCATATGGCCCTATCCAGTACCCATTCCCGCCGTGTGACCGGCGCCGGGGGCCCTGTCCGGCCCCCATGCGCCCGCGCCCATCCTCGCGGAAAGACTGCGCAGATCGCGTTTCTACCTAACACGAAATCGCAAAGCTGCGTACTGTGGCGCAAATTCAGGGATGGCGGCCTCACGCTTCCTTGAAGCGGTAGCCGACCCCGTAGAGCGTCTCGATGGCGTCGAAACTGTCGTCGACCACCTTGAACTTCTTGCGCAGCCGCTTGATGTGGCTGTCGATGGTGCGGTCGTCGACATAGACCTGATCGTCATAGGCGGCGTCCATCAGCGCGTCGCGGCTCTTCACGACGCCGGGCCGCTGGGCGAGGGCCTGGAGGATCAGGAACTCGGTCACCGTCAGCGTCACGCTGCCGCCGTCCCATGTGCAGGAATGGCGCTCCGGATCCATCACCAGCTTGCCGCGCTCGATCTTCTTGGCGCCGGAATCCGGGGCGGCGGCCGTGTCGCGCGGCTGGGCCCGGCGCAGGACCGCCTTGACCCGCTCGATGAGGAGCCGCTGGGAGAAGGGTTTGCGGATATAGTCGTCCGCGCCCATCTTGAGCCCGAACAGCTCGTCGATCTCGTCGTCCTTGGAGGTCAGGAAGATCACCGGCAGGTCGGATTGCTGGCGCAGCCGGCGCAAGAGCTCCATACCGTCCATGCGCGGCATCTTGATATCGAAAATGGCGACGTCGGGCGGTGTCTCCTCCAGGCCCTTGAGGGCGGAGACGCCGTCGGCATAGGTCTGGATCTGGTAGCCTTCCGCCTCCAGCGCCATGCTCACGGAGGTGAGGATGTGCCTGTCGTCGTCCACTAGTGCGATTGTCGGCATCTTTTTGCCCATTATCTTGAAATCCTGCCCGGCGCTTTAAAGAGTTAACTGGGGCAAAATGTGGCAAGGCATAGTACTGCCTGCGCCCCGTCGCGACCAATATAATCTGCCAGCCCGCCTCCGTGCCGTTCCCGGAGGGCCCGCCGTCGGCGTTAACCGTTTAATGGCCACATTCTCCCATTATGACGGAAATCCTGCAAAGCGGCAGGGTGGCCGCGTCCGGGCGCGGCACACGGTTTGGGCCCGGAAGTAGCGATTTTGAGGCTCGCACGATCATGACTGCTGAACCGACGAGACAGATCCCGCAGGAAGAAGAGGGCGCAGCCCTGTCGCCGGGCGAGGAGGCCCGCCGGCTCATCCGTCAGGCGGACACGGTGTCGCTTGGAACGCTCGACAGGGCGAGCGGCGCACCCTTCGTGTCGCTGGCGACCGTGGCGACGGACCCGTCCGGCGCACCGCTCTTCATGCTGTCGTCGCTCGCCTGGCACACCCGCAATCTCACGACCGATCCGCGCGCGTCCGTGCTGGTCGACGCGACGACCCACGACGGCGACGCCCTTGAGGGCGCACGGCTGACGCTTCTCGGCCGCATCGAGACGGTGGCGGAGGACGAGGCGGTCAAGCGCCGCTTCCTGGCGCGCCATCCGCTCTCGCGGCGCTATGCCCAGTTCAGCGATTTCTCCATCTTCCGGCTGATTCCGGAATTCGGCCATCTGGTCGCCGGGTTCGGCCGCATCCAGACGATCAATGCCGACGAGATCATCCTGCCGGAGGAGCGCTGCGCCGCGCTCGCGGAGGCGGAGGAGGACATTGTCGGACACATGAACGAGGACCACAGCGACGCCGTGGCGCTCTATGCGACGCGGCTTCTCGGTGCGCCGAAGGGCGACTGGCGGATGAGCGCCTGCGATCCCGACGGCTGCGACCTGACCGACGGGCACACCGTTCTCAGGCTCGACCTGCCGGAGCCGGTCGAGACGGCGGACGAGATGCGCGAGGCGCTCGTGGCGCTCGTCAAGAAGGCGCGCGCGCTGCCCGGACAGGGCGCCGCCTGAAAAACCGGGCCGGGGAGGCACGGCCGGGGGAGGCCTGCGCGTCATGGTGCCGCATTCTCCACATTTTCCGGCCCGCCTCCTGTTGTTTGCCCCCGCGGCTTTGCCTAAGCTTGCCCGATCCGCGCCCGCAAGGCCCGTACCGAAGGGCCCTCGTCTCGCGTCTGGCGCGGCGGAGGAACGGCGATCGAACCAGGCTGCCCCGAACGCAGCAGCGGTCGCGCAATGGAGCGGCCGTTCTCAATCGGCCGGAATTGCAAGGAGTGGGGTGTGAAACAGAGTGGACGGTACAACCGCGCCATCGGCGTGGACGCGACGGGTCTCAGGAATCTCGACACGGTTCACTGGAACTATTCGACCTCGCGGCTGTACGAGGAAGCGGTGGGCCGCGGCGAGGCGAAGGTCGCGCTCAACGGGGCGGCGGTGGTCACCACCGGCCAGCACACCGGCCGTTCGGCGAAGGACAAGTACATCGTCCGCGACGAGGCGACCGCCGGCACGATCTGGTGGGACAACAACCAACCCCTCTCGCTCGACCAGTTCAACCGTCTTCTTGAGGACTTCCTCGCCCATGCGGAGGGCGGCGAGCTGTTCGTCCAGGATCTCTATGGCGGCGCCGACCGGGCCCATCGCCTGCCCGTGCGGGTGTTCTGCGAATATGCCTGGCACGCGCTGTTCATCCGCCATCTGCTGATCGAGCCGGAGCTCGCCGATCTCGACGGCTTCGCGCCGCAGCTCACCATCATCGACCTGCCGGGCTTCCGGGCCGATCCCGAGCGCCACGGCATACGGTCGGAAACGGTGATCGCCTGCGATTTCTCGCGCGGGCTGGTGCTGATCGGCGGCACGTCCTATGCCGGCGAGATCAAGAAATCGGTCTTCTCCGTCCTCAACTACATCCTGCCCGAGCGCGGCGTGATGCCCATGCACTGCTCCGCCAATGTCGGCGAGGCGGGCGACACGGCGATCTTCTTCGGCCTGTCGGGCACCGGCAAGACCACCCTGTCGGCCGATGCCAGCCGCACCCTCATCGGCGACGACGAGCATGGCTGGTCGGAGAACGGTGTCTTCAACTTCGAGGGCGGCTGCTATGCCAAGGCGATCCGGCTGTCGGCGGAGGCCGAGCCGGAGATCTACAGCGCGACCCAGCGCTGGGGCACGGTGCTCGAGAACGTCGTCATGGATGAGGAGACCCGCGCGCTCGACTTCGACGACGGCACGCTGACGGAGAATACCCGCGCGGCCTATCCGCTTGCCTACATTCCCAATGCCAGCGAGACCGGGACCGCCGGCCATCCGCGCAACATCATCATGCTGACGGCGGACGCCTTCGGCGTGCTGCCGCCCATCGCGCGGCTCACCCCGAGCCAGGCCATGTACCACTTCCTGTCCGGCTACACCGCCAAGGTCGCGGGCACCGAGAAGGGGGTGACGGAGCCCGAGGCGACGTTCTCCACCTGCTTCGGCGCGCCGTTCATGCCGCGCCATCCCAGCGAATACGGCAACCTGCTGCGCGAGCTGATCGCGCGGCACGGCGTGACCTGCTGGCTGGTCAACACGGGCTGGACCGGCGGCAAGTACGGCGTCGGCGAGCGCATGCCCATCGCGGTGACGCGCGGGCTGCTCAATGCCGCGCTCGACGGCAGCCTGAACGGTGCGGAGTTCCGCAAGGATCCCTGTTTCGGCTTCGACGTGCCGGTCTCCGTGCCGGGTATCGACGCGGCGGTCCTGACTCCGCGCGAGACCTGGGCCGACAAGGGCGCATACGATGCCCAGGCGCAGGCGCTCGTCCAGATGTTCATCGACAATTTCGAGCGGTTCGAGGCCCATGTCGATCCGGAGGTGCGCGCCGCAGCCCCGGCGCTGCGCCAGGCTGCGGAATAGCGCGCCCCGTCCCCGCGGGCGGCCGTGTCCATGATGGGGGGCGAGCCGGCCCGCGGTGCCGTGGCGGCGGGGCATGCGCTCACCGCGCAGGCCGCGGGCGACGTCCTGCGGGCGGGCGGCAACGCCTTCGACGCCGCCATTGCCGGGCTCTGGATGGCCTGCGTCGCCGAGCCGGTGCTTGCCTCGCCGGGCGGGGGCGGCTTCCTCATGGCGCGCGAGGCCGCGTCGGGCGAGACGGTCCTCCACGATTTCTTCGTGCGCACGCCGCTTGCCCGCCGCGATGACGGTGCTGCCGACTTCCACGAGATCCACGCCGATTTCGGCCCCGCCAGCCAGGCCTTTCACATCGGCCGCGCGGCGAGCGCGACGCCGGGCTTCGTGCCGGGCCTGTTCGCGGTGCACGCCGCCCATGCCACCCGGCCCATGGCGGAGCTCGCGGCCCCTGCGGCGTCCAGGGCGCGCGAGGGCGTGGAGGTCACGGCCTTCCAGGCCTATCTCGCCGCCGTCGTCGGGCCGATCCTGACGGCGAGCGAGGGCGCGCGGGCGCTCTTCGCGCCCGATGGCCGCCTGCCGCGGGCCGGCGACGTCATGCACAATCCGACCCTTGCCGACATGCTGGACGAGATCGGACAGGCGGGGCTGAAGGCATACCGCGCGAAAGGCTTCGCCGCGCGCCTCCTGGACGGGCAGGGGGCCCACGGCCATCTGCGCGCGGAGGATCTGGCGGATTATCGGGTGGAGCGGCGCGCGCCGCTCGAGGTGCCGCTCGGTCCGGCGCGGATCGCGCTCAACCCGCCGCCATCGGCCGGCGGCGCCTTCATCGCGCACGCCCTGTCGGTCTATGCGCACGCGCCGGGCCGCAGCGCGGAACGCTTCGCCGCCGCGCTCGCCCGAAGCGACGAGGCCCGCCGCGCGGCGGGCGGCGACCCCGTTGCGCTCCTCGCCGATGCGGGGCTCGCGCTCCCGGCCGGCGGCGCGGCGAAGGGGCCGCCCGCCACCCGGGGCACGACCCATATCAGCGTCATCGACGCGGCGGGCAACGCGGTGGCCGCGACCGTCTCCAACGGCGAGGGCAACGGCCATGTGCCCGGCGGGCTCGGCTTCATGCTCAACAACATGCTGGGCGAGGCCGACCTTGCCCCGGACGGGCTCGGCGCGTGGCCGCCCGGTATCCGCCCCGCCTCCATGATGTGCCCTGCCATCGCGGAGAAGGATGGCGCGCTCTTCGCGCTCGGCTCCGGCGGGTCGAGCCGCATCCGCTCCGCGCTCTTCGTCGTCCTCGCCCGCCTGCTCGCCAAGGGCTATGCGCCGGATGCCGCCGTGCGCGCGCCACGGCTCCATGTCGAGGACGGCCATCTCGATTTCGAGGACTTCTTCAAGCCGGGCGGCGGCGGCGCGCTCGCCGAGCGGTTCCCCGCGCGCCGGGCCTGGGGCGAGCCCAACATGTTCTTCGGCGGCGCCCATGTGGTGAAGCGCCATGGCGACGGCCGGTTCGAGGCGATGGGCGACCCGCGCCGGGACGGCGTGGCGCTGGTGGTGGACTGAGCGCGGCGCTCTGCGGCGTGCCGCCGCTTGACGGGCTGTCGGGCCGGTGCCATCTTGCCGTTCGAATTTCGGAATTTAAGTTCGCACTGCGAACCACGAAACAGGCAAGTCGCTCCGGCGCGTCCGGAGCGATCGTCCTGCAACCGGCTCGGCCCGCCCCCCGCGAGGGGCGCTCCAGGGAGGCTCGAATACCATGCGCGACGCTTTCATCTGCGACTATGTCCGCACGCCCATAGGCCGCTATGGCGGTGCGCTGTCGGGGGTGCGCGCGGACGATCTGGCCGCCCTGCCGATCCGAACGCTCATGGAGCGCAACGCGGATGCCGACTGGTCGGCGGTGGACGAGGTCTATATGGGCTGCGCCAACCAGGCGGGCGAGGACAATCGCAATGTGGCGCGCATGGCGCTCCTGCTCGCCGGCCTGCCGGACTGCGTTCCCGGCGTGACGCTCAACCGGCTCTGCGCGTCGGGGCTGGAGGCGGTGGGCCAGGCCGCCCGCGCGGTGAAGACCGGCGAGGCGGAGCTTGCCATTGCCGGCGGCGTGGAAAGCATGTCGCGCGCGCCCTTCGTCATGGGCAAGGCGCAGACGGCCTTCTCGCGCTCCGCGGAGATCTTCGACACGACCATCGGCTGGCGCTTCGTGAACCCGGTGCTGAAGGCGCAATACGGCATCGACTCCATGCCGGAGACGGGCGAGAACGTGGCGGAGGACTTCCAGATCTCGCGCGAGGATCAGGACGCCTTCGCCCTGCGCAGCCAGGAGCGCGCGGCGGCCGCGCAGGCCCGCGGCTTCTTCGCCGCCGAGAGCGTCGCCGTGGAGGCGCCGGCCGGGCGCCGCAAGACCGTCACGGTCGACACGGACGAGCATCCCCGCGCCGGCACGACCATGGAGGATCTCGCCAGGCTCAAGACGCCGTTCCGCGACCCCGGTACGGTCACGGCGGGCAACGCCTCGGGCGTCAATGACGGCGCCGCCGCCATGATCGTCGCCTCCGAGGCGGCGGTCCGCGCCCACGGGCTCACGCCGCGCGCGCGCATCCTCGGCATGGCCTCGGCGGGTGTCGCGCCGCGCATCATGGGCATCGGCCCGGTTCCCGCCGTCGGCAAGCTGCTCGACCGGCTTGGGCTGAAGATCGCCGATATCGACGCCATGGAGCTCAACGAGGCCTTCGCCAGCCAGTCCATCGCCTGCCTGCGCCAGCTCGGCCTGCCGGAGGATGCCGACCACGTCAATCCGAATGGCGGCGCCATCGCGCTCGGCCACCCGCTCGGCATGTCGGGTGCGCGGCTCGCCCTGACGCTGACCCACCACCTGACCGAGACCGGCGGCAAGCGCGGCATCGCCACCATGTGCGTCGGCGTCGGCCAGGGCGCGGCGATGGCGGTCGAGCGGGTCTGACCGGAGGACCGCCCGGGCGGCGGGGCGCCCCCGCTCACACGTTCAAGAGCAGGAACTCGCGTTCCCAGGAGCTGATGACCGTGCGGTATTGCTGCATCTCGTAGTCCTTCACCTCCTGATAGGCGGAGACGAAGCGCTCGCCGAATACCTGTTTCAGGGGCTTGGTGTAGTTGAGCTTCGACAGGGCGTCGGCGAGATGGGTCGGCAGCGTGTGGGCGTAGCGATAGGCGCTGCCCTCCACGGGCGGGGTCGGCTCCAGCTTCTCCACCATGCCGAGATAGCCGCAGGCGAGCGAGGCGGCGATGGCGAGATAGGGATTGGCGTCGGCGCCGGGAACGCGGTTCTCCACCCGCCGGTTCTGCGGGTCGGAGGTGGGCACGCGGAAGGAGACGGTTCGGTTGTCGACGCCCCAGTGCACGTTGGTGGGCGCGTCGGCATAGGGAACGAGCCGGCGGTAGGAGTTCACATTGGGCGCGCAGAACGGCATGGCCGCGCCGAGATAGCGCTGCAGCCCGCCGAGATGGTTCAGGAGCAGCTTGGAATCGCGCCCCGACTTCGTGGTGAACAGGTTGCGGCCCGTCTGTGTATCGACGACGGACTGGTGGAGGTGCATGGACGAGCCCGGCTCGTTCTCGTGCGGCTTGGCCATGAAGGTCGCGTACATGTCGTGCTTGAACGCGGCCTGGCGCACGGTGCGCTTGAACAGGAACATCTGGTCGGCGAGCGCCAGCGGGTCGCCGTGATTGAAGTTGATCTCAAGCTGCGCCGGCCCGTTCTCGTGCGACAGCGTGTCGATATCGATCTCCTGGACCTCGCACCAGTCGTAGATGTCCTCCACGATGGGATCGAACTCGTTGGCCGCGTCGATGCCATAGGCCTGTCCGCCCGCCTCCTGGCGTCCGGACCGGCCGATGGGCGGCTCCAGCGGATAGTCCGGATCGAGGTTCTTCTTGATGAGGTAGAACTCGATCTCCGGGGCCACGACCGGCGTCCAGCCACGCTTGGCGTAGAGCTCCAGGACCCGCTTGAGGACGTGGCGCGGGGCGATGTCGACGGGCTTGTCGTCGATATAGAAGCAGTCGCACACGACCTCCGCCGTCGGCTCCTCGTACCACGGCACCCGCCGCATGGTGTCGGGATCGGGGCGCAGATAGACGTCGATGGAGGCCGGGTTGAGGGTGTTGGTCTCCCACACATAGCGCCCGGTGACGGTGAGCCCGAACATGTCCTCCGGCAGGCGCAGACCGCGGCTGTGCGCGCCCTTGAGGAACTTGCCGGCCGGCAGGATCTTGCCGCGCGGCGTTCCGGCCATGTCGGCGAGAAGGCACTCCACCTCGTCGATGGCGTGCGTGGCGAACCACTCGTCGTAATCAAGAGAAGCCATGGATGGATGCTCGTTGTCCGGGACCCTGACGCTGGCGGTTTGGCCGGCCCGGTCGGGCCGGCCGGCGGAGGCAGGATACGACGGTCCCTTGACGAAATAAAACCCCAAAGAAACAATGCCTTCCCAACGGGACTGGCCCCGGGGCCGCCGTCGGATCCTCAAATTCGAGTTCATTCATGCACAAACACGTTCCCGGCCTTTCCGAAGCCGACGCCTTTCTGAACGCCCATTCCGACGTCGTCGCCGTCGACATGCTGCTGCCCGACATGAACGGCATCCTGCGCGGCAAGCAGCTCGGCCGGGACTATGTCCACAAGCTCTATGACGAGGGCGTGCGCCTGCCGGGATCCAACTATCTGCTCGACTGGACGGGCCAGAACGTCACCACACTCGACTACGGCACCTCCGACGGCGATCCGGACTATTTCTGCTTCGCCGTGCCGGAGACGCTGAAGCCCGTGCCGTGGGGCGCGCGCCCCACGGGCCAGGTGCTCGCCTCCATGTATCACGAGGACGGCACGCCGTTCTTCGCCGATCCGCGCAACGTGCTCCAGCGCGCGCTCAAGCCGCTGACCGACATGGGGCTCACGCCGGTCATCGCGATCGAATACGAGTTCTACCTGATCGACCGGGAGGCGGCCGCGCGCGGCGTCGTCCAGCCGGCCATCGGCCCGCGCTCGCAGTTCCGCCCGGCCCAGACCAATGTCTACGGGCTCGACGACCTCTACGATTTCGAGGACGTCCTGTCGGCGATCCACGAGGCCTGCGACATCCAGAGGCTGCCGGCGGAGACCTTCGTCGCGGAATATGCGCCGGGGCAGTTCGAGATCAATCTCCACCATGTCGACTCCGCGCTCCTGGCGTGCGACCAGGCGATCCTTCTGGAGCGCTGCATCAAGCAGGTGGCCCGCCGCCACGACATGATCGCGACCTTCATGGCCAAGCCCTTCGCGGAGAGCGCGGGCTCCGGCCTCCATGTCCATGTGAGCCTTCTCGACCGGCACGGCAACAATGTGCTCGCCGGGCCGTTCGACGAGCGGCTCAACCGCCCGGTCGGCGACATGCTGCGCCATGCCATTGGCGGGCTCGTCGCCACCATGCCGGAGGCCATGGCGATCTTCGCGCCGAACGCCAATTCCTACCGCCGGCTGAAGCCCGGCACCTATGCGCCGGTCAAGGCCAACTGGGGCGGCGACAACCGCACCGTCTCCCTGCGCATCCCCGGCTCCGACGAGCGCTCGGTGCGCGTGGAGCACCGCGTGGCCGGCGCCGACGCCAATCCCTATCTGGTGGTCGCGGCGGTCCTTGCCGGCATGCATCACGGCATCGTCAACGAGATCGAGCCGCACGACCCCGTCGTCGGCGACGGCTACGAGCAGGACGCGCCGGACCTGCCGATCCGCTGGCCGGTGGCGCTGGAGCGCTTCACGGAGGGCACGGTGCTCGGGCGCTATTTCGGCGAGGACTATGTCCGCGCCTTCGCCACGGCGCGCCAGTTCGAGTGCGACAATTTCCACTACCAGATCCAGCCGCTGGACTATCAGTGGTATCTGAGGACGGCATGAGCGCGGTGAACGGGGACAGCGAGGCGCCGTCCTACTACCTCGCCTCGGCCAACCGCTATGTGGAGCATCCGGTGCTTCGCGGCGAGCTGCGGGCGGATGTCTGCGTGGTCGGTGCCGGCTTCACCGGCCTGTCGGCGGCGCTCGAACTCGCCGAGCGCGGCTACAGGGTCGTCGTCGTGGAGGCGGAGACGGTCGGCTGGGGCGCCTCGGGGCGCAATGGCGGGCAGATCTGCACGGGCTTCTCCTCCGGCATGGAGCCGATCGAGGCCCAGCTCGGCCCCGACGATGCGCGCAAGTGCTTCGAGATCGCGGAGGAGGGCAAGGCGATCATCGCCGAGCGGATCGCCCGGCACGCCATCGCCTGCGATCTCAAATGGGGCTATCTCCATGTCGCGGCCAAGCCGGGCGCCATGGCTGATCTCTCCGGCATGCGCGACAGCCTGCAGCGCTATGGCTGCGAGACGGAGCTGCTCGACCGCGAGTCCTTGCGCGACCGGCTCGGCACGGACCGCTATCACGGCGCCCTCCACGAGGCGGGGGCGGGGCATTTCCACCCGCTGAACTACTGTCTCGGCATGGCCGACGCCGCGATCGCCGCCGGCGTGGAGATCTACGAGCATTCGCGTGCGACGCGCATCGAGAGCGGGCCGGACCCGGTCGTCCACACCGGCGAGGGGCTCGTGCGGGCGCGCTTCGTCGTGGTGGCGGGCAACGCCTATCTCGGGCGCACGGTGAAGCCGCTCCAGGCGCGGATCATGCCCGTGGGAAGCTTCCTGGTGGCCACCGAGCCGCTGGGCGAGGAGCGTGCGCGCGCGCTCATCCGCGACGACGAGGCGGTGGCGGACACCAATTACGTGCTCGACTATTTCCGCCTGTCCGGCGACCGGCGCATGATCTTCGGCGGCGGGTGCACCTATTCCGGCGTGATCCCGGACGATATCGCCGCGCGCATGGGCTGGCGGATGACGCGCATCTTCCCCGGGCTCGCCGATGCCCGGATCGACTATGCCTGGGGTGGGTTCATCGGCATCACCGTCAACCGCATTCCCGATCTCGGTACGGTCGGGGGGACGGTGTTCTATGCGCAGGGCTTCTCAGGGCAGGGGGTGACGCTCGGCAATATCTGCGGGCGATTGATGGCGGAGGCCGTTGCCGGCCAGGCCGAGCGGTTCGACCTCATGGCCCGGTTCCGGCACCAGCCCTTCCCCGGGGGCCCCGTGCGCACGCCGCTCCTGGTGCTCGCCATGGCGTGGTACCGCCTGCGCGACATGCTGGGCTAGGGCCCCCTGCGCCGAGACGCTTGCCCCGGATGGCCGGTTTGTGTTTCTTAGCAGTCATGGCACACTGAAACGCTGGGGAGCGAGCGCTCACCTATGACGGGCCCGACGCCATGAAGGCCGGGCCGTCCATCGGGGTATTCATGGACAGTATCCGTATTCGCGGCGGCAACCGCCTCAATGGCGAAATCCACATTTCCGGCGCCAAGAACGCCGCACTGCCATTGATGATCGCCGGTCTCCTGACCGACGACACACTCACCTTGCGCAACGTGCCGCGGCTGGCGGACGTGGCGCTGCTCATGCGCATCCTCGGCAATCACGGCGTGGATATCGGCGTGGACGGCAAGCGCATGGGCGTCAACGGCATCGCCGGCGACACGCTCCACATCACCGCGCGCACCATCGTCGACACGACGGCGCCTTACGATTTCGTGTCGCGCATGCGGGCGAGCTTCTGGGTGCTGGGCCCGCTGCTTGCGCGCTGCGGGGAGGCGAAGGTCTCCATGCCCGGCGGCTGCGCCATCGGCACGCGGCCCGTCGACCTCCACCTGCTTGCCATGGAACGGCTCGGCGCGGAGATCGAGATCGACGGCGGCTATGTGATCGCGCGCGCGCCGAAGGGGCTGACCGGCAACCGCATCACCTTCCCGAAGGTGTCCGTCGGCGCGACGCACAATGCGCTCATGGCCGCTGTGCTCGCCCGCGGCCAGACGGAGATCGAGAATGCCGCGCAGGAGCCGGAAGTGACCGACCTCGCCGAATGCCTCGTCAAGATGGGCGCGCGGATCGAGGGCATCGGCACCTCCACGCTCAACATCTCCGGCGTGCCCCGGCTTCACAGCGCGACCCACGAGGTGCTGCCCGACCGGATCGAGACGGGCACCTATGCCATGGCGGTCGCCATGACCGGCGGCGAGGTGGATCTCATCGGCGCGCGCGGCGACCTGCTCGATGCCGTAATCGACGTGCTCGGCGCGGCGGGCGTCGCGGTGAAGCAGACCAATCAGGGGCTTAAGGTGTCGCGCAACGGCGCGGCGCTCGCCCCCGTCGAGGTCGAGACACAGCCCTATCCGGGCTTCCCGACCGACCTCCAGGCCCAGCTCATGGCACTGATGACGCGGGCGGAGGGCACCTCGACCATCACCGAGACGATCTTCGAGAACCGGTTCATGCATGTCCAGGAGCTCGTGCGCCTCGGGGCGGAGATCTCGCTCAATGGCGATACCGCCACGGTGCACGGCGTGGAGACCCTGCGCGGGGCGGAGGTCATGGCGACGGATCTGCGTGCGTCCGTGTCGCTCGCCATTGCCGGGCTGATGGCGGAGGGCGAGACGGTGATCCACCGGGTCTACCATCTCGACCGCGGTTTCGAGCGCCTGGAGAAGAAGCTCGGCGATTGCGGTGCCGATATCGAGCGGCTGAGCGCCTGACCGGAAGAGATTCCCTCGGGCATTGTCACCGCCGCGCACTGCCGTTATGTCATGACAGGAAACAGGCGGCACAAGCGGTCGGGTGATCGGCAATGGATCTGCTCAAGCTCAGCGCGTTCGACGAGGACGACCTGAAGGTCATTTCCGCGCATATGCAGGACGCGGTCTTGCGGGTCGGCGATATCCGCTATCTGCCGGGCGAACGGCGGCTTGCGCTCGTCGCCAACCGGTTCGACTGGGAGAGCGGGCTGCGCGGCGGGGAGGGCCCCGCGTTCCAGCGCCGCCGCGCCGGGCTGCATTTCGACCATGTCTTCTCCGCGCGCTCGCAGAATATCCGCCAGGGCGCCGACGACGCGGTGCTGTCGCTGCTGTCCATCGCCTTCGCCCCCGGCGAGGCGCCGTCGGGCGAGATCACGCTCACCTTTTCCGGCGGCGGGACGTTGTGGCTCGACGTGGAGTGCATCGAGGCGCATATGGCGGATCTGGGCCCCGTCTGGGAGACGGGCCGGAAGCCGGAACACGATCTGACGGACAGGGACTGAGCCGCCCACGGCGTCCCGCGAAGAGGATTTCGAGTATGGCCGAGCGCCTCGACATGCGGCAGGCGGACTTCGATGCGCGGTTTGCCGCGCTGCTCACCGCAAAGCGCGAGGTCGCGCAGGATGTCGACGCGGCGGTGGCGGAGATCGTCGCCGATGTGTGCGCGCGCGGCGATGATGCGCTCATCGACTATACGCGCCGCTTCGACCGCCACGAGGTCACCGCGGACGGCCTCGCGGTCACGCCTAAGGAGATCGACGCGGCGGTGGCGTCGTGCGACGCGGCGCTGCTCGACGCGCTGACGCTCGCCGCCGAACGGATCGAGGCCTATCACGGCCGCCAGAGGCCGGAGGACGGTCGCGTCATCGACAAGAGCGGCGTGGAGACGGGCCATCGCTGGACGGCGGTGGACGCCGCCGGCCTCTATGTGCCCGGCGGCACGGCGGCCTATCCCTCCTCCGTCCTCATGAACGCGATCCCGGCGAAGGTCGCCGGCGTGGAGCGCCTCGTCATCGCCGTACCCGCGCCCGACGGCATGCTCAACCCCCATGTGCTCGTGGCCGCCCGCATTGCCGGGGTCGACGAGATCTACCGTGTGGGCGGCGCACAGGCCATCGCCGCGCTCGCCCATGGCACGCGGACCATCGCGCCCGTCGCCAAGATCGTGGGGCCGGGCAACGCCTATGTGGCCGCCGCCAAGCGCCGGGTCTTCGGCACGGTCGGCATCGACATGATCGCCGGGCCGTCGGAGGTGCTGGTCCTCGCCGACGGCGCGAACGATCCCTCGTGGATCGCCGCCGACCTGCTGGCGCAGGCCGAGCACGACGCCTCCGCCCAGTCGATCCTGATCACCGACGATGCGGACTTCGCCGACGCGGTGGAGCGCGCGGTGGCGAGCCAGCTTGAGACCCTGCCGCGCGCGGAAATCGCGGGCGCGAGCTGGCGCGACTACGGCGCGGTGATCGTCGCGCCGGCGCTCGGCGATGCTATCGGCCTCGTCGACCGGCTGGCGCCGGAGCATCTGGAGATCGCCGCGCGCGATGCCGAAACGCTTGCCGCGGGCGTGCGCAATGCCGGCGCGATCTTCCTCGGCGCCTATACGCCGGAGGCGGTGGGCGATTATGTGGGCGGGCCGAACCATGTGCTGCCGACCGCACGGAGCGCGCGCTTCGCCTCCGGGCTCAACGTGCTCGACTTCATGAAGCGCACCTCGATTCTGAGATGCGACGCGGCCGCGCTCGGCGAGATCGGCGGGGCGGCGATCACGCTCGCCCGTGCGGAGGGGCTGGAGGCCCATGCCCGCTCGGTCGGCATCAGGATCAACACGGCCTGACAGGGACGGGACCCCGGGGACCATGACCGGACAAGACGCCACCACGGACCGTCTGGCCGACGTCACCCTCGACGAGGCGAGCCTGTCTGCGGCCTCCGCCGATGTGGAGCACGAGCGCCGGGTCGCGATCTACGACCTTCTGGAACAGAACCATTTCCGGGTCGACGGCTGCGACAACGGCCCCTACCGGCTGCATCTGGCGATCATGGAGAAGCGGCTGGTCTTCGACATCGCCGACCGCGAGGAGAACCGCTGCGCGGTCATCGGCCTGTCGCTGTCGCCCTTCCGGCGGATCGTGAAGGATTATTTCCTGATCTGCGAAAGTTACTATCAGGCGATCCGCACCGCCACGCCGAGCCAGATCGAGGCCATCGACATGGGCCGGCGCGGGCTGCACAACGAGGGCAGCGAGCTGCTGAAGGAGCGGCTCAGGGGCAAGGTCGAGGTCGATTTCGACACCGCGCGAAGACTGTTCACGCTCGTCTGCGTCCTGCACTGGCGAGGCTGAGCCCCGGACATGGCAAGTGAGCTTCCAGCGGCGGTCCTGTTTGCCTGCGGCCACAATGCGGTGCGTTCGCCCATGGCCGGGGGCCTCATGCGCCATTTCTTCGGGCACAAGGTGTTCGTGGCCTCCTGCGGCGTCCACACCGGCGAGCTCGACCCCTTCGCGGTCGCGGTGATGGACGAGCTCGGCATCGACATCTCCGGCCACAGCCCGACGAGCTTCGAGGATCTGGAGGACACGCTGTTCGACCTCATCGTCTCGCTGACGCCGGAGGCCCATCACGCGGCGCTCGAGCTCACGCGGACGCAGGCGGTGGCGGTGGAGTACTGGCCTACGCTCGACCCCACGCTGATCGCCGGCAACCGCGAGCAGCGGCTGCAGGCCTATCGCGAGGTGCGCGACGGGCTGATGCGGCACATCCAGGACCGCTTCGGCATGCCGGCGGCGCCGGTGGTGTAGGCGCTTGCCGGTTGCCCTCACGGCAGGCTGCACCGGCCCACTCCCCCACCCGGCCACCCATAACGGTAGGATCCCGTGGGTGGCCGGGTGGGGGAGTGGACCGGTGCCGTTTCAAACGCGAAGACTCATGGGAGCTCAGCCGGTGCCGTTCCAAGCGCGGAGGCTCGGGGGAGCCCGGCCGGTGCCGCTGCGGACGCGGAAACCTGTGGGGAAAGCGGCCAGCGCCGGCGCGAAGGCGAAAAGCTGCACCTTATTGTGTCCCGGTGCTTGATTTTACGGCGGAACAGGCACATCTTCTCGCCTTGCCGCTCAAGACATGCAAGGTAGGAGGGTATGGCGAAAGAGGAACTTCTTGAATTCGAGGGAACCGTGACGGAGCTGTTGCCCAATGCCATGTTCCGGGTGACGCTCGATAACGACCATGTGGTGATCGCCCATACGGCGGGCAAGATGCGGAAGAACAGGATCCGCGTGCTTGCGGGCGATCGTGTGCTTGTGGAGATGACCCCCTACGATCTCACCAAGGGGCGCATCACCTACCGGTTCAAATAGCCGTCTTCGAAGACCATCGGATCATCGCCCCGGGCCGCTCATGACGGACGATCAGGTCAAGCTCGTACTGGCGAGCGCATCGCCGCGCCGTCTGGCTCTGCTCGAGCAGGCCGACATCACGCCGGATCTGCTCTACCCCGTCGATATCGACGAGGCGCCGCGCCGGCGCGAGGCGCCGCGCACCCTGGCCTCGCGGCTTGCGGTGGAGAAGGCGGAGACCGCGTCGAAGGCGACCGCCGTGCGCCATCTGGGCGACCGCGTCTTCGTCGTGGCCGCCGACACGGTGGTGGCCATCGGGCGGCGGATCATGCCGAAGCCGGAGGACGAGACGGTCGCGCGCGAGACCCTGAAGGCGCTGTCGGGCCGGGCCCACCGCGTCTATACGGGCGTGTGCGTGATCACGCCGCGCGGGGCTCGCCGGCGGCGGGTCGTGGAGACCAAGGTGCGCATGAAGCGCCTGTCGCGCGACGATATCGACAGCTATATCGCGTCCGGAGAATGGCGCGACAAGGCTGGCGGATACGCCATCCAGGGGCGCGGCGAGGTGTTCGTGCGCGCCGTCAACGGCTCCTATTCGAACGTTGTCGGTCTGCCGCTCTACGAGACCGTCTCGCTGCTCCAGGGCACAGGCTTTCCCGTCTACATGAAGTGGGTGAGCCCAGGCGAGTAGGCGGGGCGCCTGTGGCGCGCCCCGGCCGGCTTTAAGGGACCTGTTTGGATATGGCCGGACATCGCAAGAAACCGGAGACGCCGGAGGCCGGCGGCGCGAAGCCCGTCAGGCTGCGTCCGCGCCGGCCCTGTCCGATCTGCGGCCAGCCCTCCGCGCAAGGCTATCATCCGTTCTGCTCGGCGCGCTGCGCCGATATCGACCTGCACCGCTGGCTCGGCGGGCGCTACCGGATCGAGACCGACGAGCCGGCGGGGCCGGAGGAGGACGAGCGGTGAGGGCGGTTGCGGGCGGCCGGTACGGCCTGCCGGACGGGAATGACAAGAACCTTGCGCAACTGTCTGGACAGGGTCGGGCTGATCTCCTATAACCCCGTCCGGTCCTGTCGCTCCGACTCGCCCCTCGGGGCCGGTGTCGGGACGAGAACACAAGCGGACCTTTCCGGACATGCGCCGGGCCCAGGTAGCTCAGTTGGTAGAGCACGTGACTGAAAATCACGGTGTCGGTGGTTCGATTCCGCCCCTGGGCACCACTTTTTTCAAACACTTAGCGGAAATCGCCACTGCTGAAAAAGGGTTCGGGTAACTCTCGGGGTAACGTTCTGCCTGCTGGATTAGCGCTTCTGTTCCGACGCGAGGCGACATGATCGCGTACCACGCCAAAGAAACGGAAGATGGACCCACACGCGCCCACCCTTGGAATTTCGTCCAGGGAGATTTGACACACGCGTATGTGGACTTCAAAGCGTCACCGCATCTCATCAGAAGCAGCATCGAGGATCTGCGCCCTTATCAGGGGCGCTCGTTTGCTGAGACGTTTTTCAAGCTGATTGAGTGGATTAACGGCTCAGATTGCAGGTTCGAATCCAACGATTGTGCCTTTAGGGGGCCTTCCGGGAATATCGATACGCAATTCGGTGCCCCACTGCGCTGTGACGGGCGCCTCATGTCCCTGGGTGTCGTTCTTGCGCCAGAACCAGCTATCGATCATGCTGAGGCGAGGTTTGGGGAGGAGATGATGAGAGCGGTATTTGCATCGGTGGCGCTTTTAACCGTCACGTCTGATCAGCCCCACCTGAGTGGTCCGGTTTGATTGTCAGTGCATGACCGGTCTTCGGTCCATCGGGACAAAGGCTTCCGGCGCCGGCGGGCGGTAGCCCAAGGCACTGTGCGGTCTCCTGGTATTGTAGTGCTTCCTCCATTTTTCGATCAGGATCTGGGCTTCGCGCAGGCTGTAGAAGATCTCGCCGTCGAGCAGTTCATCGCGGAACCTGGCGTTGAAGCTCTCACAATAACCGTTCTCCCAAGGTGAGCCTGGCTCGATGTAGGCGGTCTTGGCACCGACGGCGTTGATCCAGTCACGCACGGCATGAGCAACGAACTCCGGACCATTGTCGGATCGTATGAACGCAGGCACACCGCGCAGGATGAACAGGTTGCTCAAGGCGTCGATGACATCGGTCGCGTTCGCCGCCACAGTCGCTCGACACGCTTGTCGTTCACCTGCCAGCCTGCATCACGTAACAAGGCAGCAATCCTGCGATAGCCGGCCATACTGTCGCGCAAGCTCGATCATGTCCGCAACCAGGCGTTCCTCGTCGGCACGCCCTTGTGGTCGACGTCTCTCGGTCGAGCGATGCTGACCCAGAACGCGGCAAACACGACGCTCGGAGAGCTTCATTTGGCTACGCGCATGATCGATGCAGGCACGACGACGGGCGGGGCTCAGAAGTTTCCCCGTGCGGCCTCGGCGAGGATCAGCTTGTCGAGCGTCAGATCGGAGACAGCCTTGCGGAGACGCTCATTCTCCTTTTGCAGCCGTTTGAGCTCTTTCAGTTGGTCAGTTCCCATGCCGCCATACTGTTTGCGCCACCGGTAATAGCTCTGCTCGGTTATGCGAACTTCCCGGATCGCGTCGATCCGAGCCATCCCCTGGCCGACAAGAACCTCAACCTGCCGCAGCTTCATGACAATCTCTTCAGGCTTGTGTCGCTTGTTTCCCATCTTTGATCCTCCGTTTTCCTAAACATTACGGCGGACCACTTCATTGGGGGAGGATCACTCGACCTAGAGCGTTTTCCGATCAGGCTGCACCGGCCCGCTCCCCCACCCGGCCACCCACGGAATCATCATCTCATGGGTGGCCGGGTGGGGGAGCGGGCCGGTGCCGCTATCACACAGATCTTTCGGGCCGGTGCCGCCTGCCTCTCGACAACCCCGGAAGTGCGGGTTCTGCGTTCCCTTAATGTTCTTGCCCTTGCAACCGTCGCGCGATAGAATTGTCTTCTGACAAGCTTGGGGGGCTTTCATGATCGCGCATGTGAATACGGTGGCGTTTCACGGCATCGAGGCGATAAAGGTCGATGTTCAGGTCCAGATCGCCTCGGGCATGCCCGCCTTCACCATTGTCGGACTGCCCGACAAGGCGGTGGCGGAGAGCCGCGAGCGGGTGCGCTCGGCGCTGACCGCGGTGGGGCTCGCGCTGCCGCCCAAGCGCATCACGATCAATCTCGCCCCGGCGGACCTGCCCAAGGAGGGCAGCCATTACGACCTGCCGATCGTTCTGGGGCTTCTGGCCGCACTCGGCGTCGTGCCGGGCGACAGTCTCGCCCGCTATACGGTGCTCGGGGAGCTGTCGCTCGACGGCTCGATCACGGCGGTGGCCGGCGTCCTGCCCTCCGCGCTCAGCGCCTCGGCGCGCGGCGACGGCCTGATCTGTCCCGGGGCCTGCGGGCCGGAAGCGGCCTGGGCGGGCGAGGATCTCGACATCCTGGCGCCGGACAACCTCGTCCAGCTCATCAATCACTTCAAGGGCACGCAGGTGCTCTCGCGGCCCGATCCGGAGCTTGCCGAGGAGAGTGCGGTTCTGCCCGATCTCAAGGACATCAAGGGTCAGGAGAGCGCCAAGCGCGCGCTCGAGGTCGCCGCGGCGGGCGGGCACAACATGCTCATGATTGGTCCGCCCGGCGCCGGCAAGTCCATGCTTGCCCAGCGCCTGCCCTCCATCCTGCCGGCGATGGATGCGCGCGAGATGCTCGACGTGTCGATGATCGCCTCGGTGGCGGGCGCGCTGCCGGGAGGCTGCGTCAGCCGCCGGCGGCCGTTCCGCGCGCCGCATCACACGGCGAGCCAGGCGGCCATGGTCGGCGGCGGCATGCGGGCAAAGCCCGGCGAGATGGCGCTGGCCCATAATGGCGTGCTGTTTCTCGACGAACTGCCGGAGTTCCAGCCCCGGGTGCTGGAAGCGCTGCGCCAGCCGCTGGAGACGGGCGAGACCGTGGTCGCGCGCGTCAACCATCATGTGAGCTACCCGGCGCGGTTCCAGCTTATCGCGGCGATGAACCCCTGCCGCTGCGGGCGGGCGGGCGAGCCGGGGCAGAGCTGCCCCCGGGGCCCGCGCTGCGCAGCCGACTATCAGGCGCGCATCTCCGGCCCGCTGCTCGACCGGATCGACATCGTGCTCGACATCGCGCCGGTGCGCATCGCCGATCTCGCCCTGCCGGCACCGCGCGAGGGCAGCGCGGAGGTCGCCCGACGGGTCGCGGCGGCACGTGAACGCCAGAGGACGCGCTTTGCGGAGATGGAGGCGCCGGGGAGGCTCAATGCGCAGGCCGACGGCGAGCGTCTGGAGGCCGTGGCCACGCCCGATGCGGCCGGGGTCCGGCTCCTGTCGGATGCCGCGGAGCGGGCCGGCCTGTCCGCGCGCGGCTACCACCGCGTCCTGCGTGTGGCGCGCACGCTGGCCGATCTGGACGGGGCGGACACGGTGGGCCAGACCCATGTCGCGGAGGCGCTCAGCTACCGCCACGAGATGCGCCCGCTGAGGACGGCGGCTTGAGGCGGCCGGGAAAGGCCGGTAACAATGGGTGCGCAGCAGGTGCGACCGGGCGGCACCATATGATCGCAAGACGCTCCGGGGCGGAAGACGGACGCTCCGCACCGGAGGCGGAGCATCTGGGGAGACGATCGCCATCACTTCGACCCGACCCGGCCCCGAGGCCGGTTCCGCGCGGAAGCGACCGTCTCCGGGCCACGACCGGCGCGCCCGCCTGAAAAGGCGGCTTCTACAGCTCGTCAGCCCGCTCGATGCCGGGCCGGTGGAGAGCGTTCTCATCCTGGCCATAGGGGCGAGCCTCGCCACGTCGGTGATCGTGCTGACCTTCGGCTGGTCGGGAACCGTCCGGGTCGTGTCCCACCGCGTGGAGGTGCCGCTGGCGCTTGCCTTCATCGCCGTGGCCGCCGCGCTGTGGTCGGGCCTCGTCGCGCGCCGCAAGATCCTGGAGCTCAAGCGGCAGACGGCGCGGCTGCGGGCAAGCGAGGCGCGCTATCGCGGGCTGATCGAGAGCCAGGGCGACGTCATCCTGCGGCTGGAGCCCGATGGCCGGCTGACCTTCGTCAACCATGCCTTCGAGCAGACCTTCGGCGTGGAGGCGCTGGCGGTCGTCGGCCGGCCCTTCGCCTTCTCCGTCATCGAGGGAGACGACGCCGGCGCCGCGCGCCGGGCCATCGAGGTGCCCCCGCACAGGGTCGCCTATGACCAGCTGATCGAGACCCCCCACGGCTCGCGCTGGATTTCGTGGGAGGAGCGCGCGGTCCTCGACGGGGAGGGCGGGATCCGCGAGATCCAGAGCGTCGGGCGCGATCTCACCGCGCTCAGGACGGCCATGGCCGAGCTCGCCGAAGCGCGCGATCAGGCGGAGGCGGCGAACCGCGCCAAATCCATGTTCCTCGCCACGATGAGCCACGAGATCCGCACGCCCATGAACGGCGTGCTCGGCATGCTCGGCCTGCTGCAGGACACTCATCTCACCGAGGAACAGGCCTCCTATGCCCGCACGGCGGAAAGCTCGGGCCGCGCGCTGCTCGCGCTGATCGACGAGATCCTCGATCTGTCCAAGATCGAGGCCGGCCGCATCGACCTCGCCCCGAAACCCTTCGACCTCGCCGCCATGGTGGAGATGCTGACGGAGCTCCTGTCGCCGCGCGCCCATGCCAAGGGGATCGGGATCGCCTGCTATGTCGATCCGGCCCTGCCGGAGGTCGTGTCCGCCGATGCCGCGCGGCTGCGCCAGGTCCTGCTCAACCTCGCCGGCAACGCCATCAAGTTCACCGAGAGTGGCGGCGTGCTCGTGACGGTGGAGGCGGTGCACACGGACGGAAAGGAGGAGGGGCCGGTCCGCATCCGCTTTGCGATCGAGGATACCGGGATCGGCCTGACAAGCGAGCAGATCGGCCGGGTCTTCGGCGCCTTCGCGCAGGCCGACGACAGCCATGCGCGCCGGTTCGGCGGCACGGGCCTCGGCCTGACCATCTCGCGCCGCCTCGTGGAGCGCATGGGCGGGACGATCTCGGTGGAGAGCGCGCTCGGCAAGGGAGCCTGTTTCTCTTTTGTCCTCGACATGGATGCGGACGACCGCACGCCGTTCCTCACCGGGAGCCCCCTTGCCGGCCACACCGCGGTGCTGGTCGCGGCGGATGGCCCGCAAAGCCGCGCGCTGACGGACTATCTGGAGGATTTCGGCGCGAGCGTGCACGCCATGGCGGCGCCGGATGCCGAGGCGATGCGGGTCATCTGCGCCGGCCTCGATCCCGCAACCTGCGTGACGGTGGTGGATTTCGCCGCCATGGACGGCGAGGGCGACCTGCCCGGCGTTCTCGCCGCGGCGCAGGGCGATGCGTGGCTCATGCTGACGGCGGAAGCGCGCAAGGACCTCGCCCGCCGGCTCGCGCTCGGTTTCACCGGCTATCTCGTCAAGCCGTTGCGCAGGACGTCGGTCGCGCGGTGGCTCGCGCGAAGTCCGCATCCCGGCAAGGGCGGGGATGACGATCTGCAGGACGGTGTGCCGGCCGGCGACGGGCGTGGCCGCCTCACGGTGCTTCTCGCCGAGGACAATGACGTCAACGCCCTTTTGGCCCGCACCGTTCTCGAACGGGCCGGTCACGAGGTGATCCGCGCCGTCGATGGCACGAGCGCGGTGGACCTCGTGGCGAAGGCGCTGGCCGGCACGGACCCTGCCGCCCGGCTGCCCGATCTCGTGCTCATGGATGTGCAGATGCCCGGTGTCGACGGGCTCGAGGCGGCGCGCCGGATCCGCGCGCTGGAACGGCGCCAACGGCTGCCCCATGGCCTGCCTATCGTGGCGCTGACGGCGAATGCGACGTCGGACGCGCGCGAGTCGTGCCTGGAAGCCGGCATGAACGACTATATCGCCAAGCCGTTCGACACCGAGGACCTCGACCGCGTGATTCGCCGTCATGTCCCGGAACGGCCGGTCGGCATTGGACGGGACGGCTGAGGCGTGTTTGCGCCGCCGGACCGGCATTGCCCGCACGTCCGCACGGCCGGTACGCGGACACGAATGCCGTCTGGACAGGAGCCGTCATCAAACTTTAATAGAACAACGCTTTGTGACATTCTGACTGGGATGCGATCGGCGAGCGTCGCAATCGGTCCGGTGTTCGCCGTCAGACTCTGACATCGCGCCGGCCACCTTGGAGCAGGCGGTTGCGCAAGGACTGTCTGGATGGCATGACGGCCAGAGCCCTGAAACCTCCGCCCTCTGTTTCCGAAGGGATGACGCGCATTTCTCCCACTTCTCCCGGATTGGTGCTTGGCCGAAAAGGCACACTCCTTGTCAGACTGGCCCGCGACAGCGACGATATCGCCGCCGCCCAGAGCCTGCGCTATCGCGTGTTCTACGAGGAGCTGTCGGCGCGGCCCGACCGCGAAACCGCGCTTGCCCGGCGCGACAGCGACGCGTTCGACGAGATCTGCGACCATCTCCTGGTGGTGGAGACCGGCGAGCCGTCCGACGATCCGGAAGCCGTGCACAGCTACGATGGCGAGGTCGTGGGCACCTACCGGCTCCTGCGCCAGGAGGTCGCCGAGCGCACGTCCGGCTTCTACACCCAGGACGAGTTCGATATCGCCGCGCTCATCGACCGCAAGCCGGAAATCCGGTTTCTCGAGCTCGGCCGGTCCTGCGTCCTCAAGCGCTACCGGACCAAGCCCGTCGTGGAGCTGCTCTGGCAGGGGATCTGGAACTATGTCCGCCTGCACAAGCTCGATGTGATGCTGGGCTGCGCGAGCATGATCGGCACCGATCCGGACAGCCTGGCATTGCCCTTGAGCTTCCTCCACCACCGCTTCCGTGCGCCGGAGGAATGGCGCGTGCGCGCCCAGCCGGACCAGTATGTGGAGCTCAACCGGCTGCCTTCCGACGAGATCGACGACCGGGAGGCGATGCGCGCCCTGCCGCCGCTCATCAAGGGCTATCTCCGGCTCGGCGCCTATATCGGCGACGGCGCGGTGGTCGACGAGCAGTTCAACACGACGGATGTGCTGATCATCCTGCCGGTCTCCTCGATCAACGCCCGCTATTTCTCCCATTTCGGCGCACCGGACGACAATCCGCTCGACCAGTGACAGGCGCAAGGGGTCGAAACGGCACCGCTGTCCCGCCCGGCCGCCCATGAGATGATACTTCCTTAGGCGCCCCGATGGGGGAGCGGGCCGGTGCGGCCTTGTCGCAAAGAGTCTAGCCGTTGATATCGAAGGCGGCGATGGCGGCGAGGTTGACGAGCTCGTTCGCCGTCGCGCTGAGCGGCGCGATCTGGACTGACTTGTCCAGCCCGACGATCAGCGGGCCGACGACCGTCACGCCGCCGAGCTGCTGCAGCATCTTCGTGGCGATGCTCGCACTGTCCACATCCGGCATGACGAGCACGTTGGCCGGGCCGGTGAGGCGCGCGAAGGGATAGAGCGCCATGGCCTGGCGGTCGAGCGCCACATCGGCCTGCATCTCGCCCTCATACTCGAAATCGACGCCGCGCTCGTCGAGCTTCTCGACGGCCTTGCGCATGGTCTCGGAGCGCTCGCCCTTGGGATGGCCGAAATTGGAGAAGGCGAGGAAGGCGACACGCGGCTCGTAGCCGAAGCGGCGCGCGACGCCGGCCGCGCCCTCGGCGATGTCGGCAAGCTCGTTTGCCGACGGCGTCTCGTGGCAGGTCGTGTCGGCGATGAAGACGGTGCGCCCGCGGCACAGTGCCATGGACACGCCGATCATGCGCTGGCCCGCGCGCGGATCGACGACACGGCGGACATTCTCAAGCGCCACGGAATAGTTGCGCGTGATGCCGGTCACCATGGCGTCCGCATCGCCGAGCGCGACCATGCAGGAGCCGAAGATATTGCGGTCGTTATTGACCAGCCGCTGGCAGTCGCGCAGCAGGAAGCCGCGGCGCTGCAGGCGCTTGTAGAGGAAGTCCGCATAGTCGGTGTTGCGGTCCGACAGCCGGGCATTGAGGATGCTCACCGCGTCGTTGAGCTCGATGCCGAGCGTCCGCACGGTCTGCTCGATCTCCTGGTCGCGCCCGACCAGGATCGCCTGACCGAGCCCGCTATTGGCGAAGGCGTTGGCGGCGCGGATCATGCGCTCCTCCTCGCCCTCCGCGAAGACCACGCGGCGCGGATTGAGGCGGGCCTGCTCGAAGATGCCCTGAAGCGAGCCGGCGATCGGGTCGAGCCGCGCGCTGAGCTCGGCCACATAGGCGTCGATATCCACGATATCCTTGCCGGCAACCCCGGAGTCCATCGCCGCCTTGGCAACCGCCGGCGGAATATGGCTGATGAGCCGGGGATCGAACGGCACGGGGATCAGGTAGTCCGGGCCGTAGCGCGGGCGCTGGCCGTGATAGGCGGCGGCCACCTCGTCGGGCACGTCCTCGCGCGCGAGTTTGGCCAGAGCCTCCGCCGCGGCGATCTTCATCGCGTCGTTGATGGTGCGCGCGCGCACGTCGAGCGCGCCGCGGAAGATGTAGGGGAAGCCGAGGACGTTGTTGATCTGGTTGGGATAATCGGAGCGTCCGGTGGCCATGATGGCGTCGTCGCGCACCTCCGCGACCTCCTCCGGCGTGATCTCGGGATCCGGGTTGGCCATGGCGAAGATGATCGGCTGGTCGGCCATGCCGGCCACCATTTCCGGCGTCAGCGCCCCCTTCACCGACAGGCCGAGGAACACATCCGCGCCCTGAAGCGCGTCGGCGAGCGTGCGCGCCTCGGTCTCCGCGGCATGGGCCGCCTTCCACTGGTTCAGCCCGTCCGTGCGGCCCTTGTAGACCACGCCCTTGCTGTCGCACAGGATCGCCCTGTCATGGGGCAGGCCCATGGCCTTGACGAGCTCCACGCAGGCAATCGCCGCCGCGCCGGCGCCGTTGATGACGAGCGTGATGTCCTGAAGCCGCCGTCCCGTCAGGTGCAGCGCGTTGATCAGGCCCGCCACGGCGATGATCGCGGTGCCGTGCTGGTCGTCGTGGAAGACGGGAATGTCCATCATCTCGCGCAGCTGCTGCTCGATGATGAAGCAGTCCGGCGCCTTGATGTCCTCCAGATTGATGCCGCCGAAGGCCGGGCCCAGATAGCGCACCGAATTGATGAACGCGTCGACGTCGGTCGTGTCGATCTCCAGGTCGATCGCGTCGACATCGGCGAAGCGCTTGAAGAGCACGGCCTTGCCCTCCATCACGGGCTTGGAGGCGAGCGCGCCCAGCGCGCCGAGCCCCAGAATGGCCGTGCCGTTGGAGATGACGGCGACCATGTTGCCCTTCGCCGTGTAGTCATAGGCGGTGATGGGGTCTTCCGCGATGCGCCGGACGGGCACCGCGACGCCCGGCGAATAGGCGAGGCTCAGATCCCGCTGGGTCGCCATCGGCTTGGTCGGCGTGATCTCCAGCTTGCCGGGCTTGCCGCGCTGATGGAACAGGAGCGCCTCGACGTCGCTCACCGTGGGGCGCTTGCCCGGATTGTCCTTGGACGCCATGGACGCCTTCTCCCTCGAATTCCGTCTGTCCCGTGTCTTCGCCGTATCGGCCGATCCTCGGACCCGCGCGCGACCGTGTCGTCGGGGTGTTCCAGATTGTGGGATAGCGATGCCACGAAGGGCCGTGACCCTAGCTCGCCGAACAGAAGCCCTCAAGAGAAACCCGCACGGCACACCGGATCGTTCCATCCTGCGCGATGGCTCCGAAGGCTGTTGACGGGGCCTGCCGGAGGGCAGACAGTCCGCGCCGCCCTTGCTAGAGTCGCCGGCTGATCGGGGCGGTGCTCCCGTCTTGAGGCGAATGCGCGTGGCGATGGCGGTTTTCGGGATCGATGGCTGAGATGGAGATCACGGTCGGAGACGACGGGGAGAACGGGGGGAACGCGCCGGAGACGGTCTCCCCTCCGCAGGCGCCGGCCGGCGGGTCCGTCACGCCCATGATGGCCCAGTATATCGAGATCAAGACGGCCAATCCGGACTGCCTGCTCTTCTACCGCATGGGGGACTTCTACGAGCTGTTCTTCGAGGACGCGGAGGTCGCCTCGCGCGCGCTCGGCATCACGCTCACCAAGCGCGGCAAGCATCTGGGCGAGGACATCCCCATGTGCGGCGTGCCGATCCATGCCGCGGAGGATTATCTCCTGCGCCTTATCCGCCTCGGCCACCGGGTCGCGGTCTGCGAACAGACCGAGGATCCGGCGGAGGCGAAGAAGCGCGGGTCGAAATCCGTGGTGCGCCGCGAGGTGGTGCGTCTCGTCACCCCCGGCACGCTGACCGAGGACAACCTGCTAGAGGCCAAGCGTCACAACTATCTGGTCGCGCTCGCTCGGGTGAAGGCGAGCGGCGATGCGGCCATCGCCTGGCTCGACATCTCCACCGGCGACTTCGCCGTCTCGCCCGTGACCGCCGACACGCTGCCTGCCGAGCTCGCCCGCCTCGACCCCGGGGAGATCGTCGCGGCCGACGCGCTGCTCGCCGACGACCGCTTCGCGGAAGTGCTCAGGGCCGATCGCTGGCCGGTGACGCCGCTGCCGGCCTCGCGCTTCGACAGCGCCGGCGCGGAACGGCGCCTGAAGGATCATTTCGGTGTGGCCGCCCTCGACGCGTTCGGTGCCTTCTCGCGCGCGGAGATCTCCGCCTGCGGCGCGCTGCTCGACTATGTGGAGCTGACCCAGGTGGGCCAGATCCCGGCGCTTCGCCCGCCGCGCCGACAGGGCGCGGACCACGCCATGCTGATCGACGCGGCGACGCGCGCCAATCTGGAGCTCGTGCGCACGCTGTCCGGCGAGCGCCGGGGCAGCCTGCTGTCGGTGATCGACCGGACCATCACCGGCGCCGGCGGGCGGCTGCTGGCGGAGCGCCTGTCGGCGCCGCTCACCGATCCCGGCGCCATCAACGCCCGGCTCGACGTGGTCGGCTTCTTCCTCGAGCTCGGCGCTCTGCGCAGCGATGTCCGGGACATGCTGAAGGCGTGCCCGGATGTCTCGCGCGCGCTCTCGCGCCTGAGCCTCGGCCGCGGCGGGCCGCGCGACCTGGCGGCCATCGGCGCGGGGCTCGCCGCGGCCGCCGATCTCGCCGCGCTGCTGCGCTCCGACACGGGGCTCGTCTCCGTGCCCGGCGAGATCGGCGCCTTGCTGGAGACGCTCGGGCGCAATGACGGTACGCTCGCCGGCGCGCTCAGGGAGGCGTTGGCCGACGAACTTCCCGTCAACACCCGCGACGGCGGCTTCGTGCGCAAGGGTTACAGGCCGGAGCTCGACGAGCAGCGGGGCCTGCGCGACGAGAGCCGCAAGGTGATCGCCGGGCTCCAGGGCAAATATGCGGAAGCCACAGGCGTGCGCGCGCTCAAGGTGCGCCACAACAATGTGCTCGGCTTCTTCGTGGAGGTCACCGCCCAGCATGGCGACAAGCTGCGCGCGGCACCCCATGACGAGACCTTCATCCACCGCCAGACGCTCGCCAATGCGGTGCGCTTCACGACGACCGAGCTCGCCGAGCTCGAATCGCGCATCGCCATGGCGGGAGACCGCGCGCTGGCGCTCGAGCTCCAGGTGTTCGACACGCTCGTCGGGGAGGTCCACGCGCACACGGAAATGATCGCCGCGGTGGCCGGCGCGCTGGCGAGCCTCGACGTGGCGGCCGCGCTCGCCGAGCTTGCCGAGACGGAGCGCTATGTGCGCCCACGCGTCGACGGGTCGCGCGCCTTCCGGATCGAGAAGGGCCGCCATCCGGTTGTCGAGCAGGCGCTCAGGCAGGCGCAGGAGGGCGAGTTCGTGCCCAATGACTGCACCCTGTCGGCCGATGGCGGCGAGGGCGAGGAGGACGCCGGCGGCGACGGGCGCCATATCTGGCTCGTCACCGGCCCGAACATGGCGGGCAAGTCGACCTTCCTGCGCCAGAACGCGCTGATCGCGGTGCTCGCCCAGATGGGCTCCCACGTGCCGGCGGCGTCCGCGCATATCGGGGTGATCGACCGGCTGTTCAGCCGGGTCGGCGCCGCCGACGATCTGGCGCGCGGGCGCTCCACCTTCATGGTGGAGATGGTGGAGACGGCGACCATCCTGAACCAGGCGGGCGAGCGCTCGCTCGTCATCCTCGACGAGATCGGGCGCGGGACGGCGACCTTCGACGGTCTGTCGATCGCGTGGGCGGCGGTGGAGCATCTCCACGAGGTCAATCGCTGCCGGGCGCTGTTCGCGACCCATTTCCACGAGCTGACCGCGCTGTCCGACCGGCTGGACCGGCTCGCCAATGTCACCATGACGGTGCGCGAATGGCAGGGCGAGGTCGTTTTCCTGCACGAGGTCGGGCCCGGCGCCGCGGACCGGTCCTACGGCATCCAGGTGGCCAAGCTCGCAGGCCTCCCGCCCGCCGTCATCGAGCGCGCGGGCGAGGTGCTGCATGCGCTGGAGCAGGGCGAGCAGACGGCGGCGCGGCGCGAGCTGGTGGACGATCTGCCCCTGTTCTCCGCCGCCCGGCCGCAATCGGCGGGGCCCGCGGCATCGTCCCCGGGCAAGCTCGAGGCGGCGCTCGGCGAGGTGCTGCCCGACGAGCTGACGCCGCGCGAGGCGCTCGACCTCGTCTACCGGCTCAAGGCGCTTGCCGGCGGGGAATGACACGCGGGCGGTAGAATTTTCTCCCCGAAAGATGCACATATGGCCGGGCTCCCCCGATCTGCGGGGGTCCCGACAGTGCGAGCCATGTGCCGATGACGAAACGGAAACCCCGCACGCTGATCGATTCCGACGCGCTGCGCCACGAGCTGACCGCCCTCTACCGGTCCATGGGCGACGACCAGCAGGGCTTGCGCGCGAAGGTGCTCGCCCGCCTCAAGGAGGTCATGGCTGAGGGCCGCGCGGAGGCCGAGCGCCGGCTCATGGAGACCGGCAAGGGCACCCAGTGCGCGGCCAATCTCTCCCATATCCAGGACGAGCTGATCCGCGTCATCTACGACTTCACCGTCGTCCATGTGTACCGGGCGCGCAATCCGTCCGCCGCGGAGCGGCTCTCGGTGGTCGCGGTCGGCGGCTATGGCCGAGGCACGCTCGCGCCGGGCTCCGATATCGACCTGCTCTTCCTCCTGCCCTACAAGCAGACGCCATGGGGCGAGAGCGTGGTCGAGTACATGCTCTACATGCTCTGGGACATGGGGCTGAAGGTCGGCCACGCCACGCGCAGCGTGGATGAGTGCATCCGGCTCGCCAAGACCGACCAGACCATCCTCACCGCCGTTCTGGAGGCGCGCTATGTCTGGGGCGACAAGGCGCTCTACGACGAGCTCGTGGCGCGCTTCCGCAAGGAGATCGTGGCCCACGACGCCAAGGCCTTCATCGCCGCCAAGCTCGCCGAGCGCGAGGCCCGGCACGCCCGCTCCGGCGCCTCGCGCTATCTGGTCGAACCCGATGTGAAGGACGGCAAGGGCGGCTTGCGCGACCTGCACACGCTGTTCTGGATCGCCAAGTTCGTCTACGGCACGGATTCGCCCTCCGCGCTCGTCAAGGCGGGGGTGTTCACCCGCGCCGAATATCGCCGCTTCAAGAAGCGCGAGGACTTCCTGTGGGCAGTGCGCTGCCACCTCCACTTCATGACCGGGCGCGGCGACGACCGGCTGAGCTTCGACCGGCAGGCGGAGCTCGCCGAGCGGCTCGGCTATACCGCGCGCGGCCGTCTGCGCCATGTCGAGCGCTTCATGAAGCACTATTTCCTGGTGGCCAAGGATGTCGGCGACCTGACCCGCATCTTCTGCGCCGTGCTCGAGGCTCAGGAGATGAAGAAGGCACCGACCATGAGCCGCATGCTCCTGCGGCTGCGCCGGCGCACGGGCCGCGGCTTCAAGGAATCGGACGCCTTCCGCCTCGATGCCGGGCGCATCACGGTCGCCCATGACGAGGTGTTCCGCGAGGACCCCGTCAATCTCCTGCGGCTGTTCCACCTCGCCTGCCGGTACAACACCGCGATCCATCCGCATGCGCTGAAGCTGGTGCGCCGCTCGCTGTGGCTGATCGACGACACGCTGCGCCGGAACGCCGACGCCAACCGGCTGTTCCTCGACATGCTGACTTCCAAGCGCGATCCGGAGACCATTCTCAGGCGCCTCAACGAGGCCGGGGTGCTCGGCAAGTTCATCCCGGATTTCGGCCGGATCGTCGCCCATATGCAGTTCAACATGTACCACCACTACACGGTGGACGAGCATCTCATCCGGGCGGTGGGCATCCTGTCGGAGATCGAGCGCGGCGAGCTGGCGGAGGACCTGCCGCTGCTCAACGACGTCATCCACAAGGTCAAGAACCGCCGGGTGCTCTATGTCGCGGTGTTCCTCCACGACATCGCCAAGGGGCGCAAGGAGAGCCATTCGATCGCCGGCGAGCGCGTCGCCAAGGCGCTGTGCCCGCGGCTCGGTCTGGAGCCGGCGGAGACGGAGACGGTCGCCTGGCTCGTGCGCCACCATCTCGACATGAGCGACTTCGCGCAGATGCGCGATCTGAACGACTTCAAGACCATCCTCGATTTCGCCGGCATCGTTCAGAGCCCGGAGCGGCTGCGGCTCCTGCTCGCGCTCACCGTCGCCGACATCAAGGCGGTCGGCCCCGGCGTGTGGAACGGCTGGAAGGGCCTGCTGCTGCGCACGATCTATTTCGAGACCGAGCCGATCCTCAGCGGCGGCCACACGAGGATCAGCCGCCAGGAGCGCCTGGAGGAGGCGCAGAGGCTGTTCGCCGAGGCGATGCCGGACTGGTCGGCGCGCAAGGTGAAGACATATCTCAAGCGGCACTACGAACCCTACTGGCTGAATGTCGACACCGCCCACCAGGTCGCCCACGCCAAGCTGATCGACCGGGCGGAGAAGGACGGCGAGGTGATCGCGACCGCCGTGGAGACGGACGAGTTCACCGCGATCACGGAACTGACCGTCTTCGCTCCCGATCATCCGCGCCTCCTGGCGCTGCTGACGGGCGCCTGCGCGGCCGGCGGGGCCAATATCGCGTCGGCCCAGATCTTCACCACCACCGACGGCATGGCGCTCGACACGCTGCTCATCCAGCGCGAGCTCGCCGACGAGGCCGACGAGCGGCGCCGCGCCGCGCGCGTGGAGGAGCTGATCGGCAAGGCTTTTGCGGGCGAGCTGCGCATTCCGGAGATGATCGCGCGCAATTCGCGGATGAAGGGACGCATCCGCGCCTTCACCGTCGAGCCCCAGGTCATCATCGACAACGAGTCCTCCAACCGGTTCACGGTGATCGAGGTCAACGGCCTCGACCGGATCGGCTTTCTCCACGACCTCACCGACGCGCTCTTCCGCCTTAATCTGAACATCGCCTCGGCACAGATTGCGACCTTCGGGGAACGGGCGGTGGACGTCTTCTATGTGACCGATCTCACGGGCGCGAAGATCACCAATGCCGCACGGCGCGGGGCTATACAGCGCCATCTCCTGACCGCGCTCGCTCCCGGCGGCGGCGACGGGGACGGCGGGGAGGTCCGGCGCCGGCGGGCCGCGCCCGTGCGCACCCTCGGTTAACCCCCGGTTAACGGCCGGGGCCGCATCTGTTGGCGGAGCGTCGGGGACGGCGCCCGCACCGTTTTCGTGGAGACCGGAATGAATCTGATACGCTCGGCAGCGACCGTGAGCGGTCTGACCACGGCGAGCCGCGTGCTGGGCTATGTGCGCGATCTGCTGATCGCCGCCGTGCTGGGGGCGAGCCCCGTGGCGGACGCGTTCGTGGTGGCCTTCCGGCTGCCGAACCTGTTCCGCCGGCTGTTCGCGGAAGGCGCGTTCAACTCCGCCTTCGTGCCGTTGTTCGCCAAGCAGCTGGAGGGGGCGGGCGAGGACGGCGCGCGCCGCTTCGGCGAGGAGGTGCTGAGCGCGCTGTTCGCGACGCTCGTGGCCTTCACCGCGCTTGCCGAGCTCGCCATGCCGCTGCTCGTCTATGTGATCGCGCCGGGTTTTGCGGAGCATCCGGAGAAGTTCGACCTCACCGTGCTGCTGACGCGGATCGCCTTCCCCTATCTCCTGTTCATGTCGCTGGTCGCCTTCTATTCGGGCGTCCTCAACAGTCTCGGCCGGTTCGCGGCGGCGGCCGCCGCGCCGATCCTGCTCAATATCGTGCTGATCGGGGTCCTGATCGTCGTCGCCAGCCTCGGCTGGGGGGCGGAGCCGCGCTCGGGCCAGGCCATCGTCTGGGGGATCGCCGCGGCCGGGCTCGTCCAGCTCGCCATGCTGGTGGTGGCCGCGCGCCGCGCCGGCGTCTCCTTCAGGCTCGCGCGCCCGCGGCTGAGCCCCGGCGTGCGCCGGCTGCTCGCGCTCGGCGTTCCCGGCGTGATCGCGGCGGGCATCACCCAGTTCAACCTGCTGATCGGCACGATCATCTCCTCGCTCCAGGCGGGCGCGCCCGCCTGGCTCTACTATGCCGACCGCATCTATCAGCTCCCGCTCGGCATGGTCGGCATCGCCATTGGCGTGGTGCTGCTGCCGGACCTGTCGCGCAAGCTCAAGGTGGACGACGGCGCCGGCGTGATGCGCACGCAGAACCGGGCGGTGGAGCTGTCCATGCTGCTCACCATTCCCGCCGCCGTGGCGCTCATCGCCATGCCGCTGCCGGTGGTCCATGTGCTGTTCCAGTACGGCGCGTTCACGGCCGGCGACACGACGGCGACCGCCCAGGCGCTGGCCGCCTTCGCGCTCGGCCTGCCGGCCTTCGTGCTCATCAAGGTGTTCTCGCCGAACTATTTCGCCCATGAGGACACGCGCACGCCCATGCTCTATGCCGGCGCGGGCATGCTGGTGAACGTGGCGGGCTCGCTCGCCATGTTCTTCGTCATCGGCCATGTGGGCATCGCGCTGGCGACATCGCTCGCCGCCTGGGTCAATGCGGGCCTTCTGGGGCTCACGCTCGGCCTTCGCGGGCAGTTCGCCCCCGACGACCGGCTCGTGCGCCGCCTGCCGCGTATCCTCCTGGCGAGCCTCGTCATGGGCGGCGTGCTGATCGCGCTCGTCGTGTGGCCGTTCGCCGGCGTCTTCGTCGATGCGACGCCGACCGCGATCAAGATCCCGGCGCTTGCCGCCCTCGTCGCCATCGGCATCGGCGTCTTCTTCGCCATTGCGCGCCTTCTCGGCGCGATCACGCTCGGCGAGCTCCTCCAGCTCGCCCGGAGGCGGTGAGCGGGTTTCTCTTGTTTGCGGCGGCACCGGCCCCCCCCCCCCCCCCCCCCCCC
>ENA-ORCW01000167-ORCW01000167.1-marine-metagenome-genome-assembly--contig:-NODE-167-length-74027-cov-3.516673_pt1 | contig 74027 bp, 75 predicted proteins | sample MGYA00237784_ERZ508517 | MGnify/ENA primary metagenome ERZ508517 (study PRJEB26187, sample SAMN06268979) | marine metagenome | isolation source: Tt ae E1 feedstock associated aerobic enrichment on...
GTGGCCGGCGCAGCCGTGCAATGGCTGCGCGATGGGTTGAAGGTGATCGGCAAGGCTGCCGATTCCGGCGCTCTGGCCGCCAAGGCCGATCCGATGCAGCATCTTTATCTCGTTCCTGCCTTTGTCGGGCTCGGTGCGCCTTATTGGGATGCGGAAGCACGTGGAGCGATCTACGGTTTGACGCGCAATTCGGGCCCGGCGGAGTTTGCTCGGGCCACGCTCGAATCGGTCGCATACCAGACGCGCGATCTTCTCGACGCGATGCGCAAGGACTGGAAAGACGGCGCGAATGACACGGTGTTGCGCGTCGATGGGGGGATGGTCGCAAGCGATTGGATGCTCCAATGCATTGCCGACATGCTCGACGCCCCTGTGGATCGGCCCACTCAATTGGAAACCACCGCGCTGGGTGCGGCTTGGCTCGCAGGTTCGCGGGCGGGTGTTTGGCCCGACGCCGAGGCGTTTTCCGATGCCTGGAAGCTCGACCGGCAGTTCCGGCCGAAAATGGCGGAGGTCGAGCGCGCGCAGAAGCTGAAAGGCTGGCGCGACGCGGTACGCCGTACGCTCAGCGCCACCTGAAGCTCTGCAGATACGGCATATGAGGGGCGCGAAAAAAGTCGGGAGAAAGACGCTTTTTTCCAGTTGACCGAGGATAAGCGCCTCTCTATGTTCCGCCGCAATTTCCCGGGTTCGCCAGAGCCTGATGGGAGCGCGTAGCTCAGTTGGTAGAGCAACTGACTTTTAATCAGTAGGTCCAGGGTTCGAGCCCCTGCGCGCTCACCACCAAAACCACAATAAATTCAATAATTTACAGCAAATCGAAACCGGAACAAACGGGGTTCGTGCGGATAATTTGCGGAACCGTGCGGAAAAGAATTATCCGCACGGCGATTCTGCGCCCACGTGCTTTGCGCCTGTCAGGCTACGCCGGGCGGCTTCGGCACGGGCGACATCGCGGCCGGCGGCCGAAATCGCGTCCGACATCAGGTGAAGCAATGAGACGGTGCAGGCGCGCATGTTTGCCAGTTCCTCGTCGTCTGCATGCTCGCCCACAAAAAGCATGGCTGTAACGAGCCCCTCCAAGTCTGTAAGGCGCTGTTCCACAAGTTGTAAATCTTCGTGCATGTATAAGCCCTCCCTAGGATGGTAAAACCCTCTCCCGATGAGCGCTGGTTGGTCAACAATGTTTCAACGGCATTGCGAATGTGAACGCTGGCCTTTGTGAAACCCATGGAAACAAGGCCAGATGCATATCTGATCTTTGAATATGTATGTTAGCCGCCGCCGCTTTCTTCGCTCGACAGATAGTCACGGCGTTCACTAGTCTCCCTCACACCTGCTGGAGGGAATCATGGGGCAGATTGTCGGGCTTTTGATCTTCTGGGCCGCCGGAACCGCGGCCGTCTATTTCTGGCTACGCGACCCGGAGAGGACAGTGGGCCAGAACATTCGCGAATACGGGCTGACGTTGCCCGGTATGGGGATTCTGGCCGGAGCGATCCTGTTCGCTCTGGCCAGTTTTACGACGGGCCCAGATCGGGACACCTATCTCGAAGAAGACTATTTTTCGCGGCGGGGCCGCTAGGGCTATAATCCGATCTCCGTTTCGCCGCCGCCGTCATACCATTCCACCATCTTGCGCATGGCACTGTCGGCCATCTCCGGATGGCGGGCAAGATAGTGCTTGAGGATCCGCGTCGCGCTTTCCAGCGTGTGGCCGGTGACGGCGCAGATCTCCGGGATCGTCGCGCCGGCAAGCGCCATCCAGGTGACGGCCGTGTCGCGCAGGTCCAGATCCCAGAAATCCGCCAGGGACGGGCAGGGCTCGACGATCTGCCTTCCGGTCTCATCGCGCACGCCGGCAACCGCCTGCTCGCGCAGATCCGCGAACAGGTGCGTGTAGTGGTATTTCTTGATCGGCACCCAGCGGCGTTCGTCGAGAATGACATGGGAGAAGGTGAGCTCTGCGCGGGCGCGCTCCTCGTCGCTTCTTGCGGCCAGCAGGGCCTGCGCACGGGCAGCCTTGCGGCGCGCTTCCGCGAGCGTCATGCGCTTTTCCAACTCGCGTACCTGGTGGATGGCGACAACCGCGCCCGTCTTCGCCTGGCGAAACACACGGCGGTTGTTGAGCAGCCCCTTGTCGATCAGGGCGCGGCGGTCTGCCTGGCGCTGGCCGGTCCACACGGCGAGGATAACCATGTCGCCGAGCTCGGGCCGGCCGATCGCGTCGGCCGTTGCCACAAGGGCGTCGATTTCCCGGCGCGTGGCGAAGCGCACACGCGGGGCCGGAACCTCCATCTTGATCTTGAGCGCCGGGTTGACCGGCATGCGGACCTTGCCGCGCAGCATCGCCCAGGAGATGGCCGAGGAGAGAACCCGCACAACGCCGTTTGCCGTGGCCAGGCCGCGCGCTTCCCATATCTCCTCGAACATGGAGCGGATGGTGGGCTGCTCGAGCGCGGCAACGGGCGCATTCCAGACAAGCTGGTGATCGCTCTCGATCACGTTCAGTTTCTGGCGATAGTCGCGCCTCGTGTTCGGGCTGTAGCCGATCGGTGGATCGTTGACGAATTTCGGCGAGCGCTGCCAGTCGTCGAACAGCCTGGCGACGGTGTAGAAGCGCGTGCCGCCCTTTTTCGGGGGGCGGCCCTTCGGGCGCTTCTGTTCGCCCTTCTGCGCTTCTGCCTGACGTTGGCGGAAGGCGGCCGACCAGTCGACGGCCTCGCCCCTTGTGAACCATGCGCCCTCGTTCCTGTCGCCGGGCTGCAGATCATCCGGGCGCCAGCCGGCCGGCGCGGGATCCGGCCAGCGCAGATCCGTTCCCTTCAATCCCTTTTCGCGGAGATCCTGGGCGGGCTGGAAGCGCGGCCGGCCGTCTCGCCAGGCCACATGCGGATGCGGTGATTTTTTGGGCATCGGTTCGGCTCCTTCGATGCAATGCGCCGACGATGAATCGCCGGCAGATGAAAGTCAAAGGCCGGGCGGCAGGCTGAACGGTGCCGCCCGGCCATAGCGCGCCTTGAGGGGAGGGTGGTGTGGGCGGCGCGCTATTCGAAATCCGGAAGGGCCGGGCGGTCAGGGGGCGTGACCGCCCGGCAAAGGCGCACGGTGTTTGGGCGGACCGTGCGCCTATAGGAAAATGCGGATCCCCGCATAGCCGAGCCAGCCCGCGGCTAGGGCGATCATGAAGCCGATGCCGAACAGGAAGCCGCACTCGATCAGGTGGGTGTGACGCCGCTGGAAGGTGTATTCCGCAGGCGGCATGTTGGCGCAGGATGAACACAGATCCGCCTCGACCCATGAGCAAGGGCCATGGTCCGGGCAATAACAGGCGTAGTCGTCGGAGCATCCGCAGATGCGGCATTGGCGTTCATTCCACATCGAACGGCCCTCGCGGTTTGGGGAAACGGCGCGCCTGGAAGCGATCGAGGATGAGCACGCCGCAGCCGAGCAGGAAGGCCGCAGCCGCGCCCAGGGCGAGCATGGGGAGGAAATCAAGCCAGGGCATTATTCGCCTCCCTTGCTGGGGAAGGCGGCGAGGAGGGCGGCGCGGATAGGCTTGTCACTAAACGCACCGCGGTAATGCACCTCGTTCCAATAAGCGGCCTTAGCCCGCTCCACCGCCTCGTCGGTGAGGGCGGGGACGATGGCGGCTGCGCGGAGATCACTCATAGCAATCGATTGAAGGCTCTTGCCGGAACACCAGCCAATCATGCGTTTTCCATCCCGCACGATAACGACGGAGTGGCCGCCCATCTCTCTCACTAGGAATTTCATCAACCGCTTGTCGGCTCCCTCTCCATTCACGACTTCGGTCATGACGCGAACTCCTTCTCTTTGAATTGCCATTGCGCTGGCAGGGCGTAGCGGTGCACGCCGATGAGCTCGAGGACGCCTTCCGCTTCCAGCTTGCGGACATAGGTTGCGGACAATGAGCCGCCGCCCGGTCCCTGGCCGCGATCGATGAAATAACGGTCCAGCCTTGGCGGTCGCACGATGCTTGCACCTTCGCGAAGGGCAGCCAGCACCGTGGGCCACTCGGCAAAGTCGCGCCGGCGATTGATGCTGGCGGTGTTCTCTCCGGTTTCCGGCTTCATGCCCGCCCCCTGCTTTCTGCAATGTCGAGCAGGTTCCGGCCTTCCTGGGTGATTACCAGGCGCGGCCGGCCGCGATAGTTGGCGCGCATGACCAGGCGCTTGAAGCCCAGATAGCTGGCGGTGGGCAGGGTGACCTTGGGCGAGCCCGCGCCGCGCCAGCCACCCTTGACACGGGTGAGCTTGAAATCGCGTACGGTGGCGAGCGCCTTGCGCTGACCGGGTGTCAGATCATCCGGCCGCACCATGGCGCGGGCCGGCCTGTCATTGTCGAGAGACATCATCATGCCGAGCCTCCATAGCGGCCGGCCAGGGCTTCCTTGTAGGACGCCATGGGATCGCGTGCCGGCGCGTTGTCGTTTGCCGTTGCGGCTTCCTCGGCCAGCAGGCCGCCCGACCGGAGCCAGGCGCGCACGGCATCGCGCGGCCAGGTCCAGCCGGTGGGATGCTTGCGGGGGAAACCATGCTCGTTGTGAAGCTGCAGCCACTTGCGCCGCAGCCATGTGGGCGTGCGGCCGATCGCGGCGGCGACCTCTTCAATGCTTGCGCTTTCGCTCGATAAAGACATGCCGAACCTCCTGTGCTCGATTCGGATCAAGAATATGCAAAACTGCATATTCGTCAATATCAATGTGCAGGTTGTAGGCGATAGTGCTTATTATGTTGTCGCAGGGTGCGCAGGTGTTTTTGCATAATCGGCAGAAATGCAGCGGCAAATGTCAATTGCTATGTCGGGTAAAATGCAGCGTCAAAAGTCAATTGCCGCCCCCTTGGAAATGCGGCGGCAAATGTAAAATGCCGCGTCAGGAAAATGACGCGGCATTTTGACAAGAGAGACGCTATCGCCATCCGCCCCGAAAATGCGGCGGCATTTGTAAAGTGCTAGTGGGTGGCTCTGAACAGCCCGCTTTCGACCCCGACGATCGTCACGCGTTCGTCGTCCACCAGCTCCGGCCTTTGCGGCCCCATCTTGGCGCTATGTGCGACAATGAACGGCGGCTCGTAGCGGCGAATGACAGTTTGCGTGGATCCCGTCGCCAGGTCGGTAACCTGTGCACAGACAATATCGGAGGCTTTCGGCCGCCTGTTCTGGTCGATCAGGAGAACGTCGCCCGGCAGATACCCCAGCATATCGAGGGCGCGGCTTTTGATTAGCCATGGCTCGACGCCGTTGCGGTCATCGATGGCGAGTTTCACCGCGTCTGTAACCCAGCCGGGATAGTCTAGTTGCTCCTCGACGCTGAAAGGCACCATATCCGGCGCGCCAAAACCGCCAACGGCACGTTGGCCCGGCATGGTTGGAAAGGGAACGCCGGAAAACGCGGATATTGCATCCAATGTGCGCTTCGAGATGCCAAGTTTGCCCGAGCGGTCATATATGTAACGTGTGACCGTGGAGGGGGCGAGCTCGGAGCTCTTTGCGAGTTCTGACAGGGACAGGTTCAGATGCTGTGCGACAGCCTGAATCCACGCCTTTGTATCTTTTTGCTGCGACATAGGTCGCAACGTATTGTGTGGAACTGCTAACACCTGCACACGAACGCACCTTGCAATATATGCAAAACTGCATATCAGATTGCTTATCGCAATAGCAAGTGATTCGCGCAGATGGATTTCAGCACCATAGATCAAGATCGCATCGCGGCCGGCATCACGCAAAAGGCATTGTGTGCCCGTGCCGATGTGCATCCCACAACCTACAGCCGCGCCAAAAAAGGCGCTGTCGGTGGGCAGGTGCGGACGCTGCAAAAACTTGCCACCGCCCTCGATGCCCTGATCCATGAGAAGGAGCGGGCGGCATGATCCTTCCGGTGCTCCTGATAAACGTCTTCGGCATCTATGCCGTGTCCGCCGTTGCGCTGGCTTCGCTCAAACGCGGCCGGCAGATGCGGCAGGCCGGACTTTCCAGCGCCGCGGCGCGGTATTTTTGCGAAAGCATTCTGCTTTGCGCCATGGCGGTGACCTGGTGCGCGGCCTGCATTCTGGCGGTGTTGCCATGATCGCCATCGCCGACGATCTGAGACCGGAGTTTGCCGACATGGCGGCGCTTGCAGCCTCGATGGTGGAAGCGTTGCGGCATGAAATGCACAGTCAGGGCTGGCGCGGTGCGGAGATTTCCGACGCGGACTATGACGACAGCCGGAAGGTTCCGTCACTCCTGATCATCATCAGGCCCGGCAAGGACGAGCTCACCGTTGAGCGTGTGAGCGCCTTTGTGAAGGAAAAGCGGGCGCAGGCGAGGGATGCGGCATGAAGGACGATCAGGCCACTGCCGCCCGTCTGGAAATCCGCGCGATCGAGAGACGGCGCAAAGATCTGAACCTGACCAAAGACCATATGGACCGTGCCGCAAACCTGACGCGCGGCCACTATCACCGGCTTGTTTCCGGTGTTTGCACACCACGCCCCAGCACGCTGGCGCGCCTGAAAGCCGCCACCTTGAACGCCGGCAAGCGGCGAACGGCCGCCCATAACGACGATGAAGGGCTTTCGATCTCCTATCAGCTGGCTATCGCCCTGGTGGCGAATGCCCTGGGGCGTGATGCGGCGTCGATCCATGGTCAGGATCCATCACGCCGCGCGACGCACAACCCGGAATGGATGGCGGCGGCCGAGGTGCGGCGCATCGCGCTCTACCTGCTCAACGCCGCTGCCGGCTGGAACCAGGCGAAAGCGGCGGAGGCCGCCGGCGTAACGCGCCAGGCGGTCCACACGGCCTGCAAGGCGATCGAGGACCGGCGCAACGAACGCAGCTTCGACCGGCTGCTCGACGATCTCACCCGTTCGATCACAGGAGACTGGTAATGGAGAGCCCCAGAGCCACGGAAATTCTCAATCGCCAGCGCCAGCAGGAGGCCATTCGGCGCATCCGCAGCGCGGTGAGCCGCGCTTTTGCCGACGAACGCACGCGCGATGCACGCTGGCGCAGCTGGTGGCGGCGCGACCTCTCGGAAGGCGTGAGCCAGATCGCGATGAACGCGGCGGGGAGGGTGGCATGACGGAAACGCCACCCACCATCAAGCCTCTGCCAGATGGCGACGAATATGTGCTTCAGCCAATCGATGAGCCACCGAGCGACCGGGAAAAGCTGTTATTGATGCAATTGGAAGAATTGCGCCGGAGCTACGAGATTTCGGCGCGATCGTTCCTCGACGAACTGGCGGCCATCAGAGCCTTGAAAGGCAAGCGTTTCGTGCTTGTTCCCCGTGCCAAGCCGGAGGGGGATGCGGCATGAAAATCAAATCCAGACCGACCGATGCCCGCCACAAAGCCCTGACCGACAAGCTTTGCCAGTTCCTCAAGGATGAAGCCGGCGACCTGCCGGACATCGAGCTCCTGGCGCTCAACGCGCAGGTGCTGGGCATGATCATCGCCTATCAGGATCAGCGCAAATATACGCCGGACGAGATCATGACGATCGTTCAGCGCAACTTGGAGGCCGGAAACAGGCGCGTGATCGAAGGGCTGGCTAATTCGCCGGCAGGGGGGACGGCGTGAAAAAGATGCTCGTTGAACACGATCCCGAGAAAGGCACGTGGGGCGACTGCCATCGAACGGCGATTGCTGCGGTGCTGGGGTTGCCGCCTGTATCGGTTCCACATTTCTATCGCTTCGGACCCAACCGCTCCTCGGAGGAGACACAGGCCGAAATCAACGAGTGGCTGCACGGCTATGGTGCATTGCGCGAGGTGCACGTCCTCTATCCGGGTGAGCTCGAGCTGAAAGAAATTCTCGAAACAATGCACGCGGTCAACCCCGGCGCGTTGTTCCTGCTGGGCGGCACCAGCCGGAATGGGACCGGTCACACTGTCGTCTGCCGCGATGGCCATATCATTTTTGATCCATCGCACAAGGAAAGCGGCATCGTCTCCCCAATGGAAGACGGGTACTGGTGGATAACCTTTCTAGCAATCGATGAAAGCCGCCTTGCGGAGCAAACATCATGATCCGCCTCGCTTCCACGGCCGTGATGGCGCGCCGGCATGAGCCGGCGGACAGTCTGGATTTTTTCCCGACACCGCCATGGGCGACACGTGCTTTCTGCGAGCACGTGCTGCCGCGCGTCTTTCCCGATCCGCACCTGTTTCACAATCCCGCCTGGGATCCGGCCTGCGGCGAGGGGCACATGGCACTCGCCCTGGCAGACTATTTCGCCCAGGTGCATGCGAGCGACATCTTTCCCTACGGGTTCGGCCAGGTGGCCGATTTTCTGCATCAGGACTTTCGCTGGAAGCCGGCGGAATGGATCATCACCAACCCGCCTTTCGCCATCGGCCGGGATTTCATCCTGAAAGCGCTACAGCTCGCCTATCGCGGCGTTGCCATGCTTGTGCGCACGGCCTTTTGCGAAGGGCAGGGCCGCTATGACGATCTGTTTTCCATCTATCCGCCGGCGATGATCGCCCAATATGCCGAGCGCGTGCCCATGCATCGCGCCCGCTGGGTGGTGAATGGCAAGACCGCGACCGCCTATTGCTGGGTGGTCTGGCTGAAAGAGTTTGGCAAGCCGATCGTGGACGACACGCGGTTTGTCTGGATCCCGCCGTCCCGAAACACGCTGACGCGACCCGACGACTGGCTGCGCTTCGGCGGGTGCATGGACATTCCCGACAAGCACAAGGCGCGCCAGCTTGCGGCCGAGGGCGGCGTGATGCGGCCGGCGCCGACTCGCCAGGAGATCCAGGCGGGGTTTTTGTGATGCACGGTGACCTGAAAGAGATCCGCGCGGCACTCAATCTGCGGGTGCTGGACGTGTGCGAGCGGCTTTTGCCGCATGGCCGGCTGATCGCAGGCCAGTGGGAATCTTGCAATCCGCGCGTTGCCGGCGACGATCGCAAGCTGCCGGCGCTGAAAGTGCGCGTGCATGGCGGCGAGCCGGGAGCCTGGCAGGACTGGCGCAACGGCCGCGACGGCTATGCCGGCGACATCATCGGCCTGGTCGGCTATCTCAACGGCACGGACACGAAAGGCGCGCTGGCCTGGGCGCGCGATTTCCTCGGTTTGCGCTCCATGAGCCGGGAGGAGCGCCGGGCCATGCGCTTTGCGGCCGAGGCGCAGGCGAAGAAGCGTGAACAGAAGGCGGCGCAGGACCGCCTGAAAAAGCGCCGGCGTGCGCGCGAGCTCTTTTCCTCCATTCCCCTCCAGGCCGGCCCGGCCGGTGCCGCCTACCGCCATGCGGTGGCCTATTTCGCGGCGCGGCACATGCCGCTTCACCAGGTGCCGGCGCTGAATGAAGAAAATTTCTGTTTCTCCGCCGCGACCGAATGGTGGCGGGGCGCGACCTATCGCACCGAACCGGATGGCCGGCGCATGAAAACCGTGCCGGGACCGAGCTTTCCGGCCGTGCATTCGGCCATGCGGCAATGGAATGGCGAGATCTCCGCCTGCCATGTGACGTTTCTGGATCCGGTCGAGGCGGCGAAAGCGCCGGTGCAGCCGGCCAAGCTTATGTTTGGAGAGGCGCAGGGAGCGGTGATCGAGGTCGCCATGGGGCCGGCATGGGCACCTTTCTGGGATTGCGAGGAGCCGCACCCGCTGATCATCGGCGAGGGGATCGAGAGCGTCGGGCCGCTGGCGATCGCCGTGCCGGAGGCGCGCGTCTGGGCGGCCGGTTCTCTTTCCGGCATGCGCCATGCCCCGGTGCATCTTCCCTGCATCTCCGAGGTGTTTGTCGCGCGCGACAACAACACCGGCAATGCCCAGGCACAAAAGCAGCTCGACGCCGCGCTGGAAGCGCTCGAGGCGGCGGGCAAGCCGCTCAACGTGATGGCGAGCCACGTGGGCGACGATTTCAATGACCTCGCCGATGACGACGAAGGAGAATGAGCATGGGCATGGAAAGCCTGCAAGTGACCGATGCGCAATCCGCGCGGGTGCAGAAGACGCCGCACCGGGTTTCGCTCGAGGACATCAGCGCCAAGATCCAGGAGGTCGACTATGTGCGGCCGAGCCTGGAACCGACGATGACGATCTGCCTGGTGAAGATGCAGAACGGTTTCATCGTGATCGGGAAATCCGCGCCGGCGGACCCGAACAATTTCGACCGGGAACTTGGCGAGAAATTCGCCTTCGAGGATGCGGTGCGCCAGATCTGGCCGCTCGAGGGCTATGCGCTGCGCGAGCGACTGCTTGCCGGGGAGGGTGTGTGATGAAGAAACCGACGCCCAGGAAGGCCTCCAAGGCCAAGGCAAAGCCAGTGGCGAGCGCTCCGGCGAAGCCGACGGATACTATCAGCTCGTTGCGCGGAAAACTGACCGACGCGCGGATAGAGGCTGACCGGTATCGGGATGCGTTTCATTCAAAATGCCGGGAGACGCGGCGGCTGCAGGTCACGGTCGAGGCGCTGCAACAGGCCCTGATCGACGAAAGGGCCAGCCCGCCGCTTTCCGACATTCCATTCTGAATACCCGAGAGGGCGGTCTGGTACGGCTCGCGAGGCCCCCAGCACCTTCTAGGGACGGTTCGAGCGTAGGGGTTCAGCCCGCCGCCCACACCCAACATCATAGGAGAGAGTGACATGGCAAAACGGAGGAACAGCAGTGCAAAGCCCGCTTCTGATGATCGCGTGGAAACGGACACTGCAACCACCACCCAGGATGGAAGCGCCGGAGAGGCCGCGTCTGCGCTCGAGGCCGCCACGGCCGTGGATCCCGAAAAGCAGACCGATGCCCCGGCTGCCGGGCAAGAGCCAGGCGCGCCTGCGCCTGCGCCAGATAGCGCGGATGCTGAAAGCCAGGGAGCAACGGAAACGGAAGCCTTGAGCGATGGGCAAGCTGACAGTGGAGTTTCTGCCGATACCGGAACCGCAGATCAAGCTGATGAAGGATCTGGAAGCGATGCGGCAGGAAATCTACAGGGCGATGTATCTGCCGATGCCCAGGGAACTGACCAATCCGGACAAGAGAATGCACATCCGGACAATGAAGCTCCTCGAGGAAATACGGCTGCAGAAGGGCAAGCCGATGCCCGGGAATCCGACGAAGCGGAAAAGCAGCTAGAACAGCAAAATGAAGCGGAAGCAGTCCAGATGGACACCAATGCGAAAGCCGCATTCTGGGCTTCCGGGGCGGTTTTTCGGGGCGAAACACCGGTTGAGGATCTTATAGATCCCGAAACCCTTTCGATCTGGCGTGACGCTGATTTAAGCGCGATGCAGGAAGCGGCGTCATTCTTTCGTCGCTGGCCCGATTCCACACCGGAAGCCGTCTGCATTCATATGCGGCGGCGCGGTTTGCCGAACCTGCCTGCACCCAATCGGCGCATGGCAGCGGCCTGGGCGGTCTTCGCCTTCACCCTGCGCACGCTCGATCAGGTCACCGCCGCCGAAAAGGCCCAGGCGGACGCCGAAGCGCGCGCGGAAGAAAAGCGGCAGCTCCTGGTCGATCGCGACCGGCTGGCGATGACGCCCGAGGATGACAGCCCGCTTTCCGAGTATGGCCGGGCGGCCCTGCGCCGGCGAGAAACCCCGAAAGGGGAAAAACCCCGCAACGACCAGGAATAGGTCCGGCGGTTCATCCACCTGCCGGCCGCGCGAACCCTCCTCCCTCGTGCGGCCGGCTTTTTTCATGACAGCAGGCCAGGGCGGCAATGGCGAAAAAGACGACACAGACCGGCACCCGCGCTATCCGCGCCATCTTCGAGACCGCCAGGCGTCAACTCGAGGACGAAAAGCCGATTGACTCCCCGGACCCGAACGAGCCGCGCAACGGTCTTCGCGCCGGCCAGTGGCCGGGCGCACCGCACGATGCGTTGCCGCCCGACTGCCCGGTGCATGTGATCGGCCGAGACGCCGGCGGCACGGTCTGGGTCCGCACGGCGACCGGCCACATGCGGGCGGTCGAGAAATGGGACATGCCCACGCTTCTCGACCTGTTCGCGCCGGACGTGAATTATCTGTTCTGGGCCTGGCCGGCCTTCGGCAAGAAAAAGACCGTTGGCGAGGATGGCACCGTGCAGGAGGAGCTGCGCGTTGTGCGCCTCGAGCGCGACAAGGTGGCCGCCTGCCTGATCAACGCCGCCGCCAAGCGGCCGGATTTCGATCCCCAGACCCAGCATCGCGGCCGTGGCGGCTGGCAGGACAAGACCGGCCGTTTCGTGTGGCACTCCGGAAACTGGATGTGGAGCGTCAACGGCTCGACGCTCGAGCGCGCCCGGCCGGGCGAGCATGAAGGCTTTCTCTACACCCGGCAGCCGACGACGATCGAGCCCTGGGACGCGCCGATAAAACAGGATGAAAGCCCGGCCTTGCGGATCCTCGAGGATCTGCGCAGCTGGAAATGGGAACGGCCCTATCTCGACCCGGTGCTTTGCCTGGGCTGGATTGCAACCGCGATCATGGGCGGCGCTTTGAAGGCGCGGCCGATCGTCTTTACCGGCGGTGGCGCCGGCGTCGGCAAGTCGACCTTGCATGAGCTCCTGCGCAACGTGCTCGAGGGCGCGGTGTTCGCGGCCGTCGACACCACGGCCGCCGGCATCTATCAGCGCGTCAAGCACGATGCCCTGCCGATCCTGGTCGACGAGCTGGAGAACAAGCCGGGATCCACGAAGGCGCAGAGCGTGATCGAGCTGGCGCGCGTTGCCTATACCGGCGGCGACATCGCCCGTGGCGGTGCCGACCACGAGGGCACAACCTTCCGCATGCACAATTCGTTTCTGTTTTCCGCCATCAACCCGCCGCCCATGACCGAGGCGGACAAAAGCCGCATGGCGATCCTCAATCTTTCTCGCCTGGACATGGCGGACGGCGTGGGGCGCAAGATGAGCGTGGCGATCGAGACGGACGGCCGCATGCTCCTGCGCCAGATCATGGACGGATGGACGGAGTTTTCCGGCCGGCTCCTGCAGGACTGGTGGGACACGCTGCAAAAGCAGGGGCTCGACAGCCGGGCGATCGATACCTATGGCACGCTCCTGGCGGCCGCCGAGCTGCTGGTCGGCCCGGCCGAGCTCGAGGATATCGGCCTGCCGGTGACAGACCAGACAAAGCTGGGCGAGATCATCGCGGCCGCCACGGCGCTCGAGCGCGGCGAACGGCTGGACAATTGGCACAAATGCGTCAACCGGTTGCTCGATTCGACGATTGAGGCCTGGCGCGACGGCGTGAAGCCCACGGTGGGCGGCGTGATCGACCAGGTGGAGCGCGACAACCTCGCGCTCGAGTTCGCGAAAGAGCGCCTGCAGCTGGTCAATCTTAGCATCCGCAACAAGGGCGACCCCGGTGATGGTTTCTGCCTGGCAGTGCCCAATGACGGGCCGGTGCTGCAAAAGCTGTTCGCGGATACGGAATGGCAGCGCGGGGGCTGGTTCGGGGCCTTGAAGCAAGCGCCCAACAACGTTGTGTTGCGCAACGAGGGCAACAAGCAGAAGCTCAAGATCAACGGCTCCACGAAGCACTGCCTTCTGATCGATATGTCGGCGTTCGCGGCCTATGTCGACAAGGAGGGGCGGTGAGCGGCCGTTGCCCCTGTTGCGGCGGTATGATGCCGCCAGGCGCGGTCCCGCGCGAGGAGATCGTCGGTCGGCTGGAAACCACCTCGCAGGTCTTTCGCGATGCTGTGCGAAGATTGGCCTGGCGGCCAGGACACCAGCTCACGTCGTATGAACTGGCGGAATACATCTGGAAAGATGATCCGAATGGCGGACCGGATACAGCCGATGCCGTTGTGCGCGTTACAATTCGTCGCGAGCGACATCATCTTGAGCCACTTGGTTGGCGGATAGAACGCCGGGCGGGTCACGGCGGTGGCTATCGCCTCATTCTTGCAGCCTCAGACGCTTAATCACAGTTCATAGAGCAGCCGTGCACGGCGCTGGTGGCGTTTCTGCGTCGCCTGGCGCGGCTGCGGCGTATTTGCCGTGTGTCACATCATAATGACCAGCAGCCCGGCAGGGCTGCGCCGCTTTCCTATGTCCCGCCTCCAGGGCGAGGGAAACGGCTATTATGTCCACTCCCACGCCCGCGCGCCCATCCAGCAATTGACAGCCCAACCCCCGCCCCATTGGGAGAATGCGTGTTCCCGCCGCGCCATTTTCGGCCCGAAACAGCGCATTTCGAGCGCAAGCACTTGTCGCAAGGTACGGCGTGCGAGGTTTGTGCCGTGCGCCTGGCGGGGCAGGGCGGTTACCAAGGTAACCCGGTGTAACGCGCAGGTAACCGAGAAAATCCAACAAAAACAGATAGGTGCGCTTTGCGGTTACAAGTTACCCGAATAGGTCATGCATCACGCATGCGCGCGCGCATGTGCGCATGTGAGGTAACTGGTAACCATGTAACCTATGCGTGTAGGTATATGTATTTGCTGGAAAAAAGCCGGTTACAACGCGGTTACCTATCGGCGGTTGTGGTAACCGACAGGTGACGCCGAGCGCCCGAATAAAATAATGGTTTCATGGCTATGAGCGACGACGACGACACCGAAAAAGGGACATTGGAAGGCGCGCACACGGGCGGTTCCGACCGCCTGGCGGCCGATCTCCACCGCGTCGACCAGGAGCGCGCCCAGGCCGAGGGCGATCAGCTCGACCTGCTCGCCGGCTCGCTCGATATCCACGACGAGGACGTGCTGGCGGCAGCATCGGAACTTGTTGCCAAGCCTCGACGGGAGCGGGGGAGGCCGCCGGGCAGCGCCAATCGGCGCAATACGCAAGTGTTCGACTATCTCGAGCGCCTGGGCCATCGCGACCCGGCGGTTACGCTGTCCATGATCCAGTCGGCGGATACGCTGCAGCTTGCGGCGGCGCTCGGTGCCAATACGGCCAAGGGACGCCTGGCCGTTCTGGGGTTGCAGCGGGCGGCGGCGGCAGAGCTCATGCCCTACAAGTATGCGAAGAAGCCGCAACAGATCGACCTGCCGCCCGATGTGGCCCGGCCGTTGATGGTCATCGGCGAGATGAATGTCGGGATCAGCACGCAATCGGACGTGATGAGCGTGGCCGATCCGCGAGCGAAAAAAGCCAATGAAATCAATAGCGGTCCCGTGCGGATAGTCGATAATGATCCGCACGATGATAGCCAAGCTATTGATAACACTGACAAAAGCGGCGCTGAAACACCTGATTGAAAATCAGTTGATCGACCGTCATCTGGCCGAGCATGGTTTTTGCCTGGCGCATCCAGTTGCCACTCCATGCCTCGACCCCGCCCCCTCCCTTCGCGCCATGGGCAGACCGGCCTTGTCGAATTTCAAAACCGCGCGCCCCCTGTCCTAGAGGGGCCCTACGGCTTCACACACACGACCCGTTTCAACAGGCCTGCCCTGAATTGACGCCTGCCGGTGCCGAATAACCTTGCGACGTTGAATCGGGCGCAGGGTGCGGATGCGCGCGCGCCGTGGGATGCAGGGAGCCGGGATGAAAAGGGCCGTCGAGAAGCCGCGCTTCGATATTTTCAAGTTCACGCCGCCGGGACCGGTTGCCGCAAGCTACATTCAATCGGAAGGGCCGATCGATCTCATCCTAGGGCCATGGGGCAGCGGCAAGACCGTTGCCACCGTGTTCAAGATCGCCCGGCATTCGAGCAACCTTTTTCCGGTCTGCAAGGATGGCGTCATCCATGTGCGCTGTGCCGCCTTGCGCGACACCTATCGCGAGATGGCAAAGACCGCGCTTTCTTCCTGGCACGAATTCTTTCCCAAACGCGGCCCGTACACCGCGCAGGAGCCCGGCGCGTATTCGGGCGGTCAGGACCGGCCCGTCAAGCATATCCTCGAATGGAACACGATCCGGCAGTGGCCGGAGGGGCCGAAAGAAACGCTGGTCCGGCTGGAAATGGAATTCGGCGCGATCGGCAACGAAAATCTCGACAGCTTCTTCAAGGGCTACGAGATCTCCATGGGCTGGCTCAACGAGTGCGATCTGGTCGATGAAAGCGTGCCCGGAAGGCTTTACGGCCGCACGGCGCGTTTTCCCCCACGCGTCGAGATTATGGAATGGGAGGGCGACCGGCTGGGCTGGGAAAAGGACCCGGACAGCGGGATCGATGTGATCCGGCTGCCACGCATCATCATGGGCGATTATAACCCGCCCGATCCCGCCAACTGGACGTACAAGCGCCACATCGAGGAGCCGGAAAAGTGGCCGGGATTTACCTTCTTTCATCAGCCATCCGGCCTTTCGCCGCAGGCCGAGAACCGGATTGGCAAAAGCCGAAGCCAGTATGAGGAGGAAGAACAGGCTTTCGGCGGATCGAAACATCCGGACGCGCAACGCAACGTCCATGGCAAGTATGCCGCGAAGAAACAGGGCACGGTTGTCTACGATCAGTTCGACATGTTCCGCCACCGCTCCGACCAGAACCTCGATCCGGTGCGCGAACTGCCATTCTACATGGGATTCGACGCCGGCGGCACACCCGCCTGCGCGATTGGGCAGTTCATGCCGAACGGTCAGCTGCGCGGCCTGCGCGAAATCGTGTCTCTGCCGGACACCGTGACGGGGCCGGAGCGTTTCGCCGCGGCGGTGATGGAAGTGCTTCTACGCGATTTTGCCGGTATGGCGTGCGCCGGCGCCTGGGGCGACCCTTCGGCCTGGTACGGTGCCGACAAGGAGCACGGCAGTCTCGCTTTCATGGAAACGGTGGCGCAGGCCTTGCAGGTCAACATCCAGCCCACGGCGAGCAACGACATCCAGTCGCGTAAAGAGGCCGTGGAATGGTATCTGAAAGGGAACATCGACGCGAACACACCGCGCTCGATCTGGGATCCGCGACTGAAATACACGATTGGCGGCTTCGCGTCGCAGTATCATCTGACCAAGCAGGCGACCGAAGGCAAAACCGACCGCCTGGAGATCGCCAAAAACCATTATTCCCACATCCACGATGCCTGGCAGTATCTCTGCTACGGCTATCGCGGCCCGCGCGCCGTGCGCGATGAAGCGGCCAGGATGGGCCGCCCCACCAATGTGGTGCCGATGCGCTCCGTCCAGGCCAAGACCGATTTCGACATATGGAACGTCTGAAACGGGTAACCCCCGTTCCGCCCTCGCTGGCCATGTCCTTCGGCGGGGCGAGCAGTCTTTACCGCCGCGCGATGGTGCATCAGTGCCGGATCGGCCAGGCGGTCGCGTTCCTTGCCGGCGACGAACCGCTGGCGCTCGCCATGCTGGACACACGCCGCAACCGCCGTGCCGAACTGGCCATCCGCTTTCGCCCGGCCGCGCGACAGCACATGCGCGCATTGATCCGTGAGGCTCAATTGACGCTGCCCGCCTTCGTGCAAGCTCGCATCCTGGTCTTTGCCCGCATCTCTCCGCGCAATCTGCGCGGCCAGCGCATGGCGAGGATCGCAGGTTTTCGACCGGGCGGGTTTTCCGATCCCGCCATCTGGCTTTGGAAAGGACCGGGGCATGAGCGAAATCTTTGGCGGCGGGGATGCGAAGCGACAGGCCGAACAGGCGCGGCGCGACCAGCAGGTGGCGAATGACCGACAGCTTGCCGAGCTGAACCGCTCGGAGAACCGCGCGGCGCTTTCGCGGCGCAATCCGCGCGGCCGCCGGCTGTTTTCCGATGCCGCCGTACCGGCTGGCGACCGCAAGAAGAACCTCGCCTGATGACAGAAAACACCGTCCAGGCACAAAAACGCCGCGCCGATCGCGCTTGGGAGGAAAATTCCGCCTGGGACCGCTTCTATCGCGACGCCTACGATTATGTGATTCCGCAGCGCCGACCCGGCGGCAGCGGAACGCGCAAGGATCTTGCCGACAAGATCTACGACATGACCGGCCCGACCAGCGCCATGAACATGGCAGGCGAGTTGCAGAACCGGCTGTTCTCCGGTGCGCCCATCCTCGAGACCGGCGCACTCGCGCATCAGGCCATTGGCGACGCAGGCAAGGAAAAGCTCGATCGCGAGCTCGAGAAGGTCGGGAGCTTCATCTATCCGTTCATGCAGGCGGGCGAGTTCGATACGGCCACGCATGAAATGTGCATCGACCTGGGCGTCGGAACGGGCGTTCTGATCCCGATGCGCGGCACGCCGGAACAACCGATCATCTTCTATGCGCCGCCGGCGGACGAAATTGCCGTGAAAGGCGATGCCTGGGGCCGTCAAAGCCTGATCTCGTGGAAACGCATGGCGGCGCGCGAAGAGATCCGCGACGCCTTTCCGCAGGGCAATTTCAGCAAGAATTTTATCGAGGCCTCGAAGTCGCGGCCGAACGATGAACTGACGCTCTACCAGGATTTTTTCCGCCTTCCGGATGGCCGCTGGCGGTTTGCCGCCTATCTGGACAAGGACTGCGAAGACTTCATCAGCCACGAAACCTATCGTACCAAGCCGATTGCAGTCGCGCCGTATTATCGTGTGCCAGGCGAGATGCGCGGCCGTGGCCCGGTGCTATTGGCGCTGCCCTCCATCAAGACGCTGAACAAGGCGCAGGAGATGGCCTTGCGCTCGGCCGCAATCCAGATGCTCGGCATCTGGGCATATCGCGCCGGCGGCACATTCAATCCCGACACGGTGCGGATCGGTGCGGGTCAGTTCTGGCCTATGCAATCGACCGGCGGTATTCTGGGTCCGGACGTGCAGCGCATGGATCCGGCATCGGGCAGGCTCGATGTTTCGCGTCTCGTTATCGAGGGCATGCAGGACCAGGTGCGCGAAGCCCTGTTCGATACGCGCCTGCCACCGTCCAACGGCACACCGAAGTCCGCTTCGGAAATCGCCGCACTCATCCGCCAGAACGCCCGCGTGCATCTCAACGGTTTCCAGCGGCTTTGGCGATCGATCCATCCGGTTATCGTGCCACGCTGCGCGGAGATCCTGCATTCGTTCGGCTATCTGCGCGGCATGATGTCGTTCAACGAGTTGATGGTCTCCGTCTCCGTTCGGTCACCGATCACAGCGCAGATGAATGCGGACATGCTGGCCAATCTCGCCAACTATATCGAGCTTCTGGTCTCGTTCGTCGGGCCGCAGAAACTGGACGAGCATCTGATCATGGATCCGGCGGCCGACAAGATCGCCGAGGCGCTGTCCATCCCGAAAGGACTCGTCCCCGACACAGCGGCCCGCGAACAGGTGCGCGCTCAGAAAGCCGAACAGATGGCGCAACAGGCGGCGGCCGCGATGGCCGAGAAGGCCGCGCCGCAACTCGTGGAAAAGGGCTTTGATATGGTCCAAGGCGGGAGGCAGGCGGCATGACCGGGCCCGTAAACATCAATCCGCGCTCACAGGTGCGCGGGCTCGATGACGTGCTGACGGCCGGCGGCGAGGGCTGGGAGGCGCTTGAAAAACTCATGCAGCCGGCGGTGATGCCGGATCAGTCCCGCCCCGACAACCGCGTGCTTCGCTTCGCCGGCGCGATCTCGCGCACCGAAGACGGCCGGTTGTTCCTCGACTGGCTGTTCCTCCTGACGCTGGATTCGCCCTATCCGCGCGTCGGCGGCGACTTCCAGGAGGCCGCACTGGCGGCCGCCAAACACGAGGCGCGCGCCAATATCGGCGAGCTGCTTCGAAAAGCGGTCGTGGAAGGCCGCGAACTTCTCAACCAGAACGGAGCCGAAAAATGAACAGACTTCTTTCGCGTTATCTCAATGAGCTTCCCCGCATGCCGGACAACGGCGGCGGCGATGGCGGCGGCGGGGAGGGCACCGGCCAGGGTGGCGACGGTGCCGGGGCGGGCGCAGGCGACGGGAACGGCTCACCCGCCGCCGCGCCCGCCAATGGTGGCGACGGCAATGCCGGTGGCGATGGAGGCGACGGAAACGGGTCGGGTGGAGACGGACAGCAACCGGCCGCCGCCTGGAACCCGACCTGGCCGGATGGCTTTCCCGAGCAATTACGAGGCCAGGACGCCAACGAGACGCTTGCCAAGGTCAACAAGGCCATTGCCGGCTATCGCGAAAAGGACGCCAACCGGGACATTCCCAAGGATCCGAAAGAGTATCTGTCTACGGAAGGCGTCAAGAATTTCGAGCTAGCGGACGATCTGAAGCCGCATTTCGATCAGCTGGGCAACGATCCGGTGTTCGAACCCATGGCAGCGAAGGCAAAAGAATTCGGCATCGAACGCGGGGCGTTCCTCAATCTCTGGCAGACCGGCATGCAGTCGCTTTCCCAGGCCGGGCTCCTGGAACCGCCGGTGGATGCGAAGGCCGAGCGTGCAGAAATGTTGCCCGATGAGGCGAAGGATTTGCCACCGGCCGAACAGGACAAGGCGATCGACAAGCGCATGCAGGAGAATCTGGATTTCGTCGATCTCATGGTGACGAATCGCGGCCTCGACAAACAGGCCGCAGAGTATGCGCAATTGATGCTGGCCGACCGTGCCCATGGCCACAAGTTCCTCGAATGGATGCGCGGCCAGTTCGGCCAGAACGAGAGCGGCCCGGGCGCGCATGGCGGCCCTGGCAGCGGGGCGACGCGCGAACAGTTGCAGGCGGAAATGAAGGCGCTCGACGCGAAACGCGGAACGCCGGAATTCGACGAGGCTGCCTATGACGCGCTCGACGAGAAATATCGCAAGGCATACAGCAGCAATTGACGGCCCGCGCGCGGGCCCATGATGGCCGCCGTACCGACTAGGGATGCGACCTGGCGGCGCGGCGGCTATCCTTAACCGGACCTGCTTGACCTGCTGGCTATCGACCCGAAGCGGAAATTTGAGACAGCAGGAAAGGACGGACAATGTCTCTCCAGGCAGAAAACTGGTTCCGCGAGCAGATCAAGGACAAGGTCACCATCCAGTATCAGGCCGGTGGCGGCTACCTCGACGGCACCATGATGAGCGGCGACACCCAGGCCGGGCTGATCAAGTTCCCGACCGCAGGCAGGGTGGAAGCCTATAAGCTGACCGGCGCAATTCAGCTGGTGCAGGGGTCCAATCCCGATCTCTCCATGATCGAGGTCAAGCCCGACGACTTCGAATCCTCGGCCTGGTATCGCACCCAGGACATCTACAAATCCGGACCGAGCGAGCGCGACGCGATCGCACGGCTGATCACGAAATCGATCCGGCGCAAACGGGACAACATCAAGCTGGACGCGTTGACCGCGTTTCACGGGCTCGGCGGCATCGATACGATTGGCGACGGCACCACGGTTATCGATCTGCTCGACACCGAGGGCGCGGCTGCCGAGATCTTCGGCACCGGTGCCGGCGAGGATGAAGACGATGCACTGTTCTGCCCGCTTCCGTGGATGTGGTGGAAACAGATGCTGTTCTACAAGGAGTTCGCCGACGCCCGCTATGCCGGCCCGGAGAACATTCCTTTCTCCAAGCGCACCAAACAGCAGATGAAGACGGTGCAGAGCGTCAACTATTTCCCGATGCCGGACGAATATTTCACGGGTCCGGACGGCACGTCGCTCTATTCGTGGATCTGGGCGCGCAACGCCATGGGTGCGGAAACGCCCTGGAACAAGGAAGCGCCGGGTTTCACCCAGCATCCCGAGTATGAGGGCTCGCCCTGGCTGATCAAGGCCGGAATGGGCGGTTGCGCTGTCGGCATCCAGAAGGAAGGCGTGAAGCGCCTGCACTTCAAGCTGCTCGATCGGCCCGAGCGCCCGGTGGTGAAAACCGAAGCGGTGACGCCGTAAGCGCGAACAGCCGGGCCGCGCCCTGACGCGGCCCTTCTTCCGCAAAGCACAAGGAAACCGAACCATGGCTTTCAAGATTCGCCAGCTGTCCCGCTATCATTCGGTCAGCTACGACGACAACGGCACTTCGAAGAAGTGCAATTTCTACAACTATGTCACCACGGACCCGGACGCCGCGGCGCAGACGGCGGGCTATTTCAACGATGCCCGCGCGATCCTCAATGTCGGCGATTCCATCACGGCAATCTGCGATGCATCCGGCACGCCCGAGCGCGTGACCCTGCTGGTCGCGACCGTGCCGGCATCCGGCGACGTGACGGTTGCCGTCAACGCCGGCACCGACGACACCGCGTAACGGAGCTGGGCGGCATGGAAAGCGAAATCACCAAGGCGACCCTGGTCAATCAGGCGCTGATCGATCTCGGCCAGCCGCCCAACTTCTCGATTGACGAAGAAACGGGCCTCGGCGGCATCGTCGATGTCGTCTGGCCCGGTGTTGTCGATGAAACCTTCGGGCTGCACGACTGGACGTTCTGCCGCAAGACGTTTCGGCTCAATCGGCAGGCCGAGACGCCGGAAAGCGGCTGGAAATTTGCATTCGACCTGCCTGGAAACAAGGTGGGCGATCCGCTTGCCATACTGATCGACCCGCGCCGCAATGCCGTGCTGCGCGAGTTTTATCTGGAAGGCAATGAAGTTCATTGCGAACAGGAACAGATCTGGGCACGCTGCCGGGTAATGGTGGATCCTCGCTACTGGGATCCGGCATTTCGCGCCGCCTACCGCAAGGCGCTCGCGGCCGAGCTCGCCGTGCCTTTGCTGCAGGATGTGGATCTGAAAGATTTTCTGCGCAAGGAGGCCTACGGCACGCCAAGCGAAGGCGGGGCCGGTGGCAAATTCGGCCGTTTGATTGCCCAGAACCGCGCGGCCTCTCCTCAATATGCACCGCTCTATGAAAACGATCCGCTGACCGGCGCCAGGTGGGGCTAGTCCATGGTCGCACGTCCCGCCGAGCCCCGATACAGCGCCAATGCCGGCGAGCTCGACCGCGCGCTCGCCGGGCGTCTCGATATCCGCCAGTATTATTCCGGCGGCCTGCGCTTCAAGCATGTGGAGCCAGTTCCGCAATCCGGCTTTCAGGACATGGGCGGAACGGTGGATAACGGGCCGGTGCGCGCGCGCCTCGAAAACCTCGCGCTTTCCGGAACATCGGCCACGCCGGGGCCCCACACCGGTACGGCCACGATATGGAGCGGCAATGTCAGCGGGGCCGTTGCTGCCGTTCATATCGATGCCGTCTCCGCCAGCAGCGGAACGCATAGTGTATTCTGCGAGGTTTTCGCCGGCGGGCAGTGGACCCGGATCGGATCGGCACTTCCGTTTTCCACGGCGGCCATCGAGCGGACATTTGCCGTGGCGCCGGGCACAGGTATCGCCGGCGTCTCTCAGGTGCGCATTCGCGCGACATTCTCAGCAAGCGCGACCGCGACCGCGACCGGTATCAAGGTTCTGGCGGAAACGGGCATACAGGACCGCCCGCGTTACGAGAGCCTGCGGCACGATTCGGGCGATCGCTATTTCGTCGCTGCGACGGAAAAATGGCTCGACATCTATCTGGACGATGCATTCGTTGCCGGGGTCTATCTGCCGGACATCACCCTGGATCGGCTTCCCGAGCTTGGGTTCTATGCGGAAAACGCGACGATCGGGATCTTTCATCGAACCATGTCCCAGAACATCCGAGTGCGCCGCGCGGGGTCGGCCTCGGAATGGCTGATCGACGGCTGGCCTATCGTCAACGTACCGCGTGTGGATCTCGGGGGCGTGTACCCGAAAACGGCAGACAAGTGGACGATAACAATCCGCTATTCACGGCCGGGCGACAGCACCGCAATTTTCATCCATATGGGGTTGAGCGTCGATGGCGAGGATACCCCCACAATCGTAGGGGTCGATGCGCTCGGAAACCGCGTTCGCGAGAACAGCATCGACTGGCCGACAGTGGCCATAAACATCGCCACGGCCCTGAACGATCTTCCGTCGATCGACGGCGGCGTGACGTGCAGCGCCGAAGTGTTTACGCAATCGTTTGAAGAAGGCCATATCGAACTTACAATTACGTTCGGTGGGGCATCTTCCGGCAATGAGTATCAGCTTGATGCGCAGATATTGAGCGACGCACGCGTCTCTGCCTTGTCGGCCCACCTCGAAATCGGCGAAACGGAATATGAGCCGCTTTTCTCTGCTTCCCGGGGATCGTTTGGCGGCGCAGCGCTGGTGCAGGATCGGCTCGGGTATTTCGACATAAATGCCGAGCGCAGCGCATTGTCATTGTCACGGCCGGCCGAATACTTCGATCTGAACATCGAAGGTGCCGGCGACAATCGCGCACGCCTCGACAAACTGCGCGGTGGCGAATCTGCCGAGCGTGTGCTGGCCGTCTATGACAGCACTTATCTACTCGTGTTCACAGATCAGTCCGTCTATTTCGCACCGAACCGCACCATCAAGGCGGGCGAACCGCTCAATTTCACATTGACGGCGGCAACCGGCATCGTGCCCTATACCGAGCCGATCGAGCTCGAGAAGAAGATCTACTATATCGGCTACAATGACGATGACGACGATCTGGACGGTCACCAGATCCTTTCGCTGTCCTACGACGAACTTCTGACAAGCTACGATGCCGTGCCCGAAAGCCTGTTGGCGAGCCACCTGGTCAAGGGCGTGATGCGCACCAAACGTCAGCGCAGCGCGGCAGATTCGGACGCTTCGAAGAAATGGGCGCTGCGAAAGGACGGCCGCCTGGTCGCAGCGCAGGTCATCAAATCCGAGGAGATTCTCGGTCTCTGCGAATGGATCTCGCCCGACGGCGGGCTTGTGCGCGAAATCGAGGTGGATGCGCGCAACCGGCTTCGCCTTTGTGTCGAACGCGATGGCGTGCTGCGCCATGAGCGCCACGACCGCACCGCCTTTCTGCATGCCATTGTCGAATCCACCTGCGACCTTGCCGGGCAGGTGGACGGTTTGACCCTGCATGAGGGCCGGCAGGTCTGGGCCGTGGCCGAGGGCTATGTGCTCGGGCCATTTACCGTCGCCGGTGGCAAGATCAACCTGGGCGATGCCTATCAAGGTGCGGTGAAAGTGGGTCTCTGGACGCCGCCCGTCTATGAATCGATGCCGTTTTATCGCGTTCTGCGAGACGATTCGATCATTGAGCGGCCCGGCCGCATCCCCGTGGTTCACCTTAACCTGATCGACACCACATCGGTAGCGGTGGGCGCGAATGGCCTGGAACCGCGCGATGTGCCCTTGCTCAACGCGGCCGACATTGCCGACCAGCCCATGCCGCCGAAAACCGGAAAATTCAGCGTTTCGGGCCTTCTCGGATCGAAGGTGGGCACCACGGTTGTCATCACCCAGACGAAACCCGGCCGCCTGCGCGTGCGCGATTACAAGGTTGAGGAGGCACTTTAGATGGAACTTTTTCTCGGAGTTGCCGGCCTTTTCGGCGGCGGGGGCGGCGCAGCTGCAACCGGTGCGGCAACGGCGGCAGGCTCCGCCGTCAGCACGGCGTCGACGATCGGCACCATCCTCGAGGGCGGCGCGACCGTGCTCGGTCTCGTGTCATCCATCGCCGCCGGAAGCGCGCAACAGGAACAGATGGAGCTGGCGGCGATCGACGCCGAGCGCGAACAGCCGCTCGAGATCCTTCAGAACATCGACCGGCGCACCTCGTTGAAGGCAGCGGCAGCGGACGCGATCGGCGAGATGGACACCGCTTATGCGGCATCGGGCGTCGATCTTTCCTTCGGTTCCGCCCGCCAGGCGCGCCAGGACGTGTTTCGCGAAACCGATCTGGGCCTCACCACGGATGCGGGCACGACCATGAGCCGATTGAGCAGATTGCAGGAGCGCGCGAGCAGCTATCGCCAGATGGGCAAGCGCGCCATGCGTGCCGGCGTTCTTGGCGGGCTGGCCGGTGCGGCTTCCGGTTTCAGCCGCATGGCCGGCCGCTATCCGATGCGACGCCGCCCGGCATAGGCCGTCCTGCCGTCGCCGATCGATGAAGGAGTGATTCATGGCAAACAAGCGCCGGCAGCCGGTTTCCTATCGGCAGTTCAAGGCCAGTCCGGTTCTCGCCGAGGGCCTATTAGGCGTCGCGCGTTCGGGTGGCGAGCTCGAGGAAAAGGTTGCGCAGGCGTTTTTCCGCATGGGCACCGCCCAGGGCGCGCGCAACGACCGCCGCGCCGAAGCTGCCGGGCGTCTGGCCGGCCAGATGGACGCTCTCGAAAACCGCCCTTCGATTTCCGTGGAGGGCGGCGCTGCCGCCAGCACGCGCATTGCACCGGGACAACCGTTCAAGACCAACGATCCGATTGCCGAGGATCTGCCGCCGGAGGGCCGTGCCTTTCTCAATGCGATTGCCGGCGGTGAAAGCGGTGGTCGCTACAATGTGCGCTATACGCCGAAAGGCGGCGCGCTTTTCGACGATCTTTCGCGACATCCCGGTATCATGGAAGATGGGCCTCACGGCAAGAGCTCCGCCGCAGGCCGCTATCAGTTTACGCAGACCACATGGAACCGGATGGGCGGCGGCGACTTTTCGCCCGTCAATCAGGACCGGCGCGCCTGGCAACTGGCACAACAGGACTATCAGAGGAACACGGGCCGCGACCTGCTGGGCGATCTGCAAACGGGCGGGCTCGACGGCAAGATCCTGTCCGCCCTTTCGCCGACCTGGGCGGCGTTCAACCACAATCGGCCCAGACACATTGCCACCTATCAGGACAGCCTGTTGCGGTTTGCCGGTCAGGGGACTGCCGCACCGACCGGCGGGCCTGCGCCCGAAACCGTCGCACCGGAGGTGCAGGCACCCAAGATCGTTGTGAAGGGCGGAACGTTCCGGCCAACCGGAAGCGATACGATCTATGGCCGGGCCTATGACGCCGCCGGGACCAAGACCTATTTGCAGGCGCTCGATGTCGAGATGCAGCAAACCCAGGCACAGGTTTACGAGCGGTTCAAGGACGATCCGGCGACGATGGCGGATGCGTTTGAAGCGCTCAAGGGCGAGCAGATCCAGAATCATGTCTTCGACGAGATCCGCGCCGATTACGAAATGGCCTTCGATCGGGGAGCCGGCACCTATGTGATGCAGGCACAGAAGCGGCTTGAACAGAAGCGCGAAGCGGACAACCGCACTGCCTATCTCGAACGCACCACCGAACTCGAGGAAAGCCAGAACCGGGCGCTTGCGGCGCTGGATCCGGAAAACCCGGCAACGGTTGCCGCATTGCAGCGCACCCAGGCGGCGCTCGACGATCATTACGACGCGGCCGTTTCGCACGGCATTATTGACCAGAATGCCGCAGGAACGGCGAAACGGCGTTCGCAGGGGCGCACGGCGTCCGGGTTCTATCTTCACCAGGCGGCGGGCCTCGATGCCGAAGGCGTGACCGTATTGCGCGAGACCATGCGCAAGGACTACGGCGCGGGCAAACTTACCGGCATCGATGGCGAGGCCTGGTCGAAACTGGACGGCCAGCTGGAAAACCTGGCCGAGCAGAAACAGCGCGCGGAAACTCAGGCGGCGAAAGACCTGGCCGAACGCGGCGCGAAGCTGACCCAACGCGTCGAACAGGGTTTTGTGGCGGATCCGGATGCGCTGGCGAAACTGCAACTCGACGCCAACACTGCGCCGGACGGGCCGGAAATCGTCGACACCACATTGAAGATCCTCGACACGGCAGAGGTGATCCGCGACCGCACCCTGCCGGAGGCGCGCGCCCATGTGGCGGAGATGCGCGCCAGCCTCGGCAAAAATCCCGATGCCTCCGACCTGGCGGCGGTGACCTATGGCGAAGGCCGGATTGCCGAGCTCGAGGAAATGGTGGCGAAAGATGCCGTGGGCTATGAGGTGGCGACCGGCCGGACCCGCCTGGAGCCGATCGACACGTCTTCGCCGGATGGTCTGCGCGAAAGCCTGACCCTGCGGCGTAACCAGATGGAGGGCATCGCACGCCGGTATAACCGGCCGCTCGAGGTTCTGCGGCCCGGCGAGCGCGCGGCGCTGGCGCGAAGCCTTGCGGAGAACCCGGAAGGCTTTCCCGATTTTGTGGTGGCGCTGCGCGACGTGTTCGGCGAGCGTGCGCCGACCGTGCTTGCGGAGATCTCCGAGGACGCGCCGCCGCTTGCCCACGCTGCCGGCGTGGCTGTCGCAACCGGCGACATGAGCGTCGCGCAGGACGTTTCGGCTGCGCTTTCCGCCAAGGCGCAGGGCATTTACAAGGCGAAACTGCCCACAGCCAGCAAGTTTGCGGCAGCGGCGGGACCGACCTTTGCAGGGGCGCTCTCGTTCCTCGATCGCACCCGATCGGCCACGCTTTCCACGGCGCAGCTCATTTTCGAGCGCGATGCGAACATGATGGGATTCGACCCTGCGAAGATCGACGATCCGGACGCGCCCGCCGGGCAGGCCTGGCAGCGCGCGCTGGATCGTGCCCTTGGCGGTGCAACGGTGGGCGGCGAGCGCACCGGCGGGCTCGGCCAGGTGAACGATTTCCCGATCGTGGTGCCGCCGGGCATGGCGGCAGAGACGCCGCAGCGGCTGATCGGCGGGATAACAGAAGGCGACCTTTCACGCCTGCCGCCGATCCGCTCCGCCAACGGCGTGCCGGTGACGGCAAGGCAATTGCGCCAGGCGCGCCTCGTGACCGTGGGCGACGGCAGATATCGCGTTGCCCTGGGCGAACCGAACGGCTGGGATCCGCAATGGGTTATCGGCGAGGATGGCGATTTCTGGCTGCTCGATCTGAAAGCCCTCGAAACCGGCCGGCCGTCTCGGCCGACACAGCGCGGGGCGGCTGACTTTCTTGGAGCGCTGGAGAGATGACGATCATACTCGAGGAAGCCGCGCGGCCGAGCCACGCCACCTTTGCCGGTGGAGTGGCCTCGCTTGCCGACATCGCCGGCGCGGGCCGCGACACGCTGCTCTACATCGACAATGCCAATGCGCAGCATGAAGCGCTCGACCGCGCCCTCGAGGACCGCATTCGCGCCATCCATTCGGCAACCGGTCAGAAGATCGACAATCCGCTGCGCAGGGCCGACTCGGAATGGCGGCGTGCTCAGATCGAGCGACCGGCCATACCAAACCCGTTCAACGCCTTCGGCCGCACCGAACGGGATATGGATTCACTGGAAGACCTGCGCGACCGCTATATGGCCGATTTCGAACAGGAGCTGTTCACGCTCGACGAACGGTTTGCGGAGATCCCGAAAGCGCGTCAGGCAATCGGCGCGGGGCGGCCGATCGCCGACGATGCCGCGCGCGTCGCGCGCCAGGCGGACGAAAGGCTGGGGCAACTCATGGCGTCTCGACCCGGCGTTTCGAGCTGGGGCGCGATGCTGGCCGGCGGAATGGCCGGTTCGCTCTACGATCCCGTGACGCTTCTTTCGCTCGGTCTGGGGGCCGGACCCAGCGCGGCGAGAACGGCGGCGGGGCGCATTCTGTCTATCGCCGGCAAGGAAGCGCTGATCAATGCCGGCACCGAAGCCGTGATCCAGCCGAGCGTGCAGGCCTGGCGGAAGAAAGCCGGCCTCGATAGCGGGCTGGATCAGGCAATTTCCAACGTCCTGTTTGCCGGCGTGTTCGGCGGTGTGCTGGGCGGTGGCATGAGCGCGGCCGGGGAGGGTGTGCGGCGTCTTGTCCGGCCGCGCGATATCCAGCGTGCGGCCGGCACGCTGCGCGAGCGCGATGGACGCCTTTCGGAACCGGCACGCGCCATCCTGGCCGATGACGGGCTGCGCGCGGCCGACAGCCTCGCCGAGATCCGCGAGGCACTGCCGGCCGAGGCGCGGGGGGCGCTCGATGCCGCCGAGAGCGTGCGCCTGGCCGATGAACAACGGCCAGCGTCTGCAAGTGCCACCGCTCACGACAGGGCGATTGCGGCTGCCGATGAAGCGATCAACCTGCCGGACCTCGACGCCTGGCCGGGCTTTTCGCCCGATCCGGAGCAGGTTGAACGCGTGGCCCGTGCCATTGCCGGGCCAGCCGCGACGGCCGGCCGCGACCGGACGGCCGAGGCGAGCCTTGTGGATTTTCTGATCGACAGGGGCGGCGTTGAAGAGTTTCGCGGGGAGCTCGCGGCGGTCGGGGCCGGCGAAGTGGCGCGCCCGTTTCGCGGACGCCTGGTCAAAGAAGGCGGGCAATCGCTCGACTATGCGCGCGAGGCAGCCGCCGAGGCCGGCTATTTCGACCATCTCTATGGGAGCCCGGCCGAGGCGGTGCAGCGCTCGACCGTCGCGGACCTTTTGAACGAACTCGATACGGAGATCCGCGGCGGGCAGGGCGCAAACCGGCAGAATGCGGAAGACGCGGCTTTTGCCGGTCTGGAATCGACCGTGGCGACGATTGCGCGCCAGGCAGGCCCGGCGGTGGATGACGGCATCCTCGAGCGCGCGGCGCGTCTCGTTGTCGACGAGGGAGAAGAACCGTTCGACGCGCTCGAGCGCGTGCTTGTGAACGAGGAACTGTCCAACCCGCAGGCCGCCGGCCGTACCGGCGAACCGTTGCCGGGATGGAGCGACAATGACTTGCTGGCGGCGAGCGACGCGCGCGGCACCGTGCCGGAACCGGACGCGCTGGACGCGCCAGGTCAATTCGACCCTGCCGATGCGGATCTGCGCGATTTTGCCGAGATCCCCGACGACATGCTCATTCCGACCGATGACGGCCTTGTGCCGGCGGCCGAACTCCTGGGCGGTATCGAACGCCAGGACAATCTCTTGCGCGTGGCGCAAGCCTGCAGGGTGTAACCATGGCCACATTCAACGAATGCCTCGCAAATGCCGTCGCCGGCGGCGAACTGAGACGGGAGGATGCAGAGCGGCTGGCAGCCGATTTCGAGCGATTGAAAGCCATCCATGAAACCGGATCCTCGACCACGGCGGACACGGAAGCCAAACGTGCCCTCGAGGAGCTGCTTAAGGCGGAGAGCGACCATCAGAAGCGCAAGGCCAGGCTGGCGCTCAAATCGATCAACCGCATAGCGGCGCAGATCAGCAGCTATCGTGACGTCAAAGGCCATCCGGACGTGGCGAATGCCGCCCTCGATCTCCTGGAACACCATGGCAAGACGAATTACTTGCCCGTCGGTTGGTCCTCCGTTGACGGCCGCCAGAAGGCCATCGTTGCGGTGGCTCATAGCAGGATGGTATCTGCATTGTTTCATTTTCGGCGCGGCGCGTTCGGTGGCGACAGAACGCGCTGGAACCGCGCCCAGCTCGACAATGTGACCCGCGAAGCCTTTGGGCAGGATACCGACGATGTTGCCGCCAAGGCCTTTGCCAAGAGCTGGGAGGAAACGCACGAATGGCTGCGACAGCGCTTCAACGCCGCCGGCGGCGCGATCGGCAAGCTGGAAAACTGGGGCCTGCCGCAGCATCACGATGCGCGCGCCCTGCGCAAGGCCGGGAAACAGGCCTGGAAAGACTATATCCGGCCGCGCCTCGACGTGGCGAAGATGCGCCATCCGCTTTCCGGTCAGGCTGTGAGCGAACGCGAGCTGGACGGCCTGTTGGGCGACATCTGGGACAGCATTGCCACGGACGGATGGAACGATCGCCAGCCCTCGCGGCAACGCTTCGGCAAGGGGGCGCTTGCCAACCAGCGGGCCGAACACCGTTTTCTCATCTTTCAGGATGCCGACGGCTGGCTGGAGTATCAGCGCGATTTTGGCGGCGGGGGCGATCCCTTTGCTGCCATGATGGGGCACATCAACATGATGGCGCGCGATATTGCCGCCATGGAAGTGTTGGGGCCGAACCCTTCGGGCACAGTGGAATGGCTGAAACAGGCGGTGCGCCGCGAAGCCGAAATGAAAGCCGCCGGCGAACCGGCCAGATTCTCCGGCAATGGCGACCCGATCGACCGTTCTGCACGCATCGAACGGCGCATCGATGCCGTGTGGGGCTCGATCCGGGGCGAGCTCAACACGCCCGTAAGCACGAAAGCCGCCAATGTGTTCGGCGCGGCGCGCTCGCTGATCACGGCAAGCGTGCTCGGCCAGGCGGCACTTTCCGCCTTTTCCGATATCGGCTTCGCCCGTGCGGCCCGCAAGTATGCCGGGTTGCCGCAAATGGGCGCTGTGACCGACCTGGTAAAATCCTTCGGCACGGGAACGAAGCGCGAGGCGGTGGAAGCCGGGTTGATCCTCGACGCCGCGCAGCACGTTTTCCAGAGCCAGGCGCGCTATGTGGGCACGTTGCAGGGGCCGGAATGGGCAAACTACATTGCCGACCGCGTTCTTACCTGGTCGGGCCTGACGCCCTGGACACAGGCCGGAAAACACGCTTTCGGCCTGGCTGTGCAGACGGAAGTGGGAAAGCGCGCCTCCGTGGCCTTCGACAAGCTGCCCGATGCCCTGCGCAACACGTTCCAGCGTTATGGCTTCAACGCGCGTGAATGGGATCTGATCCGCAAGGCCCCGCTGCATCGACGCGACGGGGCGGCCATGCTGCGCCCCAATGAGATCTCCGAGCGCATCAACCCGCAGCTTGCCGAACGCTATCTGGAAATGATCCTGCAGGAAACCGAGTATGCCGTGCCCTCGGGCAGCCATCGATCGCGCACCGTGCTGGTGGACCAGAACCAGCCCGGAACGCTGTGGGGCGAGGCGCTGCGATCGTTCGGACAGTTCAAGAGCTTCGGTTCCGTGGTGTTGATGCTCCATGGCGCGCGTGTTCACGGGCTTCTGGCACAGCGGGAAACCCGTATGGCGGGCATGGCCTATGCCGGGTCGCTGCTGTTCACCACGGCGGCGCTCGGCGCGGTGTCGATCCAGTTGAAACAGATCGCCGCGGGCCGGGATCCGCGCGACATGACCGATCCCGCCTTCATGAGTGCCGCGCTTCTGCAGGGTGGTGGCCTGGGTATCTATGGCGATTTCCTGTTTTCCGACATCAACCGCTTTGGCGGTGGCTTTGCCACCACACTGGCGGGGCCGTTGGTCGGCCGCGCAAACGATTTTTGGAACCTGACAGCCGGCAACGCGGTGCAACTGGCAAGCGGCGAGAAAACCCATTTCGGCCGCGAGCTTGTGCGTTTTGCCAGAGGCAACGTGCCGGGCGGCAATATCTGGTATCTGAAACTTGCCGCAGAGCGCACGATCTTCGATCAGCTCGCCTGGCTGGCGGATCCGGAGGCGCAAAAAGCTTTCAAGCGCCAGCAGCAATATTGGCGGCGGGCAACCGGCCAGGAATATTTCTGGCGGCCGGGCGAATCGACGCCCGATCGCGCGCCGGCGCTTTCCGGTGCACCGCCCGCCAATTGACGCGCCCGCGCGCGGGCGATGATCGGCCATCTTCCCACGAGGTGACACGATGGCCGACACGCCCTTTCCCTATCCGAAAGAAACCCGCGAAACCGACATACTTGTCGGAACAGGTGTTGCCGATTATGGCCCCTTCGACTTCCGGATATTCGACACGGCCGATGTGGAGGTGTTGACCAAACCTGCCGGCCAGGCATTGTTTGCCGAGGCGGCGGTCACTGTTTCAAAGGTATCCGACGATCCGTTCGATCATTTCACGGTGCGGTTCGCCGAGAACATCACTTCGGAAACGCAGTTCATCGTCCGCGCGGTGCGCGTGCATGAGCGTCAGGTGGCCGTCACGAAGGGCGGCGCAATTTCCACCGAACAGCTTGAAAAGGAGCTCTCAAAGCAGGGGACCGTGCTTGAGGAGCTGCGGCGCGACGTCGACCAGAGCATGCGCATGGACTATGGCAGCGATAGCGTTCGCGTTGCCAGGCTTCCGGAGGGCCATTTCTGGAAATCAGACGACGATGGAAACATGGTGGACGGCGGCACTGTCGAGGACATCGAACACGCGCAGGCCTATGCACAGCAAGCCGAGGATGCCAGGGACATTGCAGTGTCCAGCTCAGAAACTGCCGTGGCGGCACGCGATGAAGCCGTAGCGGCCGCATCTTCAGTCCAGAGCAAGCAGAGCACCTGGGCCTTCGCCGAGGCGAACTATAGCCCGGTAGTGGCTCCTGATTTCATCGAAACGGCCGGCTATGCCTCGGCGGGCGACCTGGGCGGAACGCAGTATGCCAGGAACGGTGCAGCGAGCGGGCACCTGACGATCACCCTCGATGACGGCGTAACAACCGTTGGATATGACGTTGCGGACAAACACCCGAATCCGCTCATGTTTGGTGCTGTCGGAGACGGGGGCACGAACGACACGGCGAAGTTTGCTGTGCTTGAAGCCGCCTATCCGGGTGCAGCTATCAACGGCATGGGAAAGATCTATGCGGTGTCGGCCGAGCCTACCGGTGCGCAGTATTTCAATCTGACATTCAAGGTTGGCTCCAAGACAATTCGCAAATCCAAAATCGAGAAGGACCATCCGTTTGCCGGCGGGTCTGTAATGGTTAGCCCCGCCTTTGACGGGCAGGCCAATCAATCCGGGCCGATCTGGTATTCGGCGGAGGAGAACCGGCTGCATCGTATTCGCGGATTGCTCACACAGCACGGGCCGCATGACGGGGTTCTGATTATCTATGAACAATCCGAGGACGGCGGCGGGCAATGGATCAACGCCCGTTCTCTCTACGGGCATCCGGACAAAGCAGTATCGGGAACGACCGGTGGATTGATGGGAGGAGGCCGTTTCGGTCTCATCCTTGCAGTCGTGGAAAGCGGGTTGCGCACCTGGTATTTCATGTACTCCGACAACCAGGGTTCCACCTGGACCCAGCCGGTATCCATGGGGATCACCAACCGCTTTCCCTACGGCCCAATGTATCGCTATCCGGCGTCTGCCGGTGGTCACGACACTGATGGCTGGATCACATATGCTTATTGGGGGCCGCAGATCTGGGCCATCTACACCACGGACAACGGCGCCACATGGTCCGAAACTCTGGTGTTTGACGGCACGTCTTCCGGAACTGCCATTGGCGGTTCGGCATCTAGCATGACGATCAACGATGCCGACATTAACCGCAACTGGCTGCCGAACGACGATCTCCTCGTCAATATGAACCTGACAATCACCGCCGGGACAGGTTCGGGTCAAACGCGCCGCATCGCCAACTATGCTGGTGGCGTTGCTTCCGTCACGATTGACTGGGATACGCCGCCCGACGCGACAAGCGAGTGGTCGATACAGGGGCCGGACGAAATTGCGGTGACGCAGGTCAACGATGAGGCCAAGTGGGTTCTGTATGCTCGCGGCGCAGGCAACTTCCTGGCTGCCACCTCGACAGATATGACGAGCCTGGTCGGCAATGCGTGGAACGACAGCGGCATTGGCAACAAGGGACCGGTTGCCGGTGCAAGGACGGTGGGCGATAGCCCGTTCCTCTGGACGGCATGGGGAAAGATATTCTTCATCTGCCCGCGCCGCGAGAATTGGGGCGGCGATGGAGGCGACGAGAACGGCATGGCCGTTTGGGACCAGGAAGCGGACTCGCTGTTTGCAAACGGTGGCGTGTATGAAGTGACTGGCGGCTACAATTGGATGGAGCTTCCAAGCCGACCGACCGGTTTGCCCTATGTTGCCGAGACGCCTCGTGGCCCGATTATCACGTTTCGCGTGGGAGAAAGTATTCATTCGTCATCATTCTTCGAAGCCGCGACCAACCAGCTGGTGCTCATATCCGGCTATCCGATGATCAATGCCTTGAGTGCCCGTCAAATCAGGCCTGGCGAAAATCTGATGCACAATGCAGGCTTCGAGCATGCGGATCGTGGCGAGAGTTTTCCGGGAATAACGGAGAACGGAAGGCTAACGATAGAGCGCTGGAAGTTCTGGGCGTCCGGAGGGGACTTTGATGTCTCTCGTGTCGAGAATGACATCAAAGTCACGCGGGTGCTTCCACACCGGCCGCGTTATGCAATGCAGATCACTACGAACACGCCGTCTGATTTCAGTGGTCCGCAACAGGATTTTCGCGGGGAGCAGGCGCTCGTAAACTTCTGTGACAAGCGGCTGACGGTACAGCTATGGGGAATAGGCGAGCCGCCAAGTGTGCTGCAACTCAAGGCGCAAGTGTTTTACGGATCTGGCGGATCTCCAAGTGAAGCGAACAACATCGGGTTTCCGAAACCCGTCGTGATTGCTGGTGGATTCTGGTACGTCTCAGCAAGCATTACAACGCCGACGCTTTATGAAAAGTCGATTGGTTCATCCGCTAGCCTCTTTCGTATCGAGGTGAACAACGGGGCATCGGCAGATCCGTGGGAATGCAAAATTTTGGGCATGAAGACTGAAGTCGGCGACGTTGCCACGCCCCTACTGCCACCAGACCCGATCAGGGAACTTTCGAACTGCCGGGCATATTTCGAGCGGCTGGGCGGTATCACGGAGAAGCGTATCTGCGCCGCAGTTCGTGAAAACAGCACCCTTGCAATCGGCACGCTTCACTATTCTCCGAAGGTGGAAACCCCGCATTTCGGCATTGCTGGCGCGTTTACGATCGAGAACCTGAATACCGCCGTTCCAGCCACCGGAGTTACTTTCACGAAGATCGACAAGACAAGTGCCGATGTGAACATCAGTCACAATACGGATACAGGATATGAAGTCGGGCACCTGGTTGGAGATGGACCCTCATCCGTGATTACAGTCGATGTCGGCGCATAGGTGACGCTGGAACAGGTGACCTTGCATGCCGAAGCCTGCGGGCCGGCGTCTCGAAATAGGTGTATAGCAGCTTTGAAAGTACGAGAGTGACGGCCGTGCTGGCGGCGAGAAGCGTCAGCGTGTCGGCATCCCCCAATTGTAGCTTGAGCTCGAAAAACACGACCAGATGCAGGAGATAGAGCGAGTAGCTGATATCACCAAGGAAGACCGCCACTTTTCTGGCCGCTCCGGTAATCCTCGCTCTGGCACCCAGGACCACCACGCCTATCGACAAGGCGATCATCAGGGCTGACGGCCAGTCCGCAATTATCGTCACCCGATCCCATCCAGCGAGGTGGGGGAGTGTAACGATTGCCAGCAGTGTTGCCAGAGAAAGCCAGATGGAACCGCCAAACTTGGGCAACAGGTGAAACACCCGCGCGGCAAGCACGCCGGCGACAAAGTAGCAAAGGAACGTGATCGCCTGCGTGTATGGCGACCAGGTAGATACGATGTCCTTGTTTGAGTAGATCGCATGGACATAGATAAAATGCAGCATGAATGTCGCAATGGTGAGAGCCGCCAATGCCTTCACGCTTCGAAAGAGCAGGACAACCGGGAACAACAGATAGAACACTGCTTCGATGCCTATGCTCCAACCTCCTGGCGTCATGGATGTCGTGCCCGGATTGGAGAGACCGAACAACAGCGAGACGTTGACCAGGTACTGACTGAATCGGTCGAACGTGATCGGGTTGGAAAATAGCTGATATGTCACCACCGCCGTGTATAGCGGCATGATGCGAAACGCTCTCGCCAGAAAGAAGTCTTTGAGGCTTTCCGATGAAAGTGGTTTCTCGCCATACACATAAAAAAGCGTGAAACCGCTGAGAACAAAGAAAATGTAGACGGCATAAGTACCGGCGGCCGCGAAGTTCCCGAGCCCGGAATAGTAGGCATAGTGATAGACCATCACCGAGACGGCGCACAGGCCCCGGATCAGATCCAGGCCGATCAATCGTTCTTTGCTCAAGGCTAACCCCTCTGGATGCGCGCGATCGAAATAGCGTCTTCGTGGTTGCGCGTAAACCACCGATCTGCCCCGTCGCAAAAGGCTGGACACATCTGTCAGTCGGCACCTGTGCCCTCGATTCCACTTGACGCCCGTTGCGCCGCCTTAAGCTCCTCCCGTCGATCGACAGGAGGCTTGCATGCCAGATCAATATTACGTCTACCGCCCGTTGCTGGATTTGATCGGCCACACAGAAGGCACCGACAAGGGGCGCGGCTACAACGAGACGCTGGCTTATGGCGCTTACACGGGCGGCGACCGCGAGCTGATCGCCATGACGCTGGATGAAATCGACCATTTGCAGACGGCGATGCTTGCGCACCCGAAAAACAAATGGAATTCATCCGCGCTCGGCCGCTACCAGATCGTGCGGACCACGCTTCGCAAGATCCGCAAGAAACTCGGACTGCGCGGCGATGAACGGTTCAACAGGGCAATGCAGGACCGGATGGCCTGCTTTCTCCTGGGCGGCCGTGGCATCGACCGCTACCTGGTCGGCCGAATGAGCCAGGACAGCCTGATCAATGCACTGGCGCGCGAATGGGCGAGCCTGCCGACGACGCGCGGCAAGGGACACTATGACGGCCAGCATGCAGCCGTTTCCGTCCATACGGTTCGCAAAGTTCTCAAAGAGGTGCGCGCGCGTTATCGTGGAGAATCCACACAGAAGCCCGTCAGCGAGCAAACGCAGCCTGCGACACCCCAGGAGCCGCCGACGCCCTCGAAACCCGCTCCTGAGTCGCGCAAGGGCGCAGAGAAGGCAGGATTGCTTGCGGGCATTCTTGCCGCTTTCGGGATCGGCGGCGGGGCGTACGCCCCGGACAGGCTGGCAGCGTGGATCCTGGGCTCGCTTGTGGTGATCGGCATCGTGTTCGTTTGCTGGCGGATCTGGAGCCCAAAGAAATGAGCGCCACGGCAATCGCCATCCCGATCGTGCTCGAGGTCGCGAAGCGCGTCGGCGCGCCGATGGTGGAACGCGTGCTGACCGAGTATCTGGGCAAGCCCACGGGGGAGTTTGCCGGGTCTCTGGCGGAACAGGTCATAGACGCCGTTCAGGGGCGCACCGCCGGCAGGAGCACGGATGGCCTTCAAGAGCCTCTGGACGATGCCGTTTTAGACGTTGAAGCCAACGTCATGCCCGATCTCATTTTCGCCCAGGTGGAGCAACAGCGCGAGGCCAACCGGCTGCAACTGGCCGAGATGGACAAGGGGCCGACCTGGACGTGGGGCTGGCGGCCGGCAACCATGTGGATGATTGCCGGGCTCTGGCTGTTCCTGGCCATCATCGTGCCGATGATCAACCTCATGCTTGCGCTCATGGGCGCATCCGCGCATGTGGTGCTTATCCTGGACATGGGAACGCTTCTGACCCTGACCGGCATCTATATGGGCCTCTACATGGGCGGGCACACTGTCAAAAGCTCAATCGAAAAGGCGGCGGCGGCATGGGGCAGGAAACGGTAGAAAAGCAAAAGCGGCAGTGGTTCGACAGCCGCTTGTCGATTGGCAACATCATCACGATTCTGGTCGTGCTCGCCGGCGTCATGGGTGGCTGGTTCAAGTTCGACAACCGTCTTTCGGCGCTCGAGCGCGAACAGCAGATCAACAAGACGCTGCGCGAGCAGGAAGACATGCGCCTGAGCGCGCGCCTGGCCGCCGTGGAAAGCGATCGCCAGGACATCGCCGCGCGCGTGATCCGCATCGAGGAGCGCATTGCCAACCAGGGCGAGAAGGTTGACAGGATCCTGCGGGCCGTAGAGAGAACGAGCTGGCAGCCTGATTAAGCGACTCACTCTGAAACGGGTTTGCGGAAAAACTTTAGCGCCCCTCTGTAAGATATTGTTTTTCCTTATTTTCATGCAGACTTTTAATCAGTAGGTCCAGGGTTCGAGCCCCTGCGCGCTCACCACCGACTTTCTCGAAATCTCCTGTTGTGAGTGTATTTACCAGTATGCTGCCAGTGGTGACTGGCTGCTCAATCGCGACGGTATGCCACGGAAAGGTGATTGGCGTGTGCCCGTACCTCTGCTTATAGGGAACGTTCTTCGAGAAGCGCGCGGGTTTCGTGATTTTATGTTTGAGATGAAGCATGGCGATTGACGTCGGATATTTAAGCGCCGCGGGTGCCGGAGCGTTGTCATTTCTGTCTCCATGCGTCCTGCCGCTGGTTCCTCCCTATCTGTGTTACATGGCAGGTGTGTCGGTCGAACAATTCCGCGGCGAAGGCGCAAGCGGAACTGAAATTTCGTCCGGCACTAAAACGCGGTTTGCGCTTTTCGCGGCATCGTTCTCATTTGTGCTCGGCTTCACGACCGTATTCGTGCTGTTGGGAGCCGGCGCGTCCAGCGTGGGTGGCGTGCTGCGCGCCTGGCAGCAGGAACTCGCCATTCTCGCCGGTGTCGTCATAATCGTGATGGGGCTTAATTTCCTTGGCGTTGTGCGCATGCCTTTCCTGTCGCGCGAGGCGCGTTTCCAGGCCGGCGGCAAACCGGCCACCAAACTGGGTGCCTATATTATGGGGCTTGCCTTCGCTTTCGGTTGGACACCGTGCATCGGGCCCGTTTTGGGCCCGATCCTCACCCTTGCCGGCGGCCGCGATACGGTAGGGGACGGCGCATTGCTGCTCGCCATTTATTCGCTGGGGCTTGGTGTTCCATTTCTCCTGGCTGCATTGTTTTCCGGCAGTTTCATGCGCTTCCTCGCCCGCTTCCGCATGCATCTCGGCCGGGTGGAAAAGGTTATGGGCGGCTTTCTGGTGCTGGCTGGGATTCTCTTTCTGACTGGCGGTATGCAATCCATGGCCTTCTGGCTTCTTGAAACTTTTCCTGCACTGGGCAAACTCGGCTGACAGTGCATTGGTGTCGCCTGGGCGGGATGCTAAGAGAAAGCGAATCGTCCCAAGCACAACGGATTCAGCCCATGAGCGAACGCACCTGCCTTTCCGTCATTCTCGCAGCCGGCGAGGGGACGCGGATGAAAAGCGCCACGCCGAAGGTGCTGCACAAGATCGCAGGGCTCGAAATGCTTGGCCATGTGACGCGTGCGCTCGACGAGGCAGGCTCCGGTGACAAGGCGCTGATCGTGGGCCATGGCGCTGAAGCCGTATCGAAAGCGGCGGAAAGTTTTGCACCGGGTGCCGAAACGTTCGTTCAGGCCCAACGATTGGGAACGGGACATGCCGTGCTTGCCGCGCGGCCGGCCATCGCACGTGGATATGACGATGTTCTCGTGACCTTTGGCGATACCCCGCTCATTTCGCGCGAAGCCCTTCGGGCCCTGCGCGCGCGATTGGCCGACGGTTCCGACATTGTCGTCATGGGCTTTCGGACCGATCGTCCCGCAGGCTACGGGCGGCTGATTGAGGACGGCGAGGCGCTGGTCGCGATCCGTGAGGAGAAGGACTGCTCCGATGAGGAGCGCAAGATCACCTTTTGCAATGGCGGCGCCATGGGCATTTCCGGGGGGCGGGCGCTTGAACTTCTCGATTCTATTGGGAACGACAACGCCAAGGGCGAATATTACCTGACTGACATTGTCCAGATCGCGACCGGGCGTGGACTGACGGTCCGGGCAATCGAAGCCGACTACGAAAGCGCGCTCGGCATCAACAATCGTGCCGAACTGGCGAGTGCAGAGGCGATCTGGCAAGAACGCCGTCGCCACGCCATGATGCTCGATGGTGTGACCATGATCGCGCCGCACACGGTTTACTTTTCGCACGATACATCGGTCGGCCGCGATACCGTTATTGAACCCGATGTCTTCTTCGGACCGGGGGTGACGATTGGCGAGAACGTGACGCTGAAAGCCAACTGCCACATTGAGGAGGCGCGTGTCGACGCCGGAGCGTCCATTGGCCCGTTCGCGCGGCTGCGTCCGGGCGCCGAAATCATGGATGGTGCCAAGGTCGGTAATTTCGTCGAAATCAAGAAGACGCTTGTCGAACCGGGGGCCAAGATTCCGCATCTATCCTATGTGGGAGACGCGCGCATTGGTGCGAAGGCCAATCTCGGCGCGGGCACCATCACCTGCAATTATGACGGCTTCTCCAAACATTTCACCGACATCGAGCCGGAGGCGTTTGTGGGAACGAATTCGTCACTGGTGGCTCCCGTAACCATCGGCGCGGGCGCTTATGTGGCGTCAGGCAGTGTCATCACGGAATCGGTGCCCGCAGATGCGCTCGCTTTCGGACGCGCCCGCCAGTCCAATCGCGAGGGCCTCGGAAAACGTTTGCGCGAGCGCCTGGCAGTCCTCAAGGCGCGGCGCGGCTAACCGTGACATTAAGGCGCCTTCGACAGTGGAACATGCCTGATATGAACTGAAAGACTTGTTGATTTTCATCCGTTTCTTGAGCGTTCTAGAACATCCGCGTAAATCGGGGTTCGACTGTTTGGTGGGAGGCTGAGACAGCCATATGTGTGGAATTGTAGGCATTGTCGGACAAGCGCCGGTGGCGCCGCTTATCGTCGACGCTTTGAAACGGCTTGAGTATCGCGGATACGATTCGGCAGGTGTCGCGACGCTGGATAAAGGAAAGCTCGACCGCCGCCGTGCCGAGGGAAAGCTTGTCAATCTCGAAAGGCGGCTTGGCGACGATCCCCTCGGCGGAACGATCGGCATCGGCCACACGCGCTGGGCAACCCATGGTGTGCCCAACGAAGCCAATGCGCATCCGCATTTCGCCGAGGATGTCGCCGTCGTTCACAACGGCATTATCGAGAATTTCTCCGAACTGCGCGACGAGTTGAAAGCCGATGGTGTCGTTTTTTCTTCGCAAACCGATACGGAAGTGGTTGCGCATCTGGTGGCAAGGGAACTGAAGAACGGTGCTTCTGCACAGGACGCGGCCTTCGAAGCACTGAAGCGATTGCGCGGTGCTTTTGCGCTGGCGATTATGTTTCGCGGCGAAGAGGATCTGATCGTCGGCGCCCGCAACGGTCCGCCGCTCGCCGTGGGGCATGGCGATGGCGAGATGTATCTTGGCTCCGACGCCATTGCGCTTGCGCCCTTCACCAATGCGATCACCTATCTGGAAGACGGCGACTGGGTGGCGGTGCGCCGGGGTGGCATGGAAATTTTCGACATGGCGGGCCAGCCGGTGGAGCGCGCGCGCCAACAGTCGGTCGGCACCAGCCTTCTGGTCGACAAGGGCAATCACCGGCATTTTATGGAGAAGGAAATCCATGAACAGCCGGAAATGATCTCTCACACGCTCGCCCATTATCTCGATTTTGCCGGTGGCACGGTTGCCGATTTCGCTCTGCCGTTCGATTTCGCCAAGATCGAGCGCCTTGCGATCTCCGCCTGCGGAACGGCCTATCTTGCCGGTTTGATCGGAAAATACTGGCTCGAGCGCTATGCGCGCCTGCCGGTCGACATCGATATTGCTTCCGAGTTCCGGTATCGCGAGATGCCACTGCCGGACAACAGTGCTGCGCTTTTCATCTCGCAATCGGGCGAGACCGCCGACACGCTTGCTTCCTTGCGCTATTGCCGTGGTGAGGGCATTCCCATAACCGCAATCGTCAACGTTCGTGAATCGACCATTGCGCGCGAGAGCGACGGCATTTTCCCGACGCTGGCCGGGCCCGAAATCGGTGTTGCTTCAACAAAGGCTTTCACCTGTCAGCTAAGCGTTCTTGCTGCCTTGACGTTGAAAGCCGCGAAGGCGCGCGGGACGATTTCTGCTGAGGAAGAGAAGGCGCTTGTGCGCCAGCTTTCCGAAGCGCCCCGTTATGCCTCCCAGGCGCTCAAGCTGAGCTCCGGCATCGAAAAGGTCGCGCGTGAGCTGTCTCACGTTCGTCACGTGCTGTATCTCGGTCGGGATACGAACTATCCCTTGGCGCTGGAAGGCGCACTGAAGCTCAAGGAAATCTCCTACATTCACGCGGAGGGCTATGCCGCGGGCGAATTGAAACACGGGCCCATTGCGCTCATAGACGAGCAGATGCCGGTGATCGTCATCGCTCCGCATGACCGAATCTTCGAAAAGACTGTCTCCAACATGCAGGAAGTCGCGGCGCGCGGCGGGCGTATCGTCCTCGTAACGGATGAGAAGGGCGCGAGAAACGCGACGCTGGATACACTTGAGACGATAGTCCTGCCGGACGTACCAGAATTCGTCGCACCCATCGTATACGCTCTTCCCATCCAGATGCTGGCCTACCATACCGCGGTGATCATGGGCACCGATGTCGATCAGCCGCGCAATCTGGCGAAGTCGGTTACGGTCGAATAACGAAAGAAGGGCTGTCATACGGCAGCCCGAATTCCTATTCTATTGTTCAGCCTGGTGGCTTAATGTCCACCGGGCTGCTTTTCGTTAAACTGCCAGACTCGAGGCCCGTTTCCGCATCATGATGACTCGCTTGCGCAATTATTTCCTTACGGGCTTCATTGTCACCGCACCGCTCGCCATCACGGCCTATCTGGCCTGGTCGATGATCGGATGGGTCGATTCCTGGGTCAAACCCTACATCCCCTTCCGCTACAATCCCGACAATTATCTGCCGTTCGCCATTCCAGGGTTCGGCTTGATCGTCGCCCTGGTCCTGATCACGCTGATCGGCTTTCTGACCGCCAACTTTATCGGTCGAACGATCATCGCCACGGGCGAAAACATACTCGGACGCATGCCGCTGGTGCGCAGTGTCTATCGTGGTTTGAAGCAGATCCTGGAAACCGTGCTTTCGGAGCGTTCCGATACGTTCAAGAAAGTTGGTCTCATCGAATATCCGCGCGAGGGATTATGGGCGCTCGTGTTCATCGCCACCGAAACACGCGGCGAAGTACAGGCCGAAGTTGGTGATGAAGCGGGGCAAACCATCGCTGTTTTCCTGCCGACGACTCCGAATCCGACATCCGGTTATCTGCTCTTCGTTCCCAAGAAGGATGTCATCGAACTCAAGATGACCGTGGAGGAAGGGGCAAAGCTTGTCATATCCGCAGGGCTCGTCGCGCCGGAATACCAGGCAAAAACGGCCGCGCTTGCAGCCGAGGCAATGCCTGACACGGGTCAACCCGCGCGCAACAAGCGTATCGCTTCGTCGCGCCCGAACAAGTAGAGAAGCAGCCGGAGCGCCTGGCCACGCTGTGTCTGAAGTTCGGGGTCGCGTGAGAGAATCAGACGAGCATCGTCGCGTGCGGCCTGCAGCAAATCGACATGTGCCTCGATCCGCGCGACGCGAAAACCCGGCGTGCCGGATTGCTTCGTGCCCAGAAGATCGCCTTCGCCACGCAGTTTGAGATCTTCTTCGGCAATGACGAACCCGTCTTCCGTTTCGCGCATCACCTCCAGCCGCCGGGTTGCGGTCTGGCCGAGCGGCCCCTTGTAGACCAGCACGCAGGAGGAGGCGAGTTCGCCGCGCCCGACGCGCCCGCGCAACTGATGAAGCTGTGCGAGACCGAAACGCTCTGCATGTTCGATAACGATGATCGTCGCGTCGGGCACATCCACGCCCACCTCGACCACGGTCGTGCCGACCAGAATTCGCGTTTCGCCGGTCTTGAAGGCACGCATGGCTTCATCTTTCTCGATCGGTTTCATGCGCCCATGGATAAGTCCCGCGGCATCGCCGAAAACCTTTTGAAGCGAAGCGTGCCGATCCTCCGCCGACATCAGTTCGAGCTGTTCGGATTCTTCGACGAGCGGGCAGATCCAATAGACTTTCTGCCCCTCTGAAAGCGCTGTTCTCAGCCGTTCTACCAGTTGCGGCAAACGTTCCACCGGTAGCGTCACCGTACGGATCGGTTGACGTCCAGCCGGCTTTTCGGTCAGGCGCGATACATCCATGTCGCCAAACGCCGAGAGCACGAGAGTGCGCGGGATCGGGGTTGCTGTCATGACAAGCATGTCCGGAGCGTTGCCCTTGGCGGTTATCGCCAGTCTCTGATGCACGCCGAAGCGGTGCTGCTCGTCGACCACTGCAAGAGAAAGATCCGCGAATTGCACGCTTTCTTGAAAAAGGGCATGGGTTCCGATCACGAAATCGACGACCCCAGAGGCGATCTGGTCGAGAATGCGCTGGCGCTCCTTGCCTTTCTCACGCCCTGTCAGGACCGCGACACTGAGACCGGCGGCCTCTGCCAAGGGGGTTATTGTCGCTGCGTGTTGGCGGGCGAGAATTTCCGTCGGAGCCATAAGGGCCGACTGACCTTGCGCCTCGGCGGCACGGGCCATGGCGAGCAATGCCACGACGGTCTTGCCTGCGCCGACATCTCCCTGAAGAAGACGCACCATGCGCTCCGAACTTGCGAGATCGGCATGTATGTCGCGCACCGCGTTCTCTTGCGCGCCCGTCAACTTATAGGGCAGGGCGGTTCGGATCTTATGTTCGAAGCGGCCATCGCCGATCAGAGGGCGACCCGAGAGGCGTTTTACCTTCGCGCGCACCAGCGCAAGCGAAAGCTGTCCGGCCAGAAATTCGTCATAGGCGATGCGTCGCCAAAACGGGCTTTCAGGCTGAACGTCCTCGGGCGTTTCAGGGTCGTGGAGCCTATGCAACGCATGTGAAAATGACGGCAGCCTGTTTCGCGAAATGAATGTTTCGTCCTGCCATTCCGGCAGGTTCGGCAGCCGCTCCAGCGATTGTGCAATGGCGCGGCGCAGGATTTTCGACGAAAGGCCGGCCGTCAGTGGATAGACCGGCTCGAGCGTCGGCAATGTATGCGCTTCGGCTGCCGGCACGATGAAATCGGGATGCACCATCGATGCACGACCGTTGAACCACTCCATCCGGCCGCTCACCAGAACCTGCCCGCCTTCCGGGAGAATTTTCTCGATCCACGGCGCGCGTGCGTGGAAGAAGGTGAGGGAGATCTCGCCGGTTTCGTCGAAGGCGAAGACCCGGTAGGGGACATTCTTGCGGCCGGGCGGTGTGGGATGGTGGCGCCCCACGGTGACGTCCAGTGTAACGATGCCGCCTTCCTGGGCGTTGGCGATGCCGGGGCGGTTTCGCCGATCTATAAGTGAATGGGGGAGTACGAACAGCAGGTCGCCGACCCGCAAGGCGCGGCCAGACGCGTCCCCCGGGACGATATTCGCGAGAAGATCGGCAAGCTTCGCGCCCACACCGTCGAGGGCGGTCACCGGGGCGAATAGGGGATCGAGAAGCGAAGGGCGCATGATGTCATGATTAAAGCGCAAATTCGACGACGCAAGGCTGACAGACGCTCATGCACACGCTATATCCGCCCGGGCGATCGACGCCGCATACCACGAAGGCGAAACCATGACAGGCACCACCCGCTCCAGCCACGATCTAGACCCGCGCCGTCGCCGTGCGCTTGTGCGCTCCTGGAGACGGGGAACGCGCGAGATGGACCTTGTGCTCGGCGGTTTCGCCGATGCCGAGATCGACCGGCTGACAGATGAAGAAATGGATCAGCTCGAGGCCATCCTGGACATCCCGGACACGCAACTTTTCAAATGGGTAACGGGCGAGGCGGCGCTCCCGCGGGAATACGACACCCCTTTGTGGGCGCGTATAACCGCGTCGCGGGGACACTGAGGCACGACGCTGATGAGCCTTATGGATGTTTTGAAACTGCCGCGCGAGGGCGCTGGCGCTCTGACCGTGGATGGTGTCGCCGACGGTTTTGAGGCCTTTGCGCTGAGCGTGGTGGCGCGCGAGGTGGCACCCGACGGTCCGACGATCTTCGTTCTCCGCGACGGGCAGCGTCTGCCGGCGCTCGTCGATACGCTACGGTTTGCCGATCCTGGATTGCCCGTTCTGGACCTGCCGGCCTGGGATTGCTTGCCGTATGATCGTGTGTCGCCGGGGGGAGATGCGGCCGCTCGGCGACTTGCGGCGATGGGTGCCATGGCCGAGCTTCGCAGGGTGCCGCATCGCGCGATCGTGATCGTCAGTGCCAATGCGCTTTTGCAGCGCATGCCCCCGGCGGATCAGATCGGCGCTCAGGGCTTTTTTGCGCGCCCCGGAAATCAAGTAAACATGACCGCGCTTACAGGAAGGCTGGAAACGAGCGGTTTCGAACGTGTGTCCACCGTTCGCGACGTTGGCGAATATGCGGTGCGCGGCGGTATTCTCGATCTATTCGCCCCCGGCTGGGATGAGGCGCTGCGGCTCGACTTCTTCGGCGACACACTCGAATCGGTCCGCGCCTTCGATGTGGCGACCCAGCGCACCGTTGGCCAGCGCACCGAAGTTGCACTTCAGGCGATGAGCGAGATCACACTTACGTCTGATGTGATCAGCCGGTTTCGGCGCAACTATATCGAGACTTTTGGTGCGCCCTCGCGCGACGATGCGCTTTATACGGCCGTTACCGAGGGGCGACGTTTTGCCGGTATGGAGCACTGGCTTCCATTGTTTCACGAACGCCTTGAAAGCGTCCTCGATTACCTTCCTGAAGCACCTGTGGTGTTCGATCATTTGGCCGAAGAGGCGCTCGGTGAGCGTCATGCACTGGTTGTCGATCATTACGAGGCCCGTCGCGTGCAGATGGAGGGAAGCGAGTTGGGCGGTGCGGTTCCCTACAAACCCGTTGCACCCCAGACTCTCTATCTCGACCCGGATGAGGTGCGTGCGGCGGCGAGTGCCAGACGCGTGATCCACTTTACGCCGTTTGCAACGCCGGAGACCGGCAAATCGCGCGTTTATCACGCCGGGGCGATGGCTGGGCGCAACTTTGCCGAGGAACGTGCCGATCCCAATGCCAATGTTTTCGACCATGCCGTCAAGCACATCGGTGCGCTGCGCGCCAATGGCAAGCGTGTGTTGATTGCCGGTTGGACTGAGGGTTCTGCCGAGCGTCTTTCGCAGATTCTCGCCGAACACAGTTTGGGCAATGTCGCGCGTGTCGACACCCTGGCGGAGCTGGAAAAGCGTCCGCAAGAGCAGGCCGGAATCGGTATTCTCCCGTTGGAAGCCGGTTTCGAGACGGCGCGATTTGCCGTTATAGGCGAACAGGATATTCTCGGCGATCGTTTGGTACGCCGTGCGAAGAAGCGCAAGAAAGCGTCCGATTTCATCGCCGAAATTGCCGCGCTTTCGGCCGGCGATATCGTTGTTCATGCCGATCACGGGATCGGACGGTTTATCGGCCTCAAGACCATCGAGGCTATGGGTGCCCCGCATGATTGCCTCGAATTGCGCTATGCGGGTGACGACCGGCTTTTCCTGCCGGTCGAGAACATCGAACTCTTGTCACGCTATGGCTCCGACGGGCCGGACACAATGCTTGACAAGCTTGGCGGTGTCGCCTGGCAGTCACGCAAAGCGAAGCTCAAGAAGAAGCTTCTGGAAATGGCTGGGCATCTTATCCGCATTGCCGCGGAACGTGAAATGCGCCCCGGCGTGAAGCTTGCGCCGCCCGACGGTCTCTATGGGGAGTTTGCCGCGCGTTTTCCCTATGAGGAGACGGACGATCAGCAGACAGCCATCGACGCCGTGATCGACGATTTGAGCTCCGGGCGGCCCATGGACCGGCTGATTTGTGGCGATGTGGGGTTCGGAAAGACGGAGGTCGCCCTGCGTGCTGCGTTCGTCGCAGCCATGGAAGGGCTGCAAGTTGCGATCGTTGTTCCCACCACGCTTCTTGCCCGACAGCATTTCAAAACGTTTCGCGACCGGTTCGCCGGCCTGCCACTGCGTGTGCGTCAGGCATCCCGGCTTGTCGGGTCGAAAGAGCTTTCCGAGACCAAGAAGGGGCTTACGGACGGTACGGTCGACATCGTTGTAGGCACGCATGCGCTTCTGGGCAATTCCGTTACATTCAAGAATCTCGGCCTTCTCATCATCGATGAGGAGCAGCATTTCGGTGTCAAGCACAAGGAACGTTTGAAGGATCTGAAGTCGGACATTCACGTTTTGACGCTCTCGGCCACCCCGATCCCGCGAACCCTGCAGCTTGCACTGACCGGTGTGCGCGAGCTGTCGCTCATAACGACGGCGCCTATGGACCGTATGGCCGTGCGCAGCTTTATCTCTCCGGTCGATCCGCTGGTCATACGAGAGACGCTTTTGCGAGAGCGCTATCGTGGCGGGCAGAGTTTTTACGTCGTCCCGCGCACCTCCGATCTGGCCGAGGTGCGCGACTTTCTGAACGAACATGTGCCCGAACTGAAAGTGGCCACGGCGCATGGGCAGCTACCGCCCGGCGAACTCGATGACATCATGAACGCGTTCTACGATGGGCAGTACGATGTTCTTCTATCGACGACGATTGTTGAATCGGGCCTCGACATTCCCACCGCCAACACGCTGATCGTTCACCGCGCGGATATGTTCGGTCTCGCGCAGCTCTATCAGTTGCGAGGTCGCGTTGGCCGTTCCAAGGTGCGCGCCTATGCTCTCTTCACCCTTCCGCCCAATCGGACACTCACGACTACGGCCGAACGGCGGCTCAAGGTTCTGCAATCGCTCGACACACTTGGCGCGGGATTCCAGCTTGCAAGTCACGATCTCGATATTCGCGGTGCCGGCAATTTGCTCGGCGAGGAACAGTCGGGGCATATCAAGGAGGTCGGCTACGAGCTTTATCAGCAGATGCTGGAGGAAGCGGTTGCCGAGTTGAAGGGTTCAGAGGAGGCCGCCGACACAGGCTGGTCGCCGCAGATCACCGTCGGAACCGCAGTGATGATACCCGAAAACTATGTTTCGGATCTCCAGTTGAGGCTTGGCCTCTACCGTCGCATTGCCGAATTGGAAACGCCGGAGGAGATTGACGCTTTCGGTGCGGAATTGATCGACCGTTTCGGTGCCCTTCCGCAAGAAGTTGAGCATCTCCTCAAGATTGTCTTCATCAAGGCACTTTGCCGCAAAGCCAATGTGGAGAAGCTGGATGCCGGCCCGAAGGGCGTTGTGGCACATTTCCGCAATCAGGAGTTTCCGGATCCGGTGGGGCTTGTGCGTTTCATCGGCGAGCAGGGTTCACTTGCCAAGATACGACCCGATCAGAGCATCGTTTTTATCCGCGACTGGCCGACGCCCGAGAAACGACTTGCAGGCGCTGCTGTCATCATGACGCAACTTGTGCGACTGATCGACAAAAAGGCAGCCTAGCAGAACAGTCGACACGAAGACAAAGAAAAAGAACTAAAATCAACATTTTATGATTTTTCTCTAAGGTGGTGGTTTCACAGCGGGCTGAAAAACTCAGGTCTGATCCTTTTGCAAAGTGCCGTCGGCCTTTGCTTGAGCGACCTGACGGACGGCGTCCGCGAGCGTCGCAGCCTCCTGCGCTCCCACCACCGCATAACGCCCCTCGAGCAGAAAGCAGGGCACGCCGGTAACACCCATTTGCTGCGCCGTCGCGATTTCCTGTTCGACCTCGGCTTTGTCGGCATCCGTTGCAAGCAGCGTTTCCACCACGGCGGCGTCCATGCCCGCATCCTTCGCGGCTTCGATCAGAATGGCGGGATCGCCGATGTTCATGCCTTTTTCGAAATAAAGTGCGAAAAGGATACCGACGAGACCGTCCTGGACACCTGGTTCCGCCGTTGCCGCCCAGCGGATCGCTCGATGCGCGTTCAGCGTATTGGGGGCGGTCTCGATTGCATCGAAATCGAAAGCGATGCCTTCGGCCTGTCCAACCGCGCTGATTTGCTCGTGCATCTGACGAATACGCGCCTCGTCGCCAAACTTGTCGGTCAGATAAGCGTGGCGGCTTTTGCCTTCGGGCGGAATTGTCGGGTCAAGCTGAAACGGGCGCCAGCGCAAATCCACGGCCACTTCGGGCGCCGCCTCCAGAGCTTTTTCGAGGCGCGCGCGACCGATGTAGCACCAGGGGCAGACGACGTCGGAAACGACGTCGATGGTGATGGGGAGGGGATGCGCCATGGTTTCTGCCTATTCCGATTCCGGTTTGTGCCACCAGGTCTGCAGTTTATAGCCGTAAAGCGGGGTTTTCTCCGGATGATCCAGATCGTTCCAGTAAGCAACCCATTCGTCGCTGTCGTGCTGCATCGGTACGACATACGCACCGGACATCAACAGCCGATCGAGGGCACGGACGGCTGCGGCATAGTCGTCCATGTCACGTGCATTCAACATCGCATCGATCATCGCATCGATGGCGGGATCGGCTGCGCCGGACAGGTTGAACGTTCCTTCGGCTTTGGCGGCATCGGATCCCCAGCGCGTCAGTTGCTCGATGCCTGGCGAGAGTGAACCGGAAAAACCCACGGAGGCGATGATGACGTCGAAATCGTAGCGCTGCTTGCGTTGCTGGGCCTGTGAATCGTCCAGAAGCCGGATCGAAACACCCACACCGATCTTCCGCAGGGCCCTTTGGAAAACCGCCGCAAGGCGTTCGCCTTCCTCAGACGTCACCAGGATTTCAAAGGTCAGGGCCTCTCCGTCGGCGTTCACCAGCGCATTGCCCTTAAGGTTGTAGCCAGCCTCGTTGAGCATTTGCAATGCCTCCCGCATCTGTTCGCGGCCGACAGGTTTGCCGGCAAGGTCCGACTTTCCATAGCTTCCTTCCATCACCTCGGGCGTGACACGGTCGACATAGGGTTCAAGCAGCGCGCGTTCGCGCGCATCCGCCGGTTTGCCGAGTGCGGAAAGGTGCGATCCCTGCCAGTAGCTGAGTGTGCGTTCATACTCGCCGCGCAAGATGTTCTGGTTCACCCAGCCGAAATCATAAAGCTTTGTCAGGGCACGACGCACACGCGGATCGGAGAATTTTTCGCGGCGCGTGTTGAAGAAGAAGCCGGAGACGGCGGGCGGAATCCCGTTGGTGAAGGTTTCGCTGACGACCTTGCCTTCGCGCGCCGCGGGAAAGTCTATGCCGCGCTGCCGTCTTACAGGATCGGACTCCGCATATACCGAGCAAATCCCCTTCTTGAACGCTTCCACGAGAGAATTCACGTTGAGGAAATATTCGATCGTGACCTCATCGAAATTGTCGAAACCGCGCTTGGAGGGAATATTTTCGCCCCAGTAATCCTCGTTTCGAGTGAAGACGATGCGTCGACCGGGCTCGACTTTTGAAATGCGGTAAGCACCGCTGCCGGTCACCGGCTTCAATGTGGTCTGGTCGAATGTCTCGATATTGAAGGCATGCTCCGGAACGATTGGAGTCATGGCGACGATCAAAGGAAATTCACGGTCTGCCTTGTCGTTGAACGTGAAACGCACGCTGTGATCGCCGGTTTTTTCGATTTTCTCGATCTTCGCCATGCGGCTTGAATAAGGGGGGCGACCTTTTTCCGTATAAGCTTCGTAACTGAAGATGACGTCTTCCGGAGTGACCGGTTCGCCATCCGACCATTTGGCGTCGGGGTCGAGATTGAACTCCGCGTAACTGCGTGCTTCGTCCATAACGACGCTTTCGGCGAGAAGCCCGTAGAGGGAAAACGGCTCGTCGGCGCTGCGCATCATCAGCGGCTCGAAGACCAGATTTCCGAAAATCGTGTCGATAACGCCACGTGCCGTGGTGCGCATGCTCTTGAGAATGAACGGGTTGAGGTTATCGAAGGAACCGACCACGCAATAGGTCACGTCGCCGCCCTTCGGAGCATCGGGATTGGCATAGGGGAAATGGCTGAAATCGGCAGGCAGTGCCGGAATGCCGTGCATGGCAACACCGTGCTTGGGCGCATCATCGGCCGCCAAGGCGGCGCCCGATGCGATCAAGTTGACCGAAATGGCGAAACAAATGGTTTTGAGGGCTGGAAACATCGACGCACCTTAGCCGGATCTTCAAGCGGTTCCGTGATTCTCCTCGGAGCCTATCACACAGTGTGCCTTTTTCCGGGCAGCCGGCGCATCGTGTGATGTTTGCCGCACCCCGTCATAAAGTCCATCGAATTGCCCGGACGGGCTGGATTCGCGCTACGCGGCAGTGTAACACGCGCCCGAGGGTCATGCTGTCGCCGCATTTAAACAACAGGTGACGCTATGAACGATATTCTGGCGCTGTGCATTTAGAGGAACTGAGCCATATGAAAAGCCTGAACGCGAAAGCAATCCGCACCCTGTTCGCCCTTGCCGGCGCCGCCTGCGTGGCCGCAAGTGGCATTGGTGTCGCCGCCGCGCAACAGCAGCAGCCGCCTCAGGGTTGGTTCAAGGCCTGCACCAAACAGGAAGACGTGGATATCTGCAACGTGCAGAATGTTCTCGTGGCCGAAACCGGTCAGATGATCACTGGTGTCAGCCTCATCGAAGTGAAGGGCAAGGTGAACCGCAAGGTTTTCCAGATCACCGTCCCGACCGGCCGCATGGTGCCTCCCGGTATTGGCCTGCAGATCGACGGTGGCCAGACGCAGAAGATCGACTATGCGATCTGCCTGCCGGATCGCTGCATTGCCGAAGCTCCGCTCACCGATCAGCTTGTTGCTTCGTTCAAGCGCGGCTCGGAACTGACGCTGACGTCTGTCAACTTCCAGAACCAGCCCAATCCGATCAAGATGACGTTGTCCGGTTTCACCAATGCCTACGATGGCGACCCGCTGCCGCAATCCGACATCGAAGACCGCCAGAAGAAGCTTCAGGACTTTGTGAACAAGAACAACGAAGAGTTTACCGAGAAGCTGCGCGAAGCGCAGGAGAAGGCGAAGCAGTCCGAATAGCTCTCACGCCTTTTCAAGTGCGAACAGAAAACGGGGCCCTTGCGGCCCCGTTTTAATTGCGCCGATGAAGCTTGCTGTTAGTGGTGAATCCGTTCACGTGGTTCATAATGGCCATCGCCGGTTTCCACGAAAAATTCGGCCAACTGCGGATGCCGGACCGGCATGCCGGACTCGTCGGGCATCAGGTTTTGCTCCGATACATAGGCGACATACTCCGTCTCCTCGTTTTCTGCGAGCAGGTGGTAGAAGGGCTGATCCTTGCGCGGGCGCACTTCCTCCGGAATTGCCTGATACCAGGCTTCGGTGTTGTTGAATTCGGGATCAACGTCGAAAATTACACCACGGAAGTCGAACATCCGATGACGAACGACTTGCCCGATGCGAAATTTTGCGGTTCCAATATTTTGCATAATCATACCTCTGACACCTATGTGGCGCAGCAGCCGCCACAATTCAATCCCACGGACTTGACGGGCGGGGTACGCGCGGGCTAGCCGCGATATTTGGGCGAAACGTTTTCGGGTTGCTTGCGCAGATCGATGGTCTGAACAACCGCCCTGGCGGGGATGGGCTATGGCCGGTGTCGCAGGACTTGTTCTGCCGTTTTTCGGATTGATCTTCATCGGCTACGCAGTGGCGCGGCTTAAGCCGCATCCTGCCGATGCGCTTGGCTGGATGAACACGTTTGTCATCTATGTGGCCCTTCCGGCGCTCTTTTTCCAGCTTCTGGCGAAACCCCCCATCGAGCGCTTGACGGAATGGGGCTATATCTTCGGCGCGGTCGCTTCCACCTATATTGTGTTCGCCATCATGTTCGCCGGTTCGCGCCTGATCAGCGGCAGTTCGATCGCTGAGAGCACCATCAAAGGGCTTGCGGCGAGTTACGGCAATATCGGCTATATGGGCCCCGGTCTGGCGCTGCTCGCCTTGGGGGAGGACGCAGCGGTTCCGGTAGCGCTGATCTTTTGTTTCGAAAACATCGTTCACTTCGCGGTCGCGCCGATGATGATGGCGATCTCGGGCGGCGACAAACAGGAGCCTGGGCGACTGTTTCTGGACGTGTTAAGCAAGATTGCCTTGCATCCTTTCATCGTGGCAACCGCGGCAGGTGTTATCGCTGCGGCACTGCATTTTACTCCGCCGCTTCCCGTCGAGCGTCTGCTGGCATATCTCGCATCGGCGGCAGCGCCCTGCGCGCTGTTCGCCATGGGGGTGAGTCTGGCTCTGAGGCCACTCAGGCGTGTGCCTCACGAGGTTGGCGCAATCGTTGGCCTTAAGCTCGTTCTTCACCCGGCGATCTGCTATGTCATGCTGAGCTGGATCGGAAATTTCTCCGAAAGCTGGGTGTTTTCCGCCGTTCTTCTGGCATCTTTGCCCACGGCAACCAATGTATTCGTGATCAGCCAGCAATATGGTGTGTGGATGGAACGCGCCTCCGCCAGCGTGCTCATCACCACGCTGGTTTCGGTGGCCACCGTCACCGCTCTGCTTTATGCGATTACGAACGGGATTCTGCCGCCTGATCTTTTCCCTTGAGCGGCAGAAGGGCGGAAAAACCGCTGCCCGGCCGCATGCCTTCGCGCATGAAAAGCGCGCGCAACGGCGGAATGCTGTCAATGATGCCAAGCCCGGCGCTGCGGGCGATCTGCGCGGGAAGAAGACCCGATAGAAGCGAGGCGTTCAGCAGATTGACCGAATTGCTGCGGGCCAGGACATCGGGACGGCGGAGCGCGTCATACCGCGTCACGGCAGCTGGTGCTCCCGGATCGTCGCGGAATGCGGCGACGACCGCGACGATATCCTCTACGTCGCGGATACCCAGGTTGAGCCCCTGTGCCGAAATGGGCGGAAACACGTGCGCGGCTTCGCCGATCAGTGCGATCCGGTTTTGCCCGAAACGAGACGGCATAAGCGTGCTTAGAGGATAGATCTGGCGTTCGGGCTCCACCGTGACGCGGCCAAGAAACGAGGAAAGCTGTTCCTCGAGCTTAAGCGACAGGGCATTGTCGTTGAGCGTATTCATGGTGTCGGCGTCCTGCGGACGCAGCACCCAGACCAGGCTCGAACGCATCCCGGGCAGGGGCACCTGCGTGCATGGACCGCTTCTCGTATGGAACTCCGTCGAAACGAAACCGTGTTCTCGTGTGTGCTTGAAATTCAGCACGAGAGCCGATTGCGGCAGGGTGCGCGTCCTGGCCGACATGCCGGCGGCCCGACGGGCAGGTGAATTGCGGCCATCGGCGGCGATTGCAAGTTGGGCCGAAAGGCGTTCGCCATTGTCCAGCGTCGCGATCACCCGCTCTGCTTCGCAGGACCACGCGCCAACGAGGCTCTCGTGCCATTCGATCAGCGGAGATCCCTTTGCGGCCTCGGCCAATTCTTCCGAAAGTCGCGCATTGGGGATGTTCAGGCCAAAATACTCCTCACCGATCTCTCCCGCGTGAAAGGTTACGGTCGGGCTGCGCACCAGTCTTCCGGTCGCATCCACCAGACGCATGGCGCGAAGCGGTGCTGTTTCGGGCAGAAGCTTGCCGAGGACCCCCAGCGGTTCGATTGCTTCCAGCGACGGGCGCATCAACGCCACGGTACGCCGATCCCGCCCCCTTGGAACCGGACCGGCAAGCGTCACCGGATAACCGTGATGCGCCAGCAGAAGCGCCGCAATGAGACCAGCGGGCCCGGTTCCTGCGACGAGAATTTTACGGTCACTATCGCCCAAAGCTTTTGATCCATCTATGCTTCTGTCTTCATCGACAGGTACAGTCTGTCTTTGTCATGATGGTGCCGTTCGATGCAAGATTCAACGCGGCGAAAACACCCAGGGAAGAATTGCGGGGTAAAGGCGTGATCCATGAAGAGCCGCATCCGAAGACCTTGGCGGGCACCGGCCGGACCGTTCATCGCCTGTCGCTCATGGCGTTTCCAATTTCTCTCTCGGCGCTGATACTGGCCGTTGTGACTTCCTGGATCCTGCTCGCGCTTATGGGCGGGGGGATTGCCACGATCGAGCCACGGGCTGCAGGCCCAGGAGGGGTTTGGCTTGGCAGTCTTCCGGAAATGCCGTTGCCGGCTTCTCTCGAAACGCTGCTATCGCTCTGCCTGACACCGGTGCAGGTGGGCGGTGGAGCGCGTGTTTTCGCTGTGTTTTCTTTCATGTGGTTCCTTATGGCGTTCGCCATGATGCTGCCCTCTGCAACCCCATTGATCCGTACCTATTGTGAAATTGCCGACACCGCGGCCCGTAAGGATCACAACGTGGTACACCCGCTCGTGCTGGTTGCGGGTTATCTGACCGTCTGGTTGGCGGCATCCATCTGCTTTGCGACGATCGCGCTCGGGGTTGAAGCTTTGTACGATCGCGGCTCCATCCTGTCGCCCTGGACCGGACATGCGGGTGCGATCGTGCTTCTCATCGCCGGTCTCTATCAGTTCTCCGGGCTGAAGGAGGCGTGTCTCGTCAAATGCCGCAATCCCTTTGCCACTCTGTTCGGTCGCTGGAGCACGCGCCCGGCAGCAATCTATCGGCTCGGTTTGCGGCAAGGCCTTTGGTGCCTAGGCTGTTGCTGGGCGCTTATGCTGGTGATGTTCGCGGTTGGCCTGATGAACCTCTTTTGGATGGCGCTTCTCGGTGTTTTCACCATGGTGGAGAAATCTGGTCATAGTCGGATTTTCACACGTGTTTCAGGCGGTCTGCTGCTTGTGTGGGCGCTCGCGCTTCTTGTAGTCTCGGTCTAGAAGAGGGGTCAGATGCAATGGGAAAGAAAGACTGGGCGCTGAAAGGCGAACTGGTGCTGTCATGCAATTGCACCGTATTCTGCCCCTGCGTGCTTTCGCTGGGCAATCATCCGCCCACCGAGGGATATTGTCAGACTTGGGCCGGTTTCCGCATCGATCAGGGACACTATGGCGAGACCGACCTTTCGGGCCTGAATCTCGGCTTGGTGATGGAAATTCCCGGCTATATGAGCCGCGGCAACTGGACCGCCGGTCTCTTTCTCGACGAACGCGCATCGATTTACGCCGAAAAGGCGGTCGGCAAGATCTTTTCCGGCAAGGCAGGTGGCACGACCGGGCTTCTGTCGATTCTCGTTGGCCAGTTTCTCGGCATCCAGCGTGCACCCGTGAGCTACGAGACCGAAGACAAGACCCGTATCTTTCAGATTCCGAAGGTTATCGACGGGGCGATCACGCCGATTGCCGGCAAGGACAAGGATGGCGACACCGTCATCACCAATTCACAATACTGGATCGCACCGGAGATCACCGTTGCACGGTCTGACAAGAGCCGCATGCGTGCCTTTGGGCGCAACTGGAACTTTGCCGGTCGCTCGGCCGAAATATGCCCGCTCGATTGGCGTGGACCCTAGGCAGCCATCATGAAAACCAAGAAAGTCACGGCTCCGCAGGCCAAGGCGTTTTCAGTACATCTCCTGACCGCGTCCGGATCCTTCCTCGCCTTTTTGTCGCTCGTCGCTGCCAGCGAAGAGCGCTGGACCGCCATGTTCTGGTGGCTGGGTTTTGCTCTGTTCGTCGATGGAATAGACGGCCCGATTGCGCGCAAGCTCGATGTGAAGCAGGTCCTCCCCACCTGGTCTGGCGATATGCTCGACAACATCATCGACTACGTGACCTATGTTCTTATCCCCGCCTTTGCACTTTATCAGAGCGGGTTCATGGGGCAGGGACTGTCGTTTCTGTCGGCGGCGATCATCGTCGTCACCAGTGCGATCTACTATGCCGATACCGGAATGAAGACGCGGGAGAACTTCTTCAAGGGCTTTCCCGTGGTCTGGAACATGGTGGTTTTCACGCTTTTCGTGGTTCAACCCGGCGAGCAGGTCGCATTCGCGGTGGTGCTCATCTCTGCGGTGACGACGTTTTTGCCGATTTTTTTCCTGCATCCGGTACGGGTACAGCGCCTGCGCACCCTCAATCTCGCGGTATTTTTTGCCTGGTGCGCTTTCGGTGTGCTGGGGCTTCTTCAAGAGCTCGAGGCCCATCAATTGGTGCGATTGGGTATAGGGATAACTGGCTTATACCTCTTTGCAATCGGTGGCATCATGCAGGTTTGGCCGAATCTGGGGAAAGGACATAAGGGGTAATGGGGCGGTTGTGTTTGAATCTCTTTCAAGGAATGCGGCTCTAATGCGCGGCGAAGCCATCCGCCTATGATTGATCTGGGAACAGAACAAAAATGACCGAAGTGGGAGCCGGCGTGGATCAACGACACGAAGGCGAAGGCGGCGAACTTCTCGAGGTTCGCGGCCTGACAAAGACATTCGGCGCATTGAAAGCTTGCGACGCGATCGATCTTTCGATTGGAAAAGGCGAGATTCATGCGCTTCTTGGCGAAAACGGCGCCGGCAAGTCGACGCTGGTGAAGATGCTGTTCGGTGCGCTCGAGCCGGCGGCCGGTGAAATCCGCTGGAAACGGAGGGTGGTCGCCATCCAATCCCCCGGCGAAGCCCGGCGTCTCGGTATCGGCATGGTTTTTCAGCATTTTTCGCTCTTCGAAGCGTTGACCGCCGCAGAGAACATCATGCTTGCGCTGGATGACACGACACCCATTCTGCAGGTGGCCGAGCGTGCGCGTGAACTTTCCAAAGCCTACGGCCTGCCACTCGACCCCTTTGCCCATGTGGGTGATCTCTCGGTCGGCGAACGCCAGCGCATCGAGATCATCCGTTGCCTCTTGCAAAAGCCGGATCTGATCATTCTCGATGAGCCGACATCGGTTCTCACCCCTCAGGAGGCCGACAGGCTCTTCGAGACGCTGGAAACTCTGCGCGATGAGGGCAAATCGATCCTCTACATCTCTCACCGCCTCGAGGAGGTGAAACGGCTTTGCGACCGGGCGACCGTTCTGCGCCACGGCCGGGTGGTTTCGCATTGTGATCCGAGGCGGGAAACTGCCGCGTCGCTCGCCCGCATGATGGTCGGTGATGAGGTGGATACGGTAAAGCGCGTCGGCAGCGTCGACGCCTCCGGCCAGTCGCTATTGGAGGTCAAGGGACTTAGCCGGCCCGCGGCAAATCCCTTTGCCGTGTCGCTGCGCGAGATCAGTCTTTCGGTGCGCGCCGGCGAGGTCGTGGGGATCGCTGGAGTTGCCGGCAATGGACAGGGAGAACTGTTTGAAGCCCTGTCCGGCGAAGCGCTGCAGGACAAGGCTGGTGCCATCCGCGTTCGCGGCACGGATGCAGGACGGCTTGGGATTTCCGGGCGCCGTCTTCTGGGCGCTGCCTTCGTACCCGAGGAGCGGCTCGGTCACGGCGCGGCACCGCAGATGCGCCTTTCCGAAAATCTTTTCCTGTCACGCCACGTCACCGATGCCGGCGCCTTTGTCGGTGCGCTCGGCACGGTGCGCTCCGGTGCGCTGGCCAACGCCGCCGCACGCATCGTCGAGGCCATGGATGTGCGGAAGGGCGGGGAAGACCCAGAAGCCTCAGCGCTGTCCGGCGGCAATCTGCAGAAATTCATCATTGGTCGTGAGCTCGACCGCCAGCCCGCGGTAATGATCGTCAACCAGCCCACCTGGGGTGTCGATGCCGGCGCTGCCGCTCGTATCCGACAGGCGTTGATCGATCTGGCACGCTCGGGTTCGGCTGTTCTGGTCATCAGCCAGGATCTGGATGAGTTGTTCGAGATCTGTGATTCCGTCGCGGTGATGCATGATGGCCGCCTGTCCGCTCCAGTGCCCATCGCGGAAGCGACCTTCGAGAAAATTGGTCTGTTGATGGGGGGTGCCACGCCGGAGCGCGCCGAACCGCCAGAAAAAGCGGAGACGGCATAATGCGACTGGAACTCGTCAAGCGACCGCAGCACTCGGTTCTTTTTAGCGCCGTTTCCCCCCTGATCGCACTGCTTCTAACCATGATCGCCGGCGCGATCATGTTCTCCGTTCTCGGCAAAAATCCGCTCGATGCGCTCTATTATTATTTCATCGATCCGTTGCGGGAGACTTGGTCCCTGCATGAACTCGCGATCAAGGCAGCGCCTCTCATCCTGATCGCGGTCGGGCTGTCGGTTTGCTTCCTGTCCAACAACTGGAACATTGGCGCCGAGGGACAATTCATCGCCGGTGCGGTTGCCGGCAGCATACTTCCTGTCGTGTTGCCGGATTTTCAGAATTGGCTCGTTTTGCCGCTGATGCTCGTGATGGGCATTGCCGGCGGTGCGACCTATGCCGCCGTGCCGGCTTTCCTGAAGGCTCGTTTCAACACCAATGAGATCCTGACCAGCCTGATGCTGGTCTATGTGGCTCAACTGTTTCTCGACTGGATCGTGCGCGGTCCATGGCGCGATCCCGGCGGAATGAACTTTCCCGAAACACGCGATTTTCACACCTTCGCTGTACTGCCCGAACTCATGCCGTCCGCCGGTCGGGCGAACTGGGGCATTATCTTTGCCATCCTCGCCGCTTTGTGTCTGTGGTTCATCCTGCGTAGGACACGCAAAGGATTCGAAATCCGGGTTCTCGGGCAAAGTCCGAGGGCAGGGCGCTTTGCCGGGTTCAGTTCTCCAAGAATGATAATGCTGGCCTTCCTGATTTCTGGGGGCCTCGCAGGGCTTGCCGGCATTTCGGAGGTGGCCGGCGCGATCGGCCAGCTCCAGCCTTCCATTTCGCCGGGCTATGGATTCACGGCGATCATCGTCGCTTTTCTTGGCCGGTTGAACCCGCTGGGCATAGTCGCAGCCGGTTTCGTTCTGGCGCTGTCCTATCTCGGCGGTGAAGCGGCGCAGATATCCCTCGGTCTCTCGGACAAGGCAGCCCGCGCCTTTCAGGGAATGCTGCTTTTCTTCGTTCTGGGCTGCGACACGCTGATCCATTATCGCATCCGCTTTGTCGGACGCGCGCCGCGGGCCAGGGAGGCCATCGACCATGCTTGAATCCGTTCTGGTGACGATCGCCACGGCCGCCACACCGCTCTTGATCGCCGCCATAGGCGAATTGGTGGTCGAACGCTCGGGCGTTCTCAATCTTGGTGTGGAAGGCATGATGGTGATGGGCGCCGTGACCGGTTTCGGAATAGCCATCACCACCGGCTCGCCATGGCTCGGTGTATTCGCCGCTATTCTGGTAGGGGCTGCCTTTGCGCTGCTCTTCGGATTTCTGACGCTGACACTCGTCACCAACCAGGTGGCGACCGGGCTGGCATTGACGCTCTTGGGACTTGGGGTCTCAGGCATGATCGGTGAAGCCTTCATCGGCCTGCCGGGCGTTAAAATGGCGCCATGGGTCATCCCCGGTCTGTCGGATTTGCCGGTGGTCGGGCGTTTCCTGTTTGCTCAGGCTCCGCTGTTCTACGTCTCGATTCTTCTCGTCATCGGCGTCGGCTATTTTCTGTTCAGAACGCGCGCCGGGCTGACACTGCGTTCGGTGGGAGACAATCACGATTCAGCGCATGCGCTGGGTATCCGTGTGATCGGTGTGCGCTACGCGGCGGTGCTGTTCGGTGGTGCGTGTGCCGGGCTCGCGGGTGCTTACCTGTCGCTGGTCTATACGCCGCAGTGGATTGAGAACATGACCGCCGGCCGCGGCTGGATCGCCTTGGCGCTGGTCGTGTTCGCCTCCTGGCGGCCGTGGCGCGTGTTGGCGGGCGCCTATCTGTTCGGCGCGGTCTCGATCGGTCAATTGCATGCACAGGTAATCGGCGTTTCGGTGCCGTCGCAGCTCCTGTCGGCCTTGCCTTATCTGGCGACGATCGCCGTTCTTGTACTAATCTCGCGCAACCGGCGGCTGACGATGGTCAACACGCCCGCCTGCCTGGGCCGGCCCTTTGTGCCTGCCCGTTAAGACCTGCACTCAGACAACAGAGAGGACGTCAACAATGAAGAAACTCATTATGGCTCTCGCCGCAAGCACTGCGGCTCTTGCGTTCGCTTCGGCACCCGCCGCCGGTCAGGACAAGACCAAGGCCTGCTGGATTTATGTCGGCCCCATCGGTGACTTCGGCTATTCCTACCAGCATCATCAGGGATTGCTCGACGTTGAAGAGCATTTTGGCGACAAGGTCGAGACCGCTTATCTCGAAAGCGTGCCGGAAGGAGCGGACGCCGAGAGAGCACTGGAGCGTTTCGCCCGTTCGGGTTGTGACATCATCTTCGCGACCTCCTTCGGCTTCATGGATCCGGTGCAGAAGGTCGCAGCGAAATTTCCCGACATCAAGTTCGAGCACGCGACCGGTTTCAAGCGCGATCATGCCAACGTCGCGACCTATAATTCGCGCTTTCATGAAGGGCGCTATGTGCAGGGCGTAATCGCGGCGAAGATGTCCGAGACAGGCAGTGCCGGCTATATTGCCTCTTTCCCGATCCCCGAGGTCGTGATGGGCATCAATGCTTTCATGCTCGGTGCGCAGTCGGTCAACCCGGATTTCAAGGTCAAGATTGTCTGGGCGAACACCTGGTTCGATGCTGGCAAGGAAGCCGATGCGGCCAAGGCTTTGCTCGATCAGGGCGTCGACATCATCACCCAGCACACCGATTCCACCGCACCTTTGCAGGTCGCCGCCGAACGCGGCATCAAGGGTTTCGGCCAGGCGTCGGACATGATCAAGTTCGCCCCCGAAACGCAGTTGACCTCCATCGTTGATGATTGGGGGCCTTATTACATCGAACGTGTCCAGGCGGTCATGGATGGCTCCTGGGAACAGCAAGACGTCTGGGGCGGTATGAAGGACGGGCACGTGGTGATGGCGCCCTACACGAACATGCCTGATGATGTGAAGGCGGACGCGGAGGCCATCGAAGCGAAGATCAAGGATGAAGGCTTCAACCCCTTCACCGGCCCCGTTTACAAGCAGGATGGAACGCTGTGGCTTGAAGAGGGCCAGGCTGCGCCTGACGGTGAGGTGCTGAGCATGAATTTTTACATCAAGGGCGTCGACGATCAGTTGCCCAACTGAATGTTGAACCTCGGCAAAATCGAAAAAGGCGGCCTTAGCCGCCTTTTTTGCATCTAATCGAAACCATCGTGAACATCCTGACAGTCCCTTGTCAGGATGGCTTTGATAGCTTGCGCAGGCAGAAGGAGAAACACGATGTTGACGTTCTATCATGCGCCCTGGTCGCGCTCTTCCGGCATCCTTTGGCTGTTGGAAGAGCTGCAAGTACCTTATGAATTCGAAATGATCGACATTCGTGCGCGTGAAGGCGTGCCGGAAAGCTACAGGTCGATCCAACCCAACAAAAAGGTTCCTGCCATAGTTCACGATGGACAGGTGGTAACCGAGCGCGCTGCAATAACCATATACCTCGCAGACCGCTTCCCGCAGGCGGGGCTGGCGCCGGCAATTGAGGATTCTGATCGAGCCGCCTATCTCACGGCGTTGGTTTATTGCGACTCCGTCTTCGATCCGGCCATATGCGCGCATGTGCAAGGCCTGAAATATGAAAGCAACCATTATGCGTTCGGCACGTTCGCCGACATGCTCGCCTATATCGAACGCAGGCTTGCCAGACATCCATTCGCTGCGGGCGGACGCTTCACTGCGGCCGATACACAGCTCGCATCCGGGATCAATTATACGATGAACATCTTGCGCGCTTTACCGGAGAAGCCGGTCTTCAAGGAGTATTTGGCGCGGGTAGAGACACGTCCGGCCTTTCGCAAGGCGCAACAGATCGATATGGAACTCGCCGCCAAGGTACCGTTCTTTTCGGGGCAAGAGGCATAAGAAACAAAAAACGGGCCCAAAGGCCCGTTGTCATCTCGAAGCCTCATGGAGCAATGTCTCGATGAAGCGCGGCAACGCGAAGGCTGCCTTGTGATGCGCGGGTGTATAATACCGCGTCTCGATCCCTGCCATGCGCTCGACCAGTATCTCTTCACCGATCGACAGCGTGTCTGGTGCGTCCGTTGACCATCCGAGCGTCATATGTCCGCCGAAATAGGTGGGCACGGAGACCAGATAGCAACTTGTCGTTTCGAACACGGAAGATAGCCTTCGCATCGCGTCCGAGAATTCGTCGGGTTGAAGAAATGGCACGCCGTTTTGAGTGACGACGATGCCACCGGGACGCATGATGCGCTTCAGGTTCCGATAAAATTCTGCCGTAAACAAAACCGCACCGGGGCCGGTGGGATCCGTCGAGTCGACGAGGATGACATCGAAGCGCTGTTCCGTCTGCGCTACGAAGGCTGCCCCGTCGGCGATCTCCACCTGGAAACGCGGATCGTTGAACACCGGCGCGTTGAAGTCCGAAAAATGTTCCCGCGAGAAATCGAGTACGGAAGCGTCGATTTCGACCTGGGTGAGGGTGCCGACACGTCTGTGCTTCAACACCTCTTCCGCAAGGCCGCAATCGCCACCGCCGATGATGAGCACGTCTTTGGGATTTTCATGTGCGGCGAGGGGCACATGCGCAAGCATCTCATGATACATGAACTCGTCGCTGCTGGTGACCTGCACCGCCCCGTCGAGCACCAGAACCTTGCCGAAAATCGCGTTTCGGATCAAGGCGAGCTGGTGATGTCCCGTGCCTTCCTCATAGAGCACTTCATCGACATCGAAAACCATGCCAACACCGTCATGCAGGGTCTCCGATATGGTCTTGCGTCCGCTCACGCGTTCCGCCCTCGCAGCAACTCGTTCACGTCCATCCGTCCGGGCGCAAACGCTTCTTGCAAAACATCGATGCAGCGCTCCGGCTGCGCATCGCCGCACATGAAGATATCCAGCGCTGCGTAATGCCGCTCGGGCCAGGAATGAATCGAGATATGGCTTTCCGCCAAAACGGCAACCCCGCTTATCCCGCCATTCGGCTCGAACGGGTGCAGGTGAATATGCAGCAACGTCGCACCCGCTGCATTAACGCAGTCGATGAGCGTTTGTTGAATGTAGGGCAGATCATCGAGACGATCGGCCTCGAAGAGATCCACAATGAAATGAGAGCCGGCGCACAGAACGCCATCCTTCTCGATAAAGTGATCCTTGTCGTCGCAATCCGCAGATGCGGGCTGCGCTGTGATGCTTTCTTCCTTTTGGGCGGTGTTCAGTACAACTGAATCCATCCCCAATTGGAAAAGGGCGTCTTGAGACATGGCGTCCTCTCCAACCAGCAGATGCTCAACCTGATCATTCAGGATTGGCCCGTATATAAGCAACGAAACGGGGGACGCAAGCATAATCCCAGCCGTTTTCCAGCGATGGCGAAGGACGGCGGATCAAATTTAATGGTTAGCTCCGCCGAGATGAGATAATATACAAAAGAAAAAATTCGCTTCGTTAACTGGTATTTCAACGATATAAAATCCATGAAATCTCCAAAATATTTCCACATTTGCTTATTAAGTTCAGATTTGATTGAAGTGATTTTTTATAATAAATATTATCGCAAATTTTGCTCCCATGGATGATTGTTTTTCTGATTGGCTTGAAGTCAACTGCATCGATGAGATGCTTGTCAGACGAAATTTAGTTGATCGCGAACTGCCGATTTTTCTCCCCGATATCGCGACGGTTCCCGAAGCAGAGGTCCCGCGCCTGTCTTCCGAAGAGGCCTGGGCGCTTTCGGCTGCCGCACTAAACGCCGCCATACCCGAGCTCAAACGGATGATTCGCTTTGTCGAAAAGCGCGTTCCACGCTGCCTTGAACCGCAGCTGGAAAAACCGGTGCAGCCCTTTACCTATGATCGCGCAGGAAAGCGTCTGCCCTTCGTCAGCTGCGCGTACCGCGGAACAGCTTCCGACCTTCTCACGGTAGCGCACGAGTTTTCACACGCCTTGCAGATTGTGGGGTCAGCGGGTTCGACCATGCCGCCTTTGGCGCGGGAAGTGTGTGCGTTCCTCGGAGAGCTGGCGCTTTTGCACTGGGTGCGCCGATCGCAGCCAGTTTTATCGCCATGCCTGGAGCGCGCCTGGTTCGAGGACAATTCCCATTACTTTGGCAAGCATCTGAAATCGCTTGGCAAAGCATTGAATGAGGGGAGTGAGATCTATGACTACGGGTGGAATTATCCGATTGCCCGCCTTTTGGCTGTTTCGATTAACGGGCAGTGGAGCGGCGAAGAACTCGCCGGGCTCTTTCGTGGCGGAGCACAGGCGCCGGCTTTGCTGGCTCGCTGTCTCGAGCGAGCTCAAATTTTACCGCAACGTTTCGTTCTGCCGGTGATGCGCAGCGGTGGCGGGAGATCTGTCTGTCTTTATCGGCAGATGGGAAGCATCTTGCTGATCGATCTTCAAGATCCGGCGGGCGAGAGGGCAGAAGAATCGATTGCGCAACGTTACGCGTTTCTTTTGAAATGTATGCAGACCCAGAGTCTGTTTCTGGCGCTCGACCGCCAGCAAGTACCGATGGGATACGTGACGTGGGGATGCGATGAAGATGCAGGCGAGGCGTGCCCGATCGAATGCCACGCTGCCGACATGGAAAGATTGCCGCAATTGCTGTCCTCGCTCGAGCGTCATTTTCCAGAAGTGACGGCGCGCCTGCGTCGAATGTCGCAGCCACCGTCGGCCGGGGGAGCGTTTCCGTGAGCACCATCGATATTTATGCCGGCATGGGCTACGTGCTCGAGCTTCTTGCTCGGTCGCCGAGCCATCACGCCTTTTCCTATCGGGCATACCTGGAGGTGGAGATATTGCCGCCCTTGCAGCTCGGTCAGGCGCGCTTCTATCTGACGCATGACGGGATTCCGACCGGATTCGTCAGTTGGGCGCTATTGAACGACGATACGGAGTATTCGGTCACTCACACAGGACGAGCGTTGGAGCGTGGCGAATGGAGAAGTGGCGACAACCTGTTCTTCAACGACTTCATCGCGCCCTACGGCACATCCCGTGAGATCATCGCAGACTTGCGGACAAACATTTTTCCAGGCAGGCGCGCAAGCAGCGTCCGCAGGCACCCCGACGGTAGGCTCCGGAACGTCAAGCACTGGAGAAGCTCGGGATAATTGATCATTCGGGCCCGCACGGCGTTCTTTCTCCGTCCGCGGTCAGGGAAGAATGTTCTCGATGCACGTCGCATCGGGTGCATGCCGATGAATATTGCGCATCGGTTCAACCGCCGGTTCTCCGGCTTAATACTCAAAAGTGATTTTGAAAAATGAGGTTATCAATGTCTGTAGAATTCGATTTTCATGGCGGAGATATACAGTCTCCCGTCAGTTTTGGTGGCGGCGGGGCAACCAAAGGTGTGGCAACGAGCGTTGGTTCGATCGTCGGTGCTCTTCTTGGAGGCGCTATTGGGGGGGTCTTCGGCAGCGTTCCCGGCGCGGAAGTCGGTGGCGTGGTCGGGAACACCGTCGGCGGGCTTATCGGCGGTGTGATCGACGACGCGGTGGCCTGATCCGAAATTGCGTTAAGACGCACCGCGCGGCGCTAAACTCTCAGCGCTGACAGGGCAGGGGCCGCAAATTGTCTTGCGGCCCCTGCCACCGTCCAGCGCCATCTGACTGGCTGTTCCATTCAATGACACAAAGCACTTCTGCGTCCGATGATGGCGTTCCGCTGTCGTGGTTCGGCACGACGCTGCGCAAGCATATTCCGCTGTATGCGGAACTCACTTTTCTCGCCATCTGCGTCCGATTGATCGGACTTCTGGAACCCTTTGTCTTTCAGGTCGTGATTGACCGGATTTTGCCGTTCCAGCGCGAAGCGTCCTTAATCGTCGTCGTCATCGTTTTGATCGGCGCGAATCTTTTTCAATCCGGGTTTAGCCTTCTCGCGGCATTTCTCGGCGTCTCCGTGGCCAACCGGCTTACTTCGGAACTGGGGGCGCGGCTGTTCGATCATTTGTTTCGATTACCCTTACAGCATTTCCGTAAATGGCCAGTCGGCGAAACCCTGTCTCGGATTGGTGAAACGGACACGATTCGCGCGTTTCTTGTCGGCGTAACCACCGGGGCGTCGCTGGACCTGTTCTTTATCGCGATCTACATCGCGGTGCTTTTGTCGATTTCAGGCAAACTGACACTGGTTGTAGCCGCCGCGTTACCGGTTCAAGCGCTGCTTTATCTGGTCGTCGGGCCGCTGTTGAGAAAACGCCTGCGGGCTCAATTCGATGCCGGTTCGCACCATCAGGCACGGATGGTCGAAAATCTGTCAGGCATGACTGCGGTGAAAGCGCTGACGGCGGAGGCCGTTATGCTGTCGCGCCTGCGTGAGACCCTTTCGCAAACACTGCAGGCTTCCCGACGGGTTTACACGATGAACGCCGTCAGCGGTCAATTGGCCACTCTCTGCGAGAAAGGCGTCTTCATTGCTGTCATTTATATCGGCGCGCAACAGGTCTTTGCCGGAGAGCTCACACTTGGTCAGCTCATTGCATTTCAATTGATCGCCGAGAAGATTGCCGCGCCCATCGCCGGCTTTTCAAAGCTCTGGCAAGATTGGCAAAATCTTCGCGTTTCCCGTCAGCGCCTGGGCGACATATTGCGCAGCCCCCGTGAGCCTTTCGGGCAAGGAGACACCCTTCCGGCCGAAGTCGAACCGCGTCTCGAGTTCCGTTCGGTAACCTTTGCTTATGCCCCGGATCAAGAACCCGTGCTCCATAATGTGACTGTCGCCGCAGAACCTTACACCTGCACGCTCGTGATTGGCCCGTCGGGCGTTGGAAAATCCACCTTTGGACGACTCGCCGCAGGACTGGAAACTCCGCAAAGCGGTGCCGTATGCATCGGCGGTGCGGCGCTTTCGACGTTCGAACCGGAAAGCGTCCGCTCGCGTATCGTCTACGTGCCCCAGGAGCCGTATCTTTTTTCCGGAACCCTGCGCGAAAACTTGATGCTCAAGTGCCCGGAGACCTCCGAGGCAGAACTGATGGATGCGCTGTGCATCGCCGCTGCCGGCGATTTACCCGGGCGATTGCACCAGGGCCTCGACACACCGGTCGGCGAGCGGGGTGCCGCGCTCTCCGGCGGCCAACGGCAGCGCGTGGCGATCGCACGCGCCATATTGCAGAATCCGTCCATTCTCATACTCGACGAACCGACCAGCGCACTCGATGATGCCGCGCAGCGTCGTTTGGTGCATGAGCTCATGCAGCTAAGGCGCGTGCGAACGCTCATCGTCATCACACACCGGCCTGACATGTTCTCGGGCGCGGATCACGTTATCGATTTCGCCGTGGGAGGCTCGAATGCGCATCCATGACGAGCCGGGTCTTTCGTCACCGACCTTACACGCCACGGCCCTTCTCAGCGTTGCCGTGTTCTTTGTCATGCTGATCGCGGCATGCGTCATGCATGTGGAGATTACCGCACGTGGAACGGTTCGGCTCGTGCCGCTCGACCGAGTCCAGACGGTGCAGGCCGAGTATGCCGGCTCCATCACACGGATTCTCGTTCGCGATGGCGCGAAGGTTGAGCGGGGAGATCTGTTGATAACACTCGATGCGACCGCCGCTCGCGCGGAACGAATGAGGCTGATCGAAGAAGAAAGCCGGTTGAAAAGAGAGAATGTGCGCCGGGCTGCATTCCTGTCCGGTATTCTTCAGATGAGGGAAGGGGTGTTTGGCTCTCGCGACACGCCCGGTCTGGCAAGTTTGCGAGAGAATGTCGACGATAAGGGTCTCCAAGCCACACAAGCGCGTATGCTCGCCGCCGAGTTGAGGAGTTTCGCGGACGATGTGGCCCGCGCCGATGCCCGTATCGAGGTCAACCGCAAAGCGCTCGATGTTTTAAAGGGGAAGATCGTTCAGACCGATGCGGCCTTGGCCGTTCAGCAGGAGCGTCTGCTCGCCGCGGAAAAACTCATGGCAAACGGGATATCTTCGCGCGAGGCATATCTGAAAGTGCGTTCGGTCTATGACGAATTGAAAAGCGAAAGAAGCGTCATTCAGAGCCAGATCGCGCAGACGGACGCGGAAGCGTCTGTGCTTGAAACGGAGCGGGCAGGTCTGTTCAGTACAAGCCGCAACAAGGCGCTGCAGCGTTGTGACGAGATTGCCTCGCGATTGGCCGCACTACGCCAGGAACGTCGCACGCTCGACGAACGGGTTGCCGCCGCCAGTCTGGCGGCTCCGGTCTCCGGTACAGTCGAGCAGCTCAAGGTCTCGACCATCGGAGGCGTCGTTCAGCCCGGCCAGGATCTGATGCAGATCGTGCCTCAAGACAGCAAACTGGAACTGGAAGCGCTGTTCTCCAACGAAGATAGCGGCTTTCTGGAGGTTGGCCAGAAAGCACGCATCCGTTTGGACGCGTATCCGGCGGAGCGTTTTGGCGCTGTGATGGCCACGGTCACCGACATAGCTGCCGATGCCATAGAAATGGGAACATCCGGCCGCTGGGGATTTATCGTGCGTCTGAAGCCGGATACCGATTCACTGCCGTCGCCATCTGGCCGTCTGGTATTGCGGCCCGGCATGACCGGCAGTGTTGATGCGATCACCGGAAAACGTCGTCTGATAAGCTATTTTCTCGCCCCGATTACGGCACAGTTCAGCCGAAGCCTTGGAGAGCGTTGACTTCAAGCCCCTTTCTTCTGTCCGATGCCGTGGCTTCAACGAACTGCTTGCTGTATGCCTGTTTGCGTCGGTTGGAACCGAAGGAGTGACGGTGGACAATATTATCGTAATGCGAAGTGAGGATCTGCGCGTTCGCGTCTCACCGCGCTTCGGAACGGTGCTCGACGGGTATCATCGGAACGGTCGCCCGTTTCTCCGGCCCTTTGCCGGGCAGGGCGCGTCCTTCGCTCCGACGGATACGGCCTGTTTTCCAATGGTCCCGTTCTCGAATCGAGTTGGCGGCAACGCGTTTGCTTACGAAGGCCGCGAATACTCATTCGAACCAAACGATGCGTCTCCGTTTTATCTGCACGGTGAAGGATGGCTCAGCGATTGGACGGTTACCGAAAGCGCATCTGATGCGATCGTTCTCACCCTGCGGCGTACCGATGATGCGCGCTCGCCATATGCCTACGAAGCGACACAGCGCCTTACGCTTGACGGCAGCCGCATGACGATGAGGCTGGAGGTGGAGAACCGGGCACGCCACGCCATGCCGTTCGGACTGGGTTTCCACCCTTACTTTCCCCGTACGCCGCAGATGACCCTTCAGGCCTCGGCCAGATCCTGGTGGACGGAAGACGACTATCATGTGCCGGATCGAAACGAACCGCTTCCGGACACGGTTGACTTTTCAAAGGCGCGACAGCTTCCCCATTACGGGCTCAACAACTGCTTTGAGGGGTGGGACCGGTTTGCGGCTCTCAACTGGCCTGAAAATGGCTTGCTCGCAACCATCGAGGCCGATTCTGTGTTTTCACGTTACATGCTCTTTTCACCGCCTCCGGACTTTGCTTTCCTTTGTTTCGAACCGATGAGCCACACCGCAAACGGCTTTCATCACCCCAATTTTGGCGGACTGATCAAACTGGCGCCGGGCGAAAGCATGAGTGGTGAGATGCGGATAACGGTTGGGGAAATCTCGTGACCGGTGCATTCTTCGGAGATGTGCAGGTCGCAGTGGCCGATAGAAAAACCGATCAGCGGCGTGTCCGAGGTGAATTTCCGCCGGAAACGGACAACGCGCGTTCACTTTCCTGCCATGCCTGCCTGCGTCCAGTATGAGATGTGGTTCAGGCTCGCGACTGCGCATTGCGAGAAACACGCCTCGCCATGGCCGAGCACGCACCACCGCCTGAGACATGAGACACACACAGTTCGGGTAGGGGCGAGTAATGTAGTGGTGACGGCCGTCGCCGTTCTCTCAGCTCTTCCGCAAATGTTCCCATGTCAATAAGTTGCATAAGATAGATTATGGAACTTTCTCGAGTGCGGAAATGGTCCGGTATTTCAGAAACACGTGTCTCTCACGTGGAGATATCGGCCTTCTCGACCCCGGCTGCCTTGAAAAGACGTTCGGGCTCCGCTGAGAAAACGGCGTCGTGTGCGCCTGCTGCGGCCCAGACGATTTCGAAGTCGAGAAGCCTCTGATCGCCGTACCGCGCAACATCGTCCGGTTGCCCCAATGGTGATACACCCCCAATGGCAAAGCCGGTCACGTCGCGAATATGCCGTGGATCGGCCCGTTTGAGCGCGTCGCCCACAAGAGCCGACGCCTTTGCGATATCGAGTTGGCGGTCACCGGACACCAGGAAGAGATAAAGCTTGTCGCTTTCCTCGCCCTGAAAGATCAGCGACTTCACGATCTGCGCGACGGTACACCCACATTGTCTTGCGGCTTCCTCGGCTGTTCGCGTGGATTCGCCCATACGCTTGATCTCTATGGATAATTCGGCTGCTTCGGCAGCCGCCTGGACGCGCTTGATGCTCTTGCTCATCGAGTGTCTTTCTCCTCCACTGGAATCTCAATCACCATGCCGTCGAAAGCTGGCTCGACATCCTTCGGTGTTTCACGCAGCACGGTTTCGTAATCCAGCGGAATATGCATGTGCGTGAGCACTGCGCGCTTCGGTTTAAGACGATCGACCCAGTCGAGCGCTTCGGCAAGCGAGAAATGGCTTGGATGTGGACGATACTGGAGCGCATCGATAATCAGAACATCGGCTCCTGCGATCTGGTCCGGCGTATCGTCGGGAAACTGGCTGACATCGGGACAATAGGCAAAACCGCCGATGCGATAGCCGAGCGATAGTATATCACCGTGAATTTGCGGCAGCGGCTGAAACGTCAGTCGACCGCCGTCGCCATCGATAAAAAACGGCTGATCGTGATTGATCGGATGTGCTTTTAGGATTGGTGGATAATTGCTGCCCGGTGGTGTTTCGAAGCAATAGCCGAACGCCTCGTTGAGACGTTCCAGCGTCGGCTTGTCTGCATAGATATCCATGAGTTGACGCTGATTTATCACAAAACCGCGCAAATCGTCGATGCCGTGAATATGATCGGCATGAGGATGCGTGTAAACGGCTGCATCCAGTCGATCGACACGGGCTGCAATCATCTGTTCCCGAAAATCGGGGCCGGTATCGATCACAACCCGTGTTGTGCCGCCGCTTGCAGAGATACGCTCGATCATTGCTGCGCAGCGCCGTCGCCGATTCCTCGGGTTGCCTGGATCACACGCGCCCCAATCGCCGGTGATGCGCGGTGTTCCAGGTGAGGAACCGCATCCCAAAATCGTCAGGCGCAGAGTGTCGCTCACTGCGTGACGTCCCGCGGTACCTTGGAGAACAACCGGAAGAAGTTGTCCGTCGTTAGAGCCGCCACCTGCGCATCGGACAGTCCGATCGTATCGGCCA